>Ga0209344_10000120_pt1 | contig 159857 bp, 149 predicted proteins | sample Cruoilmetagenom6_FD_187293 | JGI IMG/M metagenome (GOLD analysis project Ga0209344, IMG submission 187293) | Oil polluted marine microbial communities from Coal Oil Point, Santa Barbara, California, USA - Santa Barbara Oil Seep Sample 6 (SPAdes)... | ecosystem: Environmental > Aquatic >...
CACTGCGGGTCGCGGGGTGACGTATCAAATGGCTGAGTTGGCGGGCAGCGAGGCCAGTGGCAAGCAGTGCAGGCAGGGTGCCAAGCCCAAAGGCGCCCATGAGTAGCGCGCCCTGAAGCGGGTCGGCAATCGCCAGGCTCCAGGCCAGCATGGAGTAGACCAACCCGCAGGGGAGCCAGCCCCAGAGTGCCCCAAGGGCGAAGGCTTGGGGAAGATGCACTACGGGCATTAAGCGACGCCCCACGGGCTCAATAAAGCGCCATAGGCGGCGGCCCACAGCCTCAATTTTGAGCAGGCCTTTCCACCAGTTGGCGATATAGAGTGCCATTAAGATCAGCATCAGCGCGGCAAATATCTGTAGCAACAGGCGTGCCGTAGCAGAAAGGGAAAACAGCGTGCCTAGCAGCGCAACCAGCGCGCCTGCGCTCATATAGCTAATAATACGGCCTGCGTTATAGCTGAGCAGCAGGCCCCCCATGCGTGCCGGGTGGCGCATGCTAGGGGGGACTGCAAAGGTGAGCGCACTCATAATGCCGCCACACATACCAATGCAGTGGGCGCCGCCCATCAAGCCGAACACAAACGCCGCCATGAGCGGCGGCAGATCAAGCCCCGTTGGATTCATGAACGGGGCTCTGGGTCGTCGGGTGAGTCTGCATCGGATGGCGCAGCGTCTTTTTGCTTGGTTTGCTGACGCTGGCGGCGCTGCTCGGGGCTGAGGTCGTTTTCATCCTCATCAAATAGAATGCGATGCGCTGGGCCTTCTAAGTCGTCGAACTGATCATTTTTCACCGCCCAGAAAAACGCCCAGACGGCCAGGCCGAGCAAAATCAGCGAGAGTGGAATTAGCAGGTATAGAATCGTCATGCGGTTACCGGTGTTGAAGTGTCGAGCGCTGGCGCGGGCTGGGTGCGCCAGCGAGACAGTCGCAGCGCATTACCCACTACCACTAACGAACTAAGCGACATACCAATCGCGGCTAGCCAGGGCGGCACCAGCCCCATCGCTGCAAGCGGTAGTGCCGAAAAGTTGTAGCATACTGACCAAATCATGTTCTGGCGCATGATACGCCGCGTCGCGCGGGAAATCTCGATGGCCTCAAAAATCCGCATCAGGCGCGGGCTGAGTAGTACCGCGTCCGCGCGGGTGCGGGCTAGGTCAGTTGCGCCATTCATGGCAATCGCCACATCGGCTCCCGCTAAAACCGGCACGTCGTTAATGCCGTCACCAATCATCACCACGGTTTCGCCTGCGGCTTGGAGCTCTTTCATCCGGGCTAGCTTGCCTTCCGGGCTGGTGCCCGCATGCCAGGTGGCAATATCAAGTTGGTTGGCCAAGCTTTCCACGGCATCCTGGGTATCGCCAGAGAGCAGCTCAACGCTTAACCCCAGGGCCTGGAGGGCTTTGATCGTTGCCGCAGCGTCATCGCGGACGCCGTCGTGCAAGCCAAACCAGGCGCGGGGCGCACCGTTTTCGCTAAGCAGCAACCACTGGCCTTTGGCAGGCGCCGCTATGACGTCATCCACGGCGCCATTTATTGCGCTATCCATTGCGCCATTTATTGCAAACCTGGGCTTGCCCAACCGCCAACGAGCGCCGTTTAGGCTCCCTTCGAGCCCTTGCCCTGTGTGGCTGTGAATATCTTTGGCTTGCAGGGTAGCCTCCCGGAATGGCCGAAAGGCGCGGGCGATCGGGTGTTCCGAGTGGGCTTCAAGGGCGGCGGCAATGGCCCGTGCACGCTCGGCGGTTAATTCACCAAAGGGCTGGGTTTGGGTAAGGTGCATTTCGCCGCGGGTTAGGGTGCCGGTTTTATCAAAGATCACCCGAGTCACGTTAGAGAGCGTCTCCATAGCATCGGCGCGGGTGATCAATACGCCGCGCTTACGCAGTTGGCCGTGACCTGCGGTCAGTGCTGCTGGGGTGGCCAGCGCCAGCGCGCAGGGGCAGGTTACCACCAGCACCGAAAGTAGCACCCAGAGCATCCTCGAGGGGTCGATAAACCACCAGGCGATAGTCACGCAGGCTGTGACCACTAGCAGGCGCAGCACGAATAGGTGCGCCATACGCGCAGCCATCTGGGCAAGCCTAGGGCGGGTGGCAAAGGCGCGGTCGGTAAGGTCGACGATACCCGCTACCCGGGCATCGCGCCCGGCATGGGTCACCCTGATTACCAGCGGGTTTTCCATGTTTTGGCTACCGCCGGTAATTGGGTCGCCCACCCGGCGAGTAACCGGTAGGTATTCACCGGTCAGCATCGATTCATCTAGGCTCGATTCGCCCTCCTCGATGATGCCATCGGCGGGCACGCCATGGCCGGGCTTGATCAATACGCGATCACCGGGAGAGAGTTCGCTGGCGGGCAGAATACGCTCGCTACCATCGCTTTCTAACCGTGTGGCCGAAATCGGCAGTACGCCGCTCAGCGCATTGCCGCTATGTCCGCTGCGACGTCTGGCGCGGCCTTCCACATAGCGGCCAAACAGCAAAAAGAAGGTGAACATGGCCACCGAGTCAAAATAGACCTCACCCACGTTAAACAGCACGGCATAGCTGCTGGCAAGATAAGCGCCACCAATGGCTAACGAGACCGGTACGTCCATGCCTAGTACGCCGGTGCGCAGGTCGCGCAGGGCGTTGCGGAAAAACGGCTGGGCGGAAAAAAACACCACCGGCGTGGCCAGGGCAAAGGAGAGCCAGTGAAACAGCGCGTAGAAGTCGTCGCTGATTTCACCGGGGCCGGAGACATAGATCGGGATAGAGAACATCATCACCTGCATCATGCCGACAGCGGCGATGATCAGCCGACGCACGTTCATACGCTCTTCATGCTGCATGCGCGTTTGAGCCTGATCTGGCTCGTAGGGCTGGGCGTCGTAGCCAATGGCGGCCAGTTCGGCCAGCAGTTGCGAAAGCTTCAATTGCTGGGGATCCCAGCTCACCCGCAGTCGGTGGTGGGTTAAATTCACCGCGCTGGAGGCAATGCCTGTTAAGGCGTTCAAGCGGTGTTCGATCAGCCAGGCACAGGCGGCACAGGTAATGCCTTCGATGGCGAGGGTCGCTTTGACGTTGCCCTCATCGCCGTCGGGGTGAACAAACTGCGCCTGCAGGCCGGGGTCGTCAAACACAGACCAGGTATCGGCCTTGGCAGCCTGGCGCTCATCCGGACGTTCGGGCAGTTCGGTGCGGTAGCGGTAGTAACTTTCTAAACCACCGTCGACGATGGCATGGGCCACCGCCTCGCAGCCAGGGCAGCAGAGCGGATGGGCATGATCATCAAGGGTAATCGACCAGGGAGCCCCAGCGGGCACCGGGTTACCACAGTGATAGCAGGGCGCGGCAGTCGTTACATCCGTTACATCGCTCATTCGCTTGCTTTGCGTCCTCCCGGCAGTAGTGTGACGCTGTTTTCATCGGGGAACGTAGCCTCACCGGTAAGGCGCCAATCGGCATTTTCCAGCGCGGGCTGAATCTGTAGATACCAGCGGTAACGCAGGTTGTCAGGGCCTTGGGTGATATAGCGCCCATCGCGGACATGCTCAAGTACAAAGGATTGATCACGGTCATCTTCGGTCGGGAAGATAAGATCTAAATAAAGTCTGTCCGGTCGCGCATCGCCGCTTAAATCAATCACAATGTCGCTGGTAAGCGGATCAAGGCGTAAATCTGCGCTTAGGTTTAACTCTCGGGCACGGTCTTGCTTGGCAAGTACCATATTGATGGCTTTACCATGCTTGTAATAATCCTCCTGAACAACCATGCCATCGAAGCTCTTAACCGACATAACGGCAAAAGTAATACTAAACATAATGGACGAGAGCAGAATGCCGATTAAAAACCACGGCCAAAACTGTTTATACCAAGGCGTCACCTTATCGCCAGAAGGTAGGGATGACATAGTTGCTTATCTCCTAATGTTGCCCAGGAAGCTGGTTTCGCGCTCAAGGCGAATATCCGCATCCTGTTGAGCCTGCAGCGTAAATACAATGGGATGGCTGGGTTGCTGTAAATCGTCGGGATCGGCGGTCACAGTGACGGCTTCGAAGCGCGATTCCCCTGCAGGTACCCTAATCGTACTGCTGTCTAGAGTGAGGCTGGGCAATCCAGCAACGCTTAGCTGGTAGGTGTGGTCTTGATCATCCAGGTTTCGAATGGTCAGGCTAAATACATTGCTAATCTGGCCGTCACGAGTCATTTGGTAAAGCTGGGTACGCTCGCGCTCAGCGTCAAAATTGAGCGGCATGCGGTCGTTAATGGCCCAGGCAAAGGCGCCCATCATCAGCACCAGAGCGGCGAAGTAGCCGAGCAGGCGCGGGCGCATGATATGGCTCTTTTTACCCTCAAGGGCGTTTTCGGTGGTGTAACGCACCAAGCCTCGTGGGTAGCCCATTTTATCCATCACGCTATCGCAGGCATCAATACAGGCGGCGCAGGTAATACACTCGTACTGCAGCCCATCGCGGATATCAATGCCGGTAGGGCAGACCTGCACGCAAAGATCGCAATCAATACAGTCGCCATAGCCTGCCTCGCGGGCTTCTAAATGGCTTAGGCTTTTTTTGCGATGGCCACGGGGTTCGCCACGTGATTCATCGTAGGAGACGATCAATGTATCGCGGTCAAACATGACCGACTGGAAACGCGCATAGGGGCACATGTAGATGCACACCTGTTCGCGCAGCCAACCAGCGTTGAGGTAAGTAAATACCAGGAAAAAACCAACCCAGAAGTAAGACCAGCCGTGAGCTTCAAGGGTGGGAAGCTCTGTCACTAAATCGCGAATCGGCGTGAAGTAACCCACAAAGGTAATGCCGGTGGCGAGGGCAATGAGCAGCCAGGCCGTGTGTTTAGCCCCCTTGCGCCAGGCTTTGTCGGCGGTCATCGGTTGGTTATCGAGTTTGATGCGCCGATTGCGCGAGCCCTCAATACGGTGTTCAAGCCAAATGAATAGAAACGTCCAAACGCTTTGCGGGCAGGTGTAACCACACCAGACCCGGCCCGCAAAAACGGTAATAAAAAATAGCCCAAAGGCGCAGATAATCAGCAGCCATGACAGCAGAATAAACTCCTGCGGGTAAAACGTGGCGCTAAAAATATGGAACTCACGGTTAGGCAGGTCGAAGAGAATTAATGGCCGCCCGCCGATGTTAATCCACGGTAAGAGAAAAAATGCCAGCATTAATGCCCAGTTGGCGCTGCGCCGTAACTTTTGAAAAACGCCTTTTATTTCGCGCACGTAAATGTGTCGCCGCTTGGCGTACATTTCCTGGGTAACCGTTTCAGAGGGGGCGTGATGCCCCACCGGATTCGGCGTGACGTCTTGGGTTGGTATCTTTTCCATGGCGATATTCCCGGCTCAGAAGGCAGGAGAGGTGGCACCTTTCTTCAACTAAACGAAATGCTCAATTAAACGAAGTGCTTTTTTAAGTGTGATGCTTAGTCGCGGTCTAGGCGTTTCGCTAATATTGTATCGGGTTGGGTATAAAGAAAGGGTGCGGTTTGGGGCCGCACCCTTGCTTGGTTAGCGTTGCAGACAGTAATGACTATCTGTCTGCAGTCAATTAGTCCGCTAAGCGTAGGCTATACACGTAGGCGGCGACCAAGTGAACACGCTCTTCACCAATATAGGCCGCTTGCGCAGGCATATGACCATTACGGCCGTTACGCAGCGTTTGACGAATAGAGTCACCGACATCCTGGCCGGGTGCCAGATAAAGCCAAGTGTTATCGGTCAGGTTGGGTGCGCCAAGAGCCGTATTACCCGTGCCGCTGGGGCCGTGGCAGGCTGCACACACCGCACCGAAGGTGCTTTCGCCACTCGCTGCGCGTTCAGCATCGTGCTCTTCATCAGAAAGCGACAAAACATACTGCGTCAGGTTCTCAATATTCTCCTGCCCCAACTGCTGCCAAGCAGGCATGTTGCCGTTGCGGCCTTGGTTGAGGGTGGTCAGAATGTTTTCTGGTTCCCCCCCGTACAGCCAGTCGTCGTCGGTCAGGTTGGGGAAGCCGTAACCGCCCTGAGCGTTGGAACCGTGACACACCGCGCAGTTGTTCTGGTAGATACGTTCAGCAACCTGCATCGCCTCGGGATCTTCGGCAAGCTCAGGAATGGGCACTTCCTGATACTGGGCAAAAATCGGTGTGAAGCGCTCTTCGGCCTGAGCGACTTCCTCTTCCCACTGGCCCTCTTGCGACCAGCCCAGTATCCCCGCGTAGTTGCCCAAGCCGGGATAAAACACCAGGTAGCCCAGTGCAAAGACCACCGTCAAGACGAATAGCTGGAACCACCACTTTGGCAATGGGTTGTCATACTCTTCGATGCCATCGGCGGCATGGCCGGTGGTTTCAACGTTACCGTCCGCGTCAGGCGTTTTATCGGTGCGGCGATTGGCCAGTAGTATCCATACGCTCAGCGCTATCGTGCCCAGCGTAATGATAATGATCCAGGCGCTCCAGAAGCCGGATAGGGAGTCACCCCATAGATTGTTCATATATTCTTATCTCCCCTGTCGTCGCGGGAATGCGCTTCGCTGTCGCGTTCACGCGAAGCGTGCTTGTCACTGGTCGGTAGCTCATCGTCGTCGGCAAAGGGCAAATTAGCCGCTTCGTCGAAATCTGGCTTGCGTCGCTTGGAGTACGCCCAGAGGGCGATGCCGATAAACGCGAAAATCAAGATTAGCGTGATGAGACCGCGAAAAGTTCCCGTATCCATAACTTAGCGAGTGCCCTCGAGCACGGTTCCGAGCTGCTGTAGGTACGCGACCAGGGCAGTGATTTCCTGAGTACCGCGAACATCGTCAGTGGCGTTGGCAATATCTTCGTCGGTGTACGGCACGCCTAGCTGGCGCAGGGTGCGCATTTTAGCGGGAGTAGCGTCACCATCGAGGGTATTTTCAAACAGCCAGGGGTAAGCCGGCATAACCGATTCAGGGACTACATCTCGTGGGTTGTAGAGGTGAGCACGGTGCCAGTCGTCGCTATAGCGGCCGCCAACACGCGCCAGGTCTGGCCCGGTACGCTTGGAACCCCATAGGAAGTTGTGCTCGTAAACCTGTTCACCTGCCACGTTGTAGTGGCCGTAGCGCTCGGTCTCCGCGCGGAACGGACGCACCATTTGCGAGTGACAGCCCACGCAGCCCTCGCGGCGGTAGATGTCACGGCCTTCCAGCTCCAGAGCAGACAGCGGCTCCAGGCCTTCAACCGGCTCGGTGGTCTGCTTCTGGAAAAACAGCGGCACCACCTCAGCCAAGCCGCCGAAACTGATCACGACAAGGATCAACACGGCAAGCAGGCCAACGTTTTTTTCGACAATCTCGTGTTTCATTGGTCTCAACTTCCCCGGTTTAGGCAGCTTGTGGCGCTGAATGGCTGATAGCCTCACGACGTTTAACGGTCATGTACACATTGAACGCCATGATCAGCATGCCGGTGACCCAGAAGAGGCCGCCGATTAAGCGAACAAAGTAGCCCGGCCCGCTGGCTTCAACGGATTCAACAAAGGTGTACATCAAGGTGCCGTCAGGGTTGATCGCACGCCACATCAGGCCCTGCAGAATACCGTTTACCCACATGGAGGCGATATACAGCACGGTACCGATCGTGGCCAGCCAGAAGTGCACGGCGATCAGGTTGACCGAGTACATTTCAGTGCGACCAAAGACGCGCGGGATCAGGTGATACATGGAGCCGATGGTGATCATCGCGACCCAGCCAAGCGCACCGGAGTGAACGTGACCGATTGTCCAGTCAGTGTAGTGCGACAGCGCGTTGACGGTCTTAATCGCCATCATCGGGCCTTCAAAGGTGGACATGCCGTAGAACGACAGCGCAACCACCAAGAAGCGTAGCGTTGGATCCGTGCGCAGCTTATGCCAAGCCCCTGACAGGGTCATCATGCCGTTGATCATGCCACCCCAGGAGGGGGCCAACAGGATGATGGACATGATCATACCTAGTGACTGTGCCCAGTTAGGCAGCGCTGTGTAGTGCAGGTGGTGAGGGCCTGCCCACATGTAGATCATGATCAATGCCCAGAAATGGACAATTGAGAGGCGGTAAGAGTAGATCGGCCGCTCAGCTTGTTTCGGCACGAAGTAGTACATCATGCCCAGGAAGCCTGCAGTCAGGAAGAAGCCTACCGCGTTGTGCCCGTACCACCACTGCACCATGGCATCTACCGCGCCGGCATAGATCGAGGTGGAGTACATGGGAGTGACAGGGATAGCCGCGTTGTTGACGATGTGCAGCACCGCAACCGTCAAAATAAACGCTGCAAAGAACCAGTTCGCCACATAAATATGCGACGTAGTACGTTTCTTGATCGTCATCAGGAACACGATGGCATAGCTGATCCATACGACCGCGATCAAAATGTTGATCGGCCACTCCAGCTCAGCGTACTCCTTGGTCGTGGTGTAGCCCATAGGCAGCGACACGACTGCTGAGATAATGACCGCTTGCCAGCCCCAAAACGTAAAGGCCGCCAACTTGTCAGAGAAAAGTCGCGTCTGACAGGTGCGCTGTACTACGTAGTACGACGTGGCAAAGAGCGCCGAACCGCCAAAGGCGAAAATTACGGCGTTAGTGTGTAACGGACGCAGGCGCCCAAAGCTAGTCCAAGGTATGCCAAGGTTCAGTTGCGGCCAAACCAGTTGCGAGGCGAGGATGACACCCACTGTCATTCCCACAATGCCCCACACAACGGTCATAATCGCGAACTGCCGAACTACCTTGTAGTTGTAGGTCGGGTGTTCAAATGCTGTGCTCATGTCATGTTCCCATCGAACGCGGTTAGGGGGTAACCCGTGGCATTTTGCACGGGTGCGGCCACCCGCTTGATGATGCAGGTCAAGATCCGACCAAGATTCTAGCGCAGCAGAGGCTTAACCTGAACACACCAATTGGTTAAAGACTGAATTAACAGGAGTGATGGGTGTCCTATTACGCTTTGTCTGGATATATCGAAGTGTCTCCCAAGGCATTAAAAGAGGCGCTTCAACGCCAACCCAATGGCGCTTTCCTGGTGCAGGGCATGGGGCCGTTGGCTGTCCATGGTCAGGCCAGGCTGGGTCGATTGCTGTTTGCCCATGGCGCAGGGGCTGGGCAGCAGTCTCCCTTCATGCGTCAATTTGTCACCTCGCTGGCGGCTCAGGGTGTTCAGGTTTTATGTGTTGATTTCCCCTATATGCAGCAGATGCAGGAAACCGGCAAACGTCGACCGCCGCCACCTATCGCCCAGACCCTTGACCAGTTTGCCCAATGGTATGCGCTACTTGCTGACCTATTTGACGAACCGCTATGGATTGGAGGCAAATCGATGGGCGGCCGTGTGGCGACCCTATTTGCCAGTAAACAGCCAACCAGTAACCCGCTAGCCAGTGAACTGTCCTCCGATAGCGCGGTGCCGGGAGTGGTGGTCGCAGGTTACCCGTTTCATCCTACTAAAGCGCCTGACAAGCTACGCCTGGATCACTGGCCCGCAATTGCCTGCCCCATGCTGATTTTACAGGGCGAGCGTGACCCCTTCGGTACTCGAGACGAGGTAGCCGGCTACACACTGCCGTCAAACGCGCAGCTTGCTTGGCTGACGGATGGCGACCATGACTTTAAGCCGCGGCGATTTTCTGGCCTGACCCAAACGGTTTTGATTGACGAGGCTACCCAAATTGCGGCATCCTTCGTCCGCGCTCATGGCACAGGCCTTACGTAAGAGAGTAACGCGCTGGTTTAGAATACGATTTTTAAACGCAGCATGTTGACATTCGGTAAGCCTGCTGTAGAATGCAGCGCCACGTGACCAGCGGGTGGTTAGCTCAGTTGGGAGAGCACCAGCCTTACAAGCTGGGGGTCACTGGTTCGAACCCAGTACCACCCACCATCTTAAGTTGTTGAAAGATGGTCTGGAAGTGTGAAAGTAGTACCTAGTACGACCTGTATTTGATGTGCATAACGGACCGGTAGTTCAGTCGGTTAGAATGCCGGCCTGTCACGCCGGAGGTCGCGAGTTCGAGTCTCGTCCGGTCCGCCATCATCAAATCAACGTCTGCTAAAAGCTGTTATCGCAATTCGGACCGGTAGTTCAGTCGGTTAGAATGCCGGCCTGTCACGCCGGAGGTCGCGAGTTCGAGTCTCGTCCGGTCCGCCACGATAACTGCTAAGCCAAGCTGGTGAGAACTAAGCTGGTAAGAAAAAGTTGGTAAGCACAGCAAATACTTACCAATAGATTGGGTGGTTAGCTCAGTTGGGAGAGCACCAGCCTTACAAGCTGGGGGTCACTGGTTCGAACCCAGTACCACCCACCATCGCCTACCTTTTAGAAGCGCCTCTGAACCGCTTATAACTGTTAGCTTTGATGGTTGTTTTAAAAGTGCTTTAACGTGGACCGGTAGTTCAGTCGGTTAGAATGCCGGCCTGTCACGCCGGAGGTCGCGAGTTCGAGTCTCGTCCGGTCCGCCATTAAGCATTTTGTTGTTAGCCATTTGTGTTGTTAGCAACCTATCGGCATCTGCCGAACGAATTCAAAAAAAGCCCGGATCATTGATCCGGGCTTTTTCGTATGTCTGCGTGTTAATTGGCAGTTTTTTAGCCTGTAATCGCGGCAACACCGGCTTTGGCAACCTGCACATCCTGGTCGGGTTTTACGCCGGAAATGCCCACAGCGCCCACCACATGGCCATCAACCGTAATTGGCACGCCGCCTGAGAGCAGGCCTTGCAGCGGTGCGGTGACAAACGCAGTGCGGCCGCCATTAATCATCTCTTCAAACACCTGGGTCTCTTTACGGCCTAGCGCTGCACTGTGTGCTTTGTGAGTAGCGACTTCGGCACTGAACGGGGCCGCGCCATCCAAACGCCGCAGCGCCAATAAATGGCCTCCGTCGTCGGTCACCGCGATGGTTACCGGCCAGTTATTACTGTCCGCCTCTTTCTGCGCAGCATCGAGTACGTTGATCACATCGGCCTGAGCGAGAATGGCTTTTGTTTGCATATTTAAATCCTTGTTAAGGGAGAGTGAAGTGGCCGCGCGGTTAAGGTCTGCGCGGCCGGGGGTTAAACGTTAGTGTTGAAGCGCTAGCTGAGCGCGGCATCGACGATTTCAACCCAGTGGCGTACCGGAGTGCGATTGGCGCCCGCCAAGTGGGTTTGGCAGCCGATATTGGCCGTTACGATCACTTCCGGCTCACCGGCCTCCAGGGCGTTGAGCTTATTGTCACGCAGCTGGGTGGCCAGCTCTGGTTGAGTGATCGAATAGGTGCCCGCCGAACCGCAGCAAAGATGCCCATCCTGCACCGGGGTTAACGCAAAGCCAAGCTTGCTCAGCACGCCTTCGACTGCACCGTTAAGCTTCTGGGCGTGCTGTAGCGTGCAGGGACAGTGGAACGCCAGTCGTTGTGACGCGTTAACGTTCAAGGCGTCCAGCGGCTCATTGCGCAGGATTTCGACGATATCTTTGGCTAGGGTGCTCACCTTTTGCGCTTTAACGGCGTAGTCAGGGTCATCCTTGAGCATGTAACCATACTCTTTGACAAAGGCGCCGCAGCCACTGGCGGTTTGAACGATGGCTTCGGTGCCTTGCTCAATGTACGGCCACCAGGCATCAATGTTGGCGCGCATGCGAGCACGGCCATCGTCCTGGGCATTAAGGTGGAAATCAACGGCGCCACAGCAGCCCGCTTCAGCCACCGGCGTTACGCTAATGCCCAGCCGATCAAGAATGCGCGAAGTGGCAGCATTGGTGTTGGGTGACAGCCCCGGCTGAACGCAGCCTTCCAGTATTAATACCCGCCGGGTATGGCGGTTGGCATCCGGGCGTTCGCCTGCATCTATCGGCGCTGCGGGCATTTTATTGCGCAGCTTGCTAGGCACCAGTGGTTTAAAGGTTTGCCCCAGTTTTAGCAGCGCTTGGAAACGTTTAGGCTCGACCATCATTTTTCGCAGCGCATAGCGCTGGGCCCGCTCAGCTGTCGGGCGAGGAACGCGCCGCTCAATTTCGGCACGGCCAATGTTGAGCAGCTTGTGGTACTCCACGCCGGAAGGGCAGGTGGTTTCACAGTTAAGACAGGTAAGGCAGCGGTCAAGGTGCAGGCGCGTCTCATCGGTGACCTGGTCGTCATCGTCGCGGCTCTCAAGCAGCTCCTTCATCAAATAGATGCGCCCGCGGGGGCCATCGCGCTCATCCCCTAACAGTTGGTACGTTGGGCAGGTGGCGTTACAAAAACCGCAGTGAACGCAGGTGCGCAGAATGCGCTCCGCTTCTTGAATATGCGGTTTCTGAAGGTCGGCATCGGTAAAGTGCGTCTGCATGTCAGCTCTCCTGATTAAAACGCCGCATAAAGACGACCGGGGTTAAAAATGCCATGGGCATCCAGCTCCGCCTTTAGATTACGATGATATTTCTCCACCACGGCATTGAGTGGTGTGAACGGCTCTGCGGCGCCGCCCTGGAGCTTGGGTGTGTAGCAAGTGGCGTGGCCGCCTACTGCGCGACAGGCATCGCGTAGGGTGCTGGCATCCAGGGTGGTTTTTACCCAGCGCTGGCTACCGGCCCAATCGTAAAAAATATCGGCCTCGGGAATATCCAGCGCCAACGGTGCTGTATTTGGCGGTAGTGACAAGCGCCATAGCGCTTGGCCGTTGATACAGGCGAAGAAAGCGTGAGTATGGTCGCGCAGCTCCTGCCAGAAGTTAGCATCAAGCGGCTCGCCGCCTAGGCTTGCCTGAGTCGCGCTAACAGAGCTTTTGCCGCCTTCCAAACGCAAAAACAGTTCGCCGTGGTGCCAAGCTGCGGCGGTAATCGGCAGCGGCTTTCGACCCAGTTCGGCGAGTTTTTTGAGTGCCTCATCCAGCCCGACGGTTAAGCGCAGGCTGTGAGTCGCGGTGGGAATAGGCAGCACTTTAAAGGAGATATCGGTCAATACGCCGAGCGTACCCTGGGCGCCTGCCATCAGGCGCGACAGGTCGTAACCGGCGACATTTTTCATTACTTCGCCGCCAAAGCGGAGCAGCTTGCCCTCCTGGGTGATGATTCGCGTGCCCAGCACAAAGTCTCGTGCAGCACCTGCCCAGGGGCGGCGTGGGCCGGAGAGGCCGGTGGCCACGGCGCCGCCAATGGTGGAAGCCTCACCAAACATGGGGGGCTCAAAGCCCAGCATTTGGTGCTTCTCGGCCAGCACTTCCTGCAGGTCGCTGAGTCGCGTGCCGGCGCGCACGGTCACCACCAGTTCCACCGGGTCGTAGCTCACAATGCCACTATGTTCGGCCATCTGCAGTGCTTGGCCTTCCACCGGTCGGCCATAGAAGGCGCGGGTATCTCCGCCTACAATGCGAAGCGGTGTGCGTGCGTCATAGGCACTGCGCACCTGTTCACACAAGGCGCCAGCGATATCGCGGTCGGCAATCGCTCGTTCAGTCATGGTCTTTCCCACTATTGGTCTTTTCCGTTATTCGTTTTGGCTAATTATTATCACGGCTAGGCTAGCGGCTAGAAACGCGGCAGCTCCGGGTGCGGTAGTTCGTTGTTATGCACATGCATAGCGCCAAACTCAGCGCAGCGCGCCAGCGTCGGAATGTTTTTGCCGGGGTTGAGCAGTCGCTGTGGATCAAAGGCAGCTTTCAAGGCATGAAAAACGCTGATTTCATCCGCCTGGAACTGGCTGCACATTTGATTGATCTTTTCGCGCCCAACCCCATGCTCGCCGGTGATCGAACCGCCTGCGGCCACGCAGAGCTCAAGAATCTTGCCGCCCACCTCTTCGGCAAGCGCCAGCTGACCTTCTTTGTTGGCATCAAACAGGATCAGCGGGTGCATATTGCCATCGCCGGCGTGGAACACGTTGGCCACCGCCAGGCCGCTCTCTTCGGAAAGCGCGGCAATGCCTTTCAGCACGCGGGGCAGCTCGCGACGAGGGATGGTGCCATCCATGCAGTAGTAATCCGGCGACATGCGGCCCACCGCAGGGAAGGCGTTCTTACGCCCAGCCCAGAATTTGGCGCGCTCGGCTTCATCGCGAGCCTGCTGAATGTCGGTGGCACCCGCGGCTTCCAGTACGCGGCGCACGGTATCGCAGTCGTCGTCCACGTCGGCTTCAACGCCATCCAGCTCGCAGAGCAGAATCGCTTCTGCTTCCACTGGGTAGCCTGCTTTGATGAAATCTTCGGCGGCTTTAATCGCCAGTTTATCCATCATTTCCAGGCCGCCGGGAATAATGCCTGCCGCAATGATATCGCCGACGGCGCGACCGGCTTTCTCGATGTCATCGAAGCTCGCCATCAGCACTTTGGCGGTTTCCGGCTTGGGCAGCAGCTTGACGGTGATCTCCGTGACGACGCCGAGCATGCCTTCTGAGCCGTTCATCAATGCCAGTAGGTCGAAGCCCGGCGCATCAAAGGACTCTGCGCCCAGGGTCATGTGTTCGCCCTCGATGGTGAGCACATCCACGCGCATGACGTTATGCACCGTCAGGCCATATTTTAAGCAGTGCACGCCGCCGGCATTTTCCGCCACATTGCCACCAATGGAGCAGGCAATTTGCGAAGAGGGATCCGGCGCGTAGTAGAGGCCGTAAGGCGCAGCGGCTTCGGAAATTGCCAGGTTGCGCACGCCGGGTTGAACCCGCGCCAGGCGGGCATCAGGGTCGACTTTAAGAATTTGGTTAAAGCGCGACATCACTAGTAGCACGCCCTGTTCCAGCGGCAGCGCGCCGCCGGAAAGCCCGGTACCCGCGCCGCGGGTGACTACGGGCACGCTAAGCGCATGGCAGCACTTGAGTAGCTCTTTCACCTGGTCAAAGGTTTCAGGCAGTGCCACCAGCATAGGTAGCACGCGGTAGGCCGCCAGCCCATCGCACTCAAAGGGGCGCAGGTCTTCTTCACGGTGCAGCAGCGTCATGTCGGGGACGGCTTGCTGCAGGTCGGTTAAAACCTCGCTTTTATCGCGCCGAACCAGTTCGCCGTCCAGGCGCTCATCAAAGAGGATATTCATTAAGACATCCCATGCTTATTATCGTTAAAGGTAAATGCTAAAACGGTCTGTAGATAACATGGCCTCAATTTGGGCTTTTTTTACCCGCCTGTCTAGGTTGTGGTGCATTGGTCTGACCAGTAATTAGTCGACTGTGTTGTCTTCTTTGTTTAGTACTGGGTTAAGTACTGGCAAGCTGGACATAAAGCCCATCAGGAGAGCTAACATGCCAGAGGAGAATCAAGCTTTGTCGCCCGGGCTGCGAATGCCGGATCAGGTGGCTACCCTGCTTGAACGTTTAATTCTTGATGGCGTTTTTCGACCCGGCCAACTGCTTCCTTCTGAACGGCGGCTGTGCGATCGGCTGGGCGTCTCACGTGCTTCGTTGCGCGAGGGGTTGAGAATTCTGCGCAGTAAAGGAATTATCGATACCCGCCAGGGCCATGGCTCGACGGTTGCCACGCTTTTGCCGGTGGGTAACCAAAGCCCATTGATGCACCTGTTTAAAGATCATCCGCGCACGCTATTTGACCTGTTAGAGGTGCGCGCCTTGCTGGAAGGGGAGTCGGCGCGGTTAGCCGCGAGTCGTGGCACCTCCGCCGACCGGGTGCTGATCACCCGACGCTATCGCGAAATGGCAGACTACGCGGAAAGTGCGGAAACCATTGATGTCGAGCGCCTAGCACGACTTGATCACGCCTTTCACCTGGCGGTTTCCCAGGCATCCCACAACCCGGTGTTGGTGCATACGCTGCAGAGCCTGACCGACTTACTGCTCAGCTCGGTATTTGCCTCGGTCAAGCATCTTTATCACTTGCCGGCGCCCAGAACGATGATCAATCAGCAGCATGCGCAGCTGCATGAGGCGGTAGTCAACGGCGAGGCGGAGCAGGCAGAACAGGTGGCGCTGGAGCACCTCTCCAGCATTAGCCAACTGCTGCGCGATTTAGAAGAGGAGCACGAACGGCTAGAGCGCTCCTCAATGCGCCTTGAAGAGTGGCAGTAGTTCAATCATTAATACACCAACAACAACTCAGGAGGTCAACGTGGCCATTTATCAATACGGCGAGTATCGGCCCGATATTCAGGACGACGTGTATATTGCAGAAACGGCGGATGTTATCGGCCAGGTCACTTTAAAAGCACGCTCAAGTGTCTGGTATCAGGCCGTGTTGCGCGGTGATAGCGACCATCTTGAAATAGGCGAAGAGAGCAATATCCAGGATGGCGCGGTTCTCCACGCTGACCCAGGCTTTCCGCTGAAAGTAGGCAAAGGGGTGACGGTCGGGCATCAGGCCATGCTGCATGGCTGCACCGTTGGCGATGGCTGTTTAATCGGTATACAGGCGGTAGTGCTCAATGGCGCGGTGATTGGTGAAAATAGCCTGGTCGGTGCCGGTGCTTTTATTAAGGAAGGCGCGGTGTTTCCGCCCAACTCGTTAATCGTTGGCTCGCCTGCCAAAGTAGTGCGGGCGCTTTCCGATGAGGCTATTGCGGGTTTGAAAAATAATGCCCAAGGCTATGTCGAGCGCGGTAAGCGCCATAGTCAGGAGCTAAAGCGAATAGACTGACGCTAGCTGGCTAGATTGATCTCACCAAAACGACAAAACCCCCAGGTTTAGGCCTGGGGGTTTGCGGTTCTAGCGTAGTGGTTACGACCGCTACATCACATCAACGGATCCGTGACGCCAATCACGTAGAACGCCACCAGCGCGATGATGCCGGTAAAGATGAGGTAGTAGATGGTGGGCAGAATCGTCTTACGGATTGTAGCCCCTTCGCGGCCTAACAAGCCGACCGTTGCCGATGCTGCGACTACGTTATGGATGGCGATCATATTACCCGCCGCTGCACCCACTGCCTGCAGCGCTACCATCATGGCCGTGGAAAGCCCCAGAGTTTCCGCAACGCTAAACTGGAATTCCGCCAGCATCAGGTTGGAGACCGTGTTGGAGCCTGCAATGAAGGCGCCCATCGCCCCTACCATTGGCGCAAAGAAGGGGTAAATACCGCCAACGCTATCAGCCACTGCCTGGGCCATCATTACCGGCATTGAAACAAGGTCTGCGCCGTTAACGCCGGAGTTGATCAAGATGCGCACCATCGGCACGGTAAAGATCAAAACGAAACCCGCCCCAAAAATCGTTTTGGTAGATTCAGACACCGCAGCGCTAATCTTTTGCGGATTCATGCGGTGCAGGAAATAGGTCACAATGACCACGGCAATTATAATACCGCCGGGCAAGTAGAGCGGCTGAACCCCACCGCTGATGCCCGCTTCACCAAGAATATTGTTCCAACTGAGGTTAATAGAGGTAAGTGCTGTTTTGAGGGGCTCAATAATGCGAGAGGCCACCAAAAACAGTGCGAGCAGCACATAGGGTACCCAGCCTTTAAAGGTGGACATCGGCGCTCTGCCGACAACGTCGTCAAGCTTGATCTGCAGGTTGCCGATCCACTCGTCTGGCCAAGAAGAGGACTCGGGGAAATCCCAGGTATCTTTAGGCATCAGAAAGCCGCGTTTGGCAGCGGGTACGACAATCGCCAAGCCCACCATCGCGCCGATCATTGACGGGAATTCAGGGCCCAACAGCACGCCCACCAGCATGTAAGGCACTACGAAGCAGATACCGGTAAAGATGGCGAAGGGGGTAATCGACAGTCCTTCTTTCCAGGAGCGGTTGGCGCCGAAGAAACGCACCATCACGGTAACGAGAATCAGCGGCATTAAAATGCCCACGATGCCGTGAGTAATCGCCACTTCGCTGGTGACAAGTTGGAAGAAGACATCCCAGCTTGAGCCTACCGAGTCGAGTTCGGCGCTAATGCCAGCACGATCCAGGCCACTACCGACCCCGACCACAATAGGCGTGCCCACCGCGCCAAACGAGACAGGCGTTGATTGAATCATCATGCCCACAACCACCGCCGCCAGCGCCGGAAAGCCAAGAGCGACCATTAGTGGTGCCGCAACGGCGGCGGGTGTACCGAATCCTGACGCCCCCTCGATAAAGCAGCCGAACAGCCAGGCAACAATCAGCGCCTGTACGCGACGGTCAGGGCTAATGCCTGAAAAGCCATTACGGATAGCGGTGATGCCACCGGAGTGCTTAAGGGTGTTAAGCAGCAGTATGGCGCCAAAGATGATCCACAAAAGACCCGCAGTTTGAATCAGGCCTTGAATGGTCGACGCCGCCACGCGGCTAAAGGACATATCCCAAGCGGTTAAGCCAATAATGGCCGCGGTCAGGAAAACAATCGGCATCGCTATCTTGGCAGGTATTTTAAACCCTATGAGCAAAATACCGGCCAGCAACAGCGGCAGGAAAGCCAGAAGTGCAAGTATCGTTTCATTCATGGAAGGAACTGCCCCTTGTTATTGATTTGGTATGCTCCGCAATATCCGTCTAGCAGTTGTACCGCCAGTCGGGTGTAGGTGAAAGATACGATTAGGCTAACCATATGACTACATTGGAAAATTGGTCTTACCACTGAAGTGCTTGTTTGATAGCTGGTTTTACACGGCTGTTGTTTTCTTATGTGTTTGTTCTTAAATGGTTTTTTGATGAATGGTTGGAAGTCTAAACGCGCTGAGTCATTAGACTAATAGACAGTACAGTTGCCAGCAAAAGGATAAGTACAGAACTCGCCAGTTGCGTCATAGCTGGCTTACGCTCATTGTTATCGGCTGAAGTGCTGTTTACTCACTATGAACAACCACACGGAGGTTATGACAGTGGCAATGACTCTTTATGATCTTTGCGGCCGGGACGAACGGCTCCGCTTCTCACCTTATTGCTGGCGCGTACGTATGGCACTCGCCCATAAAGGGCTGGAATTCACCTCAGTAGCGTGGCGATTCCTCGATAAAGAAGCGCTAGCGTTTGCCAACTACGACAAAGTGCCGGTGCTTTGTGACGGCGATCAGGTCGTTACCGACAGTTTCGAGATCATGCGCTACCTGGATAAGGCGTATCCCGAGGCACCCGTGTTGGGCGAAGGCGTCAGCTATCAGCGGGTATTACTGTTCAAATACTTTGTTGAGCGCAGCGTGAATCCTGCGCTCTTCCGCATTATCGGCATGGATTTATTTGCCGCCGTCCACCCCGAAGACCGTAGTTACTTCCGTGAAACTCGCGAAGCGCGGTTTGGCTGCACGCTTGAAGAGTTCCAACAACCCGAAAAAGGTAAGCAGCAGCTTAAGCAGGCGCTGGCACCGGTGCGTGACCTGCTGCGGGAGAGCGCATTTTTAGACGGTGATGCACCCAGCGGCTCAGATTACCTGCTGTTTGGCAGTATGATGTGGGCTCACGTCGTATCGACACAGGCGGTAGTCGAGCCTGGCGACCCGGTGGATGAGTGGTTTAAGCGTATGCTCAGCGTGCACAATGGGGCTGCCGGTAATGCCATAACCGTACGCGATATATAGCGCTAACGGCTGGATGACCTGATCAGGGCGGTACGCTAAGGTACCGCCCGATAAATTTTGAAAGCTTGGTAGGCTCATGGCGAGTGAATCAAGGTTTTCAACAAGGAGATGGCAATGATTGACCTGTATTATTGGACAACACCTAACGGCCATAAAATCTCCATTATGCTCGAAGAGGCCAATCTGGCGTACCGAGTGAAGCCGATTAACATTGGCCGAGGTGAGCAGTTTGATCCTGAATTTCTCACTATTGCCCCCAATAACCGAATTCCCGCTATTGTCGATCACTCACCGCAGGATGGCGGCCAGCCGCTGTCGATCTTTGAGTCTGGCGCAATCCTTGAGTACCTGGCCGACAAGAGTGGCCTTTTCTTACCCGCGGCTGGTCGCGAACGCTATATCGTATTGCAGTGGCTGCACTGGCAAATGGGCGGGCTAGGGCCCATGGCAGGCCAAAATCACCACTTTTGCCACTATGCGCCGCAAAAGATCGATTACGCCATTGAACGTTACGTGCGTGAAACCAATCGGCTTTATAGCGTACTAGACCAACGTTTGGCGCATCATACTTATGTGGGTGGCGATGACTACTCGATTGCCGATATGGCGATCTATCCCTGGATTGTGCCTTGGGAAAAACAGCGTCAAACCTTGGAAGAGTTTCCTGATTTAGAGCGCTGGTTTGACATGATCAAAGCACGCCCAGCCGTACGTAGAGCTTACGCATTGGTCGAAGATGTTAACCCCCAGGCCGGCGTAGAAATGGATGAGCAGGCGCGTAAGCACTTGTTCGGTAACCGCTAGTAGCAGGCTACGCTCAGTCTTACTAACGATCTGCGAGTGAGCAGGCGCAGCATGAAGAAAAATCATGTTGCGCTGCACAAAAAGCACTGCTAGCTTTAAGGACAGCAGAGGCAAAAGCCTGGCTAAGAACCGCCTAATTAAGGCGTGTTTATGTGCTAGCTCACTCTTGGAGATACGATTATGAATAAAGCGACTGAGAAAACCACGCAACAGTTTGAGTCTGTTTTTGTTTCACCGATGCGCTCGTACACGCTGACAGCGCTTGACTACTATGACCAGCTGTTTACAGCCCAGATGGACGCCGCACGTGCCTACTCGGATATGGCGATCTCGCAAGCGCGCACCTGGCTTGATGTAAAAGACGCAGACAGCTTCAAGAAAGCCATGGAAAGCCAGCAGAAAACGGCAAGTAATTTTATGGAGCGTGTGAAAGGAGACACAGAAAAAGTGACCTCCATTAGCAAAAGCTTTGCTGAAGATAGCCAGAAGCAAGTAGAAGAAACCACTAAGAAAGCGGTAGAGACTGCCAAGCAGTAATCGAATAGGCAGACGTCGAAAAGTAGTACCGCTAAATCGCGCCGCGCCCCAATGGGCGCGGCGTTTTTGTATACAAAATGAGCGCTTATCCTGTGTTGTTTAACACTAGGATTTTGTCGCCCGGTCAATTAAGCGGAAACGTGCAATACGGATGATCTGCTCAATAGCCGTTTCCCGTTCGGTGGCCGTATCGTTGTTCAGGCGCTTTTCAAAGGCGGCTAGAATGGCGTGCCGATCCAGCCCTTTAACGGCAATGACAAACGGAAAGCCAAATTTCTCCTTGTACGCCGTATTGAGGTATTCAAAGCGCGCGAATTCCTCAGGGCTGCATTGATCAAGCCCGGCGCCTGCTTGCTCGCTGGTTGAGTCTTGGGTTAACTCACCGGCCATAGCAGCTTTGCTTGCAAGGTCAGGGTGCGCCTGAATCACCTTGATTTGCTGTTCGCTGCTCGCCTGCTGCAACATAAGCCCCATCAGCTCGGCTAATGCGTCAGGCTCGTCGTGGGCTTCAGTCAGGCCGTGCTGCCAGGCCGCTTCGGCCACCCAAGGGGAGTGCTCATAAACATCTCCATAGTGATGGGTAAGCATTTCAAGGCTGCACTTGCTAGGCGCGGGTGAAAGCAGTAACGGTTGCGGTGTGGGCACTGAAACTCTCCTAAGCGGTGTAATTTTTTACAACATACGTGATTCCAAGCAAACGTGGGACTAAACGTGCAGGGTTGGAATTACTGTATACAATAAATATCAGTAACGGTACTCTTTGACCAATAGGTCAAACAACGTCATCAATAATCAACAAGGAGCGGCTATGGGACGTTTAACTACCCACGTACTGGATACCGCCAAAGGTCAGCCCGGCCAGGGTATTACCATTGAGGTGTTTCGCCTTACCGGCAGTGAGCGCCAGCATCTGAGTAGCGTGATCACCAACAGTGACGGGCGTTGCGATGCGCCCATTTTAGAGGGTGATGCGCTCACGCCAGGCGAGTACGAACTGGTATTTCATGCCGGTGACTACCTGCGTGCCCAAGGCGTTGAAGCTGCCGAACCGCGCTTTCTAGACGTTATCCCGCTGCGCTTTGGCGTTGCGGATGCCAGCCAGCACTACCATGTGCCGCTACTGCTCTCGCCCTACGGCTACTCAACTTATCGCGGTAGCTGATTTGTCTGCAACCTGGCTGCTCTCGCCGAGTTTTCAGGCAAACCTGACGGGATTTATTTATGCAAGCGTACCTAATCGATTTTGTTAATTTGCTATTGCGCTGGCTGCATGTGATTGCGGCCATCGCCTGGATCGGCGAGTCGATCTACTTTGTAATGCTGGATAATAGCCTGCGCGCACCGAAGGCAGAGGAAGATCGCGACAAGGGCGTGTTTGGCGAAATGTGGTCGGTGCATGGCGGCGGCTTCTACCACAACCAGAAGTACGCCACGGCACCGGCCAAGTTGCCCAATGATCTGCACTGGTCATTCTGGAAAGCCTACACCACCTGGCTTTCCGGCTTTGCCCTGTTCGTCATTCTCTACATGGTCAATCCGGGCTTCTATCTGGTAAACCCCAATAGTCCCTGGGAGTGGGCCGCCAACATGACGGGCTGGCAGGCCAACCTGCTGGCGCTGGCATTTTTGCTGGGTGGTTGGGTGGTTTATAACGAGCTGTGTAAACGCATTAGCCCCAATATGGATCGTGACGGCCTGCTCAGCGTTGCGGTTGCCGTAATGATGGTGGTCGTTGCCTACCTGAGCACGCAGATGTTCACTGGTCGGGCAGCCTTCCTGCTCACAGGGGCGGTAATGGCGACGGCAATGTCGGCTAACGTCTTCTTCTGGATTATTCCCGGCCAGCGCCGCATGGTAAAAGCCATGAAGGCGGGCGACGCGCCTAATCCTTTGGATGGCAAACGCGGCAAACAGCGCTCGGTGCATAATACCTACTTCACGCTGCCGGTCGTGTTGTTGATGGTGAGTAATCACTACTCCTTTATCTACTCCCATGAGCTTGCCTGGGTCGTGATGGTGTTGTTTATCTTTGCCGGTGCTTTGATTCGTCAATTCTTTGTGTTGATGCATGCAGGCAAAACCCAGCCAGCGTATCCCGCCGTTGGGGTAGGGCTCATTCTGTTAGCCTTTTGGGTGGCCGCACCCAGTTCATCGTCGCCTAGTGGTAATGACGGCGTGCAAGGGCCGGATCAGGCGCAAATCACCGGCTTGATTGAGCAGCACTGCGTTCAGTGTCATGCTCACAACCCTGAACATGCCGGATTTTCGGCACCGCCCGCCGGGTTTGCTTTCGAAAGCTGGGATGAAATTCTGGGGCAGAAAACGCAGATTCAGCAGGTCGTGGCCAGCCGCTATATGCCGTTAGGCAATATGACCAACATGAGCGATGAAGAGCGCGATATCATTGCTGCTTGGGAGGAGTAATCAGAGAGGCTAACTATGAGTGATGCGCAGGCGCCGGAGAAACGGCGCGCTCCTGCTAAAGAAGCTAAAACTAGCAAAGAGGGTGATGAGCGCCACGACGCCATTTATCGCTCCGTGAGCGATGCCATTGTCGAGCAGCGTTTAAAGCCCGGCGCACGGTTGCGCGAAGATGCGCTGGCGGATGTCTTTGGCATTAGCCGCACCGGTATTCGTAAAATCCTGCAGCGCCTGGCGCTGGAGCAGTTAGTCACGCTGACACCGCGCCGAGGCGCCAGCGTCACTCGGCCCACTGCCGATGAAGCCAAAGACGTTTTCGATGCCCGCCAGTTAATCGAGTGCGGGTTAATGCCCGACGTAGCCCGGCGCATGGGCGAAAAAGAGGCCGCGGAGCTGCGCGAAATGGCTCGCGAAGAGCGCCAAGCGCTGCGTAGTGGCCAGCAGAGCGTGGCCATTCGGCTATCGGCAGACTTCCATGTGCGCTTAGCGCAGCTATCAGGCAACGCCACCCTGGCAGAGTTTGTCGAGCGGCTCTGCTCCCGCTCATCGCTGATACTCGCCGTCTACGGCCATCGTGGCCACTTAGGCTGTGAATCCCACGACCACGACGATCTGATCGGCTATCTGGAAGCAGGCAACGGCGAGCGCGCCAAAGCCTTTATGAGCCGCCACCTAAAAGCCATCGAAGCGTCACTCTCCATGGTGGAAGAGGAAGAAAACGTGCCGGATTTGCAGCAGATATTTGGGGGTTAAGCACGGTTGTGTCGGATCGCTAAAAAACAGCGCCTGGGGCTTATGTAAGAAGGGCTTATTAAAGAGGGCTTACATCAAGCGCCAAAAGGCGTCGACCAGCGGGTTCTTTAGGTTTTTCTTGAGGGTAAATAAACCAATATCGTAGGGCTCCAGTTCCGGCGTCACGTCGAGCACGCGGATGCGATCCACCAAGGGGCTGTTGTCGAGAACGATTTTTGGCACCACGCCAATGCCAAAGCCCAAGCTCACCATACTCACAATGGCTTCATTACCGGTGACCTGTGCATAAATGCGCGGGGAGACATCCAGCTGGCGAAACCACTCATCCACACGGGCTCTTGAGACACCGCTCTCTGATAGAATCATCGGGATGCTCGCCCACTCTTCCGGTGTGGTTGGCGTGTTCGTTGGCACATTCGGCACCTGCTGCTCAATGGGCGCAATAAACAGCAAAGGCGACGTGGCAATGGATTTAAACGCCAGGCCACGCGGCAAGTTGGCAGGCTGGGCCGCGATGCTAAGATCTTCTTTACCGTCCAGAACATGCGCAATAGCGTGTTCGGGATCCCCCGTGCGTAGCTTGATTTCAATAATCGGGTAGGCAATACGAAAGCGGCGCAGCAGTTCGTGCAAAAAGCTGTAGCTGGCGGTGACGGAGCCATACAGGCTGATTTCACCGCTTAATTGATCAGGATTGTCCGTCAATTCATGACGAATCAAATTCCATTGGCTGCTGGCATCTCGGGCGTACTTGAGAAATTTTTGCCCCTCCTGAGTCAACACCACCGTACGGTTGTCGCGATTAAACAGCGACACCCCCAGCTCCTCTTCCAAATGCCGGATGTTGCGCGACAGGGCAGAAATGCTGACGTAGCACTCATCGCTGGCGCGACCAAAATGCAGGGTTTCTGCCAAGGCCAGGAACTGTTTTAAAATTTTAAAATTCATAAACGCCATGATAATTGAGTTTTGCAGAAAAAGGGACATGCTGTTGCAAATATATCAATTTAAGAAATGGTCGTTTTTAGGTAGATTAGCCTTACTCACATAACGCTGGATCTCGCATCTAGCGGCTGTGTCACTCTTTTAAGTACCGGTTTTAGCATCGATGTGCCTTACATCGATGTCGTGCTCATAACATATTAGGATGCTAACGATGGCTAACTACTTCAATACGCTGCCACTACGCGAGCAACTGGCGCAACTCGCCAAATGTCGTTTCATGTACAGCTCTGAATTTGCTGATGGCGTAGACGCGCTTAAAGGCAAAAAAATGGTCGTGATCGGCTGTGGCGCCCAAGGCCTTAACCAGGGCTTGAACCTACGCGATAGCGGCTTAGACGTCTCTTACGCACTGCGCCCTGAAGCTATTGAGCAAAAGCGTCAGTCCTGGAAAAACGCCACCGAAAACGGTTTTACAGTAGGTACCTACGAAGAGTTGATCCCCACGGCCGACGTTGTTTTGAACCTGACGCCCGATAAGCAGCACACCGCTGTTGTGACAGCGGTCATGCCGTTGATGAAAGAGGGCGCCTGCCTCTCTTACTCCCACGGTTTCAACATCGTGGAAGAGGGCATGAAAATCCGTGATGACTTAACCGTCATCATGGTGGCGCCCAAGTGCCCGGGTTCTGAAGTTCGCGCCGAATACGTGCGTGGTTTTGGCGTTCCCACCTTGATCGCTGTTCACGAAGCCAATGATCCTAAAGGCGAAGGCCTTGCCCTGGCAAAAGCCTACGCGGTGGGTACTGGCGGCCATAAAGCCGGCGTGTTGATGTCTTCGTTCATCGCGGAAGTTAAATCCGACCTGATGGGTGAGCAAACGATCCTTTGCGGCATGCTGCAAACCGGTTCTATCCTCTGCTTCGACAAAATGATCGAAGAAGGCATCGAGCCAGGTTACGCCTCCAAGCTGATTCAGTACGGCTGGGAAAACATCACGGAAGCACTGAAGTACGGCGGCGTGACCAACATGCTGGATCGTCTCTCTAACCCAGCCAAGATCAAAGCCTTTGATCTAGCTGAAGAGCTGAAAGAGATCATGCGTCCGCTTTACAACAAGCACCAGGACGACATCATGAGCGGCCACTTCTCGCACACGATGATGGAAGACTGGGCGAACGATGACGCTAACCTGCACAAATGGCGTGCCGAAACCGCAGAAACCAACTTCGAGAAAACCCCTGCGGGTGACGTAGAAATTACCGAGCAGGAGTACTTCGACAACGGCATCTTGATGGTAGCGATGGTTAAAGCGGGCGTTGAGCTTGCTTTCGAAACCATGACGGCGGCCGGCATCATCGCCGAGTCTGCTTACTATGAATCTCTCCACGAAACGCCACTGATCGCCAACACTATCGCGCGTAAGAAACTGTACGAGATGAACGCGACCATCTCTGACACGGCGGAATACGGTTGCTACCTCTACAACCACGCCTGTGTACCGCTCTTGGCTGACTTTATGAAAGGCATCAAATCCGATGTTATTGGTAAAGGCCTGAATGTAGATGACAATGGCGTAGATAACGCCCGTTTAATCGAAGTCAACGATGCGCTTCGCGCTCACCCGGTTGAAGCCGTGGGCGCAGTGCTGCGTGGCCATATGGCGGACATGAAGAAGATCGTTTAATCGGCTGATTAAATGATAGACCGCTAAGTCATCTAAAAAGCCGAGATATCGCCACGATATTCTCGGCTTTTTTGTCTCATTACATGCGAACACTGACTTTTTCCAAACAATAAGGAACACATTGATGGAGCCTTCAAGCCGCTTAGAGCGTATTCAGCTAAACAAAGCGATGATCAGTTTTGATGATCGCTTCACCCTAAGCGAGATTGATTGGATCATTGAACCCCACCAGCATTGGGTTATCACTGGCACCAATGGCTCAGGCAAATCGGCCCTGGCGGCAGCGTTGGCTGGCGTTGGTAAGATTGAAGCGGGCACTATTCAAGGGCTTCCCAAAAACATTGGCTTGGTCTCTTTCGAAGCGCAGGCCGAGCTCATCGCCAAAGAGCTAAAAAAAGACGATGCCGATATCATGGATGTCATCTCACTCGGCACCCCCGTTAGTGAAATGATTTTCGAGCAGTGCCAAGACCCTGAACTTGCCAGCGAGCTGGTCGAAAAGTTCGGTCTTACGAAGCTACTCGACCGTGCCTTTCGTAAGCTCTCCACGGGCGAAACCCGAAAAGTCATGCTGATTCGTGCTCTGTCGAGCAAGCCGGACTTGCTGATTTTAGACGAGCCGTTCGATGGTTTGGACGTCGACACCCTAGCCATGCTGCAAGCCCATCTCGCCTCCATCATAGACACCGTTCCCATGGTGATGGTGCTGAATCGCTTTGATGAGATGCCAGACTTTATCACTCACGTGGCTTATCTGGATAAAGAGCGTTTAGAGAAAAAGAGAGGGGATAAGAAACGAGGAGATAGTGGACGTTTAGCGTTCACGGTAGAGCGTCAGGATGAAGCTGCCTTCAATGAGCTTTATCAGTTGCTGCATCTGAAAACCACTGACCTAAGCCTGCCAGAAGCGGATCCAGCCAGCAAATTACCTGCTCTTGACCCCAGTCAGCCGTTAGTGAAGCTCAAACAAGCAACTATCCAATACGGCGACACCGTGATTGTCGATAAGCTGGATTGGACGATAGAGCAGGGCCAGCACTGGCAACTAAGTGGCCCTAACGGTAGCGGCAAAACCTGCGTTTTGTCCCTGATCACGGGGGATCATCCGCAGTGCTATACCAACGATATTTTTGTGTTTGGCTTCCAGCGCGGCAACGGCGAAAGCATCTGGCAGATCAAGCAGTTTATCGGCTATGTCTCCACCGCTCTACAGTGGGAGTATCGCGTCAGCACCAGCTGCAAAAACGTGATTATTTCCGGCTTCTACGACAGCATCGGCGTTTACACAAAATCCACCGATCATCAGAAAAAAATCGCCGACCAGTGGCTCGAACTACTCGGCATGAAAGAGCGCGCCGATCAGCCCTTCAACAAACTCTCTTACGGCGACCAGCGTCTGCTACTCATCGCCCGCGCCATGGTGAAACACCCGCCGCTGTTGATCCTGGATGAGCCCTGCCTCGGCCTGGACGATATGAACCGCCAACTGGTGCTAGCGCTTATCGAAAAAATTTGTGAAGGGAAAGAAACCACGGTGCTTTACGTTAATCACCACACGGAAGACAAGATAAAGGAAATCGACAATCATTTGGCGCTGGAGAAGAATCACTAGCTTCTCGAAGCTGAAGCCCTCAACCAAGACTATTTCACTCCGCTTGCCGGGCACCCTGCATGATCGGATCAAAATCGAAGCTAACAAGCGAGGTATGCCCTATCAGTCAATGAGCAAGGCCTGGCTTACGGATGATGTGAGCGACAGCCGGTTGAAGTGAAATGCTGGCGCTGTGGTTGGCCTTGTTAGGTGATTTCACGAGTTTTTCTCTTGAAAACACGCTTAGCGCCAAATCCAATGAGCCATACGGTGGATGGGTAAGGTAGCACTAATACCATGCCAATAATCGCTTGGAGGGGCCAGCCTATTCCCATTAGTGACCAGTAGAGCTCAATAGCTTCTTCTTTTTGCTCTGGAGTTACATTCCGCGTTCTCTCTTCATCGGACATTCCGTCAAAATCAAGTCCCATCATTTCCAGTCGCACATCTTTGTAGAAGTGAGGCCAATATGCACCAGCGATGACAAGCGTGAATATGATCGGGATTGAAATAAGGTTTAAGCGGATAAAGCTTCGGCTTTTGGCTACGTGATAGATTGGAGTTGCGATAATTAAACCTGCCATTATCAGTGATATTGCGATTCCCAGTGTTTCCATTATTCACCCAGCAGTTTATTAAATTTTTATAACGTCATATGTAGCAACGGATAAAGCTTGCCCTGCCCATCAACTGGTGAGCGCCCTGTTACCGAAAAGCCAATATGTTGGTAAAAACCTAGCGCTTGGGTATTCTGTTCATTGACATCAACTTTGGTAGCACCTTGGGATTTGATGGCATAGGCCGCCAACAAAGCACCAATGCCTTTGCTGCGTGCATCTGGTGCAATGAACAGCATCTCAATATTACCGTTATGGACACCGCAGAACCCTTGTATCTCACCATGGCCATTTTTAACGCTCCTTAAGCCAACGGCGTCAAAATACTGCTCCAGAATTAACGGTTTTAACTCCTGTAGATCATCTTCGGACAGAAAATCATGGGTTGTTCTGACCGAGGCTTTCCAGATTTCTAGCAGTTTAAGGTGCTCTGATCTTTCTACGAATCTCAATATTCATAGATTGAAAATTTAACGCCAAAGCACAGCGGCGACCTTGGAGTGGCGACGAAGGAGCCACGGAAAGGGCGTCCGGCGGCCATCGGCCGCGTACTGCTGCGACTTGTTATAAATCAGTGGCTTTGGTGCTCATGAGAGCACTATTTCCAGAGAAGCCAAACTTCTCGTACAACCCTTGGGCATCGCGGGTTTGCAACACCATTTGAGTTCCCTTTATGGCTGGGTGCGAAACCAAACACTCCATGATCCAATGCCCCAGGCCAGCGCCCCGAAAGTCTGGCTCAACCACAATATCCGCGACCCAGGTAAACGTAGCACCATCGGTTACTGCACGCCCAAAACCAATTTGCGTAGCACCACGGTAAAGACTGAAGCAGATGGAGCCAGCAACCATACGCTCGACGGTTTCTCGGGGACGGCGGCCACCCCAATAGGTTGCCGCAAGCAAGTGGTGGACGATATCCAGTTGCACCTTGGAATTATCGTCAGTGATTAGGTAATCGTCCTTGCGCCACTCCATTGATGGATGCTCCTTGATTTATAACAGTTTATTCATACGTATGCGCATTTTCCTGGGAAGCAAACAATCAACAATAAATAACAAGTGTTTGATATAAAACGAAAATGCTCACTTTGTCCTGATAAAGGCCGCCAGAAAATTGCGCATGCGTATAAACACATATAACCTTTTTATAACTTGTTGTTTTTAAATATTTTAATCAAATTCTTTTCATAAAAATAAGCACATGGTTCCTTGAGCCTACCAGAAAAACACGCATTTCAAATCGAAAATATCTCATTTCGCTGAGTTTTGATACCGCAAAATACGCTGCTTGGTAGAGTCATGGGAAGATGTCGGCAGGTTCCAAATTGGCCACGCGAACTCGCGACCCAAAAAAAGCGCCATCGGTAAAACCGATGGCGCTTGCATGAGTTTCTAATCAGCTAGTTACGACCTGCTTGCTTACTGTTCAGCATACACAGGCGTAGCCTTAAACTGCCGCATCAAACCGTAATAGAACAGCCCACCCAAGCCTGCACCAATCAGCCAGCCATAGCCACCAAGACTAGATAGCGCGGGCACTAACACGGTAGAAAGCGAGAACAGTGCCGCGACGCCAAAGGCGATAAGGGCGCGGGTGTTCCAGCCGTTTACGTAGTAGTAGGCGCTGCCCGGTGCAGATGAGAATAGCTCCTGCATGTTCAGGTGCTGGCGCTTAATCAGGTAGTAGTCGACCACGATAATGCCGTAGAAGGGCGCGACGATGGCGCCTAGCGCATTCACAAAGCCGGGAACGCCAATCTGGCTGATGACCGAAAGCCATAGCGCGCCGACAAAGAATGCGATTACCGCGGTAATCAGGCCGCCCATCTTGAAGCTGATTTTGCTGGGAAACAGGTTAGCAAGATCGTAGGCGGGGGGAATGAAGTTGGCGACTAGGTTGATACCCACCGTGGCGGCGAAGAAGGTCAGTGCGGCGACAATCGTGAGCGGCAATGAATCTACCCGCTCAACGATATCGGCGGGATTGGTCAGTGCCTCGCCAAACAGCACCAGGGTGCCAGCGGTAATAATCAGCGCGATAAACGAGAAGAACGCCACGTTGAGCGGCAAGCCCAGCAGGTTGCCCAGCTTCATCTGGCGCTCGGTTTTCACAAAGCGGGTGAAGTCGCCGAAGTTGATCACCACCGCTGCAAAATACGCCACCATGGTGCCGACAATCGCCATAAAGGCCGCGATCGAACTACCGCTGGTTTCACTGCCACCGCTGAAAATGGTGCCAATGGCGGGAATCAGTTCACTTCCTGCTTGATACCAAACAATGATCATCAGCACCAACATCACCACGTAGACCAACGGGCCCGCCCAGTTAAGGAAGTGCTTAATGCGCTCGATGCCTTGCCAGAAAATGGCGATCTGAAACAGCCACACAATGACGAACGACACCCAGGCCACGCCGGAAAGCCCCAGGAAGGTGCTGCCATTGCCTGCGCCAAAAAATGCCGTAATCAGCAGGGTGACGGCGGTGGAGGCGAAGTAGGTCTGCACGCCGTACCAAAAAATCCCCACGATGGCGCGCAGCATCGCGGGTAGGTTGGCGCCGCGTACCCCCATGCTTGCACGCACCATCACGGGGAAGGGGATACCGTATTTAACGCTGGGCTTACCGGTGAGGTTGACCAGAAACATCACGATAACGCCCGCCAGAATAATCGCCGCCATCACCGCCCAGCCGTTCAGGCCGTAGGTTAAAAACAGCGAGGCCGCCAGGGTGTAACCAAACAGGCTCTGGATATCATTAGACCAAACGTTAAATATCTCAAACGCGCCCCAGTTACGATCCTGGGGTTTAAGCGGCGCCAGATCCTCGTTATAGAGCGTGGGATCGATGTGTTTGATATCCAGGTCACTAACGTCGTTGCTCTCTTTCATTGTATTGGCTCGCAGGTTGGCAAATGGGTTACTGGCTAAAGCGCTGGCAGGGAGCCCAGTACTTCATAAGCAGGTAGTAGGTAACACCTGCGGGTATCAGGCTGGCGTACCACGAGATAGCCGAGAAAGAGAGCGCGGCCACAATACCGATAGCGGTGGCGATAAACGCCGCTAGGTTCACGCCTTGGTAGGGGCCGTTGGCGTCATACAGCTTGTTGATATCCAGCGTGCGGCGGCGAATCACATAATAATCGACCACCAGAATGGCGAAGATGGGGCCTAAAAAGGCGGAGTAAGTCTGCACAAATAGCTGCAGACCTGCCGCAGAGCCCGGTTGCACCAACTTCCAGGGGAAGGTGGCGAAGGCCAGCAAGCCAACGATCACCGTGGCGACCGAGAACTTGATCTTGAATACGTCCATCAGCACGTAGGTGGGCGGTACCACATTGTTGAGGACGTTGGTGGTGACCTGGGCAAAGGCGATGAATAGAAGGGTCGTCATCAGCAGCGGGGTGTTGTCGACGGCGTTGGCAAACACCTGGATAGGGTCGGCGGTGCCGGTGGCTTGCGAGACCATATAGCCGATCAGACCCATAAACAGCGTGCAGGGCAGAATCGACATTGCATAGATAGTGGTCAGCAGGCTTTGGGCGGTGCCCTTTTTATGCTCGCGTGAGTAGTCACTCACGTTGAGCATCATGGTGCTGTAGATGCCCAAGAATAGCATGGTCGCGCCCCAGAAGGGCATGCCCCAGGAGCCTTCCATGGTCAGCAGGCTAGCGGAAAGCTCATCGCCATAGCGCTGCACCGTGGCGTAGAACATGTACATCAATGAGGCGAGGATAAAGGCGCTGCCGATATTCTCTAACCACTTGATGCCCTGGAAGCCCATCACCGACAGGCCAATTTGCAGAAACTGGAAGGTAATGAAGTAGAAGATAAGGTTGTCGAAGCCGAACAGGGTGGCCGACACCATATTGAGTGCCCCGGCGCCAATCCAGCTTTGAAAGCCGTACCACACTACCGCCGGCACTGCGCGTACCAAGCCCGGTAAGCGCGTGCCCGTAAAGCCGAACGCGCTGCGCGCCTGCACCATAAACGGAATGCCGTACTTGTAGCCCGCGGCCCCGTTAATGGCCAGGGCAATACCGATCACAAAGCAGCCGATGGCAATGGCCAGGGTGGCTTGTAACAGGTTCAGGGTGCCGACTACGCTTGAGCCCATGGCAAAGGTGCCAATGGAAACGCAGCCGCCGAACCAGGCCAGAAAGTAGGAGCCTCGCCCCATAATCCGGGTGGGTTGCGGGGCCAGGCTTTCTGCCCCGAGTGCTTTTGATCCAGCATCGGATCGTTCTTCTGACGCAAGAGCCGAGGTTGAAGCGCTCATGTTGTCGTCCTCGCAAGATTGTCGGTTTTTATTAATCCCCGATTAGGTATCGGGAAACGCTTGCGGCGTGGCGTGCTAATGGACGTACTATTTAAAATTCTATTTAAACTATTGTTATTAGGTGTTGCTGAGTCACTATTATTATTTGGAACTGCTATTTAAGCGGTAGCGCAAGATCCGAGAGCTCAGAAAACTTACCGGTGAAGGTCTTTGGCCGTGGGTAGGCAAGGTCTCCATATTTACTGGTATGCAGCCCCAAACTCACCAGTGATTCCGCCAGTTTCAGCGCGGCGGTAACACCTTCTACGACTGGCAGGCCAACTTCGCGACTGATCTGCTGGGTCAAATTAGCCATGCCACCACAGCCTAAAACGATGGCGCCAATGTCATCTTCATCCCGTGCGCGGCAGCACTCTTCCACAATGCGGGTAAACGCCACTTCAGGGTGATGCTCAAGATCAAGCACCGGGATTTCAGCGGCACGAATGCGACGGCAGTGGTGGCTAAAACCGTACTGCTGAAGCAGGTGCTCGGCGATAATGCCGGTGCGGCCCAGGGTGGTAACAATGGAAAAGCGTGTACTCACCAGCGTGGCGAGATGAAACGCCGCTTCGGCAATGCCAATGACCGGCGCACGGGTTAGCTCTCGTGCTGCCAGCAGGCCGGGGTCGCCAAAGCAGGCCACCACATAGGCGTCGATACCGCCTTCACGCTCACCTTTTAGAACTTCTTCGGCCACCCCTACTGCGCTGATTGCTTCATCGAAATGGCTCTCGATAGAGACCGGGCCAGCGTCCGGCTGTGAAGCGCTAACCGTGGTGCCAGGCCCCGCCTGCTGCTGTGCTGCCTGCCTCATAGCAGCGGTCATGGAGGCCGTGGTGTTGGGGTTAATAATGCGTATATGCACGATAGGTATTCCGTGTGTAAACAATATGGCATTTCTTGTATACAAAAATAGGGCGGTTTTTTTCGTGACGCAAGGGGCTAACCAGCAATCGGCGATAAAAAAGCGGCTGAGAAAACTTGACCATTTGTTCAGGATTCAATGGCTTAACGCCTTTTAAACTGAGAAACGCTATTCGCGTCAGGGGATTAGCGGTCGACCGCGTTGCGGTAGGCTATGAATGTCGCTATTTTGTATACAAATTATTTTGTGTATTACTGGGCGGCTATTTGCCAGTGATCTGCCCAGGTTTGTATGAATGGTTTGTATGAATCAAGGAGCTCGCTATGTCGTCATCACCTAAGGGGCACTATCCCCGCGATTTAATCGGTTATGGACGCAACCCGCCCCATGCCAACTGGCCCAACAAGGCCAAAATTGCCGTTCAGTTTGTGCTCAACTACGAGGAGGGCGGCGAAAACTGCGTGTTGCACGGTGACTCAGGCTCTGAGCAGTTCCTGTCGGAAATCATCGGTGCACCGGCTTACCCGGATCGCCACTTGAGCATGGAGTCGATCTACGAGTATGGCTCCCGCGCTGGGGTGTGGCGCATTCTGCGCGAGTTTGAAAAACGCGGTTTGCCGCTTACGGTGTTTGGCGTTGCCATGGCGCTGGAGCGCAACCCGGATGTGGCTATGGCCTTTAAAGAACTGGGTCACGAGATCGCCTGCCACGGCTACCGCTGGATTCACTACCAGGAAGTGCCCGAGCACGTCGAGCGCGAGCATCTTCAGCAGGCCATGGAGATTTTTCAGCGCCTTTACGGCGAAAAACCTCAAGGCTGGTACACCGGTCGCGATAGTCCCAACACCCGGCGTTTAGTACTCGATGAAGGCGGTTTCCTTTACGATAGCGACTACTACGGCGACGACTTGCCTTTCTGGACGCAGGTGACCGATAGTCAGGGCAGTGACCACAACCACCTGATTGTGCCCTACACGCTGGATAGCAACGATATGCGCTTTGCCGCGCCGCAAGGTTTCAATACGGCGGATCACTTCTTTACCTACCTGCGCGATGCCTTTGATGTACTTTACGCAGAAGGAGAGGAGGCGCCCAAAATGCTTTCGGTGGGTATGCACTGCCGCTTGTTGGGCCGCCCTGGTCGTTTTCGCGCGCTGCAGCGCTTCTTGGATTACATCGAAACCCACGACCGCGTTTGGGTGGCTCGGCGGGTTGATATTGCCCGTCACTGGGCAGAGCACCACCCTGCCACTCGTTAATAAAGTAGCTTAATAGGATGCTATGACGCCGCATATCGGACAGCGAATTACCGCCCAGTTTGACGCGCTAACTGCCCAGGAGCAGCGGGTGGCGAGCTTTATCCTCGATCACTTTGATGATCTAGCGGTGTATAGCGCCGCTGATTTGGCGCGTTTGACCGGGGTATCCAAATCGACGGTTAGCCGCCTATTCAAGCGGCTGGGGTTTGAGAGCTATCGCACCGTTAAAGACCACGCCCGCCAGCTACGTAACCTGGGCGTGCCGTTGGTGATCGACCCCAACGCCATGCAGGAAGAGGTCGGGGCGCCGTTCCAGCGTCATTTGCAGCGGGAGCAGGAGAACCTGCAGCGCTGCTTGAACGGCATTGCGGCGGATCAATTTGCGGCACTGGTAGAGCGGTTGGATAGCGCGCGTCATGTGGTCGTGATCGGTTTTCGTAACAGCTACCCGCTAGCGCTGCACTTTCGCCAGCAGTTGATTCAGGCGCGCACCCAGGTGCGAGTGGTGCCTCACCCTAATCAGTCGTTAGCGGAAGAGATTGTCGATCTCACCGAGCAGGATGTGGTGGTGCTGTTTGGTTTTCGCCGCCGTCCAGCGGCCTTTGCGTCGCTCATTGATGCGCTTGAGCGCTCACCTGCCAAGGTAGCCTTGCTGGCTGACCCCACCGCGGTCAATTTTGCCTCCCAGGTAACGTGGTTTTTTGAAACGCCACTGGAAAGCCTCTCGGCGTTTGATAGCTACGCCGCTGCCAATAGCCTGATCTGCCTGATTGCCAACGGTTTACTGCACCGTCGTCTTGCCGAAGGTCGAAAGCGAATCAGCGCGATCAGTGAAGTTTACTCTGAGCTTAGCGAGCTGGAAGCGCCGACTATGAGCGTGGATTGGAGCGCCCAATAGGCTGGGCCTCCTTTCATGGTGCATCTCGCCCTATTGATGGGTGAAAACTGCACCAGAACGTTGCACTTCTCTCCTTTTATATCTTCCTCTCAATGCGGCAAACGCTGCGTTGAGGCTCCGCGTGTCCGCTAAGCTGCTGTTATAAAAAATCTTAACCGCTTCTGGTATCGCGATTGCTATTCAGTGATCAAGTGAAACGAAAGTTTCTTTGTTAGATTTTATGCAACAAAGCTTTCATTCACTTAGCTTCCATTGCCAAGAACACCACTGCTAATTAGCCAGCCAATTGTTTCTAGCAAAACCGAGATTTTGCAGAACATGCGCCTGCCAGGAGAGCTTTATGCAATCGTTATCGCACCGCTTCAATAACTCCTTTACCCGCCGCTTCAAGTCTCTTCAGTCCAGCGTTTTAGCCACCGGCCTGAGTGCCGCAGTCGCCCTGGGGGCTTTTACGAATAGCCCTAGTGTCCAGGCGGATGCCCTAGGGGATATCGAGTCCCGGGGCACTATCCGGGTGGCTGTCCCGCAAGACTTTCCGCCCTTTGGTTCGGTAGGTACCGACTTGCAGCCCCGTGGCTACGATATCGATATGGCCCAATACCTCGCTGATGAGATGGGGGTTGAACTTGAGCTGATCCCGGTCACCAGTGCCAACCGTATTCCCTACTTGCAGACGGGGCAGGCGGATTTAGTTATCTCCAGCCTGGGTAAAAATCCAGAACGTGAAGCGGCAATCGACTTCTCCGACGCTTACGCGCCGTTCTTTCTGGGCGTATTCAGCGCCGATCAAGATGAAAGCGTGGATGGCCCGGAAGGCTTGGCCGACAAAACCATCGGTGTGACCCGCGGTGCCGTGGAGGATATGGAGCTTTCTGAGATTGCCCCGGACTCCACCACGGTGCAGCGCTTTGAAGATAATGCCACTACTATTTCTGCGTTCCTTTCCGGCCAGGTCGATTACGTGGCCACCGGTAACGTAGTCGCCGCCGAGATCGCCGAGCGCAACAGCGACCGTGCGCCTTCGCTGATTTACCAGCTCAAAGACTCCCCCTGCTACGTGGGCATGAATAAAAACGAACCTGCGCTAATGGAAGAAGTAAATCGTCTGATTGCCCAAGGCCTGGAAGATGGCACCTTGAATGAGATGTCCCAGCGCTGGTTCAGTGCCGACCTGCCTGAAAACTTCGGTAGCTGAGGTTCATTATGGGGCCAACACTCGATTTTCTTACCCTGTTGCCCTACGTCAGTGAGCTCCTCAAAGGTCTTACCACCACGGTCATTTTGACCGTGGTGACCACCTTGACGGGACTAGCGCTGGCGGTGGCAGTGGCGTATTTACGTGTCAACGCACAGCCATGGGTGCGCTGGGGGCTAGGCGGCTACGTCGAAGTGACCCGCAACACGCCCTTTATTGTGCAGTTGTTTTTTATCTTCTTCGGGCTACCGGGGCTCGGCATTAAAATTGACGCCATTACCGCGGCGTTTATTGCCATGACGCTCAACCTGGCCGCTTACAGCGCCGAGATCTTACGCGCCGGTATTAGTGCCACGGCCAAGGGGCAGTTGGAAGCCGGTCGTGCACTGGGCATGACCACGCTGCAAAGCTATCGCCATATCGTGCTGGTGCCTGCCTTTGCGCGGGTTTACCCGGCACTGATCAGTCAGTCCATCATTGTGATGCTGGGTTCGGCGGTGGTGTCGCAGATTTCGGTATTCGATCTCACCTATGCCGCTAACTTTATCCAGTCGCGCAACTTCCGCAGCTTTGAAGTCTACCTGCTGATCACGCTGGTCTATTTGCTCCTTGCCTTCGGCATGCGGCGCAGCTTTATGCTGGTGGGCAAGCGGGTATTCGCCTATCAGCAAGGAGAACAACGATGATTGAGTTCACCTTCTGGGACATTCTGCGCAACCTGCTGCTGGCAACTCGCTGGACCATTGTGCTGTCGCTGATTGCCTTTGTGGGCGGTGCGACGGTGGGGCTGCTGTTGACCTTTATGCGCCTCTCCAGCAACCGTTGGCTGCAGCGCTTAACATCACTCTATGTTGACCTGTTCCAAGGTACGCCGCTGTTGATGCAGCTGTTCTTGATCTTCTTTGGCGCTGCCGCCATGGGGCATCCGATCTCTGCCTGGCTGGCGGCTTCTATTGCGTTGACGCTGTTTACCAGTGCCTTCCTATGTGACATCTGGCGCGGCTGCTTGGAAGCAGTGGCCAAAGGGCAGTGGCACGCGGCGCGGGTGCTGGGCATGAACTACTTCCAGACCATGCGCCATGTAATTCTGCCTCAGGCGCTACGGCTTTCGATCCCGCCTACGGTGGGGTTCTCGGTACAGGTCATCAAAGGCACGGCGCTGGCCTCCATCATTGGCTTTGTCGAGCTGACCAAGGCGGGCACCATGCTCAATAACGCCACTTTTGAACCCTTCACCATTTTTGCCCTTGTGGCCCTGCTTTACTTCGCGCTGTGCTACCCCCTTTCCTGCTACGCGCGCTATCTGGAGAAAAAGCTCTATGACGCTGGTCTACGTTGATAACGTTCATAAAGCCTTTGGCGACCTGGAAGTGCTTAAAGGTATTAACCTTTCGGTTGCCCAAGGCGAAGTGGTGGCGATTATTGGCCGCAGCGGCTCGGGTAAAAGCACTCTGCTGCGCTGCCTGAATCAGCTGGAAAAACACGACAGCGGCGAGATCACCATTGCCGATAAGCAGCTGGATGCGGCGTCAATGTCGCCTAAAGAGCTGAGTGAAAACGTGGGCATGGTATTCCAAAGCTTTAACCTGTTTCCCCATAAAACCGTGGGTGAAAACGTCTGCCTGGCGCCGCTGGTGGTGCGTGGCGAGGTGAAAGCCGAGGTCGAGAAAGTCGCCTGCGAAGTGCTCGAGAAAGTTGGGCTCTCCGACAAATACGATGCCTACCCGGCGCAGCTTTCCGGTGGGCAGCAGCAGCGGGTCGCCATCGCTCGGGCGCTGGCCATGCGCCCCAAAGTGATGCTCTGCGATGAGGTGACTTCCGCCCTCGACCCTGAGCTGGTCGGGGAAGTGCTGCGCGTGCTCGAAGCGTTGGCAAAAGAGGGAATGACGCTGATTTTGGTCACCCATGAAATGAGCTTTGCACGTGATGTGGCCGACCGCGTGGTGTTTATGCACCAGGGGCGCATCCATGAAGAGGGCGCCCCCAGCGAGCTATTCAGCAACCCGCAAACACCAGAACTAAAGCAGTTTATCTCTGCCGTGCTCTAGCCGGTCCACTGGGTTGCCTGGGCGAAAATAAGAAAGCCCAGGGCAATCACTATCCAGACGCAAAAAAGTGGGAAGAAGAATTTGACCCACTTTTGCCACGGCACGCCAGCAAGCGCCAGGGTTGCCATAAAGTAGCCTGAGGTCGGGTATAAAATATTGCCAATACCGTCACCCAGCTGGAACGCCAGCACCGCCGTTTGGCGGGTAACGCCGATGATGTCGGAGAGCGGTGCCATCAGTGGCATGGTGACCAGTGCCTGGCCGCTACCGGAGGGGACAATGAAATTGAAGCCTAGCTGGGCGAAGAACATGCCAATCGCCGAAAGCAGGGTAGGCAGGCCACCGACAAGGTTGCCAAGCCCAAACACCAGGGTGTCCATGATTTGGCCATCTTCCAGCATCACGGCAACACCGCGTGCGACGCCGGCGATCATGGCCCCGACTAATACATCGCGAAAGCCCTGGTTAAAGCCTGCGCATATTTCGTCGGTATCGAGGCCTGCGATTAGGCCCACTACAATACCCATGATGATAAACAGGCCGGCCATTTCCATCATGAACCAGCCTTGCTGCAGCACGCCATAGACGAGTACCGCGAAGAAGGCGAAGGTGGCGACGGCAGCCAACTTCTGGCGAACGCTGGCGATTAAGGCAGGGCTATTGTCAGCATGTTGATAAAGCGAGCGTTTTTCGGATTCGCTAGTGTCACTGCTCAGCAGGCTAAGCGAAGGTGTCTGGCGCACCCTGCGGGCGTAACGCATAACGAAGAAAATGGCCGCGGCCAACATCACCACAAACGCCATGACGCGCAGGCCATAACCGGAGTAGAGAGGAAGATCTGAGAGTTGCTGCCCTAGGCCGGTATTGATGGGGTTGAGCACCCCCGTGGTGAAACCAACCGTGGTAGCACAAAGTGCCACCGCCGCGGCCGTGACTGAATCAAAGCGCAAGGCAATCATCAACGGAAGGATGACCGGCACGTAGACCAGCGCCAACTCTTGGGTACCGATAACCGTCGCTATGAGGGCAAAAACCGTCATCAACACGGGGATAGTGAGCAGGCTCTGTCGCGCAAAGCGTCGCGTTAACTTGTCTACCCCTATTTCAATAATCCCGGTGCGCCTTAGCACCATGAACATACCGCCGATCATGAAGGTAAAAAATACAACTTCACCGGCACTCATCAAGCCATTAGGAATCGCCAGCATAAAGTCGACGATACCAATCGGTGAGGAGGCGATCTGTTCATAAGAGGTTGGGTCAATAGTGATACGTCCATTCGGGCCAGGAACACGCTCGAACTGCCCGGCAGGCACAAAATGCGTCGCTATCGCCGCCAAGGCGATAAAAACAAACAGCACCGCGTAAATATCAGGGATCCGACACCAGCTTTTCTTGGGCGTTGGGCTATCTGGGGAAGAGGGGGTGTGTTGGGACATGCTATGCCTCGCGTTTGTTATAAGTAGCTGACCTGAGCAGCGGTTAGCGGGCGTCACGCCGCGCCGAGGTTGCTGTTTTTGGACATGCTCGTATGATCTTAGAATTATGAAACGAAAGTTTCTAAAGAAGTTACTATTGGGAGGAGTGTTTCACAAGGCCTTTGCTAAAGATCGCTTTATTGTGGTTCGCTAATCTTGTATACAAGATGAGTAACGTGTGTGTTTACTAAGTCAAATAGGTTTAAAAATGCCAGCTACTTACTACGCCCCCACCGGCGGGCACCCGCCGCAAACGCAAATCACCGCTGACCGCGCCGTGTTCACAGAAGCGTATGCGCTGATCCCCAAAGGCGTGATGCGCGATATCGTCACCAGCAATCTTCCTTTTTGGGAGGGCACCCGGCTGTGGGTGCTGGCGCGGCCGCTGTCGGGGTTCGCCGAGACGTTCTCCCAGTACATTATGGAAGTCCAGCCCCAAGGGGGCAGCGATAAGCCTGAGCCTGACCCCCAGGCGGAAGGCGTGCTGTTTATTGTGGAAGGTGAGTTAACGCTTACTTTGTCGGGCGAGCGCCACACCCTGCAGCCCGGCGGCTATGCGTTTATTCCCCCTGGCAGTTCGTGGCAGGTGCGCAACGAATCCAACGCGCCGGTACGTTTCCACTGGATACGCAAGGCCTATGAGTTTGTGGAAGGGCTTGAGGTGCCAACGGCGTTTGTCACCAACGAGCAGGACATTGCGCCAATCGAAATGCCGGGCACGGAAGGACGCTGGGCCACCACACGCTTTGTCGACCCTGCGGACGTTCGCCACGATATGCATGTGAATATCGTTACCTTTCAGCCCGGCGGCGTGATTCCTTTTGATGAAACCCATGTCATGGAACACGGCCTTTACGTGCTTGAAGGCAAAGCCGTTTATCACCTGAATCAAAATTGGGTAGAGGTAGAAGCTGGTGACTTTATGTGGCTACGCGCCTTCTGCCCCCAGGCCTGCTACGCCGCTGGCCCCGGGCCATTTAGGTACCTGCTGTACAAAGATGTTAATCGCCATCCTGCTCTTAAACTGTCATCTCGCTAAGGAGCTGCAATGCTAGAACTAAAAGCCGAGCCGCTAACGGCTGAAGCCTTCGCCCCTTTTGGCGATGTGATTGATGCACGCACCTCCGCTTCGTTTCCCATCAATGCCGGGCGCACTCAGCGCCACCACGATCTTGCCAAGGTGGAAACCCTGGGCGAAAACGCTCACACGCTGATTAATATCTTCGTGAGCCAGCCGATTACACTGCCGTTGGAGCTAACGTTTTTAGAGCGCCACCCCCAGGGCAGTCAGGCGTTTATGCCGCTGCATCAGGAGCGCTTTATTGTGGTGGTAGCCCCGCCAGGGGAACATATTAACCCTGCAGACGTGCGAGCTTTTGTCACTGATGGTCGCCAAGGCGTGAACTACCGCGCAGGCACTTGGCACGCCATTCAATCGGTGCTGGAGCGCGAAGGCGAGTTTTTGGTAGTGGATCGGGGCGGTGATGGCAATAATTGCGATGAGTTTCCTCTCGCGATTACCGTGACGTAGACTTAACCCCACCCCCTGCGTTGCACTGCTGTCATATAGAGCGCGTTAAACTGGTAAGCTAGGGTTACTAATAGAGTTACTTAATAAAAGTCACTACACGCTAAATTGCATGGTTGGAACATTATGAACGCACTGCACTACTCCTCGATCCGTCGTACCAAAATTGTCGCCACCCTTGGGCCTGCCAGCGACCGGGAAGGCGTATTGGAAGCCATGCTCAAGGCGGGTGTCGATGTGGTGCGTCTTAACTTCTCCCATGGTACAGCTGATGATCACCGCCGCCGGCTAACCGAGGTGCGTGAAATCGCCGCCCAGCTAGGCCGCAGCGTCGCGGTGTTGGGCGATCTGCAGGGGCCCAAAATTCGTATTGCACGGTTTAGAGATGGGGCTGTGGTGCTCAAAGAGGGCCAGCCGTTTATCCTCGATATGGCGCTGGATGGCGATGCGGGCGATATGCATCAAGTCGGCTGTGACTATAAGACCTTGTCCCAAGACGTGACCGCCGGTGATCGCCTGCTGCTAGATGACGGCCGATTAGTGCTGGATGTGGCCCGTGTTGACGGCCAACAGGTGCATACCACCGTGGTCGTGGGTGGCAAGCTCTCTAACCATAAAGGCATCAACAAGCAGGGCGGCGGGCTCTCAGCTCCGGCATTGACCGAAAAAGATAAAGAAGACCTTAAGACCGCCGTTGAGATTGGCGTCGATTACCTGGCCATTTCTTTCCCCCGCCATGCTGAAGATATGCTCGAAGCACGCCGCTTATTGGGCGAGGAAGGAAAAGAGATTGGCCTGGTGGCCAAAGTCGAACGTGCCGAAGCCGTAGCGGATGACGCCACCCTGGATGGCATTATCGAAGCTTCTGAAGCGGTTATGGTGGCGCGAGGTGATCTAGGCGTAGAAATTGGCGATGCCAAGTTGGTCGGCGTGCAAAAGCGCATGATCAAACGAGCGCGTTCGCTCAACCGAGCGGTCATTACCGCCACGCAAATGATGGAAAGCATGATTTCATCGCCACTTCCCACCCGCGCTGAGGTGTTTGACGTGGCCAACGCGGTGCTGGATGGTAGCGATGCGGTCATGCTCTCGGCGGAAACCGCGGCAGGCGACTACCCGCTGGAAACCGTAGAAGCCATGTCACGCGTTTGCCTGGGCGCTGAGCGGGAAAAAACCGCCCAGGAGTCCGGCCACCGCATTCATGAAGGCTTTACCCGCCCAGACGAGACCATCGCGCTTTCCGCCATGTACGCGGCCAACCATATGACCGGCATTACCGCGATTGCCTGTATGACCTCATCGGGCTATACGCCATTGATCGCTTCGCGCATTCGTTCGGGTCTGCCGATTGTCGGCTTGGCGCATAACCCTATCGCCCAGCGTCGTATGGCGCTCTACCGCGGCGTCGTTTCGTTGCCGTTTGATACCTCCGAAATGAGCGCCACCGAGCTAAACGATCGTGCCTTGGAGCTGCTAGTGAAGACCGGCATCTCCAAACCAGGCGACCATGTGATCCTGACTCGCGGCGACCATATGAACGCCCATGGTGGCACCAATACCATGAAGGTAATGGAGATTACTGACGAGCATGCGAAAAGCTAAAGTAATCTATGGGTGGCTGCTAACCTGTTTGCTTCTGGTAGGCGCCCCCGCACAGGCGGGGGCGCCTATCGTGGCGGCGGCCTCTGATCTGCAGTTTGCGCTGACCGAAGCCGCCGAGCAGTTTCAGCAGGAAACCGGTCACGCCCTGCGGCTAAACTTTGGCTCGTCGGGCAACTTCCGGCGTCAAATAGCCCAGGGTGCGCCTTTTGAGCTCTATCTCTCTGCTGACGAGCGCTACGTTCAAGCGCTCTATGAAGAGGGCTACACACAAGATGAGGGCGTGATTTACGCCATTGGTCGTTTAGTGTGGCTGCAGCGCGCAGGGCGTGGTGATTTGCCTAACGAGGAGACGCCGCTTGAAGCGGTTCAAACCGCGTTAGAGGCGGGTGCTACTGAACGCATCGCCCTGGCCAACCCCGAACACGCGCCCTATGGCGTGGCGGCACAGCAGGCGCTTGAGCACGCCGGGCTTTGGGAGCAAACAGAGCCGCTGCGGATACTGGGCGAAAACGTCTCCCAGGCGGCGCAGTTTGCGCTCTCCGACGATGCGCGCGGTGGCCTGGTGGCTTACTCCTTGGCGCTGGCTCCCACACTAGGTGAGCGAAGTGAGTACGTACTTATCCCCGAAGAGTGGCATAGCCCGCTTCGCCAGCGCATGGTACTGACCAATCAGGCTGGAGACATTGCCACGGCTTTCTATCAGTGGTTGCAAGAGGATGAGGGACAATCCATTTTGCGTAACTATGGTTTTAACGCTGAATAAGGGTTTTAACGCCGAATAATGGCTTTAGCGTCGAATGAAGATCGCTTCTTAATGGATGACATTTAATGGATTGGTCGGCGCTTTCGGTCTCGTTACGCCTTGCGGCATTTACCTGTCTCATCTTACTGCCCATTGCCATTTGGCTAGGCCGCTCTCTGGCCTATGCGCGTTTCCGTGGCAAAGGGCTATGCGAAGCGCTGATCGCATTACCGCTGGTATTGCCGCCTACCGTGCTGGGCTTTTATCTGCTGTTGAGCTTTGGCCGTGATGCGCCAGTGGGCTCGTTTTGGGCAAACATAACCGGCAGCGGGCTGAATTTCACCTTCACGGGCATATTACTGGCTTCCCTGATCGCCAATTTGCCGTTTGCCGTGCAGCCCATTCAGCGCGCCTTTGAACATGTGCCCCACAACCTGCGTGAAGCGGCCTGGTGCAGTGGTTTGAGCCCCTGGCAGACGCTGCTGCGCATTGAACTGCCCTTGGTGTGGCCCGGCATTATGTCAGCGGCAGCGCTCACCTTTGCCCATACGCTGGGCGAATTTGGTGTCATCTTGATGGTGGGTGGCGCTATTGATGGAGAAACCCGCACTCTCGCCATTGCCATCTATGATCGCGTCCAGGCCTTTGATGAGCAGGGCGCTGCACAGATGTCGGCGCTGTTGCTGTTGGTATCGTTTATTACCTTGGGGCTCGTCTATGGGCTGGCCGGGCGCAGGCGGTGGATCCGTGGCTGATTCGCGCATCGCAGGGCTAGGCGCAGGGCTACGCGTAGCGGTCAATCAAACGGGGCCGATTCCACTGGCCGCCGAGTTTGTTTGCCAACCCGGTGAACTGCTGGCGCTGGTAGGGCCATCGGGTAGCGGAAAAACCACCCTGCTGCGCACCATTGCCGGGCTTTATCGCCCCCAGGGCGGGCGGGTGGAGTGCGCTGGCGAGGTTTGGTTTGACGTCGAACGTAAGCATTCACTCTCGCCCCAGCGCAGACAGGTCGGCATAGTGTTTCAGGACTATGCGCTATTTCCGCACCTAACCGCTTCGCAAAATATTCAACTCCCCCTGCGCCACTTGCCTCAACCGCAACGCCGTGAACAAGCCGAACAGTGGCTCGCCAAGGTGCGTTTGGACGGGCTGGGTAAGCGCTACCCCAATGCGCTTTCCGGTGGCCAGCGCCAGCGTGTGGCGCTGGCACGTGCCTTGGCCCGCGACCCCAAAGTGCTGTTACTCGATGAGCCGTTTTCAGCGGTTGATCAGGTGACTCGGCGGCGGTTGCAGCGGGAACTGGCGCTGCTGCGTCAGCAGATCGACATTCCCATTGTACTGGTCACCCACGACCTGGAAGAAGCTGCCGCACTTGCCGATCAAATCTGCGTGTTACATAACGGTGCCAGCCTGCAGCAAGCCGCTCCCGAGGCGCTGTTTAGACGCCCCGCATCACCTCTGATTGCTCGCTTGTTAGATCGGCACAACCTGTTTGAAGGTGTCGTCGTTGACGTAGAGGGCCAACCGCGGCTGCAATGGGGGGAGACGTACTTGGAAGTTGCTGAGGGGATCGTCGACCTGCCACTTGGTGAAACCGTGGCCTGGTATCTGCCGCCGTCGGATATTGTGCTCCATCGCCGCGACCGCCCTTCATACGGCGAGCGGGAGAATCCGCTGGCGGCCAAGGTGGAAGAGTTAGTGGTGCTTGGGGGGATTACGTCAGTTTCACTGCGCGTCCATCATGGCGATATGTTACGTTTCGATATCGCCACTCATGCCGCACGGCGTAACCAGTTAACCCGCGGTGCTGTGGTGAACGTTTCGCTACTGGCGGCAGGCATCCATCTGATGCCAGGCCATCAAGTTCGCGCAGATGCGCATGATAGAAGGAAGTAAACATGGATCCCACGCGTCGCACGCTGCTTAAGGCGTCTTTACTGTTCCCGATGGCGGCGCTGCTGCCGATGTCGCTACTCAGCTCCTTTGCTTGGGGGCAAGCGTCGGCGCAAGAGATGCAGACGCTGGCGCTGGCTATTCACAGCGAGAGCGGCCCGCATCGTCTAGAGGTTGAAGTGGCGGAAACGGCTTCTCAGCGTCAGCGCGGGTTAATGGGGCGTGAGAGCCTGCCCGAAAACAGTGGCATGCTGTTTCGCTTTGAGAGCGAGCAGTCGGCCAACAATGCCTTTTGGATGTATCGCACGCTGATTCCCTTGGATATTGCCTTTATCGATAGCGATGGGCGGATTGTGGCGATTAATACCATGCAGCCCTGCGAATCCTCCTCGCCGAGTGACTGCCCCTCTTATCCAGCGGGTGCGGCTTATCACTCAGCGCTAGAGGTTAACGGCGGCTATTTTGCCGAGCGCGGTATCAAAGTAGGTGATTGTGTTTCCATTCCTGACGAAGCGGGTTTCTGCCAGCCCGCAGATTAAGCCGTGCGACGGCGAAATCTGATCACAATCAGGGCAATACCTGCGACCACTAAGCCGCCACCGACGAGTTTATGCACGCCTAGGCTGTCGCCCATTAACAGCGCGCCTAGGCCGACCGCCAATACTGGTACGAGTAGCGTCATGGGTACCACGCGATTAACCGGGTGACGGCGCAACAGCGCGTACCATATCCCGTAAGCGACAATCGACGACATTACGGCGGTGTAAATCATCGCTCCCCAGCCCAACCAGCTCGCTTGTTTAATCGCCTGCCACTGACCGCTCTCAAATAGCCATGAACCCAGCGCTACCTGCGGCACCGCAAACAGCGCCACCCAGCCTGCCAACGCCATCGGCGCAATGGGCGGACCGCGCTTGATCAACAGCTGTGACACCGCCCAGCCCATCGCACTCATCAGTAAAATGCTTAACGGTAGAGGCGAAGGCAGCGTTGGCCCACCGGCTAGCACGACTACCCCCGCAAACGAGAGCAGCAGTCCAACAATACGTTTGGGGCCCAGCTTCTCTTTTAGAAAGATGACCGCTAACAAGGTGGCAAAGGGCGTGCCCATCTGTACTAAAAGCGCGCCGGTACCTGCTTCCGCATTCTCCAAACCAATAAACAGCAGAGCGAAGTGCAGGCTCCCAAAGGTAACGGATAGCAGGAGCAAAAACGGCAGTTGCACCCGTGCCACCGGGTAGAAGGGCACCAGCAGAATTGCCACCAGCATAAAGCGTAGGGTGGTCATCAATAGCGGCGGTAGCTCCGTCACACCGACCTTTATAACAATGATATTCAGCGCCCAAATGGCGATAACAAATAGGCCGAGCAGCAGGTCGCGTAGTGGCACATTGATGTCCGTTCGTTGATGTTAGTAGCTAGATGGAAAGAAGCGCCATTATACCAGCTTGGTAGATGGCAAAAATAATAGTGAAATGAGTTGCTGTTAAGCGCTACTACTATTCTATACCAAAGTATTAGGGCTTTGCTTTAATCGTCTATATGTTGTTGATAACCAATTGGTTGTGAATTGATTTAGGTGAGTATTAAGTATTTTTTGTCACCTTTATAGCGATGAAAAAAGCTGCTGACTTGCACATTCAACTGAGATGTTCTAAAAAAATGTAACCGATTACATTTTTGCGTCGGCGCTTTCACAACCTATAACAATCCAACAACAATGAGGTGGATATGGATACCCCGCTACGCCCAAAACGTTTGAGCTCACAGGCGCTGCTGGCTGCTAGCGCAGTGACGCTGTCAGTGCTGAGTGTGCCTGGCGTTGCCCAAGCTCAGCAAAGCAGTACAGCAGAATTACCCATTGCTGTTCAAATGTATACGCTGCGTGATTTTGGTAATTTGGAGGAGCAGTTAGCCGCCGTAAATCGGGCGGGAATCTCTGCCATTGAGACGGTGGGCACCCAGGAAGTGTCAGCCGAAGAACTCAACGCTTTGTTAGAAGAGCACGCGGTTGAGGTGATCTCAAGTCATGTGCAGCTAGACGATTTGCGCAATCGCTTAGATGAAACGGTGGCTTTCAATCAGGCGGTGGGTAACGACACCTTAACAGTGCCTTATCTAGCCGAGGACGCACGCCCTAGCGATGCTGAAGGCTGGCAGGCGCTGGGTGAAGAGCTAGGTGATATTGCCGCAACGCTCGATGCCGAAGGTTTCCGGTTGGCGTACCACAACCATGATTTCGAGATGGAAGTGTATGACGGTAAAACCGCGTTAGAGCACCTGTTTGATGCGGCTGGAGCTGATCTGCTGGCAGAGTTGGATATCGCCTGGGTGGCACGCGGTGGGTTTGACCCGGCTGAGTATGTCTCGCGTTTCGATGGCCAGCTGTTTGCTGTTCACGCCAAAGATAATGCACCAGAAGGCACCGCCGAAGAAGAGGGCGGTTTCGCCACACTAGGGAAAGGTGTACTGGATTGGGATGCAATCTTGCCCGCCATCGAGGCCACTGATGTTGAGTGGTACATCATCGAACACGATATGCCACTCGACGCAGAAGCGGTGATTACCGAGGGCAACAGCTTCTTACAGGAAAAACTGACAGCGCTTCGAGAAGAGTAATGCACGCCTAGGCCATCTCATTTAGATGACGAACGCGAGGATACTTTATGAAGCGCTACCTTATTGATCGGCGTAGCCTGCTGCGCCACAGCGTTACCGGTGCTATTGGCTTGGCCGCCCTGCCTCAGTTTGGATCTCGAGCCCTGGCTGACGATAGGCCTTCTCAGCGGGCACTAAAAGGCAATATCCATCATTCGGTCGCCCGTTGGACATTCGATTTTCTGTCTCTGGAAGAGCTTTGCCAGCTTTCAACCGAGCTGGGCATTACGGCGATTGATTTGGTGGGGCCAGAAGAGTGGCCTGTGCTTCAGCGGTATGGGCTCGACTCCTCCATGTGTAATGGCGCTGAGCTGAGCCTTGAAGATGGCTGGGGCGATACCCGCTTTCATACAGAGCTGATTGAGCGATACCGCCATCATATCGATCTGGTCAGCCAAGCGGGTTATACCAATCTCATCTGCTTTAGCGGCAACGCTCGGGGTATGAGCCCTGATCAGGGTTTGCAAAATGCCGAAACGGGACTGAAGCAGATTCTTGCCCAGGCAGAGGCGAAAGGCGTGGTGCTTCAGATGGAGCTGTTCAACAGCAAAATCGACCACCCCGATTACCTTTGTGACAACTCTGCATGGGGGATCGAGCTTTGCCATCGCCTCAATTCGCCCAATTTCAAACTGCTCTATGACATCTATCACATGCAGATTAGTGAAGGCGACGTCATTCGCACCATCCGTGAAAACTCCCATTTTTTCGGCCATTACCATACGGCCGGTGTGCCTGGGCGGCATGAAATAGATGACACCCAAGAGCTCAACTATCCCGCGATTTGTCGCGCTATTCGAGATACCGGCTTCAAGGGCTATATCGCCCAAGAATTTATCCCTGACCGGACTAGCCAACAGGCAAAAATAGAATCACTGCAGGCGGCTATTCATCGCTGCGACGTGTGATTCGACTCTAAAAACAACACAATAAGGAAGATGACCATGCCAGATAATCACTACGATGCCATCGTGGTTGGCTCAGGCATTAGCGGCGGCTGGGCCGCTAAAGAGCTCACAGAAAAAGGCTTAAAGGTTTTACTGCTTGAGCGTGGGCGCAATATTGAGCACGTGAAGGATTACCACAATGCCAATAAAGAGGCGTGGGATTATCCCCACCGCAATGAGCCGACCCAGGAGATGATCGCTAAACACCCCGTACTCAGGCGCGACTACCCCCTTAACGAAGCCACCATGGGCATGTGGGCGGATGAACAGGCCAATCCCTACGTGGAAGAGAAGCGCTTCGACTGGTTTCGCGGCTATCACGTAGGCGGGCGCTCACTGCTTTGGGGACGGCAAAGCTATCGGCTCAGCCCTATGGACTTCGAGGCCAACCAGCGTGAAGGCATCGCCATCGACTGGCCGATTCGCTATGAAGATATCGCCCCGTGGTATGACTATGTGGAGCGCTTTGCCGGTATTGCAGGCACCCAGGAAGGATTAGATGTTCTACCCGATGGTGAGTTTCTGCCGCCGATACCGCTTAACTGTGTGGAAAAAGATGCCGCCAAGCGTATTAAAGAGGCCTTTGGTGGGCAGCGCCATCTTATCCACAGCCGGGTAGCTAATATTACCCAACCAAAGCCAGAGCAAAACCGAGTCGACTGCCAATACCGCAATAAATGCTGGCTGGGTTGTCCTTATGGTGCCTATTTCAGCACCCAGTCCGCTACGCTTCCCGCGGCGGTAGCCACGGGGAATCTAACGTTGCGGCCGTTCTCGATTGTTAGCCAGGTGCTGTATGACAAAGACCGTCAGCGGGCGCGGGGCGTTGAGGTGATTGATGCCGAAACCCATGAAACCCACGAGTACACTGCCGATGTGGTGTTCCTTAACGCCTCGACCTTCAACACTACCTGGATTTTGATGAATTCCGCCACCGATGTCTGGGAAGGGGGCTTGGGCAGTAGCAGCGGCGAACTGGGTCACAACGTGATGGATCACCACTTCCGCTGCGGTGCCAGTGGCGAAGTGGAAGGCTATCTCGACAAATACTACTTCGGACGCCGTCCTGCGGGCTTTTACATTCCGCGCTTTCGTAACGTAGGCGATGAGGAGCGGAGCTATGTGCGCGGGTTCGGTTATCAAGGCGCGGCGAGCCGCGAGGGCTGGGATCGTGAAATTGCTGAGCTCAATATTGGCGCTGATTTAAAGCAAGCGCTTAGCCAGCCAGGCGGTTGGACGATCGGTATGACCGGCTTCGGTGAAATGCTGCCCGACCATGATAACCGCATCTCTCTTGACCACAGCATTCGCGACAAATGGGGGCTGCCGGTGCTGTCGATCAACGTTGAGCTCAAGCAAAACGAGTTCGATATGCGCCGGGACATGGTTCGAGATGCGGTCGATTTACTTGAGGCCGCTGGCGTGAAGAACGTCAAAGGCGACGTAGGCGATTACGCGCCGGGTATGGGGATCCATGAAATGGGCACCGCGCGCATGGGCCGTGACCCGAAAACCTCCGTGCTCAATAGCCATAACCAAGTATGGGATGCGCCCAATGTGTTTGTCACCGATGGCGCCTGCATGACGTCATCCTCTTGTGTAAATCCTTCTCTAACCTATATGGCGCTTACCGCTCGGGCGGTGGACTATGCCGTGGAAGAGCTCAAGCGGGGGAATTTGTCATGAATCGTCGCGAATTACTCAAAATGATCGCCCTGACGACCGGTACAGCCATGATCGGAGGCAAATCCCTATTTGCCTTTAGCGATGCTGGTCAGTCAGATCACCCCTTTAGCAGCCAGGATGTAGAGCTACTGGACGAACTTGCCGAAACCATTCTACCGAGAACCGATACCCCAGGCGCCAAAGATGCTGGCGTCGGGGAGTTTATGGCCCTGTTCGTCAGCGACTGCTATACGCCCTCAGAAAGAGAGGTGTTTTATTTTGGTTTGGCGCAGCTTGAGGCGCGCAGCCGGGCTGCTTACGGACGTGATTTTATAGCGCTGAGTGGTGAGCAGCGATTAGAGCTCATAACCGAGCTAGATCGCGAAGCGATGGCGCACGCCCAGCAACAGGCTCGTAGAGAGCAGCCAACCCCTGCTGAGGCACTGACCGCAGAGACCCAGACCGCGCAAAATCAAACGGCGGAAACCCAGTCATCCCAGGAGCACGCGGATAGCGAGGAAGCGCTTCCACACTACTTCACCATGATGAAGCAGTTAACGCTGTTTGGCTTCTTCACCTCAGAAGTTGGCGCGACGGAGGTCTTGCGCTACGAAGCGGTGCCAGGCCGCTACGATGGCTGCGCGCCTTATAACGGCGAGCCTGCTTGGGCCACATAATGGAAAGGAGAGCATTGATGAACTATCAATACACCCAGGCACTCTGCTTATTGGCTTGTGGCAGTTTGTTGGCATTCGACAGTGCGGCTCAGGAGGGCGGCTCGGATAAGTCGCTGACACCCGAACAGCAATCCACCAAAACCGAAGTGTGGGAGCCGGTGCCCCCTTCAGTTTCGGTGCCTGAGACGGGCGTTCCCTCCGATTCGATCGTGCTATTCGATGGCGCCGACTTAGACGCGTGGGAAGCTGAAGAGGGCGGGCCTGCCGAGTGGCACGTGGAAGACGGCGTGATGACGGTGAATCGCGGCGCGGGAGGAATTCGCACACGCCAGGATTTCTGCGATGTGCAGCTCTACTTGGAGTGGCGAGCACCGGCCGATATCGATGGCATGGAGGGCCAAGATCGTGGCAATAGCGGCGTTTTTTTACAGGAGCGCTATGAAATCCAAGTGCTGGACTCCTACGATAACCCGACCTATCCCAACGGCCAGGCGGCATCCATCTACAAACAGCATATTCCGTTAGTCAACGCATCGCGCCCGCCCGGTGAGTGGCAGAGCTATAACATTCTCTACACCGCGCCACGTTTTGATGATGAAGGCGCCCTTGAATCACCTGCCTACATCACCGTGCTACATAACGGTGTAGTGGTTCAGCACCATGCTGAAGTGCAAGGCACCACTGAGTGGATTGGCAAACCCAATTACGACGAAGCCCACGGCTGCGCGCCCATTTACCTGCAGGATCATGATGCGGACGTTAGCTTTCGGAATGTCTGGGTGAGAGAGTTATAGCAGAGCGCTGATAAGCACCCTAAGCGAGCAAGCCCAGTCTTCTGATGCTAGACGGTATCGGGGGGCTGGGCTTTTTTGTACCGCTCTTATTGACTATGCTGTAATACATTGTAGTCATCAGGGTTAAGGGTATAGATATGGGTGTCACTACTGTTCGTCTTCAGGCGGATGTTGAACAGCATCTGGAAGCTATCGCTGGCAGGCTCCACCGGAGCAAAGGCTGGGTGATCAACCAGGCGTTATCGGAATACATCGAGAAACAACAGCTCGAGCAAGAGCGTTGGACGCAAACGCTGGAGGCAATGGAGTCTGCCGCACAGGGGAAGGTGGTTGATAGCAGCGAGGTGCATCGTTGGCTCAATAGCTGGGGAACGGAAAATGAGCAGGATGCGCCGAGGTCGGGTAGGTGAAACTGGTTTACACGGATGAAGCCATTGAAGATTTGCAGCGCCTTAGAGAGTTCATCGCTATTCATAATCCTTCTGCAGCAGGCAGGATAGCTGCAGAGCTGGTCGGTAAAATCGACTTACTGCCAGACTTCCCCAAAATGGGAACGCCTGTTGAAATGGCACCGGATTCTGTTCGTGACATGGTCTTTGGTAAGTACGTTATCCGCTATTCAGTGCATGCGAGCGTCATCATTATTTTGCGGGTATGGCACGAACTGGAAGGTGAGCGTTAGCCATTAAGCCAACTGCGATCCCCGGCTATGGCAAAATAGAAGTAAAAGAAAGTGGATTTGGTTATGTATTTATTTGTTACGTTTAACCGAAAAGGAGTTTTATGGACGGCTTTTTTGAAGAGATAGGCAGGGGGTTTTTTAGGGGAGTAGGTTACATACTGGCAGAGGTATTCTTCAGAACCATTTGTTACTGGGTTGGCTGGCCAATCTGCAAACTGGTTACTTTGGGAAAATACCCTTCGGCTTCTAAAGTGATATATCTCGATGAGCATAGGAGCCGAGCCGACGGCGCTTGGTGTGCAGTAGTGGGTTTGCTTGTGTTGATGGTGTTGGCGCTGTATTTGCTCGGACAGTTTTAGATTTCGGCTATGCCATTCATTTAGGTAAGTTTAATTCTACTGTCAGGAGGCAAAGGAGTGGCGGCTAGAAAACAGAGGTCATTGAAGATCAAGACGCTAAACTCAGTTTGTGCAAGTGCGTTAATCGGGGCGCTACTTTATATAGTGATCATGGGGTTTGAAGTGGTGGCGCTTGGTGCGATGGGGGTTGCTCTCGCTGGTATCTCAACACCCGTGATTGTCAGCAGTGAGGGAGTTTTAGAGGCGCTGCTAGAAATCGTCATGTCAGTAGCTGAAGGTATCATGACTATTGTTGAGGTTGTCGTAGGCGCAATATCGGGCCTTTTTAGTGTGTAACAAATAAAGCCGCTTTACCGAGATGTTGTGCTCATTAAGTATTTGAAAATTTTATAAAATAGCTAGCCGGGTGCTGCCAACACACCCGGCTGTTTTTATGCTCTATATCCTTACGCGTTAGACTTAGCCGTTACGCTTTTATCGTTTTTGAAGGTGAGAAAGAACAATACCAGCACCGCAATAGCAAATGCCGCTGGGAACATCCAGATACCTTGCCAGTCGTGGGCGCCGTTGGTGGAGAAGTGCTCGGTAATCTGACCGGCTACCCAGAAACCTATCAGCATGCCTACCCCGTAAGTGGCCAGCGTGATCATGCCTTGGGCAGAGCTTTTAAACTTCTCCCCTGCGCGGGCATCGGTGTAGATTTGGCCGGTCACGAAGAAGAAGTCGTAGCACACGCCATGCAGCGCAATACCGATCAAGAGCATAAATACCATCTCGTCGGCGTTACCGAACGCAAACAGCGCATAGCGTAGCGCCCAGGCCAGCATGCCGATCAGCAAGGTTTTCTTGATACCAAAGCGGTGAATAAAGACCGGTAGCAGCAGCATAAACAGCACTTCCGATACCTGGCCCAGGGTCATTTTGCCGGTTGGATTGGTTACGCCGATCTCGGCGAGAAAGGGGTTAGCGTTTTGGTAATAAAACGCCAGCGGAATACAAATCAGAATAGAGGCAATAAAGAAGATCGCGTAGTTGCGGTCTTTTAGCAGGGCCAGTGCATCTAGCCCTAGCACTTCTTTTAAGCCGACCGGGCCATCTGCTTTAGGCGGCGTCGCGGGCAGGCTAAAGCTATATAGGCCAAGCGCTAATGACGCGATAGAGCACATCAAAAAAGTGTTACGCAGCATGCCGTCTGCGATGCCTTGGGATGAGTCCCAGGCGAATAAGTAGCTGATCCCCAGACCGGCGATAATCCAGCCAATGGTTCCCCATACGCGGATTTTAGCGAACTCCTGGCCTGGGTCGTTCATTTGGCGGAAGGAGACTGAGTTAACCAGCGCCAGTGTCGGCATATAGATAATCATATACATCAACACCAACGGGTAGAAAGTGCTGAAGTCGCTGGCGACATACAGGCCGTACATTAACGCGGCGCCCGCCAAGTGCAGAACACCGAGAATACGCTCGGCGTTGAAATAACGGTCAGCGATCAAGCCAATAATGAATGGGGCAATAATGGCTCCCCAGGATTGGGTGGAGAACGCCATGCCAATCTGGCCACCGCTGGCGTTGAGGTTGTTGGCCAGGAAGGTGCCCAGGGTGACAAACCAGCCGCCCCAGATAAAGAACTGCAAAAACATCATGATGCTGAGTCGTGTGCGTATCATAGCCATGACGTGATCCTTTGTTGTGGTTGTGTGTTTGTGATTGCTGTCTTGATTTAAAACCGTCAATTAGCGGTGTGAAGGAAGGCCAAGAATTCGGCGGTTGCGCGAAACACTGGTGGTGACACCGGCAAAATCATCAAAAGCGCGTCCGGCGGGTTGAATCAGATGGGCTTCGATAAAAGGCGCGCCCTCTGCAGCGCCTTGGGCGGCGTCTTTAATGCAGCACTCCCACTCAAGTACCGCCCAGCCATCAAAGCCGTACTGCGTCAGGCGGCTAAAAATCCCGCTGAAATCGATCTGCCCATCGCCTATTGAACGGAAGCGTCCAGGGCGCTCTACCCAACCCTGGTAACCGCCATAAACGCCGCTGCGGCCATTGAGGTTAAATTCAGCGTCTTTAACGTGGAACATGCCGATACGCTCGTGGTAGCGGTCGATAAACTCGAGGTAGTCCAACTGCTGCAGCAGTAAGTGGCTGGGGTCATAAAGAATTTTCGCCCGTGGATGGTTATCCACTGCCGCCAGGAACTGCTCGAAAGACGCACCGTCGTGAAGATCCTCGCCAGGGTGAATCTCAAAGCACAGATCAACGCCTGCCTCATCAAAGGCATCCAGAATTGGCCGCCACCGCCGGGCCAGCTCGTTGAACCCTTCTTCGACTAGCCCCTCAGGGCGTTGGGGCCAGGGGTAAACAAAGGGCCATAGCAGCGCCCCGGAGAACGTCGCGTGAGCCGTTAAGCCAAGCCGTTGGCTGGCTTTGGCAGCTAGTTTTAGCTGCTCAATGGCCCACTCGGTACGCTCCTGCGGCTTGCCGTGCAGCTCAGCAGGCGCGAAATCATCGAATAAGTCGTTGCAAGCGGGATGCACGGCGACCAGTTGGCCCTGTAAGTGGGTAGAGAGTTCGCTGATCACAACGCCGGCTTGTTCACAGCGGGCGTTTAACTCATCACAGTAACTTTGGCTTTCAGCGGCCTTGTGCAGGTCGATAAAACGACTGTCTGCAGTGGGTAGCTGAATGGCTTGATAGCCCTGTTCGGCCGCCCAGCGAGCGATTCCGTCGAGGCTATCGAAAGGCGCTTCGTCGCCGATAAACTGGGCCAGGAAAATGGCGGGCCCGCGGATGCCTTGATGGGTGTTGGGCATGATTAGGCTCCTGGTAGTTGTGTCGCGGGCAGCGGCGTCCATTTCTGTTCGCTTTTGGCGCTGGTGGTGACTGCCTCGATAAATGCCATGCCACGTAGCCCGGAGGCCATGCCGGGAACGCCCTCAACGTCGTCTTGCTTGCCATGATGAATGGCGTGGGCAAAGTCGCGGTAAAGGTTGCCGAGTGCTTCCAGGTACCCTTCGGGGTGGCCGCCGGGTAGGCGCAAGCGCTGCATTGCGCTGGGGAAAAGGTCAGGTTGGTCGATGCCCGCACGGAGGGTGCGCATCGCTGCTTGAAGCGGGCGGTAGAGCAGGCTGTTGGGCTCCATTTGATGCCACTCCAATGCCCCTTTATCACCGTAAAGACGAATTTTGAGTGCGTTTTCTTCCCCGCTGCAGACCTGGCTGGCCACCAGGGTGCCGCTGGCGCCTTGATCGGTGCGCAGCAACACATCGCCGTCATCGTCCAATTGGCGTCCGTCGGCGTGGCTGGCAAGCGAAGCGCATAGCTCGCTAACACGATGCCCGGAAATAAACTCGGCGAGGCCAAAAGCGTGGGTGCCAATATCGGCCATGCAGCCGCTGATACCTGCGAGCGAAGGGTCGGTGCGCCAAGCGGCCTGTTTATTACCCTGCTGTTCTAAACGCTCGCCTAGCCAGCCCTGGGGGTACTCCACATGAATTTTGCGAATACTACCTATTTGGCCCTCGCTCACCATCTCCCGGGCTTGCCATACCATGGGGTAGCCTAAGTAGGTATGCGCCAAGCCATACAGGCAGCCACTGGCCTGCCAGCTTTCTGCTAAGCGCTGAGCTTCTTGGAGTGAGACTGCCGCCGGTTTTTCGCAAAACACATGAAAGCCTGCCTGCATGGCCGCTTCCGCGATCGGTACGTGAAGATGGTTAGGCGTTACGATCACCAATAACTGCATGCGCTGTTCGGCGGGAAGTTGCTGCTCGCTTTCCAGTAATTGCTGCCAATCAGCGTAAATACGCTCGTCGGGTAGGTGGCAAGCTTCGCCGGTCAGTTGGTTTTTATCCGCCGAGCGGCTAAAGGCGCCACATACCAGCTCGCAGGTGTCGTCAAGACGGGCAGCTAAGCGGTGAACTTGGCCGATAAACGCCCCTTGTCCGCCGCCGATCATGCCTAAGCGGATGCGGGGTTGATTGGTTCGCGGCATAGAGAGGCTCCTGCTTTAATAAAGCTTATGATTTTTCAGGTGGCGCTTGTTCAGGCTGCACGAGTATAGTCGACAATGTAACCGGTTACATTTGGCATGAAATTAGGGCTTCACGCTATAAGCGTCAATGCGACAAAGGTCTATCGGTGCTTGATAAAGGTTGGAAAATAGCGCGCTGAGTTTAACGCTGGGATACGTTAAGCTGATATCAATAATGCCGCGCAACCACCTGCTTACGGCGATTACCTATTGATAAGGGAGGCCATGACCAATATACGTAAGGTCGCCGAGTTGGCGGGGGTGTCGGTAGCGACCGTATCACGCGCGTTAAAGTCGCCGGATATCGTCTCGCCCACCACCCGGGAAAAAGTGCTGAAGGCCGTTGATCAAGCGGGCTACAAACCTAATTTGATGGCGGTTCAGTTTCGCTCACAGCGCACTTATAACTTAGTGGTTTTGGTACCTACTATCGCCAACACCTTCTTTGCGCGGGTGATTAGCGGTATTCAGGAAGCGGCCCAAGAGCGCGGCTATGGCGTTCTGCTGTGTAACACGCTCGGTAATGAAGCGATGGAAACCCAGTACGCCAGTTTAGTCAGTACCCGCCAGGCCGATGGCGTGATTCAACTGCGTGCGTTTAACCCTTTTTCTGAAAAGGCGTTTCCCGCTGGGGCGGTATTGCCGATGATCAATGCCTGCGAGGTGCTGGACGACGCCCCATGCCCCACCGTCAAGCTCGACAATCGAGCGGCAGCCCGGGAGGCCACCGAGCATTTGATCGCCCTGGGGCATCGTCGAATCGGCATGATTAAAGGGCCTCGTCGCAGCCCTTTGACCCGCGACCGTGAACAAGGCTACCAGGATGCGTTGAGCGCGGCGGGCATTCCGTTAGATGAGAGCCTGCTTTGTCCTGGCGATTTCACGCCACTTTCTGGCTATCAGGCGGCTGAAACGCTTATTGCTTTAGCGGAGCGCCCCTCCGCCATTTTTTGTGAAAGCGATGAAATGGCCATAGGCGCTATAAGCCGTATCAAAGAAGCAGGCCTGCAGATCCCAGAGGATATTTCGGTGGCGGGTTTTGATGATATTGCGTTTGCTTCTTACAGCGACCCGCCGCTGACGACGATTGCCCAACCGGCGGAAGCGTTCGGACGCGAAGCCGTTGCGATGTTGATCGAGGTTCTGGAAGGGAGGCAAGTAGACAATTTGGTGCTGCCTTATACCCTGGTCTCAAGAGCCAGTACTGCAACATGCCGACCTTAGGCGACTTTCTTTCGCGCCCTAAGTGCATACAATAAGTGGGGCTTTCTCGAAAAGCCTCTCAACTGCTGTCCACGCACATCATAAAAATAGCTAAAAAAGGATCTACCATGACGCTGACACGCTCAATGGCTCGTTTAACCGCTGGCTTGGCCGGTGCGGCCCTGCTAACCGCCTCACTTTCTGCACAAGCACGCGAACTCTCGGTTTCTACGGTTTTGTCTGACGCTTTCCCCTGGGGTCAGGCGGCGGAGAAGTGGGCCGAACTCGTTGAGGAGCGTAGCGACGGTGAGTTAACGCTGCGCGTTTACCCCAACTCTCAATTGGTTTCCGGTGACCAAACCCGTGAATTTTCTGCTATGCGCTCCGGTCTGATCGACGCCGCGGTGGGTTCGACCATCAACTGGTCGCCCCAGGTGCCAGAACTTAATTTGTTCTCTTTACCGTTCTTCATTCCTGATGAAGCCGCCGTTGATGCGGTTACCGGTGGTGAAGCGGGAGAGTTGGTTTTTGAAGCAATTGAATCTCGTGGCGTTATCCCGTTAGCCTGGGGTGAAAACGGTTTCCGCCAGGTTTCCAATTCTCGCGGGCCGATTAGCCAGCCAGATGACTTGGACGGCCTGAAAATCCGCGTTGTTGGCTCTCCGCTGTTCCAGGATACCTTCTCGGCTCTCGGCGCCGACCCCACCCAAATGAGCTGGACGGACGCTCAGCCCGCGCTGACCACCGGCGCAGTAGATGGCCAGGAAAATCCGCTTTCGGTGTTTGATGTGGCGCGCATTGATCAAGTTGGCCAGGAGCATTTAACGCTTTGGAACTACATGAATGACCCGCTGATTTTTGCGGTCAATCAGCAGGTATGGCAAACATTGAGCGAAGAGCATCAAACCCTGCTGCGCGAAACCGCGGTAGAAGCCGGTGAGTGGGAAATCGCCATGACTCGTGAAGAGGAGGGCGAGCGTCTTGCGGCGATTAAAGAGCGCGGTGTCACAGTAACCGAGCTTTCCGATGAGCAGTATCAGGCGTTTGTCGATGCCACCCAGTCTGTTTACGAAAAATGGGCGCCGCGGATTGGCGAAGAAGTGGTAGACGCCGCACAAGCCGCTATCGACGCGCGCTAACTACCTTTGATGTTCAAACTCCCGGCCTTTAAAGCTGGGAGTTTTTTGCTGTGAGGCTGCCATGAAAGGCTTTCCTGATGCGCGCCCTGAGCGCTGGCTGGGCGCGCTGGCATTAATCATTATCTCTTTGATTAGTCTTGGTAATGTGATTACTCGCTACTTAACCGGCGGCTCTTTTTCATTTACCGAAGAGTTTTCTGTGTTTTTGTTGGTGGTGCTGACCTTTGCCGGTGCCTCGGTGGCGCTGCGGCGTAACCGCCATATTCGTATTGGCTTTTTGGAAGGGGCATTGCCGCCCAAGTGCCGCCGCGCGCTGATTTTTTTTCAAGCGCTTTGTGGTTTCACCGTGCTGGGTTTGATCACCTGGTACGGCGGCAAGATGGCTTGGCAAGAGTATCAGTGGGAGTCGCTGTCACCTGGGCTTGGCTTGCCTCAGTGGTGGTATTTAGTCTGGCTGCCCGTGCTTTCTGCAGCCATGGTGTGGCGCTTATGCCAGCAAACCGCCGACCGTTTAACGGGGAGGCTCACCGATGAGCCCTGATGTGTGGATGATTCTGGCGTTTGCGGGACTGCTGATAGCGGGGGTGCCGGTAGCGTTTTCACTGGCGCTCTCCGGGGCCGTTGGCATCGTGCTGGGTTTATCACCGGACATGCTCGCAACGATGGGTACCAATACCTATAACAGTATTGCCAAGTACCCTTTGATTGCGATTCCGCTGTTTATCTTAACCGGGCTTATTTTTGAGCGCTCCGGAGTGGCGCTGCGGTTAGTGCGTTTTGCCCAGGCGCTGATTGGCCCGCGCCACGGTGGTCTGGCGTTGGTGGCGGTGCTGGTGTGTATGATCATGGGCGGTATGAGCGGCTCAGGCCCTGCTGATGCGGCGGCGGTTGCGATGGTGATGCTGCCGAGTATGACTAAAGCGGGCTACCCCAAGCCGTTTTCCGCCACGCTGATTGCCGCATCGGCATCTACCGCCATTCTCATTCCCCCTTCGGTGGCACTGATTCTCTACTCGATTGTGGTGCCGGGCGTCGATTTACGCGCACTTTTCGCAGCGGGGTTGTTTCCCGGTATTCTGGCCGGGCTGGCGCTACTGGTGCCCGCTATGCTCGTTTCCAAACGCTACGGTTGGGAGGGCGGCACACCTAAAGAGGGGGCTGAAAGGCTAAGTGTGCGCTCCACTTTTAAACAGGCGATACCGGCGCTGTTTGCACCGGTGCTGATTTTGGGTGGTTTGCGGTCAGGGCTGTTTACACCCACCGAGGCGGCCGTGGTAGCCGTTGCCTATGGTGCGATTGTCGGTCTTTTTCTAACCCGCGAGCTGTCGCTGCGCGATTTATGGGAGCTATTGGGTGAGGCGGCGATTATTTCCGGCGTAGTCATGCTGATTATCGCTCTGGCGGGGATTTTTGCCTGGGCCGGCACCATGCTGGGCACCTTCCGCCACTTGGCTGAGTGGATCATTAGCCTGACAGATAACGGCGTGCTGCTGCTAATCCTGGTGATGCTGGCGGTGCTGGTCGCTGGGATGCTGTTAGATGCGATCTCTATTTATCTGATCATGATGCCGATTTTGATCCCCGTAATGCAGCATTTTGAGTGGAACCCGGTGTGGTTTGGGATTCTATTGGCGATGAATATTGCCATTGGCCAATTTACCCCGCCGGTGGCGGTGAATTTGATGGTGACCACCGAAGTGGCCAAAATTCGTTTAGAGCAGACCATCGGATGGGCGCTGTTGTTTGTCGTTGCAATGGGCTGTGCGCTAGCGCTGGTGGCAATCTTCCCCGCTATCGCGCTGTGGCTGCCGCGCGTTTTGGGCTATAACGTTGATTAATTTTGCTTACCCTTTTGCTTACCCTATGCAAAAGCGGTATAGCAGTTAACGCTCCCTAAACGATGAAGACCGCTACACTGAGTATTAGACGACAGCGAAATTCATTATTTAGCGTATTACATTTCGCTAATTAGGTTTTTTTCGCTAAAGTAGTGTTAGCAGGCAGCCATGGCTCGCCTGTAACCGTTTGTCTTGAAAATAGAATGTCTTAAAAACGTTTTGGGTCAAGGGCACCTGAGGGAACGGTTCATCAGGTGAGACCAAAGCGCGCGATGCTCGTAACATCAAATACGCTCATAACATCAATACAAAGAGGTGTGTTCATGAAACGCCATGTATTTTCCACTACTGCCTTCTCCGGTGCGCTACTTGCCGCCGCTGCCTTCGCCTCACCAGCAATGGCACAGGATGACGAGCAATTCATCACCATCGGCACCGGTGGCCAAACCGGCGTTTACTACGTCGTGGGTCAGTCGATCTGCCGTTTGGTAAATCGTCTCGAAGACAGCGATATTAAGTGTAATGCTCCTTCTACCGGCGGCTCTGTTGCCAATATCAATGGCATTAAGTCCGGTGAGCTGGACATGGGTGTTGCTCAATCCGATGTTCAGTATCAAGCCTACAATGGTACTGGCAATTTTGAAGGCGAGCCCTACGAAGAGCTGCGTGCGGTATTCCGTGTCCACGGTGAGCCGTTGACGCTGCTTGCGCGGGCTGACTCTGGCATCGAGACGCTTGATGATTTGGAAGGCAAGCGCGTCAACATTGGTAACCCGGGTTCTGGCCAGCGCAACACCATGGAAGTGGTGATGGACGCCAAGGGCTGGACTGAAGATACCTTCTCCCTGGCATCTCAGCTTGATGCTGCCGAGCAGGCGGCGGCACTGGCCGATAATAACGTCGATGCCATGGTTTATGTGGTGGGTCACCCTAATGGCTCCATCCAGGAAGCGACCACCACCGTTGATGCTCGCTTGATACCGCTGAACGACGAAGACATTCAAGGTATCGTCGATGAATACCCCTACTACTCCGCATCGGTCATTCCGGGGGGGCTGTATCGCGGCAATGACGAAGATGTCGAAACCTTCGGCGTGGCAGCGACCTTTGTCACCACCGCTGAGGCTGACGAAGAAGTGATCTATCAGACCGTTAAGGCGGTTTTTGACAACTTCGATCGTTTCAAGCGTTTACATCCTGCCTTCGAGAATCTTGTGCCGGAAGAGATGGTGACTCAAGGTCTTTCCGCACCGTTGCACGATGGGGCAGCGCGTTATTACCGTGAACAAGGCTGGATTGAGTAATCCAAGGTCTAAGGTATTAATGCCTTAGTAAGAAATGCGCGGTTACCCAAGGGTGCCGCGCATTTTGGTTTAGAATGTTGATAGGGCGTTTAGAATGTTGATAGGGCATTTCGATATGGCAATGATGCGTCAATCGACTCGGAGCGGGGCAGGCAGATGACAGACGATAAGAACAGGCCTTCGGGAGACGGAGTAGACTTGGAGGATATGGTCGCCTCCAGCGACACTGGAGCCCGCAAGCCAGCCGGCATGCCTGGAAAGCTTTTGGTAAGCATTGCGGCAGTGTGGTCTCTTTTTCAATTGTGGATAGCATCGCCAATACCCTTCGTTCTTGGGTTTGGCGTATTTAGTGCCACTGAAGCCCGTTCTATTCACTTGGCCTTTGCGCTTTTTCTGGCGTATATGGCCTACCCAGCACTTAAGCGCTCTCCGCGCGACCGTGTTCCGATTCAGGATTGGGTGCTTGCAGCAGCGGCGGCGTTTTGTGGCGCTTACATGTTTATGTTTTACGAGCAGTTATCCCAGCGCCCCGGCGCGCCGATACTCCAGGACGTTATTATTGGTATAGCCGGGATACTGCTGCTGCTGGAGGCGACGCGTCGAGCGCTTGGCCCACCGTTAATGATTGTGGCCTCGGTTTTTCTTCTCTATAGCCTGGCTGGCCCTTGGATGCCGGGTATTCTTTCCCATGGTGGAGTGAGCCTTTTTGGCTTGATTAACCACCAGTGGTTGACGACTCAGGGGGTCTTCGGTATCGCCCTGGGGGTATCAACCAGCTTCGTGTTCCTGTTTGTGTTGTTCGGTGCCCTGCTCGATAAGGCTGGCGCTGGCAATTACTTTATCAAGGTGGCTTTCTCGTTACTGGGTCACTATCGCGGCGGGCCGGCAAAAGCTGCTGTGGTGGCCTCGGCCATGACCGGTCTGATTTCCGGCTCCTCGATTGCCAATGTGGTAACCACCGGTACTTTTACGGTGCCGATGATGAAACGCGTTGGGTTTTCCGCGGAAAAGGCGGGTGCTGTCGAAGTGGCATCATCGGTCAATGGTCAGATTATGCCTCCGGTTATGGGGGCGGCCGCTTTCTTGATGGTCGAGTATGTGGGTATCTCTTATGTTGAGGTGATTAAGCATGCCTTCCTGCCCGCGCTGATCTCCTATATTGCGTTGGTCTACATCGTTCACCTTGAGGCCCTCAAGGCCAATATGCAGGGGCTGCAAAGCAGTAACCCACCTAAGCCACTGGTCAATAAAGTGATCGGCTTTCTCGGTGGTTTGCTACTGATGATGGTCACCGCCCTGGCTGTTTATTACGGACTTGGCTGGCTCAAGCCGGTACTGGGGGATGCAACCCCCTGGGTGGTAGCTGTTGGACTTACGGTCATTTATATTGCCCTGCTCAAGTTGGCAGCCGGTTACCCCGAGCTCGAACTTGATGACCCTAATGAGCCGATCTATTCCCTGCCGCAAACTAAGCCGACGGTGCTGGTAGGTTTGCAATATATCCTGCCGGTCATTGTGCTGGTCTGGTGTCTAATGGTGGAGCGTTTGTCGCCGGGGCTGTCAGCTTTCTGGGCCACTGTTTTCATGATCTTTATCATTCTTACCCAGCGACCCATCACGTCAATCTTTCGCGGACGCAGCGATATGAGGGCTGATCTTCAGGAAGGCGTGATGGATCTTTGGAATGGCCTGGTCACCGGTGCCCGCAACATGATTGGCATCGGCATTGCTACAGCTACCGCCGGTATCATCGTCGGTGCCGTCTCCCAGACCGGGGTAGGGCTAGTGCTGGCCGAGGTGGTGGAAACACTGGCCATGGGCAACCTGATGCTCATCTTGCTGCTTACCGCAGTGCTTAGCTTGATTCTCGGCATGGGGCTGCCTACAACAGCAAACTACATCGTCGTATCGGCACTATTGGCACCGGTCATCGTCAACCTGGGCGCTGAAAATGGCTTGCTGGTACCATTGATTGCGGTGCACCTATTCGTGTTCTACTTCGGCATCATGGCCGACGTTACCCCGCCGGTGGGGCTGGCCTCCTTTGCGGCGGCGGCAGTCTCCGGTGGCGATCCCATTCGAACCGGTTTCCAGGCGTTCTATTACAGCCTTCGTACCGCGGCGCTGCCGTTTCTGTTTATCTTTAATACCGATCTGCTACTTATCGATGTGACCTTCCTTCAGGGGGTGCTGATCTTTGTGGTGTCGACCATCGCCATGCTGATTTTCGCCGCCGCGACCCAGGGCTTTATGATTACGCGCAACCGCTGGTATGAGTCTATCGTGCTGCTACTGATTGCGTTCACGCTGTTCCGGCCCGGTTTCTGGATGGATATGATTCATGACCCCTATGAATCCATCCCGCCCGCACAATTCGTCGAAGCGCTAGGTGATGTGGACGAAGACTCTACTTTGCGTTTGCAAATTGCGGGTCTTGATGATTATGGCGATCCCATGACCACTTACATGACGCTACCGGTACCTGAAGGCGAAACAGGGCAGGAGCGTCTCGATAACCTGGGCATGGAGCTCTTTATTGAGGATGGCAAGGCCACCGTTGATATGGTGACCTACGGTAGCCAAGCGGCAGAGCTCGGTTTCGATTTCGATCAAGAAATTATCGAGGTTCTGGCCCCCGTCGACCGTTGGACTAAGGAGCTAATGTGGATCCCTGCCTTCTTGGTCTTTGGGCTGATTGTATTGATGCAGCGTCGGCGTCGTGATAACACGCAAGCTGCTGCCACTGCATGAAGGAGAGTGCCATGTACAGCAAGATTATGTTACCTGTGGATCTTAACGAGGAGTCTTCCTGGTCAAAGGCGCTGCCCACAGCCCTGACGCTATGTCGCACTTTCGGCGCCTCGCTTCATGTACTCACGGTGCTGCCGGACTATCGTATGCCCATGGTGGGCTCCTACTTTCCCAAGGACTTCGCTAAAAAAGCACATGTGGCGATCAGCGATGCGCTTCATGAGTTCATTAAGACGAATGTGCCTGACGATATTCAGGTGCAAAGTGTCATTGTGGATGGCTCCCCATGGGAGGCCATCATCAAGGCTGGTAAGAAATTGGACGTCGACCTAATCGTCATGGCCTCCCACAATAAGCGGAAGTTTGTCGATTATGTTCTCGGCCCCAACGCCGAGCACGTGGTGCACCATGCCAAGATGTCGGTAATGATTGTGCGCTAAATAGTCAAAGCGTCACGTAAGAAAAACTAAAAACTCCGGGCAGCAGCTGCTCGGAGTTTTTTTATGGCTATTTATAGCGCTTTTTGACTACATCTGTTTTTGCTAACGCAGCAATTTAATTGGCGCTTTTCAGCTGTTTCGTGGATTTTTTGTACGCGTATATCAAAGTGCCACCCTACAGGAGCTTTGGTCAGCTACATTAAGAGTGTATTAATAAATAATGTTAAGCCATTAACTTGGTATTAATACCATCGGCGAGCACAAGCGTTGATGCGTTAGAGGTAAATCCTGAATCCAGGGTCTATATCAGGAACAACAGGAGTGATGCCATGAATGCGGCTACAACAAAAACAAATCACCATGCGGATCAGCCCAGCGTTAAAATTAGTATCAATAAGGTCGGATTGGATCGGCCAAGGGCGTGGTTGGCGGCTGGCGTAGAGGATTTTCGCCGGGCGACGGTAGTGAGCCTCTCTTATGGCATGTTTTGGGTGGGGTTGAGTATTGCTATTACCCTAGGTGCGTTCACGCTGGGGTATTGGTACTGGCTACTGCCGATGATTGCCGGGTTTATGTTTATTGGCCCATTGGTAGCCGTTGGTTCTTATGGGATCAGCCGGGCATTAGAGCGAGGGCAGGTGCCTAATCTAGGCGATGCGTTTGGCAGTTGGAAGCCCCATGCCGGTCAGTTGGCGATGATGGGCGTCATGATGATGATTTTCTTCCTTGCCTGGATTCGTTTGGCTACGCTGCTGTTCGCGCTCTTTTTCGGTTTTGAAGTGCCTAGCCCCGCTTCGCTCTATACGGCGCTGCTAACCACCTCAGAAGGCTTGGGTATGTTGGCAGTGGGTACAGTCGCCGGCGGGATTTTAGCTTTTGGCGCCTTCGCCATCAGCGTTGTAGCGATTCCCACCCTGATGGATCAAGATCTAACCTTTATGGAAGGTATAGAAGCGAGCGTACGCTGTGTCGCGCGTAATTTTCGCGTGATGCTGTTATGGGCGGTGATTCTTACCCTGTGTGTGTTGGTGGGGGTGATGACGTTCTATATTGGTTTGGCGCTGATCTTGCCAGTATTAGGCCACGCCAGCTGGCACGCTTATGAAGAGTTAGTGCGCTTTGAACCCTTTGAGAAGATTAAATCGTAACTCAACGGTAAACACTTAATAACGCTTCAGTGACGAAAAAAACAGTATTTGCCCTGACCTAATCAAGGAGATGGCGTAATCTTTACGCTATCTTCTTTCGTTGTTCCTGGGTGAGGTAGCCTGCGAGCGATCCTGTGTGAGGTGTTTACTGTGAAAGCGTTGTTAATGGGGTGGGTCGTGCTGATGTTCAGCACTCCCCTGGCGGGGCTTGCGGAATCAACTGGTAAGCTAGACGTGCCTGACGGGCCCGTTATTTTGACGGTCAGCGGTAATATTGACCATACGAACGTTGGGAGTGAGGCTCAGTTTGACCGGGCCATGTTAGCGGCTTTGCCACAGCACGAGTTTGAGACCAGCACGCCTTGGACAGAGGGCAGTAGCTACTACAGTGGCCCTTTAATGCGTGATTTGCTGGCGTTATTAAGCCCAGAGTGTGAGGTGGTTCACGTTTCCGCGCTGAACGGCTATGAAGCCGAAATTCCGGTCAGTGATTTTAATGATTATGATGTTATCTTAGCTATAGCAAAGGATGGTGAGGCGATACCCATTCGCGAATATGGCCCTTTATGGGTGCTTTATCCCTTCGATCAAGATGAAACGCTATTAAGCGAACAAATACGCTTTAGAGCGGTATGGCAGGTTATGCATATTAATGTTCTCTAGCGCTTCTAATGCACAGGCCTCAAGCCTACTACGTTATCCTCGTCGTTTTAAGCTCGTTGCGATTGTTGCGGTGTTACTGTTCGCTGCGGCACTGGTCGTTGCCACCCTAGCTGCTTGGCGGCAGGAAAATCTCACTCAAAGCTTGCGGGAAGACACCGCTTGGGTTGTCTATAAACTGGATCGAGATGCGGTACAGCTACTCAACCATTTGTTGGCAGTGACTCGGAAGCCGTTATCACCGCAGGCCCACGATGAGCTAAATCTTCGCTTTGAGTTGCTCTATAGCCGTATAACGCTGCTTAACGACGGCGAAGTCAGCAACCTCATGCAACAGATTGATGCTGCCCGTGAGCTATTAGGCCAAATTCAGCAGCAGCTTGATGTGCTAGACATCATGTTTGAACCCTTTGGCGTGCTTGATCAATTACCTGTAGCTGCGCTAGAAGATGAACTACAGGAACTAACACGGCTAACAGAACGTTTGGTTATCGCGATTAACGGATATTTAGCAGAGTCTGCTACTGAAGAGCGTGCTCAACTCAGTCTGCTTTATAAGCTACTCATGGGTCTGATTATTGGCATGAGCTTAGCCGCCTTTCTGGTGATTGTCTTTTTGGTGCGTGAAATGCGCGAGAGCACGGCGATAAGGCGGAATCAGGAGAAGCTTGGCCGACAGTTGGAAGTCACCGCCAAACAGGCTCAGGCGGCGAATCAAGCCAAGTCAGACTTTTTAGCGATGGTCAGCCACGAAATTCGCACGCCGCTGAACGGCGTTATCGGCATGAGTGAGCTACTGCGTGAATCAGCGAGCCCGGCGCAAGTAGAAGATTACGCCAATACGATTCACGATAGCGCCAATCAATTGTTGGCCATGATCAATGAGATCCTCGATTTCTCAAAAATCGAAGCAGGGCACTTAACCCTTGAAACATCGCCCACGGAACTCAAGCCGCTGGTCGATAGTGTGGTGGTTCTATTTGCGCCCCGAGCCAAAATGAAAGGATTAGCGCTGAAGGTTAACGTAGATGCGCTGGTACCCGCGTGGGTGCTGGTCGATGCCGGTCGATTGCGGCAAATTTTGCTTAATCTTATTGCTAATGCGATCAAGTTCACCGATCAAGGCGAAGTCAGCATACAAGTCTCCTCCACCGTGGAGCACTTACTGTTTGAGATTAGCGACACGGGGTGTGGTCTAAGCGAAGAGCAACAGCAACGCCTTTTTGAGCCTTTTCAGCAGGCTGATGAATCAGTGGCACGTCGGTTTGGCGGCACGGGGCTAGGACTAGCAATTTGCAAGCGTTTAAGCGAAGCCATGCAAGGGCGTTTAGGGGTAAGAAGTCAGTTAGGTCAAGGTAGCACCTTCTGGTGCGAGTTACCCTTGATCACCGCTGACCCTATCACCACATCGCTGCCCCCAGCGCCCAAACGGGATTTTACCGGCACCACGCTATTGCTAGTAGAGGATAACGCCGTAAACCGCAAAGTCGCGATGGGCCTATTGGCACGCTTGGGTTGCGATATAATCTGGGCCGAGAGTGGTCATGATGCCTTGGCCATGGCCCAGACGCAGCAGGTGCATCTGATCTTTATGGACATCCAATTGCCTGATATGGATGGGTTAACTGTGACTAGGCGTTTGCGTGAACAAGGTGGGTGGTTAGCCAGTGTGCCGATCGTCGCTATGACGGCCGGTGGCGCCGAAGATGACCGTAAACGCTGCTTGGCTGCGGGTATGGATGATTACATCACCAAGCCACTGTCGCTCTCGGCATTAAGTAATGTACTGGCGTTGCAGCTTTTTGCGACCCCGGAGGCATCTTTAAAGGCGTTAACGGTATCTCCGACGCTAACCGGAGAGCAGTCGTTGCTAAATGGCGACACTCTTCGCATGTTGAAGACAACGCTAGGCGAAGCGAGCATGATTCAGCTAATCATGCTTTACCACCAGCAAGTCAGTGATTACTCCGCTCAACTGGCTTCTTGCTTGGCTGCAACTCCATTAACGTCAGAACAGGAGCAGCAGATCGCTCGGCTCGCCCACCAGTTGCTTGGCGAGTCATTGAGTATGGGGGCCGACCAGCTTGCCGAGCTGGCAAAGCAGCTTGAGCTATTAGCCAAAACCCAGCGGGCCACATCAGAGCAGCTTGATGAAGCGTTCAGCACGTTAAGGCTTGCAGCGGCGCATACGCATTCCGCGCTGGAGAGGTGGAGCCGTGACCACTTATCAAGTTAAACAAGGTGTTACCACAGCGGCCAGTCAGCAGACCAATCCTTGCCGGGCTGCTGAGGAGCTAGCAGGCGCCTTGCGCCACGAACACTTGGGGTTTGTACTGTTCTTCTGCAGCGCGGAGTATGATTTAGACGCCCTGGCGGATGCATTGGAAAGTAGCTTCCCCACCACGCCGCTAAGTGGCTGTACCACCGCTGGGGAAATAACCCCTGAAGGCTATGATCGCGGTTCTATCGTGGCGATAGGGTTTGATCGCCGTTTGTTTGCCATTGAAACGGCCCTGATCGACGACCTTAACCATTTTGAGTTGGCCGACGCTCAGCCGCTGGTCGATACGCTATTGGAGCGTTGTCGCCAACAAGCCATCGCACCGATCAACGAGCACAGCTTTGCGTTGACCTTATTGGATGGCTTATCCAGCCGTGAAGAGCAAGTGCTCGCCACTTTGGATGCCGCGCTAGGGCGTATCCCCAGTTTTGGTGGTTCAGCAGGCGACGATAATCACCTTAGCCATACCCATGTGTATACCGCAGGACGTTTTCATACCCGAGCGGCGGTAGTCGTGATGATTAACACGCGACTACCCTTTGAAGTGTTTTCGACCCACCATTTGATTCCATTGGCTCATAAGCTTGTAGTCACCGAGGCTGACCGTGAGCAGCGGCGAGTGATAGAGCTCAATGGTTTGCCTGCCGCCCAGGTGTATGCTGAGTTAGTCGGTGTGACTCCAGAGCGGCTGAGTGCCGCCGTTTTCGCCCACCACCCATTGGCGGTACGCATCGGCGGGCAGCACTATGTGCGCTCAATCCAGGGTGTCAATAACGACGGTAGTTTGAGCTTTTACTGCGCAGTGGAAAACGGCATTGTATTAACTGCCATGCAGCCAACACCGCTACTGGATGACTTGAAAGTGATGCTTGCGGGAGTTAGTGCAAGGCTTGGGACGCCGAGTATGATTATTGGCTGCGACTGCTTTCTGCGCAGGATGGAGCTCGAAGCACTGAAGCAACTGGATCAGGCGTCACAACTGCTGCGCCTAGCAGGCGTGGTGGGGTTCAATACCTATGGCGAACAGCATCACGGCATGCATGTGAATCAAACGTTTACGGGGGTGGCGTTTGGATCTCTTCCAGCTAACCATAAACACTGACACGGCAGATGCCGCAGCGCTGCGGGAAGATAACCGCCGCCTCCGTAAAGTGTGCCAAGCGCTGATGGAACGGGTGGAAACGGAAAGCGGTGCCGACCCCGCGCCCTATGCCGCGTTCGAGCGCTCGGTGTTACTTGCCGAACAGGTACGTGAGCGGACCGACGCGCTGCACCGCACCTTAGATGAGCTAAGCCAAGTCAATACACGCCTACTGGCCGCGAAAGCCGAAGCGGAAGCCGCGAACCTATCCAAAACGAAATTCCTGGCGGCGGTCAGCCACGACCTTCTGCAGCCACTCAACGCCGCTCGGCTGTTTGCCAGCGCGTTAGAAACCCACTCGCTTCCTGACGCCTCACAGGCTCTGGTCGGCCATATTGGTCGCTCGCTGAAGGATGTAGAAGGCTTGATAGGCACGCTGGTGGATATCTCGCGCTTGGATGCTGGCGTACTTCATGCCGATAAAGCGCCCTTTGCGGTGAGCACCCTATTAGATGCGCTAGCCGAGGAGTATCGCCAAGTGGCCGGGGTGCGTGGGTTGGCACTGCACTACGTGCCTTCCAGTGCGGTGGTCGAATCGGATCTGGCGTTGCTTGCACGAGTGATCCGCAACTTCTTAAGCAATGCGGTGCGCTACACCGAGCAGGGTCGCGTGCTGCTGGGGTGTCGGCGGCGGCGGAATGGGGTGGAAATTACGGTGGGCGATACCGGCCCAGGGATTCCCGAGCAGCAGCGGGAAGCAATCTTTCTCGAATTTCGCCGCGCTAACCAGCCCAACGGTGCTCATAGCCGCGGCTTGGGGCTGGGACTGGCCATCGTCGACCGTATCAGCGCCATGCTGGAGCAGCCGATTTCGCTCGCCTCTCGCCCTGGCGTGGGCGCGCTATTTTCGATCACCGTGCCCTACGCAACCGCGGCGACCCCCGCAGGGCAAAGCACTCACAACACGCCATTGCTTGATGATACAGAGAATCCGTTAAGCGGCTGTGTCATTTGGGTGATTGATGATGACCTGGCAATTATAGAAGGCATGCAGGCACTGCTGGGCAGTTGGGGGTGTCGGGTACGCGCCGCCGCCACTGCGAGCGCGTTGGAGGCCGCTAGCGACGGTGAACGCCCAGCAGTGCTACTGGTGGATTACCATTTGGGCGATCACCGCGAAACCGGTATTGAGTTGGCCGCGCGACTGCAGCGCCGTTATCCAGGCCTGGCAGCGGTAGTGATTACTGCCAATCACGAGGCGGAGATTAAGCGCGCAACCCGCGAAGCAGACATGCACTGCTTGCTCAAACCCCTAAAGCCCCTGCGGTTGCGCATGCTGCTGGGCACACTACTCAATAAGGCCTAACGGATGTCGCTTAGCGAGTGCGATTGGCCCGGTGAAAGCTTAGATCCTCCTCACCTGCGATAACAATGGCGTGAACCCGGCTCGTGGCATTTAACTTGCGCAGAATTGCCGAGACATGGGTCTTAACGGTGGTTTCGGCAATCAACAACTCCCGGGCGATATGCTTGTTCGACATGCCTGTCGTCATGCAAGCCAACACCTCTAACTGCTTATCGGTTAAGCGTGCTAAACGCTCGCTGTTCGAAGAAGCATTAATGGCGGAGGGGGGCGAAGAGGCGCGTGGTGCGGGGCGACGCATGACGTCGGGCGGTAGGTAGAGCTGGCCTTCAAGAATCTGCGTTAACGCGGCCAGCAGCGTTTCCCGGGGCGTGGACTTAGGAATATAGCCCACCGCGCCCAGGGTAATGGCATCAAGCACTAGTTGGCGCTCTTGATGCGCAGATACAATGGCCACCGGCAGCGAGGGAAATTCCTCGCGCAGCCGTGTTAGTCCCTCTAGCCCCTCCGCATCCGGTAGGCTTAAATCCAGCAGCAGTAGATCTAACTCAACGTTCGCTTCAATCAGCGCTATCGCATCAGCGAGGCTCTCCGCTTCCAATAGCTGGCTACCTGCCAAGCCCCCGCTAATCACGGTTTGTAGCGCATCGCGGAAAAGCGGATGGTCATCCGCCACCAACAGGGAATACATGGCGTCTCCTACCAAGGGATGAGGGCTAATCCTGCCATCGGGCTATATCGCCATTTGCTTTAGTGAACAACACTGTCCATGCACCTTTAATAATCATAATACGCAGGAGCAATACAATGATCTACGCCAACCCTGGTGATACCGGTTCTGTGGTGTCATTTGAAAAACGTTACGGCAACTATATCGGCGGCGAGTTTGTTGCCCCGGTGAAAGGCCAATACTTCGATAATATTAGTCCCGTGAATGGTCACGTCTTCTGTGAAATCCCTCGCTCAACGGCAGAAGATATCGATAAAGCGCTGGACGCGGCCCACAAAGCGGCACCTGCCTGGGGGAAAACCTCCGTTCAAGAGCGTAGCAATATTCTGCTGAAAATTGCTGACCGCATTGAGCAAAACCTTGAAGCCCTCGCGGTGGCTGAAACCTGGGATAACGGCAAAGCCGTACGTGAAACCCTGAACGCCGATATTCCACTAGCCGTTGACCATTTCCGCTACTTTGCGGGCTGCTTGCGTTCGCAAGAGGGCACCGCGGCGGATATCGATGCTAACACCGTCTCCTACCACTTCCATGAGCCATTGGGCGTGGTGGGGCAAATTATTCCCTGGAACTTCCCGATCCTTATGGCCGCCTGGAAGCTGGCGCCTGCACTGGCGGCGGGTAACTGCGTGGTCTTGAAGCCAGCGGAACAAACCCCTGCGTCGATTTTGAAAGTGATGGAAGTGATTGGTGATCTGCTGCCACCTGGCGTGCTCAATATCGTCAACGGCTTTGGTGCCGAGGCAGGACAAGCGTTGGCGAGCAGCAAGCGCATCGCCAAAATCGCCTTTACCGGCTCTACCCCCGTGGGCTCGCATATTCTGAAGTGCGCGGCGGAAAATATTATCCCATCCACCGTAGAGCTAGGCGGCAAGTCCCCCAATATCTACTTCGCCGACATCATGAACGCCGAACCGACCTTTATTGATAAAGCGGTCGAAGGCTTAGTGCTGGCGTTCTTTAACCAGGGCGAAGTGTGTACTTGCCCCTCTCGCGCGCTGATCCAGGAGAGCATGTACGACCAATTCATGGCCAAGGTGATCGAGCGCACCCAAACCATCAAGCGCGGTAACCCCCTGGATACCGATGTTCAGGTGGGTGCCCAGGCTTCCCAAGAGCAGTTCGATAAGATCATGTCGTACATGGATATCGCCCGGGATGAAGGTGCGGAGTTCCTCACCGGCGGCAATAAAGAGACCATGGACGACAGCATCAACGATGGTTACTACATTCAGCCCACGCTGCTGAAGGGTAACAACCAGATGCGTGTCTTCCAGGAAGAAATCTTTGGCCCGGTCGTGGCAGTCACTACCTTCAAGGATGAAGAGGAAGCCCTGGCGATTGCCAACGACACCGAGTTCGGCCTGGGCGCAGGCGTGTGGAGCCGTGATATCAACGTCGCCTTCCGCATGGGCCGTGGCATCCAAGCCGGGCGCGTTTGGACCAACTGTTACCACCAGTATCCCGCCCATGCAGCCTTTGGTGGTTACAAGAAATCTGGCGTTGGCCGGGAAACTCACAAAGTCGCCCTCGAACACTATCAGCAAACCAAAAACCTGCTGGTCAGCTACGACATCAACCCGCTGGGCTTCTTCTAAGCTGCCCCGTTTTTCTATGTATAGCTAGCCACACCGCCCGGCATCAGCCGGGCGGGATTGTCAGTCCCCCTGACGCTGACTCTACCGATAAGAGCCGTTTTTAAATGGCCGTATCGAAAACTATTAGGAGTTGCATCATGGATAGCACAATGCGCGCGGCGGTCGTTCGTGAGTTTGGCCAGCCGTTGGTTATAGAAGAAGTCGACGTACCTCGCCCTAAGCAGGGCGAAGTGTTGATGAAAGTGGCCGCCTCTGGGGTTTGCCATACTGATTTACACGCTGCCCATGGCGATTGGCCGGTAAAACCCTCGCCACCGTTTATTCCAGGGCACGAAGGCGTTGGGCATATCGTGGCGGTGGGTGAAGGCGTGACCCATGTCAAAGAGGGTGATCGTATTGGTGTGCCCTGGCTCTACTCGGCCTGCGGCTATTGCGAGCACTGTTTAGGCGGTTGGGAGACGCTGTGCGAGTCCCAGCAGAATACCGGCTACAGTGTTAACGGCGGGTTCGCGGACTACACCTTAGCGGATGCAGGCTATGTAGGACGCTTGCCAGATGCCGTTGATTTTATCGAAATCGCCCCGGTGCTGTGTGCCGGCGTAACGGTTTATAAGGGCCTAAAGATGACCGATACCCGCCCCGGTCAGTGGGTGGTGATTTCGGGTATTGGTGGCCTGGGCCATATGGCGGTGCAGTACGCTAAAGCCATGGGCCTGAACGTTGCTGCAGTGGACATTGATGACGGCAAGCTAGCCTTGGCCGAGCGCTTGGGTGCCACGGTAACCGTCAACGCTATGAAAACCGACCCAGCGGCGTACCTGAAGAAAACCATTGGTGGTGCTCACGGGGCCTTGGTGACAGCGGTGTCGCCGAAGGCGTTTGATCAAGCGCAGAATATGCTACGCCGCGGCGGCACACTGGTGCTTAATGGCCTACCACCGGGAGACTTCCCGCTGCCAATCTTTAGCACAGTGCTCAATGGCATTACCATACGTGGCTCTATCGTTGGCACGCGCAGTGACCTGCAGGAAGCGTTGGATTTCGCTGCCGAAGGCAAGGTTAAGGCCACGGTCGCAACCGATACGCTGGATAATATCAACGATGTCTTCCAGCGCATGATCGACGGCAAGATCGAAGGCCGCATCGTGTTGGACATGGCGAGCTAACAGCCAGCCAGTGGATGTTGCACCAGGGGGAGAAGACTCCCCCTTTTTAATCTCGAACTTGTCACTGAACAGTCGCTATTTAATCCTTTCCGCTTTCCATCAGCTCAGCCAACGGCGTGCCATACGCTCGGCGTGGGCAAGGTTGCTGGTGACAGCTAATTTACCTGCTTCGCGCTTAATGCCCGCGCGTTTGATTTTCAGTGCCATGCGAGGCGGTAATCCTACAAACATCACCCCTACGTTATGCTCGCCCAGCTCGCGGCGCAGCGTATCCAACGCCACCATGGCGGTGGTATCCAGGCTGGGCACATCGCGCATATCCAGCACAACTATCCGTACGCTGTGATCAATCATTCTGAGTGTGGCAATGGCCTTTTCTGCGGCGCCAAAAAACAGCGGGCCACTGATTTTATACAGCGCCACTTCCGGCGGGAAGCTTTCGCCGGTATCGGGTGCGGCCAAGCGTTGGGTATGAGTCAACTGTGCCATACGACGTATAAACAGCGCGGCGGCTAGGCCAATACCCACGGCCACCGCAATCACCATGTCAAAAATCACTGTTAGCGCAAAGCAGATCACCAGCACTGATACATCGCTGGCGGGGGCGCTTTTTAGCGTATGCACAAAGTGGCGCGCCTCGCTCATGTTCCAGGCAATGATAAACAGTAGGGCGGCCAGAGCGGCCATGGGTACATATCCCAGTACTCCCGCGAGCACAACCACGGCAAGTAGTACCACTACGGAATGCACCACCGCAGCGACAGGTGAAAAGGCACCGCTTTTGATATTGGTCGCGGTGCGGGCAAGGGCCGCTGTGGCGGTAATGCCGCCGAAGAAGGGCACCACCATATTGCCCAGCCCCTGGCCAATTAGCTCTGCATTGGGATCATGGCGGGTACGAGTTAAGCCATCTGCCACCACGGCACACAGCAGTGACTCAATGGCCGCCAGCAGTGCAATCGCCAATGCCGGGCCAAGCAGCGCCTGAATCAGTGCAAAGTTGATCTCAAGTGGGGTGCCATCTGCGCCGGGAAAATGCCACGGCGCGGTGAAGCTAGGCGCAAAGGGGGGGATTCCACTGCCGCTCTCACCTTCGAACTCCCAGCTAAACCGTGAAGCGATGGTATCGACTTCAACACCACCCATCAGCAATAGCGCAGCCGCTACCGTGCCCACCGCCAAACCTACCAGCGGGGCAGGTACAGGCGTATTCAGGCGGGGCCAGATTAACAGCGTCGCCAGGGTGATAAGCCCAACACTGATCTCTGCTGGTGAAAGTGTGGGTAGCGCCTGGCCAATCAGCATTAGGTTCTGCAGGGTGCTGTCGCCAAGCTCGACCCCGGATAAACCGAGAAAGTCAGGTAGTTGCAACAGCGCAATCACCACGCCAATGCCCGCCGTAAAGCCGAGAATGACCGGGTAGGGCACGTACTGAATCAGGCTTCCCAGCCGCGAAAGCCCCAGCGCGACTAAAATAGCGCCCGCCATGAGCGTGGCAATCAGCAGCCCACCCAGGCCGTGGTTGGCCACGATGGGAAACAGAATCACCACAAATGCGGCGGTGGGGCCGGAGATATTAAACCGCGAACCGCCGGTTAAGGCGATCACCGCGCCTGCCACGATGGCAGTGTATAGCCCGTGCTGAGGTGGCACGCCAGTAGCGATGGCCAGCGCCATGGAAAGCGGTACCGCCACCACACCAATCGTCAGCCCCGCCATTACATCCCGCTTGAATTTGGCCAGCGTATACCCTTCACGCCAGGCGTTAACCAACGCGCGGCCAGGCATCGGGAAAACGTATCCTGAAGATTGATGGACACGGGACATAGGGTCTGCCTCCTAAAAATAGGGAAAACAAGCCATTACGCTACGCCTGCGGTGAAATTTGCACAACAAGTCGTTAGTCGCGGAGTCGTTCGCGCATAAAAAAATCCCAGCCGCTTGGCTGGGATTTTTTTAGGCTAAGCGCAGATGCTTATTTATATCTGCGAGTCTTCAGGCGGTTCTCCGATGGTGCCAGGCATCGCCTGCACATGGCCCATCTGCTCACCGGCCAAGGTGAGGAAGTGTAAGTGGCGCTCATACTCAGCTACTAAATCACCAATCACCTGACCACGGGTGTAGCCGTTTAGGTCTTTCTCTTGACCCCCTTCCGCCAAGTAGACATCCAGACGTACATAGAAGTCGTCATCGGCCGGGATGAAGCTTGGTGTGCGCATGCGGTGTGGGCAGACCTGATAGACAAAGCTGGTGGCTTCGCCGAAGTCGACCTGAAGGGTCAAGTTCGGCAGCGCCTCGCCCTCAACGTGCTCTTCGGTCACATTGGCGGTTTGGCCACGGCTTTCAAGCTCCTGAGCAAACTGCGTCATCGCTGGGCGAATGGAGTGCTCAATCGTCGCAGCGGCGCCCGCACGATTAGAGGTATCCAGGGCGCGATCCAGGCGCTCCCGCCAGTCTCCACCGGGCGCGCCACCAGCAATCATGCGGCGGGCATCGGCTTTTTTGCCTTCCAGTTTCAGCGCTTTATACATACCCACCATCACTGCGAAAATAACTAATGAGAAGGGCAGTGCGGTGATAACGACGGCACTCTGAAGCGCGTTCAAGCCACCGGCCATTAGAAGGGCGATAGTGATCAAGCCGATGACTGCTGACCAGAAAATACGCAGCTTTACCGGCGCATCGTGGTTCACGTCGCTCAAAATAGAGGTGAAGTTAGCCAGAACCAGCGCCCCTGAGTCCGCTGAGGTAATAAAGAAGACGATGCCCAGCACGGTGACAACTGCCGCGGTTAGGCCAACGTAAGGGTAGTACTCAAGCAGTGTGTAGAGCGTGGTTTGCGGGGTGTTAAGGGCCTGCTCACCCAGCTCGGCCACACCTTGGTTGGCGACCAGCTCGATGCCGCTATTACCAAATACCGACATCCATACCATCATAAAGGCCAGCGGAATAAACAAGGCGCCTGCGACAAACTCACGAATGGTACGGCCACGGGAGATGCGGGCCAGGAAAAGGCCGACGAAGGGTGTCCAGGCAATCCACCAGCCCCAGAAGAAGACCGTCCACCACATCTTCCACTCTTGGGCGCCCTCATCGGCAAAGGCGTAGGTATCAAAGCTTGCACCGACAAAGCCGGACAGATAATCACCGGCGTTATTGACCACTTTATCCAGCAGTACCAGGGTGTCGCCGGAAAAGAGCACAAACAGCATCAGCGCCAATGCCAGCAGCATGTTGAACTCGGAGAGGCGGCGAATGCCTTTCTCAACCCCGGTCACCACAGAAATCGTTGCTAATACCACCACCAGTACGATCAAAATCACCTGCACGGTGAGCGTTTCCGGCACGCCGAACATATAGGTGAGGCCGTAGTTGAGCTGCATTACCCCGATACCCAGACTGGTAGCAATGCCGAACACGGTAGAAATAACCGCGGTAATGTCCACCGCGTTGCCAATGGGGCCGTGAATGCGCTTACCCAGTATCGGGTAGAGCGCGCTGCGGATTGCCAACGGCAGGCGGTGGCGGTAGCTAAAGTAGGCCAGCGCCATACCCATCAACACGTACAGCCCCCAGCCGGAGAGCCCCCAGTGCAGATAGGTTTGAACGACGGCGTTACGCATCGCAGCTTGGCTCTCCGGGGTTAAATCCGGCGGTGCCAAATAGTGGGCCACTGGCTCGGCAACGCTGAAAAACAGCAGGTCGATCCCAATACCCGCGGCAAACAGCATGGCTGACCAGGAGAGTAGCGAAAACTCGGGTCGTGAGTGATCGGGCCCTAGGCGAATACTGCCAAAGCGTGACATGCCAATAGCGACCACAAATGTCAGGTAGGCAACGATCGCCAGCATGTAGTACCAGCCAAAGGTTTTGCTGACCCAGGCAAGCCCGGCATCAAAAAAAGCGCCGGCTTGCTCGGTGAACAGCATCGTAAGCACTAAAAAGATAAGAATACCGGCCACGCTGCCGTGGAAAACCACGGGATTGAGGCGGTCTCGGGAGGGGAGGATGGGATTGTCTTTCGCCATGCAGGCGGACTCCTGTTGTTGAAAGATGAATTTTTATTTTGAATGAACGTTCAAATAAAATACGCGATTAACTGTTCCCCTTCAAGTTAACCTCCCCTATATGAGTTGAATTAGCGTGGAGTTAGCAGTCTGCTGATCAAGGCGCAGACACAAAAACGCCCGGAAAAACCGGGCGTTGGATCAAAGTTCGAGGCTAGGCCTGCGTTTATTCGCTATCAGCGCTCTCGTCACTATTACCCTCGTGATGACCACGTTTACCGTGCTTGCCGCGGTACTCTTCATGGGCTTCTTGCATGGCGTTGCGCAGTGCTTGTTGCTCTTCTTCTGTAAGAATCTCAGCTACCCGCTCGTGATGTTCTTCACGCAGTGCCTGCATGGCTTCGCGATGTTCAACGTGTGCTTCGTTAAGCTCAGCCTGTTTCTCTGCTGAGATATCTGCACGCTCGTACACTTCCTGGCGACGCTCCTCCATGCGCTCTTCCATGCGTTCGCGATCTGGGCCTTGGCCTTCATGGTCACCGTGGCTATGCGCTTGGGCGGTAAACGCTAATGGCATAATGGCGACAGCCAGCAGGGCAGGGGCAAACAGTTGGCGAAATGACAGTTTCCTAGCACTTGAAACGTTCATAAGTTTTCTCCTGATGAGTTGACGATCACAGTATCCATAGGCGGCGTGCAAAACGTTTGCACAGAGTGTGCAACAATCATGATCTTATTGGCTTGTTGCAGGTCGTAGTCGCTAGGTGAGGGGTCACCTAATTTTCAAGGAGAAGTATGATGTCGCGAACCGAGCAACTTCGCGTATGGCAGCAGCATTGCGCGTTTACCTCCCTCCGCCGCGTGACTGGCCTGGGGGCAATTGCCTTAATGCTTAGTGGCTGTAGCGCTGCCCAACACCTTAGCCAAGGTGAGCCCGCGATTGAAAGCAGTGTGCTGCGCGACCCCCAGCCTTTTACGCGCTTGGCACCTGTCACTTATACGCCGAAAGAGTGGCCCCAGGCGTTAGCAGCCGATGTTTATCTACCCGACGACTCGAACGGTGGGTTGCGACCTGCTGCCTTGGTGGTGCATGGCGGCGGCTGGCGTAATCGCACACCGGAAGATATGCAGGGCATCGCTGAACAGCTAGCTGGTCAGGGGTAGCGGTGAATATTGAGTACCGTTTTGCGCCTGAATATCGCTTCCCTAGTCAGCTGCATGATTTGCAGCAGGCGATGACCTGGATTCACGCTAATGCCGACGAGTGGCAAGTGGATACAAACCGAATTGTAGGCGTTGGGTTTTCATCCGGTGCGCATTTGGTGAGCTTGCTGGCGGTGGCGGGAGCAGAAGGGCCGCTGGCCGAACCCTACGGCGGCGAGCAGAGCCGTTTGGCTGCAGTATTGGCTGGGGGACTACCCAGTGATTTACTCAAATTTGATGATGGGCGCTTAGTCGTCGACTTTATCGGCGGTACCCGCGCGGAAGAAAACGAAGCATATCGCCTAGCCTCACCCGCGCGGCAACTTACCCCACAGGCGCCACCGTTTTTTCTGTTCCACGGCAAGTGGGATCAACTGGTGCCGGTGGATCACGCTACGGACTTTTATCAAGCCCTGCAGGACAACAATATAGAGAGCGAGCTTTACCTGCAGCGCTGGCGTGGCCACATTACTAGCTTCCTGCTGCGTGGCGGCGCCATAGATGCGGGCATCGCGTTTCTTAATCGGCAGGTCAATCCTTACCCCTCCGGCTGATACTTATAGCCGACGCCATATACCGAACGAATGATTTCCAGTTCAGGCAGCGCTTCGTGGATCTTCTTGCGCAGCTTTTTGATGTGGCTGTCCACGGTGCGCTCCGAGACGATGCGGTTGTCGCGATACATATGATCCATTAACTGTTCGCGGCTGAAAATTCGCCCCGGCGCCTGCATCATCACCCGCAATAGCTGAAACTCTACTGCCGTTAGGCCTAAATCCTGCCCGTGGGCGAGCGCCTGCCAGCCATCTTCGTTTAATACCACCGCTGCGTTTTGCACCCCGGATGGGGCATCGGCCGCCGCTTGGCTACGGCGTAGTACCGCTTTCACTCGGGCGACAACTTCACGGGGGCTGAACGGCTTGCAGATATAGTCGTCGGCGCCTAGTTCCAGCCCTAGCAAGCGGTCGACCTCTTCTACCTTGGCGGTGACCATGATGATGGCAATGGTAGGCCACTGCTGGCGTATTTCCCGGCTTAGGGTGAGGCCATCTTTACCTGGCAGCATGATATCGAGTAGCACCAACGCAGGGGAGTGCTGCTCCAGCCAGGGTATCACCTCATCGCCATGGCCAAGGGTGGTTACCTCAAAACCGTGGGTGGTTAAGTAGTCCTCCATCAGGCGGGCAATTTTTGGTTCATCCTCGACAATCAGTAAAGAGGCGGCATGAGACATAGGGGTAGACTCGCTTAACAGTGAACGTGAAAGCAGGGCTTAACGGTTCTTGTAGTATCAGTTCTTGAAATATTAATCAGCAGCCAACAGCGGAAAACGCAGCGTCCAGCGTAGCCCCCCTAGCGTTGAGATAGAGGGCGTTAGCGTTGCACCATGGGCATTGACCAGGGCGCTCGCAATGGAGAGCCCCAACCCGCTGCCGCCGCTGGCACGGCTGCGCGAGCCTTCCACGCGATAAAGCCGCTCGGTCAAGCGCGCCAACTCATTTTCCGGCACGCCCGGCGTGCTGTCTTCCCAGATGACTACTGCCATTCCCTGCTGTGCGGTGAGCGTAACACGCAGCTCGCCCGGCGGTTGGGTGTAGGCGCAGCTGTTATCCAACAGGTTGTTCCAGAGCTGGCGCAGGCGTTGGGCATCGCCACGAATCATAATGCCAGGCTTGATCTGTTCGGTCAGCGTTAAACCGCTTTCGACTAACCAGCGGTCGGCGTCGGTCAGGCGGCTGGCAAGGCAGTCGCTAAGATCCATCGGCGCCAGTTGAATATCCAGCGCGCCTGCGTCGCTTTGCGATAGCAAGCGTAAATCTGCCACTAAGCGCTCTAGCTGCCCCACCTCTTGGGCGAGGGAGCTAAGGTTCTCTTGATTCAACGGGCGAATACCATCCTGCATGGCTTCGATCTCACCGCGCAGCACCGCCAGCGGTGTGCGAAGCTCGTGGGCGGTATCAGAAACCCAGCGGGCGCGGGCATCGCGGCTGGCTTCCAGCGTTGCCGCCAATACGTTGAAGTCGCGCGCCAAGCGCGATAGCTCATCGCGACCGCGTTCAGGAAGACGGGTGCGATAGTCGCCCTCGGTAAGTCGCAGCGTGGCGCCCGCAAGTGCTCGAGTGCGTCGCCCCAGCCACCATGAGAGCCCGCCTGCCAGCAGCAGCGAGGCAATGCCGAGTGATACCACGATAAGCACTAGGTTGCGCTGCTGTCGCTCAAGAAAGCGACTCTCCATGCGCTCCATCATCTCTCGGGGCGGCCGAAAACCCAACGAGCCGATATGGGTATCGCCGCTACGCAGGGTGAGCCAATGCCAACTCCCCGAGCCTTCACGCCCGCTCCTGGGCGGCACCACAAAGCGGTCATCCGCTGCGCGCAGGGTAAAATCACGTGCCTCGCCGAGTGGCGAGGGGCGGTCACGGTGCTCCTGCCCCAGTTCAAAGCGGACAATATACGGCCAGCGTTCCGGTGATTGCTCCAGCCACTCCCAGCTCTGCTGGGTTTCCCAGCGAGTGACGAGGCCATCGGCCAGCAGTGTGGCGCGGCGCTCTTGAGCCTGGTTGAGGTAGTCGAGAAAGCCGCGGTCAATACTGTACGAGACGGCAAGAAACATACTGGCTGAGATTGCTACATTGACACTGAGAATAATGACGAACAGTTTTAGCCCCAGCCGAGAGGGGCGCCATTGACGTATCGCTGTGGGCAAGGCCATCAGTGGGCTCCTTTTTCTTGGCTAGGCTTTTTATCCAGTGCAGGTTGGCGTGGTGCGCTGAGACGTTCGCGAACATTTTCCATGCCTAGATAGAGGCAGGGCACCAGGATCAGCAGTATCAATGTGGCGAAAAGCATACCGAAGCCGAGCGAGATCGCCATGGGGATCATAAAGCGCGCTTGTCTGGAGGTTTCCAGGATCATCGGTGCCAGACCTAGAAAGGTCGTCAGCGTGGTCATCATTATTGGGCGTAAGCGTCGGGTGGCTGCTGCCACAATGGCTTCCCGGGCGGCCATGCCCTCGCGGCGTTTACGGTTGGCGTAATCAATCAGCACCAGGGCGTCGTTGATGACCACGCCTGAGAGCGCCAGCATACCCAGTAGGCTAATGATGGATAGCCCGAAACCCATGATCATATGTCCAGCGACGGCGCCAACAATGCCAAAGGGGATCGCGGCCAGCACCAGCAGCGGCTGTAGGTAGCTTCTAAACGGGATCGCCAGCAGTGCATAGAGCGCGGCAATCATTAACCACATGGAGGTTTTGAGCGTGGCTAAGTTGTCGGCGGTATCCTGCTGACGGCCCCCCATGCTGACTTCCAGCCCCGGCCAGGTCGCTTCCAGATTGGGGAACACCTCTTCCTGTAGCGTGGCAAGCACTTGATTGATGGCCACATCGCTTTCCGAGTCAGCGGTGACGGTAATAATCCGCCGCCCGTTAATGCGTTCAAGGCTGCTAGAGGCTTGGCTGATGGTAATGTCGGCCACCCTGGAAAGCGGCACACTCAGCCCATCAGGCGTGCGCACCGGCATGCGGTAGAGCTCGTTCAAACTGTCGCGGTTGTCGTTGGGTAAACGTACCTCAACGCTGATTTCGCTGCGCCCCACGTACTGTTCAAGCGCAGTGGCGCCCTGGAGTGGCCCGCGCAGGGCTTGGGCCAGATTATTACCCGTGAGCCCCAAGGCGCGGCCTTCGGCAGAAAGACGCATCTCTAACTGCGGTTTACCATCGCCAAGGCCGCTGTCGATATCCGTGAGGCCATAGCCGCCCAGCGTTTCCGCTAAGCGTTCGGCGGCGGCTTCGAGCACATGAGTATCAGGGTGCGATAGACGTAGGCTGAGTGCCGCGCCGCTACCGGGCCCGCCGACATCGGCTTCAAAACGCACCGACTGGGCGCCGAGCAGGTCGCCGGTGAGATCACGCCACTCCCGGGCGATACGCGAGGGTGGCCACGCTTCCAGGCTCTCGCTGGCAATATCCAAACGTACTTCCAAATTTTCGCCGTCCAGGCGGCTGCGTGAGCTGCTAAAGCTTAGCGTTTCTTCGCGATCGCTGAGGGCATCGGCGGCGTCGAGCAGCTGTTGGCTTAGCTCGCGGCTAACGCTGATATTGCTGCCAATGGGTAGGGTAACCGTGGCCTGCACCTGATCCGACTCAACTCGTGGCATTAGGGAAAAGCCCAAACGTCCACTCATCGCCCAGGAGAGCGCGATCAGCAGAATCGCGATGCCCACTGAAATACTCAGCAGGCGCTGATTGAGGGCGCGCTGCAGGAACGGTTCGAACTGGCGATAAGTGAAGTGGTGTAGGCCACCCTGAAGACGTTGGCGTAGCGCTTCAAGGGGGCGCTGCCAAGCCGGGGTTTGGCGGGGCTTGCGACTATGTGCCAAGTGGGCAGGCAGAATCACCAAGGCTTCCAGCCAGGAGATTAAAAAGACGGTTACCACTACAACTGGCACGGTGGCAAAAATTAGCCCCAAAAAGCCGGGTAAAAATAGCAGCGGCAGGAAAGCGACGATATTGGACAGAATGGCAAACGTGAGCGGGGTAGCAATTTCGCTGGCGCCTTTTACCGCCGCATCGCGCAGTGAATAACCCTCTTCCCGGTAGCTGTAGATATTCTCACCCACGATAATGGCGTCATCTACCACGATTCCCAGGGCGATAATAAAAGCGAACATCGACATCATGTTGAGCGAGACGCCAATCCAGGGCAGAAACAGCATGGCACCCAGAAACGCCGTTGGGATGCCCAGGGTGACCCAGAATGCCAGCCGCGCTTCCAAAAATAGCGCCATGAGCACCAATACCAGCGCTAGGCCCATCCAGGCGTTTTTTAACAGCAGGCTAAGGCGGTCTTCGTAAATTTCTGAGCTGTCACGGGAAATATCCAGGCTAACGCCTTCCGGCATCCCGGCGCGCAGGCGCTCAAGCTCACCATTGACCGCTTCTGAAATACTGGTCGGGGTTTGGTCACCAATTTGGTAAACGTCCACTGAGAGACCGGGCTGGCCGTTATAAAACTCTTCCCGGTCGGTTTCGGCAAAGCCATCGCTGACCCTGGCGATCTCGCCCAGGGTAATCGGCGCCCCCTGAGTGCTGGTCAGAATCGGCAGCTCGGCAAAGGCCTCGGCGCTGTTACGCCGCCCCTGATAGCGAATCAGCCACTCGCCTTCGGCAGTAGTAAGCTGGCCGCTAGCAAGATCTAACGCTTCTTCGGCAATGCGGCTGGCCAGTTCCTGGTGATCGAGGCCATAGCGCTCGATGGCCTCTTCATCCAAGTGAACTTGAATCTCCCGCTCGCGGTTGCCGGATAGCTCCGCACGGGAGATGCCGGAAGTGGCTTGCAGCTCACCGCGTACATCTTCGGCCGCGTTGTGCAGCGCCTCAAAACCGACTTGGCCGTATACCTGTAGGCTCAACACGCTGCGGGAGCGACCCGCGAGGGTGAAGCGCGGTGGGTCGGCAGCGCTGGGTAGGGTAGTGATGGCGTTTACCGCCTGCTGGATATCCTGATAGGCGCGCATCACATCCACACCATCTATCAACGTTGCGTTGACGCTGGCGCTGCCTTCGCTGGCCGTGGCGGTCAGCTCGTCGATGCCCTCTACATCGGCAATCGCGGCTTCCACCGGTAGCAGCAGGCTTTGTTCCACATCCTCCGGCGTGGCACCAGGGTAGCTGATAGTGACTTGCACCACTTCGATGTCGAATTCAGGGAACACTTCCTTTTTAATCGCAAGCGAGGCCATTAGGCCGCCGACAATAAACAGCACCATCAATAAGTTTGGGGCTACCCCGTGATCCACCATCCAAGCCAATGGGCCGCGTGGCACCTTCATGTTTCATCTCCCAGTTCATCTCCTGCTTGAGCCGGGGTGTCGTTGGGACGGCGGATACGCACTAATTGGCCCTCTCTTGGCTGGGCCAAGCCGGCAGTAACAACTTGCTGGCCAGTTTCCAAGCCGCTACGAATCAAAGCATCATCCTCCCCGCGATAAGCCAGGGTGACCGGCGTCCGGCGTAAACGATTCTCTTCATCTACCCGCCACGCTACGTCACCCGGGCGGAGAGCCGCAGAAGGCAGTGAAATAAGCTGCTCCTGAATAGCCGGTTGAAAAGAGGCGCGTAGGACATCGCCCAGTCGCAGGGCAGGGCCGTCGGTCTCTAGGGCGAGCGGGTCGTTAACCGCAATCAACAGCTGAGCCTGCAGGCCATTCTCTTCAAGGCTGGGTAGCATAGAGACCAGGGTTCCTTCGCGTGTGGCGCCTTCGGGCCAGCCGCGACTGGTTAACGTAACGCTGCTGCCCGCTTCCAGCCACTCCGTCCACTCACCGGGCAGCGAGGCGCGCACCCAGAACTGCTCAACGCCCACCAAGTGCACTACTTCTGTACCCTGGCTTAGCAGGCTGCCGGCGCCGACCAAGCGCTCTTGCACCATGGCCCGCCAGGGTGCGGTGAGGGTGGCACGATCTACATTCAGCGCCGCTTGGTCGCGGGCCACCCGTGCTTGGGTGACTTGGGCCTGTGCTTGGCGCAGCTGCGGCTCGCGTAGTACCAGTGACCGCCGCTCTGCTGAGAGCTGACGACCAAAAGATTCGTACTCGCTGCGGGCGCGTTGCTGCTCCGCCTGCTCTAGCGCCAGTTGCGCTTGAGCATTGGCTAGTTGCGCTTCAGCATCTTCAAGGCTCAGGGCCAAGTCGGCTTGGTCTATATAGGCTACAGGGGCCTGCTGCTCGATCACCTGACCGGGCACAACGTTATCAGCAAAACGCTCCAACTGGCCCGCGACACGGCTGGCCAGCATCGTTTCCTGCTCTGCTTCTACGCGCCCAAAAGCGTATAGGTTGGGTGCCTGGTCACTAGCGCTCACCGTAACGACGTCTACCACACTAGGCAGAGGCTCAGGCGGTGGGGTACGCTCTATCCGGGGTGGTTGAGTAACGATCCACCAAGCAAGGGTCAAGGTGGTAATAAGAATCAATAATGCAACCACGGCACCCAAGCGAATGCGGCCATGTTGATTCGTAGCGTAATAGCGAGAAAGAGTCATTACCGCGCGTCATCCGTTGGGAGCGAAAATTCCAGAAAAATAAGCGTATGATGCTAGCATCGCGCACTGTTAAGCAGCCATTAGTCAAACAATGTGCAAATAATATGCAACTGCCACACACTTTGCTTTCTTACAAATTGGCTTTTATTCACTTGGCTTTCTCTCACTTGAAAGCAATAGACTGACTGGTCTACTTTAAACATATGAAAAATACCGCAACGCGCGACAAATTAATCGATAGCGGCGCCCAGCTGATTAGTCAGCAAGGCTACAACGCGACGGGCATTAATGCCGTTTTAAAAACGTGCGGTGTGCCCAAGGGCTCTTTCTATCACTACTTTTCCAGCAAAGAAGATTTCGGGCTGGCGGTAATCGAGCGCTTTGCCGCCAGCTATGATGAAACGCTGGTGACGCTACTAGAAGATAATGACACGCCGCCGCTTGAGCGTCTAAAACGCTACTTCGCGGCTGGCCGTGCGCATATGCACGAGTGCGACCACACCACGGGCTGTTTGATCGGCAACCTTGGCCAAGAACTTTCGGGTCAGAGCGATACCTTCCGTGATGCGCTAAATCTAGTCTTTCAGCGCTGGGAGCAGCGTTTTGTGCGCTGCCTGCAAGATGCCCAGGCGCGGGGAGATATTGCCACCCATACGCCCCCAGAAGCGCTCGCCAGCTTTATTCTTACCGGCTGGGAAGGCGCTATTCTACGTGCCAAGACGTTGAAATCTGTCGAGCCCATGGAGCACTTTGAAAAGATTCTGTTTCAGCAGGTGTTGGTGCCTGCCACTTAACGTCTTCCTAAACATACTTGCTCTAGTGACGAGCACGAAAGTGGTGCTCGTCAGCGGCCACATCGTTTCGAGTGGCGGCTATTAAGGCGTCATCAAGTGAAGGGTCATCCAGTGTTATTAAACCGCACTGTGCCAGCGCCTCACGCAGGCTGACCTGTTCATCCAGACGCTGATACACCACCCGCACACAGCAGGGCATGCGCTCGCTGCTATCCGCTACGCCCATTTTTAAGCCGGTTAAACGCGTCACTTGGCTCTGAAAGCTCGGAAACAGAATCGTCTGAGTGATTTCATGGCCGTTAAGGGTTTCGTGGTCGACCAAAAAGAGTCGATCCGCAAGCTTCACCGCGGTGCCCACATAGCGATTGTGACACGGTCGAGAGCCGGGCGTGGTCTGCATCCGCTCGGTGCGCTGATAGACTACGCCACCTTCCCGCGCTTCCAGGCACACCAAGGTTCGCATTAATTGCCCCGGCCGCGACATTGAGTGATAAAGCTCAAAGTAGCGGCCGATATAGCGCTCCATGCCTTCGCTGCCGCGCTGAACCAGTGCGTTCGGCCACGGCAATGCTGCTGGGGTTGCTTCTGACTTCAGCTGGCCGGTTTGCACCAGGGCACGAAAATCGTGGTGGGGAAGCGCGATATCCTCAGTGGTGACGCCAAAAAAGTGGCAAATTCGCTGCAGGGCAGCGTGGCTGGGGCGGTAGCGGCCACTCAGGTAGCGGTTAAACTGAGCACGGTTGATCGTTAAACGCCGACAAACCTCAGCAATAGACGGGTAGTAGCTGCAGAGCAGGCGCAGGTTGGCCACAAAATCGTCATGCATGGGGTGACTCGATTCTCTTAGTGTCGTGGCTGCCTAATGTGATGGTTCACGCCTCAGAGTGCAACGCTTTCTCATTTGCCGGGCAACCCATGCCGTCACGGCTATATTATAGTCAGCTACATTACTAACACGCACAGTAAAAGGCTTCTGTAACAAACCAGGAGTAAGCCATGTTTCATGGGTTTGAAAAATTGTCGCGCCACGTTAATGGCGTCGAGATCGCTTTTCGAATGGGCGGCAGTGGCCCTGTACTGCTACTGCTTCATGGCCACCCTCAGACCCACGTGATTTGGCACAAAGTGGCAGAGACGCTTGCCCAGCACTTCACGGTCATTGCGGCGGATCTGCGTGGCTATGGCGACAGCAGTAAACCCGACGACGACCCCGAGCACCTTCATTACTCCAAGCGTGCCATGGCGAACGATATGGCTGAGCTAATGAGCGTGCTGGGTTTCGAGTATTTCAAAGTGCTGGCCCATGACCGAGGTGCGCGGGTCGCCCACCGCTTAGGTGTCGATCACCCGGAGCGAGTAGAGCGCATGGTGCTGTTGGACATCGCCCCGACGCTTGCTATGTATCGTGGCACCACCGAAGCCTTTGCACGCAGTTACTGGCACTGGTTCTTCTTGATTCGCCCCCAGCCGCTGCCGGAAAGGCTGATCCAGAGCGATCCCGCCCAGTATCTGAAAAGCGTAATGGGCGCCCGCAGTGCCGGTATGGCGCCTTTCTCCCCGGAAGCCCTGGCCGAATATGAGCGCTGCTTGTCGCTCCCCGGTACCGCCACCGGTATTTGCGGCGACTACCGCGCCAGCGCCACCATCGATTTGGAGCATGATCAGACCGATATTGATGCGGGCGTAAAACTCACTTGCCCGATAAAAGTGATGTGGGGCGCGGAAGGCGCCATTGAAGCATGTTTTGATGCCTTGGCTGAATGGCGCAAGGTTGCCACCCAAGTCGACGGCAAAGCGCTCCCTTGCGGCCACTACATCGCCGAGGAAATCCCTGAAAAACTACTTGAGGAAGTGCTGCCGTTTCTATGCAAGGCAGGGTGACAACAGGGTTTAGAAAAACCGATCATAGCCAGTGGCAGATCGGTTTTCTCCATCCGCTTTTAACGCTCAATACTGCTAACAATAAGCGCCGCATTAACGCCACCAAAGCCGAATCCATTGCACAGTACATGCTTAGTGACGTGTTTCTGATCAGTTGCCGTGACGAAGGTTAAATCCTGCATATCGTCATCGCAGTGCTCAAGGTTGATGGTGGGCGGAAGCTGCTGCGTATTGGCTGCTAGTACAGAAAAAATACTCTCAATGCCCCCCGCTGCGCCTAATAGATGACCTGTGGCGGCCTTCGTTGCCGAAATAGGGATGGCGGGCAAGCGCTCACCAAATACGTTACGCAATGAGGCAATTTCAGCCCGGTCGCCAACGGGCGTCGAGGTGGCGTGGGCATTGATGTGGTCAATAGCATCAGTGGTGAGGTTCGCCATGCCTAGCGCCGCTTGAATCGCTGCTGCTGCGCCAGCCCCATCTTTTGGGCCTGCCGTTAGATGATAGGCATCTGCGCTGGTGCCGTAGCCGCTAATCACCGCTAACGGCGTTGCGCCCCGGGCGATCGCATGCTCAAGCGTTTCGATCACCATAACGCCAGCGCCTTCTCCCATCACAAAACCGTTACGGGCTTTATCAAAGGGCCTGGACGCGCGTTCGGGGTTGTCTGCTTCTGTGGAAACAGCCTTTAGAGCGTTAAAGCTGGCCAGTGAAAGCGGGTCAATACACGCCTCAGCGCCGCCTACGACGGCAACATCGGCTTCTCCATTGCGTATGATGCGCATACCGTCGCCAATCGCCTGTAGACCTGCCGCGCAAGCCGTTACTGGGCACCCCAGTGGGCCTTGAAAGCCGTAACGAATGGACAGGTTGCCAGCAGCCAAATTGGCTAGAAAGGCGGGCACCGTGAAGGGGGAAAGTTTGCGATAGCCGCGCTCAGCAAGGGTTTTTTGAGCTTGCGTAATGGTCGGGAAACCGCCAATGCCAGAACCAATAATGGTGGCCGTTCTGCGTTTTTGAGCCTGGTCAACGGGGAACCAGTTGGCCTGTAACAGCGCCTCTTTGGCTGCCGCCAATGCGTAGAGGCTGAACAAGTCCATTTTGCGCTGCTCTTTGGGGTCGGCTATATCATCCAGGTCAATACCGCCGGTGGGGTCATGGCTAATGCTCGGCACCACCCCGGCAATTTTGATTGGGATACTGCCTGTGTCAAAGCGGTCAATGGTGCTGATGCCAGACTGACCGTTAACCAGTCGCTGCCAACTTGTGTTGACGCTGTTGCCTAGCGGGCTGACCATACCCATGCCAGTAATCACGATAGGTGAGTGCATAGTGACTCCTGAGTTATTGATATGGTCACCCTAGCAATGGGCAATATATGATCAAGATAATATTTAGCTGACGAGGTAGATATGCCTTATCCCAAGAGCCATAAATCGAAAACCAAAGAGCGCATTTTGGCTTCGGCGACAGAGCTATTCAGCCGCAATGGGTTTCAAAAGGTATCGATTGGCCAGATCATGAAGCTAGCCAAGATGACCCATGGCGCCTTTTATGCGCATTTCGCTTCAAAAGAGGCCCTTTACAATGAGTCTGTTCGCCTAACCATTGATAACAGCCGGGCGGCCAGGCTGGTAAAAGGCCCGCTTTCGTTACAGCACTTAACCGAGTTAGTCGCCAACTACTGCAATCTCCAAGAGCTGGAAGCTAAGCATAAGCCGGGGCCCGAAGCGGTACTGTTCAACGAAATTGGCAGTGAAAAAGCCGAAATCCGCACCCTGTTTGAAGCGTCATATATGAGTATGAAAAAGATGCTTGAAACGCGATTGATAGCGCTGAGTAAGCTGAAACAACTTCCCTTTGCCAATGACCGCAAAGAGATTGCTGATAAATCCCGGGTCATATTGGCCTCTCTGGTAGGGGCGGTAGCCATTGCCAAAAGTTTGCCGGGGGAGGTGGAGCGAAAGCAGGTGTTAGTAGCCACACAACGCCAGATTTTACTGATGCTCGGGGTTAGCGAAGCTGAGGCGGAGCGTATGATGCAAGCGCAATAGATTGGCCATCTATGTAAGCGAACCCCGAGTTGCTGCTTCAGCAAGCACAACCATTTTTGCACGACGTGTGGTAGATGATTTGGGAGACTGACCAAGACGAAGCGGGTAAAAAACTGGATAATGGGCCGCAATTCGCCTGGCGCGCTATGTGTTTAATAGCCTCGGCACACTCATTACTCGGGACGCCCGCTCATGGAAATCAAAGTTAACTATCTCGACAACCTCCGCCTGGAGGCCAAGTTCGACGATTTTACGGTTATCTCCGACCAGCCGATTCGCTATAAAGGCGACGGCTCGGCACCGGGGCCGTTTGACTACTTCCTGGCGTCGTCTGCCATGTGCGCTGCCTACTTTGTAAAGGTGTACTGCAACGCCCGGGATATTCCTACCGAGAATATTCGTCTTTCCCAGAATAATATCGTCGATCCGGAAGACCGCTATAAGCAGATTTTCAAAATCCAGGTCGAGCTGCCTGAAGATATTTCTGAAAAGGATCGCCAGGGCATTCTGCGCTCCATCGACCGCTGCACGGTTAAGAAGGTGGTGCAAACCGGCCCTGATTTCCAGATCGAGACGGTAGAGAACATCGACGAGGACGCCCAGGCACTATTGATGGGCGCGCCGGAAGGTAGCAGCACCTATATCGAAGGCAAAGATCTTCCCTTAGAACAGACAATCGCCAACATGAGCGCGATTCTGGCTGACCTGGGCATGAAGATCGAGATTGCCTCCTGGCGTAATATTGTGCCCCACGTCTGGTCGCTGCATATTCGCGATGCGGCTTCACCGATGTGCTTTACCAACGGCAAAGGCGCGACCAAAGAGAGCGCCCTGTGTTCGGCGCTTGGCGAGTTTATCGAGCGCTTAAGCTGTAACTTCTTCTATAACGATCAGTTCTTCGGTAAAGAGATCGCCAATAGCGCATTTGTTCACTACCCAAATGAGAAGTGGTTCAAGCCAGGGCTGAATGACGAGCTGCCCGAAGGGCTTCTCGATGAGCACTGCCTTGATATCTACAACCCCGAAGGCGAACTGTGCGGCTCCAACCTGATTGATACCAACTCCGGCCGCGAAGACCGCGGTATCGTATCGTTGCCCTTTGTGCGCCAATCCGATGGCGAAACGGTTTACTTTCCTTCCAACCTGATCGAAAACTTGTTCCTCAGCAACGGCATGAGTGCGGGCAATACCCTGGTGGAAGCTCAGGTGCAGTGCCTGTCGGAAATTTTCGAGCGAGCGGTAAAGCGGGAAATCCTTGAGCAGGAGCTAACCCTCCCAGACGTACCGCAGGACGTATTAGCGAAATACCCAAGCATAGTAGAGGGCATTAACGCACTGGAAGCCCAGGGGTTCCCGGTGTTGGTCAAAGATGCCTCCATGGGCGGGCAGTTCCCGGTAATGTGCGTCACTTTGATGAACCCGCGTACCGGCGGCGTGTTTGCCTCCTTTGGCGCCCACCCGAGCTTTGAAGTGGCGCTGGAGCGCAGCCTCACCGAGCTGCTACAGGGCCGCAGTTTCGAAGGGCTTAACGACCTGCCGCTGCCGACCTTTAACTCACAGACGGTTTCCGAGCCTAACAACTTTGTTGAGCACTTTATCGACTCGGTAGGCGTGGTCTCCTGGCGCTTCTTTAGCGCCAAACCCGATTTTGAGTTCAGCGAATGGGACTTCTCCGGTAGCAACGAAGAAGAGGCTGAAACGCTATTTGGTATCTTTGAAGAGCTGGGCGCTGAAGTGTATATGGCGGTACACGAAGACCTGGGCGCACCGGTGTGCCGAATTCTGGTGCCAGGCTACTCGGAGGTATATCCCATCGAGGACTTGATCTGGGATAACACCAATAAGGCGCTGGATTACCGTGAAGATATTCTCAACCTGCACCGCCTCGACGACGATCAGCTCACCGACCTTGTCGAGCGGCTGGAAGAGAGCCAGATGGATGACCACGCCGATATCATTACGCTGATTGGTATTGAGTTTGATGAAAACACCGAGTGGGGCCAACTGACCATTCTGGAACTGAAATTGCTGGTTTATCTAGCGCTACAGCGCCATGAAGAGGCGCTGGACTGCGTGCAGATGTTCCTGCAGTACAACGACAATACCGTCGAGCGCGGCCTGTTCTATCAAGCGGTGAACGCGGTACTGGAAATTGTGTTGGACGACGAGCTTGAGCTTGAAGATTACCTGCACAACTTCCAGCGTATGTTTGGTGAAAATACCATGGCCGCAGTAGTGGGCTCAGTTGAAGGTTCTGTGCGCTTCCATGGTTTGACACCAACCAACATGCAACTAGAAGGCCTTGAGCGCCACCAGCGCTTGATTGAAAGCTATAAAAAGCTCCATGCCGCTCGGGCGGCGAAAGCGGGCATTTAAGCGTCAATCAAAAACGATAAACCTACTTTGCTGGTACTAGGCTACCCGCAGAGTAGGTTTAATGCCTTAAATATAGACTTTCTCACCTTGATTGATACATGTGAAACGATAGCTAAGGGCTTTTCATGAAACATAGAATTATCTTCGCTATTCTTATGTCGTTTACGCTAACGCTGATCATGTCTGCTTGGATTACGTTCGTTAATATTGGGGCACATCCCAATTTCTTTAGTCTCTGGTTGCATGCTTGGTTATTAGCATGGCCAGCCGCGGGGATCATTGCGTTTATCAGCGGCCCCTTTATCCATAAGTTAGCCCACCGCATTGCCGAGAAGGTCTAATTGCGTGTGATGGATTCTGTTGCACTTGCTGATGCAGTGAGTTCAACAACTGCACTGTGATCAGCTTTCAATGCATCGCGACTTGGTAGGCTGCATTGAACTTGCCCGCCATATCCGCGAGACGCTTGTCTAGCGTCCATAACTGCGTATCGGGCGTGATAAGTGTTGAGGCAAGCAAGCACATGTCGACTAAGCCGCAGCCCAGGCCATAGAGCTTTTCACGTTCGATGAAAGCCATCACTTCCGACAAACTAGCCTGATGACAGGATCGCAAGAGGGCGACACTCTCTAGCGTTTGAGTGCGTGGGGAAGGAGGTGTCCCGCAGGCTAATTCAACCAACACCATGGGGTGGTTCAGTACAAGATCCTTTTCGATCAATTCGACCAGGGCATCGTTGCGTTTTCTGAAATGATCCACCCAGACCGATGTGTCGACTAGCACACTCATTGCGCTGAAGGCTCCTCGCGACGGCGGGGTATGTCGGGCATCTCTGGCGCAGTCCCGCCCAATGCTGCAAGGCGCCGACCGGCTTGTACGCGGACATAGGTCTTCATGGCCTCGCGAAAGAGGTCTGATGGTTTATCCATTCCCGGCTCGGCAAACGCCAATGCTTGCTCGTACAGCTCATCGTCGATGGTAACAGTGGTTCGCATCGTTCACTCCTGCCTAGTCGTTCACTAGCCTGCATCAATATTGATGTTATTTAACGTCAATTTGTGCATCTTCTCAAGCGGGCATAGCAATAACACCATCAGATGACTGCTCGGTGCATTCTCACTAGCGGTCATCATCTCGCGGGGCTGTACGGCATCCATACGCCTGATGCACTATGGTGCACCCACTGATGCAGCGAGTGCACACAACTGCACCGTTGCGCCAAATTTAATCCTGCCCAACGCTTGGTAAAACATTCTCCGCGGCGCGAATTCCAAAAGCGCGATAGCAAACGACGCGAATTCAAACATAACGCTAATACAAAAACGCGGAGAGAATTACATGCTCGATATGCTCAATGACCTCCTGTGGGGGAAGGTTTTACTAGTGCTGCTGGTGGGCGTTGGCATCGGTTTTACCGTTGCGTCCCGCTTTGTGCAGTTTCGTTATTTCGGTGAGATGTTTCGCATCCTCGGTTCCGGTCAAGCCTTTAAGCGTAATAAACACGGCCATTTAAGCTCGTTCCAGGCGCTGGTGCTTTCGGTTGCCGGGCGTGTAGGTGGCGGCAACATCGCCGGTGTAGCGGTGGCGATTACACTGGGTGGTCCAGGGGCGATTTTTTGGATGTGGTTGGTGGGTTTGATGGGTATGGCTACCAGCTTTTTGGAGTGCACCCTGGCGCAGACCTATAAAGAGGCCGAAGGCGACGGCACTTACCGCGGCGGCCCGGCGTACTACATCGTTAAAGGACTGGGAAAACAGTGGCGCTGGCTAGCGGCTTTTTATTCGGTACTGTTACTGTTGACCTTCGGTTTTGCCTTTACCGCGCTGCAATCCTATGCGGTGGCAACCTCTTTCGGCGATGCTTTCGGCGTGCCGGTGCTGTATAGCGGCATAGCTCTGGCCATGCTGGTCGGGCTGATTATTTTCGGCGGCATCAAGCGTATTGCGCGTATATCTGAGTTTCTCGTGCCCTTTATGGCGGTGAGCTATATCGCCATTGCGCTGCTGGTTATCGCCATGAATATTACCGAAATCCCTGGCGTGATTGTGCTGATTGTAAAGAGTGCCTTCGGCCTTGAGCCACTGATTGGTGGCGGTATTGGCGCGGCGATCATGATGGGTCTGAAGCGCGGTCTGTTCTCTAACGAAGCGGGCCTGGGCAGTGCGCCCAACGTGGCGGCAGTGGCCTACGTACCGCACCCGGCTAACCAGGGCATCGTGCAGGCGTTCTCAGTCTTTATCGATACTGTGATTATCTGTTCCGCCACGGCCTTTTTGATTCTACTCAGCGGTGTATACGACCCTGCTGCGGGCGCTGGCGTTGAGGGCATCGCTTTGACACAGGCAGCACTGGCTGATCATGTGGGTGAATGGGGCCGCACCTTTGTCAGCTTGGCACTGCTGCTATTCGCTTTCAGTACCATTCTCTACAACTACTACCTTGGCGAGAATAGCCTTAACTTCTTTAGCCGCGACAACCAGAACCTGTTTAACGCCTTCCGCGTGGCCATCGTGCTGCTAGTGTGCTGGGGCGCGACCACTGATTTGGGCACCGTGTTTGGCTTTGCGGATGTCACCATGGGGCTGCTCGCCGTGGTCAACCTGATTGCGCTGATCATGCTGTTCAAGTGCGGTCTGCGTATTTTGAAAGACTTCGATGTGCAGCGTCGGCAGGGAATCAAACAGCCGATTTTTGACGCGAATCAGCATCCGGATCTCGACCTGGATCCAAAAGCCTGGGAGCTAGAGCCTGAAGAAGCCGAAGCGTTAAAACAGCGCCTGGAAGGCGCGCCTGCGAAGTAAGCAGTTACCTAGATTGTACTGATAAGGAGAGGAGCGCCCATGCCCCGCGTACTGATGCTCTATACCGGTGGAACTATTGGTATGCAGCCATCGCCACACGGTTATATACCCTGCGCGGGGCTGGCCGAACGCTTAGCGGCGCATTTGGCATTGGACGATCTTTACCGGCTGACAGCGTTTGATGTGATTGAGATGCAGCCGCTGATTGATAGCGCCGAGCTAATGCCCGAGGCGTGGAATCGTTTGGTGGCACAGCTGGAAATTCATTGGCAGCACTACGATGCCTTTGTGGTACTCCACGGCACCGATACCATGGCGTACAGCGCCGCGGCACTTTCGTTTATGCTCGGTGCGTTGAATAAGCCGGTGATCTTCACCGGCTCCCAAATTCCATTGGGTGAGCCAAGAAGCGATGCGTTGAACAGTGTGGTCAGCGCGTTGCAGCTTGCTGCTCACCCAGCAACACCTTGTGAAGTAAGCCTGGCGTTTCACGATCGACTGCTGCGCGGTAACCGAGCCCGCAAGGTGCGCACTCAAGGCTTAGATGCCTTCGATTCACCCAACTTCCCTTGGCTTGCCGAGCTTGGTATTGACATTAGTTTTCCCCAACCCTCGGCACTGCTGAGCGGACTACCCAACTTTGCGCCGATTGAAGTGGACGACGAGGCGGTAGCGGTACTGCCGCTGCATCCAGGAATGTCGCTTCGCCGCGCAAAGGCGTTGCTGGCGGATAAAACGCTCAAAGGGCTGGTACTTTATAGCTACGGGGTTGGCAACCCGCTTAGCTTTGAAGGCGAGCTGCTTAATGCCTTGAAGGTGGCTAACGAGAGGGGGGTCGCGCTGCTTAACGTGACCCAGTGTGCCCAAGGCGAGGTAGTACAGGGTGCCTACGCCACCGGTGCCTCACTTAATCAAGCGGGCGTGATTGCCGGCAGCGATATCACTCTGGAAGCCGCCATCGCAAAGCTCACCGTGTTAATTGGGCAAGGGCTGGTGGGGCCAGCGCTGCGCAAGGCATTGAGTGCGCCCATGCGCGGTGAGTGTAGCCGTTAAGCCAATCAGCGGGAAGAAACGCTCAGCGCGGTGACGGTTAGCAAGATGATCCCCATGCCGACCATTTGAAAAACGCCCAGGCTTTCGTTTAACACCGCTACACCAAACAGGGTAGCGGTAATCGGCTCGACCATGGCAACCATGGAAGCCAGCGCAGGTGCCGCATGCTTGATACCTACCACGTACAGCAGAAAAGATAGCCCAGCGCCAAGAATGCCCAGCGCTACAAACAGCGGCAGCTCCGGTGCGCTGACGACGCTGACAGCCTGGCTAATATCCGTTGGTAACAGCAGTGCGATGGCCAGCACGGTGAAGGCAACCGAAAGAACTGCCTGGGGACTGCCATGGGGCGCGGCATACTTGAAACCAAAAATAAACGCTGCGTAAGAGAGCCCGGCAAGCAGCCCGGTGCCTACGCCAATTAACGAGAGACCACTGGCGCTGATGGCATACAGCTTGGTTAATAGCACAATACCCACCATGACCAGCGCAATGGCCAGCCACTTGGCAGCGGTGGGGCGCTCTAGTTTGAGGGCAAATGAGACGAGGTAGACAAAAACAGGTGCGCAGTACATCAAGGTGGCAGCGACCGCAACGTTGCCATACTCAATACTAAGAAAATAGAACGTAAAATTGCCAGCGACGCCCAGGCCTGCAACCACTGACCAGAACCAAAGCCGCTTGCTGTTCAAGCCGCTATGCCGACGTTGAAGCAGCAGCCACCCAAGTGCGAAGAGAAGCCCTACAAACCCCCGATAAAATGACACAACGGCTGCATCCCAGCCGTCGTCTAACAAAATGCCTGCGATTCCCCCGGATATCCCCCAGCAGAAGGCTGCCAGCGCTATCAATATATTGCTTGCGCCTGCCATGTCTCACCTGTCATCCTTGAACGGTAAACACTCGGGAGCAACGAATGTTTAAACGCATTTCTACTGCTTAGCGATAGCTCCAGATCTACTGCCTGTAGACCTTAATGCGGCTCCCCTGAAAGGTAGACGCTGGGCCCAGTGAACGAAAGCCCGCGAACGCCAGCTATCCAAAAAACCAGTAGCACACCGCAATCGCCGTAGTCACGCCTGCCAAGTCGGCGACCAGCGCACAGCCTAGTCCGTGGCGAATGCGAGTAATGCCAACGGCGCCAAAGTAGACAGCCAATACATAGAAAGTGGTCTCGGTGCTGCCTTGCATAGTGGCGGCGAGCAACCCTGGAAAGCTATCGACGCCAAAGGTGTCCATGGTTTCAATCATCATGGCGCGGGCGCCACTACCGGAAAGCGGCTTTACAAAGGCGGTGGGCAGCGCATCGACAAAGCGAGTGTCCCAGCCAAAGCCCTCTACCAGCCAGCGGATACCGCCTAAGCCAGCGTCTAAAACGCCGCTGGCGCGCAGCACGCCGACCGCTACCAGCATGGCAATCAAGTAGGGCAGCAATGTGATGGTAAAGCTCAGCCCCTCTTTCGCACCTTCGATAAAGGCGTCATACACCCTCACACCCCGTAACGCCCCTACCACTAAAAACATCATTACGATGCTAAATAGCGTCAGGTTCCCGACTAGCGTAGAGGCTGCGGCCAGCGCCTGGGCGGACATGCCTGCCAGCGTGGTGATCAGTAGCCCCAACGCTAGAGCAGCAGCTAATAAATAGGCTAGCACCACGGGTTGCCAGAGTTTTAAGCGCTGCATCAATGCCACTGCCAAAAGCCCCGCCAGACTGGAGGCGGTTGTGGCCAGCAAAATAGGTAAAAACACTAGGGTGGGGTCGGCGGCGCCTTGCTGTGCGCGGTACATAAAAATCGTTACCGGCAGTAGCGTGAGTGACGAGGTGTTAAGCACCAAAAACAGAATTTGCGCGTTGCTGGCGGTCTCACTGCTGGGGTTAAGGCTCTGTAGCGAGTGCATCGCCTTGATGCCAATCGGCGTGGCGGCGTTATCCAGACCCAGGATATTTGCCGCGAAGTTCATACTGATCAGCCCCATAGCGGGGTGGCCGCGGGGAACCTCTGGCATTAAGCGGCAGAACAGCGGGTCGAGTATCCGACCTAGCAAACGAATCAAGCCCGCCTTTTCGGCAATCGAAAGAAACCCCAGCCACAGCGTCATGGTGCCCAGCAGCACCAGAATAATATCAACGCTTACTTCCGCCATATTGAACAGTGACTGCACCAAACGGGCAAATACCTCGCTATCGCCGCCAACCAACCACTGCCAGAGTGAGGCCGCGAAGGCAGCGATAAAGAAGCTTAACCAAATTCCGTTGAGCATGGGGAGTGGGCATCCTGGGCAGCGAAACAAGCGATGACGCCAATCCTACCGAATTCAGGTCGCTACAACACTAGTGGGGATATAACACCTAGGCGTTGCCATCACGAATAGTCACAAAGTAGCTTTCACTGCCGATCTGCCCGCCTTTTAAGGCGACTTCCAAGCCATCAAAGGCTGGCTGGTCGCTATGAGTGGTGCAGAGGGGTGAACCCGGCGTTTCCGGCAGCGGTAGGCGCGTGGTTAGGGCGTGTACGCCAAGCTGGCTAAGCGCATGGCTGGAAGTGTCGCCCCCAGCGATCACTATGCGCTGAAGCCTATGGGCTTCTACCATTTGGCGTAATAACTGACCTAAAGAGCGGCCAATAAGGTGGCGTGCCTTTTCTCCGCCCTGATGCACAGCATTGGCATCGCTGTTTGGCCCCATGGCAGTGTACACAATGACGCTTTCGCCCTGATTGAGTGCCTCGATAGCCTCTTTCAATGCCTTGTTCATGGTGTCGGTATGCGTCTGGTCGTCGATAAGTTTGACGACATCAATGGCAATAGCGCGAAATCCGTTGGTGTCCGCGTGTCGAATTTGCCGGGCAGTTACTTCAGAGCAACTGCCCGACACCACGGCAATTTGTTCAACCGCTCCAGGAGAGGAGAACAGCGGTGGGCTTACGGGAATGAGGGCCTGTTCTCGCCAAGTATCTACTAACGCATACTCTATGGCGGACGAACCCACCACATAGCTGCCAGCGGGCGAGCGCGTTCGCCATAGCTGTGCGCCCACTTTTACCTGATGGTTGCGGTTCAGCGTGTCGTAGAGCAATACGTCATTCGAGCGGCTTAGTTGGTCAACCTGGGAACCGGTATTGGCTGATTCGATGCACAGTACGTCGGCTAAACCGATGGAGAGTCGGGTTTGTTTAGCCAAATGAAGCCTTAAATCGGCTTCTGCCATGGGCGTTACTGGATGGCGGCTCATTACTGGGTGACGATCAATACGGTGAACCTCGCCATCGAAGGCGGCAAAATGTTGGCCAAAAACGGTATAGCGCTTTAGCTGAGGGGCACCGACCACCAGGGGCACGCAGCTTTGCGCGAACAGGGCTTTGCCTATTTCCAGCGCTTTGCCGATATTGCCAATATTCGGTGCGCTATCGAAGGTGGAACACACCTTATAGTGACACAGTGAGGCGTTAAGGGATTGTAGCCATGCCAGGGCGTTGGTGAGGTGTGTTTCCATCCACTCAGGTGATTCGCTGCGGCTGGTACCCGCTAGGCCAATCGCTTGAAAATCGGCAAATGGAGCTAATTGCTCTTCGCTGGGCGGTGCCAGAAAAAGCACTGTTTCCACCCCGTTCAGGCTTAACGCTTCCATCACATCGGTGGAGCCAGTCAGGTCATCGCCGTAATAGGAGAGAAGAAGAGGCATGCTCATACGCTAAAGGTCTCCATGGCCTGGGCAAGTTCTCGGTGCTCAAGGGCATAGGTTGCCAGCGGGATGCCCGCCATGGCGGCTTGCCACGCCTGGCGCAGGCTGGCGACCCCGCCAGAAATGCCGCCGGGGTGGGCCATAATGCCGCCGCCACAGCAGTAAATCAGATCACTATTGCCAAGTGCCTGATAGGTATCCGCTACTTGGGCGGCGCTTTGCCCCGAAGAGAAGACCGGCATAATCTGATAACCCGCCGTAGGCGCCTCAAACATCGCTGTTTGGCAGGCGCGGGCACTGTTAATCACGCTAGCGTCCTCTTCGCTGAATTTATTGCGTAGGCCATTGACGTGGATATGATCCACTCCCGCTAGCCGCCACAGTTTATGGTAAGCGTCGAATGCCATCCCCAAGTGAGGTGAACGGCTTAACATGCCCCAGCCGGCGCGGTGGCCATGTAGCGCTACCTGGCAGTGGCGGCGTAAGTGCGCAACACCTGCTAAGCCAACGCTGTTAACAGCGACCATGACGCAACTGCCGCCAGCAGCCACCACGTAGTCGTGCTGGGCGCGCATCTCGTCGATATCACCACTGATATTAAAGGCGTACATCACCTTTTTACCGGTGCGCTCAGCATGGGCGTTGATAATCGGCATGATGGCATCGACGCGCGCTCGAAGCGGGTTATGGGGGCCGTTGGCCTGCAGCTCGTCGTCTTTAATAAAATCAATACCTCCCGCCACAAGTTGCGCAACCATGTCAGCGGTTTCAGTCGGAGATAAGCCCACGCTGGGCTTAATAATGGTGCCTATTAGTGGGCCGCTGGTAATACCGGTTAGCTGGCGTGTGCCCGACATCCCAAATTGTGGGCCAGGGTAGGCGCCTGCGAAGGCGCTGGGTAAGTCGATATCCAGTAGCTTCAGTGCGGAAAACTCTTTGAGCTCAAACAGGTTGCCCGCAACGGTAGACACTAGATTCGGCAGGGAGGGGCCCATGTTTTCCAGCGGCCAGGAGAGCTCCACTAGTGCGCGCTGAAACAGAGCGTGGCCTTGCGGCGCCAAATCAGCGCGCATGGGCAGCGAAGGTGCCTCTACCGCCTCCAGTGTCTCAATATTTTCGACGACGGCCCCATGGGCTGCCCTCAAGGCATCGGTTTCATTGGCTAAGCGAGTAAAAGTGCCGGACGACTGCTCACCGGCCATGACTTGAGCCGCGTGCTCAACCGGGTAGGGCGTCTCAATCAGGTAGCGGGCGTGAATGCGTGTGCTCATCAATTAGACTCCGGCAGTTCAAAAAAGGAGATCGCGCAGAAAAAGCGAGATCATCGGCACATAGGTAATCAGCATCAGGCAGGTGATGATGGTGAGTACCGGTGGCAACAAAAATCGAAATAGTTGTTCAACGGGCAGCTTGGCTACTTGCGCGGCGGCAAAAAGATTCACCCCTAGAGGCGGGGTAAACATACCCAACGCTAAATTCACGACGATTACGATGCCGAAATGCACTGGGTCAATGCCGAACCCAATCGCAATGGGGGCCAAGATGGGGGCAAGAATTAAAATGGCGGCGGAGGTTTCGATAAACATTCCGACCACCAGTAGCAACATATTGATGGCTAGTAGGAAGGTGTAGCGATTATCAAAAGTGTTTTGTGCCCAGGCGCCGATGTCGCTAGCTAGTCCAGAGCGTCCAATTACAAAACTAAGAATCGAGGCCGCGGCAATAATCAGCATGATCGAACCTGCCGATAGCGCGCTCTCGCGGAAAATGCGCGGCAGATCACTTAGTTTGATGGTGCGATAAACCACCATGCCTAAGAACAGCCCATACATCACTGCCACAGCGGAGGCTTCAGTGGGGGTAAAGATGCCGCCGTAAATTCCGCCAATGATAATGATCGGCATTAGCAGAGCGAGAAAGGCACTGCGAAATGCGGGCCAAATGGGCGAGCGTAAATCACCATCCTGGGTGCCATAGCCTTTTAAGCGGCACCATATAACGACCATTACAATCAAGGCTATCCCGATCATTAGGCCGGGGCCAAAGCCAGCGAGAAATAGCTGTGTAATGGAGGTTTCTGTGCTGACACCGTAGAGGATCAGAGGTACGGAAGGCGGAATGATGATACCCAGTTCCGCAGAAGAGGCCTGGATAGAGGCAGCCATCGGCGCCGGGTAGCCACGGGCTACCATGGCAGGAATCAAGATAGCGCCAATGGCAAAGGTGGTGGCCACACTGGAGCCCGATATGGCGGCAAACATCATGCAGGTAACCACGCAGGTGCAGGCCAGGCCGCCTTGAATGCCGCCTACCAGTGAGCGGGCAAACTCGACCATGCGGGTGGCAATACCGCCGTTGCTCATGATATGGCCGGCTAAAATAAAGAACGGCACCGCCATGAGCGGAAAGCTATCCAACCCCACGAACATGCGCTGTGGAACGACCATGAGTGGAACGCTGCTGAAGAAATAAAGACCAATCACTGCGGTTAAGGCGATAGCAACCGCAATCGGTATCGACAAGGCAAACAGCGCGATCAACGCTGAGCTGATTGCCAGATTCATGGTGTTTCTCCTACATCAGGGCGGATAGGAGTCGTCCTGTGCTGCCCGTGATGATGCTGATACTCGGCACAGAGCTGGCGCGCAACCACTGCGACGATGGCGACGGCACAGCCAGTGGGTATAGCGGCATAAAACCAGGACATAGGAATTTCGAGCATGGCGATTTGTTGTCCAGATACGCGCAAGGTGATCAGGTACCCCTGCCAGACAAGAATTGTGAGTAGTGTTAATACGGCGGCGCATACCAAACGCTGACCATGAATGCGTAAACGCGGGGGCAAGCGATCAAGGAAAAGATCAATGGAGATCATGGCGCCATACCAAAAAGCTGCAGCACTGACTAAAAACACGCTCCAGACAATTAATCCTCGCGCCAGGATTTCTGACCAGGCAGCGGGGTCGCCGAGAATAAAACGGGTAAAGACTTGGAAGGAGACTAAAGCCACCGCAATGGCAAGAAGTAATGCAGCGAGATTATGAGTGAGCTTGATGAGCCCCTGGGCCAAGCTATTCAGTAGCGACAACATAAGCGTAAACCTCATCGTCGGGGAGAAAATGCCTCCCGAAAGGGAGGCATACAGCAGAGGATGGCTCACTCGGTTGCGCGGATACGCTCTAGTAGTTCACTGCCATACTGGTCGGCGTAGCGTTCGTAGGCAGGTTCGGCGGCGGCACGGAACTGCTCGTAGTCGATCTCGGTCACCACTTCCATGCCATGACTGCGAAGCAGATCAACGCCTTCCTCTTCAATACGCTGAACGGCATCGCGTGAGGTTTGGGCGGCTACCTGGGCGGCCTCTCGGAACCAGCCCTGCTGCTCTTCACTCAGGTCATCCCAGTAGATTTTGGACATTACCAGGGCCGTGGGGGAGTAAACGTGGCCAGTCAGCGTCAGGTAATCCTGGATCTCCCACATATTATTCACGGTCAAAATGGGTATCGGGTTTTCTTGGCCGTCGATGGTGCCTTGCTGAAGGGCCGTAATGACTTCTGTCCAAGAAATGGGCGTTGGTGCGGCGCCCAAGGCTTTGAAGGTTTCCAGGTGCACCTGATTCTCCATGGTGCGAATCTTCATGCCTTCCATATCTTCGGGCGTTTCGACCGGACGCACGCTATTGGTGAGGTGCCGGAAACCGTTTTCCGCCCAGGCCAAACCAATTAAGCCTTCGTCTTCGAACTCCTCCAGCAGTGATTGGCCAATCTCGCCATCCAGCACTTTATGGGCGTGATCGTAATCGCGGAATAGGAAAGGAAAATCCAGAGCGTAAACCGAGGGAACGAAATTACCGATAGGGCCGGTGGAGGTTAGCGTTAACTCTACTGAACCGATCTGAAGGCCTTCAAGTACGTCGCGCTCGCCGCCTAATGCACTGGCAGGGCGCAGATTGATTTTAAATTCACCGTCGCTAAGTCGGTCAATCTCTTCGGCAAATGCTTGGCCTGCCTCACCATAGTGGGAGTTGAGTGGCGGCGTGAACGCTAGATTCATCTCTTGAACCGCAAACGCTGAGGTGCTGGCGGTCAGTACAAGGGCTGAGACGAGGGTGGCCGCAATGCTGACTGATATTTTGTTGAGCTTGTAAGAGGTCATGTTCTACTCCAGTTTGTTGTAATTAGCGGTAGAGCTTAGGTGTTTATGTCGCATTAACCCTAGGTAATACGCCGAATGCTTTCGGCAATTTCCTCAGGCTCAAATACGCGTTTCCAGTCATCGCGCATCAACTGGGGCTTGCCATTCTCAATTGCTTTATTGCAGGCATCGGAGAACACGCCGGGCTGCTCCTCGAAAATGACTGCCGCCAGAATATTCATATGGCCGAGCAAAAAGTCGCGCGCGCACTCTTGGTCAACGCCGCGGGCGACGACTTCATCCATTGCTTCGCGCATTACTACCAGCAGCGTGGCGCATACGGTTTCAGAAAGGCCGGGCTCAAGCAGCGCCATCTGCTCAACCGACACTCGATGCGAGCGAACCACCGGGGCATAGATGGTTTTCGCGATCGCTTCGCCTAATGCATAAAGCTCTTCAGGCCCCTGCATCAGGGCATTGACGATGTGCTGCTTAGCCTTGGCGCCGCCAAAGTAGTCACGCTTGGCATCTAGATCCGTTTCATCATTGAAGATCGGTGGGTGGCAAGGGTGCGTCACGAAGTAGACCAAGTCGTCACGGTTGGGCAGGTGGCCAGCAAAAGGAGCCGCAGCATCCAGCGTGATCACCATGGTACCGCTGGCCATTAGTGGTGATAGTTCTTCCGCGACGCGGCCCACTAGCGTGTCGGGAACCGCGAGTATCACTACTTGGGCCTCGGGAACTGCCTGATGGGCATCTACGCAGCTAATCCCCAGGCCTTCTGATAGCCGCTGACGGCCTGCGTCACTCAATTCAACGTGGCTGACGGTGTAATCCGATCGTTGCAGGTTGCTTGACAGGCGATAGCCCATCTTTCCGCCGGCGCCGATAAGGGCGATGTTGGTCATAGCAGACTCCAATAAAGACATTGCATGGCGCTAGCCATGTGTTGGCCGAGGATCTAAAGAGGAAAAGCTAATTGCCCGGCAACTGGTATGATGACATAATATCTATAGCAGTCTGTCAAATGCTGCTTTGGTCGTATATAAGTAAATTTTGCCCCGTTTGCACTAGTGCAGCGTTAGACTGCGGATGCTCATTGGACAACCAAGTCGCTGTTTGGCTTGTGAGGAGAAATCGCCGTGCAACCAGCCCCTAAAATTACTCGGCGCAAGCTGTCAGATGAGGTGTTTGATCGTCTGTATGAAATGATTGAAGCGGGCCAATACAAGCCTGGTGATACGCTGCCTTCCGAGCGCGAGCTGATGGATAGCTATGGTGTGGGAAGACCAGCAATCCGTGAGGCGATGCAAACGCTTGAGCGTATTGGACTTGTCGAGATAAATCACGGTCAGCGCCCTAAAGTACTGCAGCCGACGGCGGTAGGATTGATGTCGCAGATCGATTTAACCGCTCGTCACATGCTCGCTAGCTCGCCACAGTCGCTTGAACAACTTAAAGAAGCGCGCACCTTCTTTGAGCTGGGAATGGTAGAGAAGGCGACGGGGCAGGCCTCTGCGGAAGACATTGCTCACTTGAGAGAGCTGTTAGAGCAGCAGCGCGGGCATTTAAATGGCAATGCACAAGCCTTTATCGAGGTCGATATGGCCTTTCATACCGCCATTGCCGGGATAACCCGCAATCCGATTTTCATGGCAACTAGCCAAGCCATGCTGGGTTGGCTAGCGCGTTTTCACGCTAGTTTGCTGCATTGGGAGGGCAATGAAGATATTACCCTGCTGGAGCATGCCAAAATTATTGACTGCATCGAGCAGGGGGATAAGGAGGCTGCCGTCGAGGAGATGCGCAAACATTTAGAGCGCGCACGTCTGCTTTATTGCCTGAACAATTAGCCCGATAGAGAAAGAAAGAACAGAATTAGCGGCGGGGAGAGCAGTGAAAGGATAAAACCACTGACCACAGCAATGGGCACGCAGGCCACGCCGCCGTGCTGCTGAATCACCGGCAGGGTGAAATCCATGGAGGTGGCGCCACCGTAGCCAATCGCCAGTGCGGTATGGCGGTGGATCACCAGCGGAATCAGGATAAATGCCAGCAGTTCCCGAGTCAGGTCGTTGAAGAACGCCACACCGCCCATCAGCGGGCCTAGCTGGTCACCAATTAGAATCGCTGAAAGCGAGTACCAGCCAAAGCCTGACGCCATTGCCAGGCCTTCGTTCCAGCTTAATGAGAGCAGTGGGGCGGCAGCCAAGCCTGCTAGCAGTGAACTTATTGCCAACGTCACCGCAATCGCCAGCCCCATGCGGTTAAGTAAGATCTGCCTGAGCGGCATGCCGGAGTTACGCAGCTGGCAGCCGATCAGGGCTAGCAGTAGATAGAGCACCCATTCGGCCAGTAAATCTGCGCTGTTGAAAAGCCTTTCGCCCAGGTGTGGCCCTAGCAGCAGGCCAGCGATAACGCCCCCAGCCACCACGGCGACCAATAACAGCGACCCCTGCATGGCCGCTAGCTTACTGGTCGGAGCATTTTTCACCACCGGTGAGTTGCCTGCCTTAAGGGATAAACGACGTGATAGCCACCATAACGCTGCTAAATTAAACAGCGTGGTAATACTAAACAGTAGTAGCGCGTTGCCGCCTAGGCGCGAAAGTTGGCTAGTCAGGTTTTCAAGTCCGGCAAGGCTTATGCCCATGAACAGCAGAATCAGGTAAACCGAGCTATTAACTGCTCGGTTGATCAAGTTCTGTAACTGTGTGGAGCGGACGCGAACCAGATAGCCAAGAAAAAGCGGTAGTAGAACAATCAATAAACCGGAAAGCATTTAGGGCGTCGCGCCACCGTTTGGGTTGAAGTTAGTTAATGTCAGCTGCGTTTCGCGGCGACCCCCTTTTCGATATACCGCAGAAAGAATCAGCCCGGGCCAGTCAGGGTGAAAGCTAATGGTTAGCAGGCGGTCGGGCTTCTCGATATCAATGAGCGATACGTTCAGTGCTTCAAACTCTCCTGCGGGAACCTCAATGCTGCCTGGGTCGGTAACGTAATATTGAAAGTGCTCATCGCGGCCTTTTTGATCAACAAACTCAATCGCGCAGGGCGTACTCTGTGTACAGTTTTCGTGCCCCGCCCGGCGCGAGAGATCAAACAGCGCCGCCTGGCGATCTAAGCTGGGAATATCACTTTCATTTAACTGATAGCTATCACCTACGCCCAGTACCGAATAGCTGCTGTTAAAAAGTAGCGCGTTAATGCCATTGTCATTGAGCGAAAAACGGCTGTACTCCTGGCCACGAGCTACAGTTATCGAGAAGCGCATATCGCTTAACCAGTGATTCCCTTCGTTAGAGAGGCGATGGGTAATAGTAGCCCCAGGCCAACCGCGAACCTCAAGCCGATACTGTGCTTCAAAGGGCCTAGGGGCTTCAAAAGACTGCGGCTCTTTGGACGTGTCTGCTGCTAACGCCATGTTGCTAGAGCACCAGACGGCAAAACTCAACCCCATCCCTGCGAGCACGCGGCTAGGCAGTCGTGCGAAAACATTGACCAAGGGCCTTTCCTCCATAAAGGGTATCTTCCTAAGAGCCTTTAGCCACTGCTTGGTTCCCAGAGTGCCAGTATAGCCTGGGCGGGGGTTGGCGTCAGTAACCTGCCTCCGGGTTGATAGTGGAGAGTTTTTCACCCGATTCAAAGGCATGCAAGTAAGCGATCACTTGGTCGATGGCATCGTTAAGCGGAGTAGGCGCCGCCATATGGGGTGTGATGATTACCTTAGGGTGCTGCCAGAGCGGGTTGTCAGTGGGCAGCGGCTCTTCCTGGAATACATCCAATAGCGCTCCACGCAGGTGACCCGGCTGTTTGCCGCTACCCAGTGCTTCCAATAGCGCCTGTTCATCAATCAAACTACCCCGACCAGGGTTAATTACACTAGCGCCTTGGGGCAGTTGGGCCAGCCGATCGGCGTTGAGAATATGGTGAGTGGCGGCCGTATCGGGCAAAATGGTGATTAGGCTCTGCACTTGGCCGAGCAGTTCGCTTAACCCGTCGTCGCCGTGAAAGCAGTCCACGCCGCTGATCTGTTTGGGAGAACGGCTCCAGCCCAGCACTGGGAAACCTGCTTGCTGCAGGGCGCTGGCCACAAAGCTGCCAATGGCACCCAGGCCCAATACGCCCACCCGCCACTGGGATTTTTCCACCACCTCCTGTGGTTGCCAAGTGGCGTTATGCTGCTGAGTGGCGTAACGATCCATGCTGCGGTAGAAGTGCAGCACGCCGTACAGGGCATAATCGGCCATCAGCTCGCCCATGCCCGCATCACGTAATTTTACAATCGGCACGTCTTTGGGCAGGCCTGGGGTTTTCAGCAGATAATCCACCCCTGCGCCTAAATTGATGATGCCTTTGAGCTGGGTCTGCTCTTGCAGCAAATGGGCGGGGGCTTTCCAGATGGCGAGATAGTCGGCATCTTTACGCTCATCCGCTGGCGCCTCGCTGGTGAGTACAGTGGCTTGGGGCAGGGCTTCAGCAAGCGCTGCTTGCCACTGTTTAGCCTCATCGATATGCACAACAATTTTCATCGCGTTCCCTTCCTGATACAAGTGTCATCACTGCAAACTATCATGGTGAGCACTCAGGGTCGTTGCAAGCTCGCTTAGTGCAAATAACGATGCCGTATGCACTTTTTGTCATAAAGCCTTTGACCGCCAACCAAGGGTCGGTGCTAGTATCGGGTTAAGACGACATTGGCGGGCCTGCTGCAAGCGCGGCAGATGCAACCCCGACACCTGATCGGTGGTGGCCAGGTCGATCCTGTGGCCCAGCGTTGCGTGCCTATAGTAGGCAGTGCGCTGGTTCTTGGTGATCTTTAATGGCGAGTTGCCCGATGACTCAGGTTTCCCTGCCTTTCACGCGCGAAGAGTACGCTACCCGCCTGTGGAAAGTGCGTGCTGAAATGGCCAGTCGTGGCATTGACGTACTGATCGTCAGTGACCCTTCCAATATGGCTTGGCTAACCGGCTACGACGGTTGGTCGTTTTATGTGCATCAGTGTGTGCTGGTGGGCCTTGAAGGCGAGCCGGTATGGTTCGGACGGCGTATGGACGCCAACGGTGCCCTGCGCACCTGCTGGATCGATCCCGACAACATTACTTACTATCCGGATTACTACGTACAGAATCCGGACATGCATCCCATGGAGTACCTGGCCCAGTCGATCATGCCGGATCGCGGCTGGCATCTAGGCGTGGTGGGCATGGAAATGGATAACTATTACTTCTCCGCCAAGGCCTATTTAAGCCTGCTGCGCGAGCTTCCCCATGCACGCTTTATGGATGCTAATTCGCTGGTGAACTGGTGCCGGGCTATCAAATCGCCGCAAGAAGTGGCCTATATGCGCATTGCCGCCAAAATAGTGGAAGGCATGCATACGCGTATTCTGGAAGTGATCGAGCCAGGCTTGCCCAAGAGCAAGCTGGTGTCAGAGATTTACCGCGTTGGCATCGAAGGTTTTGTGGATGAGAATGGTAAAGTCTTTGGCGGCGACTATCCCGCCATTGTGCCCATGCTGCCCACCGGTAAAGACGCCGCCGCGCCGCACCTGACCTGGGACGATACGCCGTTTCGCAAAGGTGAGGGTACCTTCTTTGAGATTGCCGGGGTGTTTAAGCGCTATCATGCACCGATGTCACGTACCGTGTTTCTGGGCACACCACCAACGGATTTTATTCGCGCGGAATCAGCCCTGCTGGAAGGCATCGAAAACGGCTTGGCCGTGGCCAAACCCGGTAACCGCACCGCGGATATCGCCATGGCGCTGGGTGCCGCGATGGATAAATACGGCTTTGATCGCGGCGGCGCACGCTGTGGTTATCCCATCGGTATTTCGTACCCGCCCGACTGGGGTGAGCGCACCATGAGCCTACGCCCCTCCGATGACACTATTCTGGAACCGGGCATGACGTTCCACTTTATGCCGGGGCTCTGGGAAGAAAACTGGGGCTTGGAAATTACTGAAAGTATTTTAATTACCGATGATGGCTGCGAAACCCTGGCCAATTTTCCGCGCCAGCTGTTTGTGAAGTAGAGCTGATATAGCCGCCCGTAACAGAAAGGAAATTTTTCATGACGACGATGCGACCAAGTCCCATTTCCGCCACCGTTGATTTTGATGCCGATGGCGTGCAGCACGGCTTTTTAAAGCTACCGATTTCTACCGATGAGTCTGCCTGGGGCGCGGTGATGATCCCCGTGACTGTGGTTAAGAACGGCGAAGGCCCCACGGCACTGCTGACCGGCGGCAATCACGGCGATGAATATGAAGGCATCACCTCGCTGTTGAAGCTCTCTTCAACGCTGAAGGCAGAGGACGTGACGGGGCGGGTGATTATCGTGCCGTGCATGAATACCCCGGCGGTCATGGCCGGGAAACGCACCTCGCCCATGGACAAGGGCAACCTCAATCGCAGCTTTCCCGGCGACCCCAATGGCAGCGTCACGCCGCAAATTGCTGACTACTTCACCCGCGTATTGGTGCCGATGAGCGACGTGGTGCTAGACCTTCATTCGGGCGGCCGTACGCTGGATATTCTGCCCTTCGGCGCGTCCCATGTGTTGGATGATAAAGCGCAGCAGCAGGCTGCTCTGGAAGGTGCTAAAGCCTTCGGTGCCCCTTACGCCATGGTGATGTTTGAATTGGATGCAGAAAAACTCTTCGACACCGCCTGCGAGCGCCAGGGCAAAGTCTTTGTCGCCACCGAGCTGGGCGGCGGCGGAACCTCAACGCCCCAGAGTATCGCGATTGCAGAGCGTGGCGTGCGTAATTTCCTGATTCACTATGGCCTGGTAAAAGGCGAAGTGGAAATGCCCACAGGTGGGCAGATGTATCTCGATATGCCTGACGCCAGCTGTTACGTACAGAGCCAGCATTCTGGCGTGTTAGAGCTGTTGGTAGCGCTAGGCGACGAAGTGAAAAAAGGCCAAACCATCGCCTATGTGTACGACATGACCCGCAGTGGCACCGACCCGGTTGCTTACAAAGCCGAGCGCGATGGCATCCTGATGGCTCGCCGCGCGCCCTCGCTCATCAATATGGGGGATACCCTGGCGGTGATTGCCGATGTTGTTGAACGCCTGGAGGCGTAGCCCTCGGCATGATGAAACTTGACCGTTACGATCTGAAAATCCTCGACATCCTCTCCCGCGATGGGCGAATCACTAAGTCGAAGCTGGCCGAAGCGATCAATCTCTCGGTCAGCCCCTGTTGGGAGCGGGTAAAGAGGCTGGAAAAAGCCGGCGTGATCCAGGGCTACAGCGCGCGCATCAATAGCGAGGTATTGGTGCCGCGCAATGCGGTCTGGGTACAGATCGAGCTCAAACAACACAACGTGGACAGCTTTGCGCGTTTTGAGGCGTTGGTAATGCAAACCCCGGAAGTTACCGAGTGTGTGGCGGTGGGGGGCGGGGTGGATTACCTGGTCAAGTTTGAAGCGCGCACCATCGATAGCTATCAGCGTTTGATGGATAAGTGGCTGGTTTCTGAAGCCGGTATCGAGCGCTATTTTACCTATATCGTTACCAAAACCGTTAAGCGCGTTCCTATAGGTATTGATACCGACGATATTCTTTAATGCAGTTTTGGTTCCCTATCGTAAGCCCACCAAAAAAAAGTACTGCCAAACGCCCTCTGACAAAAAAAGTCTCGTGATAAGTCTCGGTTTTCAAAAACACTTCGTGGCTCCTCTCCGTTAACCTGGGGGCATTCGACAGCAAGGCTTATGAGCGCTTGCTGACAATGCCACACAGTAATTGCAGCGCTCGGTTAGCCAGACTGCATTTGAGGAGAGGTTCCCATGACCACACTATCGACCACGCTCGCCAAGCGCCTGGAAGATCCGCGTCTGTTCCGGCAGTACGCCTACGTGAACGGTAAGTGGACCCACGGGGAAGGCGGTCGCGAAGAGGCTGTCTACGACCCGGCCACCAATGAAGCCATTGGCCATATCCCTTTGCTGGAAGCCGAGCAGATCACCGCTGCCGTAGACGCCGCTGAAGCTGCGTTTGTACAGTGGCGTGCGCTACGCGCTGATGAGCGCTGTGAGCGCTTGCTGGCTTGGTACGATCTGATTCAAGCCAACCGCGAAGACCTCGCCACTATTATGACCCTGGAGCAGGGTAAGCCGCTGCCCGATGCCCGTGGTGAGGTGCAATACGGTGCCAGCTTTGTGCGCTGGTTTGCCGAAGAGGGCAAGCGTACCTACGGTGAGACCATCCCTAGCCATATCCCCAATGCATCACTGGGCACCATTAAAGAGCCAGTGGGCATCGCGGCGATGATTACGCCGTGGAACTTCCCGCTGGCGATGATTACCCGCAAAGCCGCGGCAGCGCTGGCAGCGGGCTGCCCGGTGATCGTCAAACCAGCTAACGAAACACCCTACTCAGCGTTGGCGCTGGCGGAGCTGGCCGAGCGTGCTGGGATTCCCGCCGGGATTTTCAACGTAGTGCTAGGCGATCCAGCGGAAGTCTCAAAGATCCTCTGCAGCGAATCGCGAATTCGGGCGCTGTCGTTCACCGGCTCCACCCGCGTGGGCCGCCTACTGATTGAGCAGAGTGCTAATACCGTCAAGCGGCTCTCCCTGGAGCTGGGTGGCAATGCGCCGTTTATTGTTGGGCCCGACATGGATCCCAAAGAGGCGGCCTTTGCGGCCATTGATGCCAAGTTCCAAACCGCGGGGCAGGACTGCCTAGCCGCCAACCGCATTCTGGTGCATGAATCCATTCACGATGAGTTCGTTGAGCATTTCAGCGAGCGTATGGTGGCGCTTACCGTGGGCAATGGTCTCCAAAGCGAGATAGACCTTGGTCCGCTTATTCACCGTCAGGCGGTAGAGAAAGCGGCGGCGATTGTCGATGACGCCATCTCCAAAGGAGCCACCGTGATCGGTGGTGATCAAAGCCAAGCGCCCGGCGAGAACTTCTTTATGCCGGTGATGCTGACCGGCGTAACGGCGCAGATGAAAGTGTGGCGGGAAGAGAACTTCGCGCCGGTGGCCGGCATCACCGCCTACAGCACCGACGACGAAGTGATTGAAATGGCCAACGACACCGAGTACGGCCTGGCTGCGTACATCTACACCCACGATATCCGCCGCATCTGGAAGCTGATGCGCGCGCTAGAGTACGGCATGGTTAGCGTTAACTCGGTTAAGATGACCGGCCCGCCGGTTCCCTTTGGTGGCGTGAAGCAGTCCGGCCTTGGCCGCGAAGGTGGCGCCACGGGTATCGATGAGTACCTGGAAACGAAGTATTACTGCCTGGGCGCGCTGGGTTCAGTGTCTGGGAGCTGAATTTGGAAGTTTAATCTCGGGTAGAAAAGCTTCGCGCGCTGAAGCGCCCTCCCACAACACCCGTTCAGGAGCTTGAGTTGGTTCTGTGGGAGGCCGGCTCCGCCGGGCGAAGGCACCGCTAGGTGCCCAGCATTTAGTCAGTCACCAAAGATAAAATACCTCCCCACTTTTGGGGAGGTTTACTGTATAGAGAGAACGCTATGAGCTTGCATCAGGATTTGATCGAACGCGATCGTAAAGTTACTTTCCACGCCTCTACCAACCTACGTGACTTCGCCCATGGCGATGCGCCGGGCCGTGTGATTACCGGCGGCAAAGGCATCAATATCGTGGATAAAGACGGCCGTGAATTTATCGACGGCTTTGCCGGGCTTTACTGCGTCAACATCGGCTACGGTCGCACCGAAGTCGCTGAAGCGATCTATAAGCAAGCGTTAGAGCTCTCTTACTATCACACCTATGTGGGCCACTCCAACGAGCCGCAGATCGAGCTTTCCGAGCGTATTTTGAAAATCGCCGGTATGAACATGTCCAAAGTGTACTACGGCATGTCCGGCTCGGATGCCAACGAAACCCAGCTCAAGATCGTGCGCTACTACAATAACGTGCTGGGCCGCCCGCAGAAGAAAAAGGTTATCTCACGCATGCGCGGCTACCACGGCTCGGGCATTGCTTCCGGCTCGCTGACCGGCCTGAAAGCGTTCCACGACCACTTTGATCTGCCCATTGACACTATTCGCCATACCGAAGCGCCGCACTACTACCTACGCGCCGCCGAACAGCACGGTATGACCGAGCTTGAGTTCTCCGCTTACTGCGCCGACAAGCTGGAAGCGATGATTCTGGAAGAGGGCCCGGATACTGTGGCTGCCTTTATTGGCGAGCCGGTTCTGGGTACGGGGGGGATCGTACCGCCGCCGGAAGGCTACTGGGATGCGATTCAAACCGTGCTGGCGAAGTACGATGTGTTGCTGATTGCTGATGAAGTGGTGTGTGGCTTTGGCCGTACCGGCTCTGATTTCGGCAGCCATCACTACAATATGAAGCCTGACCTGGTCACGATCGCCAAGGGCTTAACTAGCGCCTACCAGCCGCTCTCCGGTGTGATTGTGGGTGAGAAAGTCTGGCAGGTGCTGGAGCAGGGCACCGGTGAGTACGGCCCCATCGGCCACGGCTGGACCTACTCTGGCCACGCCCTGGGCTGTGCGGCAGGGCTAGCTAACCTGGATATCATTGAGCGTGAAAATCTGGTGGGCAACGCTGCTGAAACCGGCGGCTACTTCCAGCAGCAGCTAAAGGCTAACTTTGAAGGCCATCCGCTGCTGGGCGACGTACGCGGCGTTGGCTTAATGGCGGCACTGGAGTTCTCCCCGGACGCCAAGCAGCGCCTGCACTTCGACCCCGCCCTCAAAGTGGGCCCTCGCGTGGCGGCGGCTGCCATGGAAGAGAACCTGATTGCCCGGGCCATGCCCCAAGGCGATATTCTTGGCTTTGCGCCGCCGCTGACCATTAATCGTGGGGAAGTGGATGAGATGATTGGCCGCGCCAAGCGAGCCATTGACCGGGTTACCGATGAACTGGTGCGCTCTGGCGACCTGAAAAGTGGTGAAAAAGAGGCCGCGTTTACGGTTTGATGACCTGATTTAGCCTTCTAAGCGCCGCTGCCTGTGCAGCGGCGCTTTTGTTATTGAAGGTGTCTACTATGCTAAAGATATATAAGCTGAACTCAGGTCACAATTAATTGAAAGTTAAGGAGTAGCCAACGATGCAACCGGTCTTAGCCTTCGATGTATACGGTACGTTGATCGATACCCAAGGGGTTACCGTTGAGCTCGAACGTCGCCTAACGGATGCCTCCAAAGCCGGTGAATTTGCCCGCCGCTGGCGCGATAAGCAGCTAGAGTACAGCTTTCGCCATGGCCTGATGGGAGCTTACGTGCCGTTTTCGGAGTGCACCCGCGAAGCGCTGGTGTTTATCGACCGCGCACTGCAAACCGGGCTTTCGGATAACGACCAAGATCATCTAATGGCGGTCTACGGTGAGCTGCCCGCGTTTGACGATGTAGTGCCTGCGCTAGATCAGCTTCGCGATGCGGGCATACGCTGTGTGGCATTTTCGAACGGTACAGCGGATGCCGTGTCCAAACTACTTACCCGCGCAGGCGTTGAGAGCCATATGGACGATGTAATCAGCGCCGATGAGGTAAAACGCTTTAAGCCAGACCCCGCGGTGTACACTCATTTGCGTAGCCGCTTGGAGACACGCCCTGAGCAGACATGGCTGGTTTCCAGTAACCCCTTTGATGTGATTGGCGCCACCCATGCAGGCCTACGCAGTGCCTGGATACGGCGCAGCTCTGACGCCCCTTTCGACCCTTGGGGGATTGAGCCGGATATGACCGTGACCGATCTAGAAGTATTGGCAGAGCGCATCATCCGCTAGGTTGTTAACCTACATCGACAAGCCGCATAATGACGTACGCTTGACGACTTAGGAGATGATTATGTCAGAAAAGATTTACTGTATTGCCGGTTTTAAGCCCAAACCCGGCAAAGAAGAGGCGGTATTCAAAGCGCTTCAGTCGTTAGAGCCGAACACCCACCGGGAAGATGCGTGCATTCACTACACCGTGACCCGGCAGATCGATAACCCCTTCGCCCAGGGCACCAGTTACCCGATTGTGTTTCATGAAATCTGGGCCAGCCGCGAAGAGTTTGAAGCCCATTGCCAGCGCAAAGAGATTCAAGACTTCTTTGCCAAGCACGTTGAAGCGCCGGATGGCGATATCGAAGATGCCAACGTGTGTGTCTACACCGATGAGCCCTGGAATTTTGACGCGCCCAAGGTTTAAGCGAATCAAGCTTTAAGCGAAAAAGGAGCCAATATGACCGATAAAAAGATGAACGTAGAGAGCTTTAACCTGGATCACACCAAGGTAAAAGCCCCGTACGTACGGTTAGCCGATATTAAAGAAGGCCAGAACGGCGATCGTATCCATAAATACGACCTGCGTATCTGCCAGCCCAACAAAGATCATATGGAGATGCCAGCGCTGCACTCCCTTGAGCACTTAATGGCTGAGCTTTCGCGCAATCACACCGATAAAGTGGTCGATATCAGCCCCATGGGCTGCCAAACCGGCTTTTACATAGCGATGATCAATCACGACGACTACGACGGCGTGATCACCATCATCGAGCAAACACTAAACGACGTGCTAGAAGCCACTGAAGTGCCTGCCTGCAATGAAATGCAGTGCGGTTGGGCCGCCAGCCACAGTTTGGAAGGTGCCCAGGAACTGGCTCGCAACCTGTTGGCCAAGCGCAGCGAGTGGACTGAGGTGTTCGCCTAAGCGTTATATCGCAGTAAGCAGATAGTTAGCCTGACGCCTCCCCGATGCTACTTATAGCAAGGGGAGGCGTTTTATTGAGAGCGCTTTAACGAATGGAAAACGCTGATCAACAGTGACATCCTGACGCGTTGGTCGCGGTTTTAAAGGCATCTTCGTTGCCATCGGTGCCGCGCTGCCGCTGCGCCCATGAATTTAGCTCTGCGGGCTTGATGAATGCGTGATAGAGAAGTATTGACTTCCACTTATGGTGCCCCTATAAACCCGGTACAACCCATCACTCTAGGCCCTCATGTTCCTCCTAATCACGATTGCTACCCTTTCAATCGCGTTCTCGTTTTTATGTTCCATCCTTGAAGCGGCGCTTCTTTCAATTACGCCCAGCTATATTGCTAAGCAGAAAGAAGATAACCCCAAGTTGCACGCCTCGCTTACGCGCCTGAAGGCTAATATCGATCGGCCCCTAGCCGCTATTTTGACCCTCAACACGATTGCCCATACCGTGGGTGCAACTGCAGTGGGTGCTCAGGCCGCGGTCGTGTTTGGCGAAGCCTCTATTGCCATCGTCTCAGCGGTAATGACCATGGCGATTTTAATACTGTCGGAAATTATTCCGAAGACCATTGGCGCGACTTACTGGCGTGGTTTATCGCCGTTTTTGCCGCGCTTTTTAAATCCGATGATTATAGGCCTGCTGCCTTTTATCTGGATGTCGGAACAGATCACCCGTCGACTAGGTAAGTCAGAGCACGATGTCGATTTGCGCGATGAAATTAAAGTGCTGGCCCGTGTCGGTCTGGAAGAGAAGGTGCTGGATGCCGACGAGTCGCGCACCATTATCAATATGCTCAACTTGCACGATATCTTGGTTAGCAAAGCGATGACTCCGCGCACGGTGTGTGAAACCGTTTTGCCTGACATGACCGTGAAAACGTTTGATGAGCAGTATGGCAAAGCACCGTTCACACGCTTTCCAGTGATGGACAATGGTGAGCAGGCCTTTGGCTATGTGCATAAAGCGGATATGTATCATGCCGACGATGCCAAAACAATGCGTGAGTTGATGCATCCGATCGGCAGCGTGGACGTCTCACATAACGTTGAGCAGGTATTCACCTCCATGCTGAAAGACCACCTGCACATGCGGGTGGTCTACGATGAGCACGGTACCTTTGTAGGTTTAATAACGTTAGAAGACATTATCGAAACCATTCTGGGGCAAGATATTGTCGATGAGACCGACAATGTGGCCAATCTACGCCACTATGCGAAACAAAAGTGGATAAAGCGGGTGAAGCGGGAAGATAAAGACGCCAAAGCAGAGGAGTAATCCCTGGGAAGGGATGCTCTGTTTGTATAGCTAGAACGGCGCCTTCGGGCGCCGTTCTGGTTTTACTGGCAGTTATGTTCAGGCTTTTGTGCCGTTGGACTACGCTTGGCTGAGCGAGTGAACGTTGTGTTACGACTCGCTGTCTTAGCGCTAAATGATCTATAGTGAAGGTGTGAAAGTCAAATAAGCTATTAGGGCGTCTAACGCCCATTTAAGGAGGAAAGCATGTCATTACGTATTAATGCCGTCGTGCCCGATTTCGAAGCGGAGACTAGCCAAGGGCCGATTCGCTTTCATGACTGGATTGGCGACAGCTGGGCAATCCTGTTTTCGCACCCTAAAGACTTTACCCCGGTTTGCACGACGGAATTCGGTGCCGTTGCACAGTTGAGCGCAGAGTGGACGAAACGCGGCACCAAAGTGATCGGTGTTTCCGTGGATGGCGTTGAAGACCACAAGCGCTGGGGCAATGACATCCAAACCGTCAGCGGCAGCGAAGTCGATTTTCCGATCATTGCCGATGATGGGCTAACGGTGTCAAAGCTGTACGACATGCTGCCCGAAGATGCCTATCTGCCCGATGGCCGTACGCCTGCAGACAGCGCCACGGTGCGTTCGGTGTTTATTATTGGGCCGGATAAGCAGTTGAAACTATCCATGACCTATCCAATGACCGTAGGGCGCAACTTTGCCGAAATCCTACGCGCCCTGGATGCATTGCAAACCACGTCCAAACACGGCGTTGCCACACCGGCTGATTGGACGATAGGTCAGGACGTGATTATTCCGCCTAGCGTTTCTGACGCGGATGCCAAGCAGAAGTATGGCGAATACGAAACGGTTCTGCCCTACTTGCGCAAAACGCCACTGCGCTAATGGCGTTAATAGAGTGATGTAAGAAGCGAAAAGCCAGCGCCTGTGAACTGCACCCCAAAAGTTGGACACTCATCCAACGATTGGGGTGTTTTTCATGGCGCATCAAGCGGATTCTAGCGCAAGCTGTTCAATGGACGTTGAAACGTTGCGTGCCCCGGTGAGTATCTCATTGACGATAATCTCAATTTCGCTCACGCTGGTTTGGCTTGATTTCCCCTGCTCCACTACCTGCTGCATGGCGTGAGTGGTGCGCTCTACCAAGGCGTTGTTCTCTTTTAGCACTCGGGTAATATCCTCTACCGCTTCACTAGAGCCTTTGGCCAGGCGGCGTACTTCGTTAGCCACCACCGCGAACCCGCGCCCCTGTTCACCGGCGCGTGCGGCTTCCACCGCGGCATTGAGTGATAGCAGGTTGGTTTGGTTAGCGATACGGGCAATCGACTCGGTAATGCTGTTAATACTCTGTGCCTGATTGTTAAGTGCGGCGATTAGCTGCTGTGCTTCTGCCAATGTTAGTGCCGCTTGTTCAGAATCACGCACAACGCGCTGCAGATGGCTAAGACCGTTTTGGGCGATCTGCTCTGTTTGAGAGGATGTGCTCTGGGCAGCAGTGACGGCACGTGTAGCGGACTCTGCCGCCTGAACGGAGCGGGTAATATCGGTGGCAAACTTGACCACTTTTACTACGTTTCCATGGCTATCTTTAATCGGGTTGTAAGTCGCCTCTAGCCATACGCTGGCACCACGAGAATCCAAACGCTCAAATTTGCCTTGCATGTACTCGCCCTGAGCCAGCCGCTCCCAGAAGCGGGGATTAGTTTGAGAAAAATTGGCGGGACAAAACATTCTGTGGTGCGCGCCAACTAATTCATCATTTCGATAGCCCATGGCCTGCTCAAAATTTGAGTTGGCATTGAGAATTTCACCGCTAGGGGTAAATTCAATGACTGCCATGGAGCTATTTAGCGCTTCTAAAACGGCGTTTTTGCGTTCTGCTTCCTGATGCGCGACGGTAATGTCATTGGCGATTTTAAGTACCTCGACAACCTTACCGCGTCGGTTACTGATCGGTAAGTAGGTGGCCTCTAACCAAATTTCCTCTCCCTGGGAATTAGAACGCCGAAAGCGGCCTTGTTGGCTATGCCCAGCTGCCAGGGTTTCCCAAAAGGTGCGGTACTCAAGGCTACGGCTCTCTTCTGGGAAGCAGAAAATTCGGTGGTGTTGCCCCTTCACTTGGTCAAGCGTGTAGCCGACGGCGGTTAGGAACTGCTCACTTGCCTTCTTAATTACCCCTTCAGGTGTAAAAGAGAGGCAAGCGGTGTGTTGATACAGTGCACTGTGTAAACCATTAGAAGCGAGAAGTGTGAGCATTGCTAATCCTGTCAGCGGGGCCATGTAACTCTTGTGTACAAGGTTAGAGCAGACCCGGTCTATAAGCATCACTTTGTGTCCAAATGACACAAAATGTTGCATTTGTGAGTTTTTCGGTGTTTTTTATCATTAGTTTAGGCTAATAATCATAGGGTCTAGCCGGACTGTTGATGATAAGTAGCTTTAGAGAATGTCATCTGAATAGCTGCTTGTTCGAGAAACTTGAAGAAGTGGTGGAAGCTAAGCGGCTATGTTCTATTTCTATGTACAATATATGTATAACTAAAATTGTAGAGGATTTTTTGAACAAAATCACTCTAATGTAAATATTTTGTACAATATTTTTGTTGGACGCGCGAAACATTCTGCTGATGAAAAGCGGAAGCGGGGGAGTGAGGTGGTTTGTAGTGCCTGGTTGAAGAGGCTAATCGTCTAACGTTTTGCGAAAATTATGCTGGGAGGCTGGGTGATGATTGCCAACTTGGTGTAACAGGTAGAATTGACGGGCGCAGGTTCGACAGGCTTGGCACATCGACAGATGAATACGAAGGGACAGCTTGTCACGCAATGATAGTGTTTTGTCCTGTTTTAAAGAGATCAACGCCGTGGCTTCGCGACACATAAGCATATCAGGCTCCTTTCAGCTAATTTAACCAACCATGATCCAAGCACTCTCTTAGCCGTAAACGTGCACGGTGTAAGATGACCCAGCAGTTGGTTTCAGTAATGCCGATTTCCTTACAGATATCTGTGGTGGAAAGCCCCATGAGTTCACGCAGGGTAAATACACGTGCGATGCTCTCCGGTAAGGCGATCAAACATGCATCAAATACTTGCCAAAATCGCTGGTTTTCTAACACATACTCTGGTTCTCCCCAGTGGCTGGGACGGGCAGCGCTCTGCCAGTGACCATCCTGTTGAAACAGACGGTCAAGGGTATCGTCGTCTAAGTCCTGGTCTAACGGTTGCCAAGTCCCTTGACGGCGCTGCTGGCGAAGCTGATCCAGAATTTTGTACTTTAAAATGCCAAATACCCAGGTCTCGAACTCGGAGCGCCCTTCAAAGGTGGCGCTTTTCTCAAAGGCAGTGAGCAAGGTTTCCTGTACAGCATCTTCAGCGGCGGTGGCATCACGTAATTGCAGGCGCGCAAAGGCCACTAAGCGAGGCCGTAGCTGGGCAAAGTGGGTAGTGGCTAATTTAACGGAAAGAGGCACGATGATCCCTTTATTAATGTCTTCAGGGCACACACTGACATCGTGCTGGTGAAGACCATCATTATTTATTCATTGGGCGTTAGTGCGTTAAAGTACGTGCTGATACCACGTTAGACAACAACGTGTCGTTCTCTCTGATGCCTTTCTGATTGCCAAACGAGTTTATGCTGTCCATGGAAAATACGTTGTTATTAGGGTTTTTGGGCAGCTTAATTGCTGGATTGTTGACGGCGGTGGGTGCTCTACCGGTGCTGCTGGGTAAAACGCCTAGCCGGGGCTTTCGTGATTTGGCGTTAGGTTTTGCGGCGGGGGTAATGCTGGCGGCGTCATTCTTTTCGCTGATTATTCCAGCGCTTGACGCTGCGGAAATCTATTATTCCGGCGGCCCCGTGCCTGCCGCGATTGTTTGTGCGGCTATTTTGTTAGGGATGGGCGCGATTGCGCTGCTTAACGAGCATCTGCCCCATGAGCATTTTGCCCAGGGCCGTGAAGGGCCGGAGGCTGCATCGCTTCGCCGGGTGTGGCTGTTTGTGTTTGCGATTACTATCCACAACCTGCCGGAAGGCATGGCAGTGGGCGTCGGCTTTGGGACCAATGGGTTAGAGGGCGGTATGCCCCTGGCGATCGGTATTGGCCTACAGAACATGCCAGAAGGGCTCGCCGTTGCGGTCGCCTTAATGGGCGAGGGCTACTCAAAGTGGCGCTCCTGGTCGATTGCTGCGCTAACCGGCCTAATCGAGCCCGTTGGCGGGCTATTTGGTGCCAGTATTGTCAGCGTTTCCCAAATACTGCTGCCCTGGGGCCTGGCCTTTGCCGCCGGCGCGATGCTGTATGTGATCAGCCACGAAATCATTCCCGAAACTCACCGCTGCGGGCACCAGAAAAAAGCCACCTTTGGTTTGGCCATGGGTCTGGTGATTATGCTGTTTTTAGACGTGTGGCTGGGTTAATCGCGCATTAGCCGATGACATCGGCGCCACCGTGAGGCCCTGCCTGATGACACAGGCGGTGATCGCTGAGCACGTCAATAATATGGCACTGGCCAACATTGCCCCCCGCACACTGATTGATCATGCGTTTGAGCTCATCGCGTACCGAGGTGAGTCGTGCAAGTCGTGCCTCGACCTCGGCTAGGTGACGCTTCGCTAGCGTGTCTACCTCTTCGCAGGGCATAGTGGGGTGATCCGCCATTTGTAACAGCTCTCGTACCGCCTCCACTGAAAAGCCAAAATCCCGCGCATGGCGAATAAACGTCAAACGGCGGATAGCGGCTGTGGTGTAGCGCCGCTGATTGCCTTCGTTGCGCGGTGCTGAAGGCAGTAGCCCAATCTGTTCGTAGTAGCGCACCGTTTCTGGCTTGCAACCGGACTCGCGTGCCAGCTCGCCAATGCCGATATAGCGCTCAGTGGAAGTTGGCTCAGGGGGTTGATCTTTCATTACTTGAACCTCTAGTGACTACAGGTATTACGCTGCTCCTAAGATAGACTAACTTGGAGCAAAGAGCGATGAGTACGACCACACCGGCTAAAACCTCTGCAGTTTCTCCGTCGCCGACTACCCTGCGCGTGCAGGGTATGGACTGCGGTGGCTGCGAACGTAAAGTTGAAGCGGCGCTAAATCGTTTAAACCATGTTGAACATGTTTCGGCGAGTGCCGTTGCGGGGTCGGTTCAGTTGACTCCCACAATCGGTAAAACGCTGCCGCATGCCGAGATTGAGTCGACGATCACGGCTCTGGGCTACCAACTGATCGATGAGTCGGCTGGCGTGACTGGATCGACAAAACATACCCCCTGGTGGCAGTCTCCCAAAGGGCGTTTGGTGCTTGTCAGTGGTGCGCTGCTGGCGCTTGCCTGGGGGCTTAGATTTGCCTGGCCCGCCTTGGGCGGTTGGCCATTCATAGCTGCGACGGTCGTTGGGCTTGTGCCGGTTGTTCAGCGTGCGTGGCAGGCACTTAAGGTGGGCAACCCCTTCACCATTGAAATGCTGATGAGCATCGCAGCCCTTGGGGCGTTGGCGATAAACGCCGCCGCCGAAGCAGCGGTAGTGGTGTTTCTATTTGCAGTGGGGGAGATGCTGGAAGGCGTTGCCGCCGCTCAGGCACGCCGCAGTATTTCGGCACTTTCCAAACTAACGCCCTCCACCGCGCGGTTGCTGGAGCAGGGCGAAGTGCGCGAAGTAGCTGCCGCCTCGCTTCAGCCGGGGCAACGGGTGCAGGTACGCCCCGGCGACCGTCTGCCTTGTGACGGGCAAATTATTGCTGGTCACTCCTCGATTGATGAATCGCCTGTGAATGGTGAGTCGGTGCCACGGGAGCGTAGCGAAGGCGAGTCAGTATTTGCTGGCACCGTCAATCTGGATGGCGTGCTTGAGGTTGAGGTAACCCGCAGCGCTGAAAACAACACCATCGCCCGAGTGATTAAGCTCGTGGAGGAGGCTCAGGCGGCCAAAGCACCGGTGGCGCGTTTTATTGATCGCTTTGCGTTTTACTATATGCCGGCGGTCGTCGGGGTGGCGCTGCTGGTCGCTATCATACCGCCGCTGGTGTCGACGATGCTGTGGTCGGAATCCATTTATCGTGCCCTAGCGCTACTGCTCATTGCCTGCCCCTGTGCGCTGGTGATCTCGACGCCTGCGGCCATTGCGGCCGGGTTATCGGTGGGTGCTCGCAACGGCCTGTTGATGAAAGGCGGCGCAGTATTAGAGCAGTTAGGCAAACTCAAGCGGGTCGCGCTGGATAAAACCGGCACGCTAACTTCGGGCAAACCCACCGTGACGGATGTGGAGAGCCTTGAAGCTGGTAACCGTCTTGATAAAAACCGTCGTGCTGAGATAGTGCGTCTTGCTGCCGCTCTGGAGCAGGGCTCGAGCCACCCTCTTGCTGTAGCGATCAGTGACTATTATGACCTACAGGAGGGAGCGCCGGTGCCTACTGTGCAAGGTGCCCGTGCGCTAGCCGGGCAGGGCGTTGCCGGGCAAGTCGAAGGGCGTGAGTTACTGCTGGTGAGCCCGCGCTATTTACAACCTTTCACCCAGCACACCGGCGAGATAGAAGCCCGTATTGCGGCGTTGGAAGCGCAGGGCAAAAGCCTGGCTGTTTTGCTAGAAAGAGGGATAGAAGGAGAGGACGGGATAGAAAATGAGTGCCTTTTAGGGCTAATCGCACTACGTGATGAACCCCGTGAAGATGCTCGCGAAGGCCTTCAAGCACTAGAACGTTTAGGTGTGCAAGCCGTGATGCTCAGCGGAGACAATGCCCGCACCGTGGCCGCCATTGGTGAGCAGCTGGGCATTGAAGCAGAAGGTGAGCTGATGCCGGAAGATAAAGCCCAGCGCGTGCGTGAGTGGCAGTCGCAGGGGCTTGGGCCGGTAGGTAAAGTGGGTGATGGTATTAACGATGCACCGGCACTCGCAGCGGCAGAAGTGGGTATCGCCATGGGCAGCGGTACCGATGTGGCGCTTGAAACCGCCGACGCTGCACTGCTTAAAAACCGTGTAGGCGGGATAGCCGAAATGATCGCGCTTTCCCGGGCCACAATGCGCAATGTAAAAACCAACGTGGCGCTGGCGCTTGGCTTTAAAGCGCTGTTTTTGGTCTCTACGGCGCTGGGGATCACGGGGATGTGGGTTGCGGTAATGGCCGACACTGGGGCGACCGTGCTGGTCACCCTCAATGCACTGCACTTATTGCGCTACCGCTTTAATGACCTGGACTAAATAACGACCGTGTTAGGGCTGGGCTCAAGCGAGCCCGGCTGGTTAGCTTTGTATCTGCTAGCGCTGTTGGTACTAGCTCTGTACGTATTCAACCAGTGCCTGGGCGAAGGAGTCGGTAGTGCCAGTGCCACCCATATCAGGAGTAACCATGTCGCGACGGGTTTCCAGCACGGTACGAATACCCTGGCGGATGGCGGTGCCTTTCTCTGTCATGCCCAGGTGGTCAAGCATTTGTGCGGCGGCCAGTAGAAGAGCACAGGGGTTGGCGATGTTTTTGCCTTCGATATCCGGCGCTGAGCCGTGCACCGCTTCAAAAATCGCCGCTTTTTCGCCGATGTTTGCCCCTGGGGCCAAGCCCAAACCGCCCACTAAACCAGCGCAAAGGTCAGAGAGAATGTCGCCAAACAGGTTGGTGGTGACCACCACATCAAACTGATGTGGGTTCATTACCAGCTGCATGCAGGCGTTATCGACGATCATCTCCTGGAATTCGATCTCGGGATACTCTTTGGCAATCTCCCGCGCCACGTCCAGGAACAACCCCGAGCTGGTTTTGATAATGTTGGCTTTGTGTACCGCGGTGACTTTTTTGCGGCCATTGTTTTTGGCCAGCTCAAAGGCGTAGCGCACAATGCGCTCGGAGCCTTTGCGAGTTACTTTGATCACTGAAATGCCGGTATCGCCGTCGTCGATCATCTCCTGGCCGTCGGAAAGATACGCGCCTTCGGTATTTTCGCGCACGGTGATCATATCGATGTCGTCGTAGCGCGAACGGGTACCGGGAAAGCTAATCGCCGGGCGCACGTTGGCATAAAGGTCAAAGTGACGACGTAGCTGTACGTTAATCGAGGAGAAGCCTTTGCCAATCGGCGTGGTCAGCGGGCCTTTCAGCGCAATGCCGTATTTCTCGATGGCATCCAACGACTCCTGGGGAATCAGCGTGCCATGCTTTTCAAGGGCGCCTAAGCCAGCGTCAATATGCTGGTAGGTTAAGCCGCAATCTAAGGCGTCGAGTACACGCAGTGTGGCCTCCATAATTTCTGGGCCGATACCGTCGCCCTTAATGACTGCAATAGATTGGCTCATGTGCTGCTCCTCTTTGATCGACAAGTGTGTTGCGTATGCCGCTTCAACGTAAATAGTTGGGACTTGATAAGACCTCATTTTCGAGCGCAATGGTACGCCAAATTGCATCTAGTGGGCACCCTGCAAAGGGTGTAGCACGGGTGCAAAGAGCGCTAATTGCTGCTAGAATGCCGCTGCTTATAGCATCCCGCTTTAACTTTGCGGTTCTTCTTACAGCAAGGCATAACGGTAATGATCCTTTCACCTTTATCTCAGGCACTACCTATTTCAGGGCTGATGACTCCGCCCTAGGTTTTCCCCCCCTCAATAAAACGTCTGACCTCGTTAATTGCGTTGTCATGGCGTTGCGGCATGCTATTGACGGCCGCACCCTAGATTACTCCAGCATTGACTCATTGGCCTGACGCCGCACGTCTTGTGTGTGCTGATATGCCGCGTCGAGAGTTTGTAAAATCTTAACCTCCAGCCATGGACTCCCTGAATGTCTCTCTATACCAAGCAAGAGTGGTTTTCCAACATTAAAGGCGACACGCTCTCTGGAATCGTTGTCGCCCTTGCACTAATTCCCGAGGCGATTGCCTTTTCAATCATTGCCGGCGTTGATCCCAAAGTTGGTCTTTACGCTTCATTCTGTATCGCGGTGATCATTGCGTTCACGGGGGGGCGCCCCGGCATGATTTCGGCGGCGACTGGTGCTATGGCGTTACTGATGGTGACGCTGGTGAGAGAGCATGGGCTTGAATATTTGCTGGCCGCCACGCTGTTGACAGGTGTGCTCCAGATTATTGCTGGTTATCTGAAACTCGCGGATTTGATGCGCTTCGTGTCACGCTCAGTGGTGACGGGATTCGTTAATGCGCTGGCGATTTTGATTTTCATGGCACAGCTACCGGAGTTGACCGATGTGACTTGGCATGTGTATGCCATGACGCTGGCCGGATTGGGCATTATCTACCTGTTCCCCTATTTACCTGTCATCGGAAAGTCCATCCCCTCACCGCTGGTCTGTATTGTGGTACTTACCGCGGTCTATATGATCAGCGGTATGGATATTCGCAGCGTCGGTGATATGGGCGAACTGCCTGATACATTGCCTGTATTCCTGTGGCCAAGTGTGCCGCTGAACCTGGAAACGCTATGGATCATTCTACCTTACGCGATGATGCTAACCGTGGTCGGTCTGCTCGAGTCTATGATGACTGCCACCATTGTCGATGATTTGACCGATACGCCGAGTAATAAAAACCGCGAATGTAAGGGCCAAGGTATCGCCAACATTGGTGCAGGTTTAATGGGCGGCATGGCGGGCTGCGCCATGATCGGCCAATCGGTGATCAACATAAAATCTGGTGGCCGTACGCGCCTTTCAACGCTGATAGCGGGTGTCGTACTACTGATGATGGTGGTCTTTTTAGCCGATTGGGTTTCGCAAATTCCAATGGCGGCGCTGGTGGCGGTAATGATTATGGTGTCGATCGGTACCTTCAGCTGGGAGTCGATCCGTGATCTTAAAAAGCATCCGATAAGCACCAATATTGTCATGCTGGCAACGGTTGCAGTTACCGTCAGTACACACAACTTAGCGATTGGTGTTTTTGTAGGCGTGCTGCTAGCAGCGCTATTCTTTGCTAATAAAGTGGGCAACATTCTCTACGTTGGTTCAAAAGAAGTAGAAGTCGGTAAGCAGCGTGAGTATCAGGTGGTGGGGCAAGTATTCTTCGCATCCTCTGAGCGCTTTACGGCCGCCTTCGATCTAAAGGAAAGCATTGAGAAAGTGACGATTGACCTTTCTCGTGCGCATTTTTGGGATGTGACTGCTGTACAGGCACTTGATCGGATCGTAATTAAATTCCGCCGTGAAGGTACCGAAGTAGAGTTGGTGGGCTTGAGCGAGGCCAGCGCGACGGTAGTGGATCGCTATGCGGTGCACAATGACCCCGAAGCGGTTGAAAAACTGATGGGCGGCCACTAAACCAACGCATGGAGAGCGATATGACAGATCAAGTATTAGCCGCTATTGACGGTTCCCAGTTTTCTGAAGGCGTCTGCGATTACGCTGCCTGGGCAAGCTTGGCCATGGATGCACCTTTAACCTTTGTGCATGTGGTCGACAACCACTCAGAAGTACCCGAAGAGCAGAACCTTTCCGGCAACCTGCGTTTTGGTGCCCGCGAAAGGCTGATGAAAGAGCTTTCTGAGCTTGATGAGCAGCGCGCTAAGGTGAACCGCGAGCATGGCAAGCTGATGCTGGAAGCGGCTAAAGAGCGAGCAATTGAGGATGGGGTCAGCGACCCCGTTACTCGTCAGCGCAATGGCACCCTGGTAGAGAGCTTGTTAGAGCTTGAAAAAGAGGTGCGTTTGCTGGTGGTGGGTAAACGCGGTGAAACCGCCCACCAGGCCAGCGGGCATCTTGGCTCTAACCTTGAACGGGTGGTGCGTGAACTGCACCGGCCGATTCTGATGGTGCCGAAAACCTTCAAGCAGCCTGAAAAGATATTGATGGCCTTTGACGGTAGCAAAACCGCTCGTAAAGGGGTTGAGATGCTGGCACGCTCGCCCCTTTTTGCGGGCACCGAGTGCCATGTGCTGATCGTGGGTGCGGAAACGGCTGAACGCCGTTCCGAGCTTGAGTGGGCGTTAAGCACACTGCGCGAAGAGGGCCACCAGGCTGAAGGCGCTATTCGTGCTGGCGAGGTAGATGAAGCCCTACAAGCCTACGAAAAAGAGCACGGCATCGACCTGCTGGTGATGGGTGCCTACGGGCACTCGCGTATTCGTCACCTGCTGGTCGGCAGCACCACAACGGCCATGCTACGTGGTAGCCGCATACCGGTGCTGATTTTGCGCTAAAACTCAAAAGCTAAAGCTCAAAAAAAGCAGCAGCGCATAACCGTTTAGCTTGCATTGCGACTTTTCCCGCAGCCGGCCCTCTTTCTTGAGTGAGCCGGCTTTTTAGTCTTTGCAGTGCATAAAATTGATCTCCATCAAATGATGCTAATGTTGCGATGCGCTTCTATGCTAGTAGTCAGGTTGTGACCTATTCACCCACTGGAATAGCGTAAGGAGCCTGCCGTGAACATGCCTATGTTGGAGAAAAAGCCTGTTGGTTTCGATGAAGCCTCTACATCCCACCGCTTTGTTGCCGAGCTACTGGCCCAAGCCGATATTCAGCTTGACGGTCGCCGTCCCTGGGATATCCAGTTAAATGCCCCCGGCGTTATTGATAGCGCCCTTTCGCGAGGCAATCTTGGGTTTGGCGAAAGCTATATGCAGGGTGACTGGGACGCCGACCGGCTTGACGAGTTGTTTTACCGCTTAATGCGTGCCCAGCTCGGGCAGCGTATCAAGCCTACGCAATTGATTTTCCACTCGCTGCGTTCGCGCCTGCTAAATCGTCAAACGGCGAAGCGTGCCTGGGAAGTGGGCGAAAAGCATTACGATCTGGGTAATGACTTCTACGCGGCCATGCTCGACCAGCGCATGACCTACACCTGCGGTTACTGGAAAGATGCCAAAACCCTGGACGAAGCCCAGGAAGCCAAGCTTGACTTAGTCTGCCGTAAATTGCAGTTAAAACCAGGCATGCGCGTGCTGGATATCGGCTGCGGTTGGGGGAGCTTTATGGCCTACGCGGCCGAGCATTATGGTGTGGAGTGCGTGGGCCTGACTATCTCCAAAGAGCAAGCGGAGTTTGGCCAGCGATTGATCAAAAAGGGCTTACCGGTAGAGTTCCGCTTGCAGGATTACCGCAATGAAAGCGAGCAGTTTGATCGCATTGTCAGTATTGGTATGTTCGAACACGTGGGACATAAAAACTATCGCGAGTACATGGGCGTGGCTAGCCGCTGCTTAAAGGATGACGGCCTGTTTTTGCTGCATACCATCGGCAAAAATTTAAGCCACACGGTGACTGACCCTTGGATTGATAAGTATATTTTCCCCAATGGCGAACTACCCACTCTGGGGCAAATCATGGATGCCACTGAGGCGCTTTTTGTGGTGGAGGATGTGCATAATTTTGGGGCTGATTACGACCGTACCCTGATGGCATGGCACCATAATTTTGAGAGGCATTGGCCGACATTTGAAAGCCAGTATGGCAAGCGTTTCTATCGCATGTGGCGCTACTACTTGCTGAGTTGTGCCGGCGCTTTCCGGGCCAGGGAAATCCATCTTTGGCAGTTGGTGATGAGTAAGCAAGGTGTGCTGGGAGGTTACTCCCGCGTTAGCTAATCGCTATCTAATAAAAACTAGGGATCCGGGAGTAACTTACTGGGCACCCAGCGTAACAGTGCCACCATACCAAATAGCTCTACCAGTGATTGAAACACCACCACCACGACCGCTGCCTGCCAAGCGCTGGGTAGCGTCAGGGCTATCGGCAGCATCACAAAAGAGTTACGTGTACCAAAGCTAAACGCTAGCGTTCTCGCACTGGCGGTGGGCAGCTTAAACAACTTGCCAAGTCCCTTGCCCAACAGTGCTGCAAAGAGTAAAAAGCCGATAAAGATAAATACCACCTGAACCAAAACACGGCTAAGCCCGAACACAGTGTTGACCTGGGAAGCGGCGATCATAAACACCACTAAGGCCAACAAGGGCACTGGCAGTAAACCCAGGTAATGCACGGTGTGTTTAATTGCCTTGTGGCGCTGGGCGGCGTACTCGGTAATCCAGGCGAGCGTTAAAGGCGTGAGAATAAGCCCTGCAAAAGCGCTCAATAACTCTGTAGAGAGCGTTAGCTGAAACCACTCACTGCCCAGGAACAGCCACAAATAAACGGGTAACGCGACTAACTGCACCAGCAGCAGTAGTGGGGCGGCGGCAGCCGCCCGAGCGCTATCACCCTTGCCTAAATGCGTGAAGGTGATAAACCAATCGGTGCAAGGCACCAGCAGTACCAGTAAAACGCCTGCCAGCACGGCGGGAGAAAGCGGCAGCCAAATAACAGTCAGGGCTAAAAAGGCCGGGATGGCGATAAAGTTACCGACCATGAGCGCGGCCATAAAGCGTGTGTCAGCGAAGCTTCGGGCAATGTGTAGCAAAGGTATTTGCGTAAAGGTGGCGTAAAGCAGCACCGCTAACAGTGGCCATAAAAAATGCGCTAACGGCTCAGCGAATTGCGGTGCGCCGATGCCTAACGCAAGGCCTAAACCAATGAAGGCCAGGTAGAGCCAAGACTGATGCTTTTCCATCTGATCGCGCATGCTGGCACATCCTGTGGCTGACGGTTTTGCTAACGAAAAAGCGCCAAGCGCTCACCCACCACGGCGGCACCCAGCCAGAGGGGGAGACTGACCACAATATAAATCAGCGCAATCCCCGGTCGGCCTAACTGCACCAGATGCAGCGTCTCTAAGCTGAACAGCGAAAAGGTGGTAAAACCGCCGCAAAAACCGACCACCAGGAACGGCTGAAAACGCGCTAGCTGGCTGCGTGGAGAGCGCGAGAGGGTGGCCGCCAACCAACCGATTAAGCACGAACCCAGTACGTTAACGATAAGTGTTCCCCAGGGGAAATAACCCCCTAGTGCTGCCTGAGCTATTAGCGAAACGCCATAGCGCAGCGCGCTACCAACCCCGCTGCCGACACCCACTGCAAGGTAAGCCTTCCAGGCGTTCATAAGGTCGCTCCTGGCAATGAAGCGCCTGATAACAACCAGCCAAGGGATACCATGGTTAAGCCGAGTAGGAGCGTGGCGCCAATATTTACGCTGGCGCGGAGTTGTTGGCCGCCCTGCCATAGCTCAATGGTCTGCAAGCTAAAAGAGGAGACCGTGGTGTAGCCACCCAGTAGACCGGCCACGGTGAACAGGCATAGGGGAGACGGGGCGCTGGCGATACCTAGACTGCCGAGCAGCCAGCCCGCTAGAAAGGCTCCGCTGGCGTTAACCGCCAGGGTTCCCCAGGGAAAGGCTTTACCTAGGCAGCGGGCGAGTAGATTGGAAATCGCAAATCGCCCCATACCACCCAGTGCGCCGCCTAGCGCGACTAACAGTACGCTTGTTAAGCCGAGTCCCATGCCTTCCCCCTGAAGCACCTCAATAGGCTGCTAAGTTTAACATGTGGGCTCTATAGCGTCCGAAGCAGGTAAGAACGTTTTAGGGTGTCGCGGGTCAATGAGTTCGTGTAGAAAAGGGTGAGAATATAAAAATAATGTTGATGCTCAAGGAGAAGTTCCTTATGTCAGATCGCGTGTTGGCAGCTATCGATAGTTCTCAGTTTTCAGAAGGTGTGTGTGATTATGCGGCTTGGGCTGCCAAAGCGCTGGATGCCCCGCTCAGTTTTATTCATACCGTGGATAACCATGCCCAGGTAGCCGAGCCGGATTTAACCGGTAACCTGGGACTAGGTACTAGAGAGCACCTGCTGGAAAAGCTGTCAGCTATTGAAGAGCAGCATGCCAAAGTTTCCCGCGAGCGGGGTCGCCTGCTACTCGACGCCGCCAAGGAGCGTGCAATCAACGCTGGTATTGCTGACCCTCTATGCTTGCAGCGCAATGGCATCCTAGTGGAAACCCTGGTCGAGAACGAAAAAGACGTTAGGCTTTTGGTGGTGGGCAAGCGGGGCGAGACGGCGCACCAGGCCAGCGGCCATCTAGGCTCCAACCTTGAGCGCGTGGTACGGGAAATGCACCGGCCCATTCTCATGGTGCCAAAGGAGTTTGTTCAACCGCACAATGTGATGATGGCATTCGACGGCAGTAAAACGGCCCGCAAAGGCGTGGAGATGCTGGCCAAAAGTCCGCTATTTGAAGGTGCCACCTGTCACGTGGTGATTGTCGGCGCGGAAACCGCTGAAAATCGCTCGCAGCTGAGCTGGGCGCTGGAAACCTTACGCGAGGCAGGGCACACCGCCGAAGGGGCGATACGCGCGGGCGAGGTGGAAGAGACCCTGCGTACCTATAAGCAAGAGCATGATATCGACATGCTGGTGATGGGTGCCTACGGCCACTCGCGGATTCGTCATCTGCTGGTCGGAAGTACTACCACCACGATGTTGCGTAAAGCACAGCTGCCGGTGCTGATTTTGCGCTGATTGCTGCACGTTTATGGCTCAGCCGGGATAGTGGAGGCTTCCCGCAGTACGCGCTGAGCCAGTAGCCAGCCGACGATGATAAACAAAAGCATGCCTAATAGAAGGGCATGAAAAGGTGCGCCTGCGCTAAGGGCTAACCCCAGTACGGCGGGCGCGACGCCGGTGGAGAACACCATGGCAGCGCTAAGAGCGGAGCGAACCCTCCCTAGGTGCTCAGCTCCCCATAGCTTGATCAGCAGACCCGATGCAATTAGCTCTTGCGCGCCCATGGCCAAGCCGCCCCCTACCATCAATGCCCAAATGCTGATATGCCCGCCAATGGTGAGTGCCATCACCATGGCAAAGGCGTAGGGGAGCAGGTAAAGGCGGGCTAGCTTTACGGGGCCCAGTTTATCCACCCAGCGGCCTCCTAATAAGGCCCCCGGCAATTTGGCGATTCCCATGCCGGTCAGTGCCAGGGCATAAACCGCCAGTGAGCTATCCAGAGACTCCGTTAATTGCGCTTGATAGATAAACAGCCCCGTCATGGTGATGGGGAGGGCCATTAATAGCGGCATTAGCAGCCAAAAGCGTTTTTCGCGAAAGGGGCGAGGGCCATGGGGCGTCTGCTTGGTTGGTTTAACGCCCGGTGCGTCGGGCCAAGGTGCTTTTAGCAGCAGCCACAGCCAAGGCAGGGCGATGACGCCACACAGCAGCCACCAGAAGGTTTGCCAACTGCTCCAGATAAGCGCGGCAGCCACTAACGGGGGTAGCAGCGCTTCACCCAGCGGTATCCCTAGGTTAGCCAGGCCAATGGCACGGCCACGCATGGTGGAAAACTCTCTGGCGGCGAGGGTGTTACCCAAGTGGGTCAACATGCCCTGGCCGCATAGCCGCACTATGCCAAGGCCGACTATCCCCAGCCACCACCAGGGCGATAAGGTGAGCAGGACAACGCCGGTTAACAGCAGTGACAAGACGATAGCGGCAAAGCGCCGTGGGTTGATCCAGTCAATAGAGGGCCCAAAGCGCAGCATGCAGAAACCCGCCATCAGAGTCACCATGGCATAGGCGGTGCCAAACTGGCCGACGCTAAGACCCAGATGGTCTGAAAGGGGCGCTTGAAAAAGGCCAATAAAGTAACTCTGCCCAAGGCTTGAGCTAAACATCGCTAGAAAAGCGATACTGAGTACGCTGCGGTGATCGCGCAGCAGGGTGCGATAGCCCATCGAATAATCCCTTACGCGATCAAACAAATTAGTGGATTAATGATAGTAAGTTAACGATTGTAGGCTAGCGGGAGGCGCAGATGAATCACCCTGAGGTAGATATAGCCGTTATCCGTGAGAAATTACTGGCTCTCGACGCCACGCTCCGCGAGGAGAGCGCCAGTAGTGAAGCGTCCCGGGATACGGTGATGCTGGATCAAACGTCGGTAGGTCGGCTGTCGCGTATGGATGCCATGCAGGGGCAGGCGATGGCCAAAGCAGGCGAACAGCGTCGCCAGCTAAAGCTTAAGCAAGTAGCTGCTGCCCTGCAACGCATTGAGAGTGAAAGCTTCGGTGAGTGCATCGAGTGCGGCGAATGGATTGGGGCCAAACGCCTCACCTGGGATCCGTTAGTGCTGAAGTGTATTGAGTGTGCTGATTAGACCCTGCTCCTTAGAGCCAAGTCGTTTACGCTTCGGCGGCAGCTTCTTGCTGCTGCTCAGTTGTCTGACCTGGGTTAATCGTTGCGTTAATACCTGACAACAGCGCCTTGAGCGACGCACTCACGGTGTCGCTATCTTCGGCCACTGCGCAGAGCCGCTGGCCATCGATATTGAGCTGAACGAAGGCGATGGCATTGGCTTCACTGCTGGCACCCAGCGAATGCTCGCTGTAATCGATAATCCCTACACTGCTGCCGGAGTGGCGTTGCCAAGCATCGGTAAACGCCGACATCGCGCCGTTGCCCTTGCCAGAAAGGCGCAGCGTTTCGTCACCCTGTTTCAGCGTCAGCTCAATGCCTTCCTGCTGGCCTTTGGAGAGCTGGTAATCCACAAGAGATAAGGGCGCTTCCTGGGTGAAATTGTCGAACATCACCTGACGAATCATTTCGCTGGAGAGTTCGCTGGCGCGTTTTTCGCTCTCTTGCTGCACGTAAGGCGCCAAGGCCAGCATCATCCAGCGCGGCAGATTGATGCCGTAATCCCGCTCAAGCAGGAAAGCCATGCCGCCCTTGCCGGACTGACTATTGACGCGAATCACCGCCTGATAGTCGCGGCCGATATCGTGGGGGTCGATGGGCAGATAAGCCACTTGCCAGGGCTCGTCGGGCTTTTGATGCTTGAGGGATTTACGAATCGCATCCTGGTGGCTACCCGAGAAGGCGGTGTAGACCATCTCGCCCACCCAGGGGTGGCGCGGGTGTATAGCGATACCGGTGCACTCGTTGACTACCTGAATGATTTCATCAGGATTGGATAGATCCAGTTCAGGGTCGATGCCCTGGCTGTAGAGATTCATCGCCAGGGTGACGATATCCATATTGCCCGTGCGCTCGCCATTGCCCAGCAGGGTGCCCTCGACTCGTTCGGCGCCGGCCAACAGGGCGAGTTCGGCAGAGGCTACCGCGCCACCGCGGTCATTGTGGGTGTGCACCGAGATAATCACGCTGTCACGGCGGCTGATGTGCTGGCAAAAGTACTCAATCTGGTCGGCGTGATGGTGCGGCCCGGCCACTTCCACCGTGGTGGGCAGGTTGAGAATGCATTTATTCTCTGGCGTCGGCTGCCACACATCCATCACCGCTTCGCAGATCTCCAGCGAGAAATCGATCTCGGTGCTGGAAAAACTTTCCGGGGTGTACTCGAAACACCACTCAATATCGGGGTATTGATCGGCGTAGGTTTTGACCCAGGTAGCCCCTTGTACCGCGATATCGACAATCCCGGCACGATCCATCTCGAACACCCGCTCGCGCTGAATGGTGGAGGTAGAGTTATACAGGTGAACAATGGCGCGCTTGGCGCCCACTAACGAGGCAAAGGTCTTCTCAATCAGGTGTTCACGGCACTGCACCAGTACCGCAATGGTGACGTCATCGGGAATTTGATTCTCTTCGATCAACCAGCGCACGAAGTCGTAGTCGGGCTGGCTGGCCGAAGGAAAGCCTACCATGACTTCTTTAATGCCCACTTTAACGATCTGCTGCCAGAAGCGCTGCTTTTGCTCAACGGTCATCGGCTCAAGCAGCGCCTGATTGCCGTCGCGTAGGTCTTCGCTCACCCAGATCGGGGCGTGATCCAGATCACGATCCGGCCATTGGCGATTGAAGGTAGGCACACGGGGCGCAGGGCGATATTTGCGATGATCAAAAGCAGACATGGTGAGCTTCCTAATGGCGATGAGTTGTTAAAAGCGGCCGCTTGTGGCGTATGCCGCGTTGCAGAAGTGCCAGGGTGAGGCACCTTAAGGGGCTGCTTGTGGCAATGACGCTTGTCGTACTGGGCTATCTTTTACGAACGATCTCTTACGAACTATCTCGTACTGGATATAGTGTATGCGGATCGTGACGAAAGGTTATTGCGAAAATGTAGTGTTATCGCCAATAATTGACAGTAAATATCGTATAATTTGCTTTTATTGGTAGGAGCTGCTTTCTATGGCCGTAATGCCGCTGTCGCTTGATCGATTTGATCGTCATATCCTGGATATTGTGCAGCAGGAGGGGCGTATCAGTAATCAGGAGTTGGCTGATCGCATCGGACTTTCGCCTTCGCCCTGTTTGCGTAGGGTGCGGGCCCTTGAAGAGCACGGCCTAATACTGGGCTACCGCGCGGAGGTCGATTCCCGCCAACTGGGCTATCAGTTAATGGCGCTGCTGCATATCTCCATGGATCAGCATACGCCGGAGCGTTTCGATAATTTTGAGCGCCATATTCGTGAGATACCCAACGTCATCGAGTGCCTGATCATTACCGGACAGGCGGCGGATTTTCAGCTCAAAATCCTGGTACGCGACATGGACGACTACCAACACCTGCTGCTGCATGTGATTAACCGCATCGAGGGTGTTACCGGCGCGCATACCAGCTTTGTGCTCCGGCGGGTCTTTGAGCATCGGCCTGTGCCGACAGATCGGCTTTGATAAAGAAGGCGTAGTCAAGGAGAAGCTAAGCGGTTTAGACTGCTTTTCTTAAACCCACTAGGAGTTTTCCCTATGGCTATTCAGCACCACGATACAAAAGCCCGCATGAGCCGCGCGGTGATTCACCAAGGTGTAGCCTATCTATGCGGCCAAGTGGCTGGCCCCGAGGCCCGCGAGGGCGACGTTACTGCTCAAACGGAAAGTATGCTGGCGCGGGTGGATGCGCTACTAAAAGAGATTGGTTCAAGCCGTGAGCAGCTACTTAGCGCGACGATCTACCTGAAAGAAGGCGGTGACTTTGCCGCTATGAACGAGGTGTGGGATGCCTGGGTGCCCGCAGGCTACGCACCGGCGCGCACATGCGTCTGCGCGCCCATGCCCGCCGATGAGCTTAAAGTGGAAATTACGGTGACTGCCGCGGTGAGCCACTAACGGCTGATCCTTTAGCGCTTAAAAGTTTATGGCCATATCTCTAGGGGACGAGGGCAGGTTGAAGCGAGGGTCTTTTGCCAGGGCCGGAAAATGTTCCCAACAATTCCGGCATTCCCGCCATCCATGGCGGTCAGATGGCAAAAGTAGCGCCTAGGGATGGGTTCACAGCGCCCTCGCGGAAACCTGCCCTCGTCACCTTACCAATTAGCTATCCAAACATGTTCACTTCCCAGGCTTTTCCACCGGAAAGCGGGTGTCGCGCAGGCTGTCTTTGATTTTCTTGAGGTGGGGTAAGAAGTCTTCACCACGCCTCAAGGTTACCCCAGTGGCCAGCGCATCAATCAGCGTTAATTGAATTACCCGCGAGGTCATCGGCATGTAGTGGTCGGTGTCTTCGGGGGTAGCGACCTCCAGGGTGGCGGTACACTCGCTAGACAGAGGTGAGTTGGGTGCGGTGATACCGAGAACCACGGCTCCGGCATCCCTCGCTAAACGGGCGATATCCACCAGCTCCCGCGTACGCCCGGTGTAGGAGATAATCACCACCACATCCCCCGTGTGGCAAGCGGCGGCGACCATACGCTGCATCAGCACATCGATGTAGGCCATCACCGGCAGGTTGAAGCGGAAGAACTTGTGCTGGGCATCCTGGGCCACCGCGCCGGAGGCGCCCAAGCCAAAAATGTGGATCTGCTTGGCCTGGGTGAGGTAGTCGACCATACGCTCGACGGCGCCCATGTCGATTTCGCGCTGGGCTTCGTCGAGGGCGGCGATGGTGGCGCCAAAAATTTTGTGGGTGTACTGGGTGGCAGTGTCTCCGGGCTCCACCGCGCGGGTCACATAGGGCGTGCCACCGGCTAAGCTCTGGGCCAGTTTGATTTTAAAATCGGGATAGCCCTTGGCGCCAAAGTTACGGCAAAAACGGTTAACCGTGGGTTCGCTTACGCTAGCCGCCTGGGCCAGACTGGCAATGCTTAGACTGGTGGCGACCGTTGGGTCTTCAAGAATTACATTGGCGACTTTACGCTCCGAGCGGTTGAGTTCTTCTAAACGTTCGCGTAAGCGGTCAAGTAAGTCATGAGCCATTAACGGTCTCCGTGTGAGTGGTAGAAAAAAGCGGTTTCCATTCGCTGCACCAGGACACAAATGCCTCAGCAGGCAGCGGACGGGCGTAGAAGTAACCTTGCGCAGCTTCACAGCCGATAGAGCTTAAATAGGCCGCCTGGGCCGAAGTCTCGATGCCTTCTGCCACCACATCGCAGCCCACGCTATGGGCAAGCTGGGTAATGGTATGGGCCAGTTGGCGGTCGATCGCGCTGGTTTCCAAGTCCATCACAAAGGCACGATCTATCTTAAGCGTCGAGAAGGGCAGCGTTTTAATATAGGCCAGTGACGATTGGCCGGTGCCAAAATCATCGATGGCGACAGCGATATTCATGTCGGCCAATTGGGCAAGCTGCTGACGAGCGTGATTCATATCGCTCACCAGCCCCGACTCGGTCACTTCCAGGGCCAGGAAACGCTCGGGAATCTGTTGCTGCTCAAGGCGAGCAAGCAGCTGTTGGGCAAAGTCCTTACGGCTCAGCTGACGAGCGGCCACATTCACCGCAATATGAAAATCGTCGTTGAGCAACCCTTGTGCTCGCCAGGTGCTGATATAGCGCATGGCTTCATCCAGCACCCAATCGCCTATGCAGAGAATATCACCGCTGGCCTCGGCCAGCGGAATAAATTCACCGGGGGAGATAAATCCAAACTCCGGATGCTGCCAGCGTAGTAGCGCTTCCGCGCCGAGAATCTTGTGGTCAGCCAGCGATAGTTTGGGCTGGAAGGCGAGCGACATCTCGCCACGTTCGGTGGCGCCACGGATCGCCTGCTGAATATGTAGTCGGTGCCGCTGCTTGGCCTCGAGCGCGGGGGTGTAGTACTGAACCTTGAGCGATTCCAATGGTGGCAATGCCAACGCGGCCATATGCACCAACCGTTCCGTCTCAAAATAGCCTGCTTCGGCGCTAATGCCGATACGTGCGCTGAGGGGCAGCAACAGCTCCTCCAGCGCTTGATCTTGCTCGAAGCACTCGAGCAGTTGCCCGGCCAAGTGCAGCAGTTGAGTGGGGTTCGCCGTGGGGGTAATGACCAGCAGCTCGCTTCCTCCCCATAATCCAAGCAGACATTCGGCGTCGAGCTGTTGCCGAAGCCGTTGGCTAATGAAACTCAGTAGCTGATCGGCAACTCGGTAGCCGTGCAAGCGCACCACATCATCGAGCTTATCAATAGCTATAAACAGTAGCCCCGTGCCCGAACCCTGGAGGGCCGCAGCGCGGAGCGCTTGGCTTAACCCACGGCGGTTGGGTAACTGGGTAATGGGGTCGGTGCGAGATTGGCGGTCTAACTCCTGGGTGCGCTTGGCAACCATAAGCTCCAAGGTGTCGACCTGCTTATCGCGCACCTGGTAGCGGTGCTCAATGTTTAAGGTATTACGGATGCGCTGTAAGACTTCATCCTGCTTAAACGGCTTGGTAATGAAATCACGTACCCCCATGGTGAGGGCGCGCTGGCGCGTAGCGTCATCAATTTGTGCGGTAAGCACAATGATCGGTGGCATCTGCTCGGCAAAATATGTACTGAGCTGTTCAATGACCGCGTAGCCGTCTAAATGCGGCATGCGAATATCCAGCAGCAGTAGATCCGGCAAATGGCGCTGGCAGTGGGGTAGCACCTCACGGGGGTCGTTGATCCCGTGGATATTCTCGAACCCATACTCGTCAAGAAGATCAAACATGAGCTCGATGTTAATCGTGCTATCATCCACTATTAATAGGTGTTTTTCAGTAAGGCTCATGGCTCCTTCCCTGACGCAGTCTGAATAAACTGAGCGATGGTGGCTTTTAGTTTATCAAGTTCAAGCGGTTTGGTGAGGTAGGCGTTAAAGCCCGCTTCCAAACCGCGCTTGATGTCGCCAGGCATGGCGTTGGCAGAGAGGGCAGCCACCGGCAACGTTTGCAACTGTGGGTCGCGGCGCATCGCTTCCAATGCCTGATAGCCGTTCATGCCCGGCAGATGGATATCCATTAATACCAGAGCAGGCGAGCAGTGGCGCATTATTTCCAGACCAATTTCAGCGCTAGGTGCAATTTGCAGCTTTATGTCGCCTATCTCTTCGATAATATCTTCCATTAGCCGTTGATTGGCGGGGTTATCTTCAATATAGAGCAGCATAAAGGCGTTGCTGGGCTGGGTATGAGCCCAATGGGGCGGAGGGGCTTCGTCAGCGGTGGCATCTGCGTTAGCCGTAGGCAAGGTAAACCAAAAGGTGGCGCCGTGGCCTGGCTGGCTATCGACGCCCATTTCTCCGTTCATACGCTCGACTAGCTCGCGGGTAATCGCCAGGCCAATACCGGAGCCTTCTATGCTGCCTCCTTCTGCATCAAGACGATTAAAGGGTTCAAAAAGCTCGTGCTGACGTTCAGGGGCAATGCCGGGGCCGGTGTCCGTTACGCTGATGCGTACATGGTCGACTAAGTGGGCCACGGTAATATCGATTGAGCCGTTGGGGCTGTTGTACTTAATCGCATTGGAGAGCAGGTTTAACAGTATCTGTTTGGTGCGTGTGTAGTCGGCGTTAACCTGCCACTGATCATTAGGCGAGGTGTAGCGAAAACGAATGCCTGCCGCCTCGGCGCTGGCTTCCAGGGTGGAGCAGGCGTCGTTAAACACGTTGGCGAGAATAATCGGTTCGATGGAGAGCGTCATATGGCCTGCTTCGATCTTGGCCAAATCCAGCACTTCATTAATTAGGCTAAGCAGATGCTGGCCGCTTCTCTCGATTTGGGAGACCTGGCGATGCTGCTTATCGCCCAGCGGTTCCCGGCGGCTATTGGTCAGTATTTGGGCAAAACCGATGATGGCATTGAGCGGGGTGCGTAGCTCGTGGCTCATGGACGAGAGAAATTCACTTTTCGCCCGGCTGGCGGTTTCCGCCTGGTCTCGAGCGGCAGCCAGATCCCCCATGACCTGTTCACGCTCGGCCATTTGGCTATAAAGATTGATCAGCAGTGCGCAGGTATCGGTAAACGGCTGAAGCCAATCCAGCAGCGCTTGGTTCAGCGGCTGTTTGCTGTTGGCAATAGCGTACATGCCGATCAACCGTTCGCCGCTAAAAATAGGCACACCGAGGTAGTTATGCAGTGGCGGATGCCCCGGAGGGAAGCCGCCACGTTTGACATGATTATAAACATCATTGGTCATAATCACTTCACCATACGCAAATACGTTGCCAAGCAGCGATTTAGGGTTAGTGAGTGTCATGTCGCCGCTGCGCAGCCGCCCCATCAGGTGGCGCGACTCCTCACTCCATGACAGGTCTGTGATGGCATGAATTTTAAGGGCATTGGTGGTGTTGGTAGGTAGCACTTCACCTATCAGCGCGTAGTCACTATCGGTAAGTTCGCGCAGCGCCTCCATTAGAAATAGCCACAACTGTTTTCCCGACATCAGCGCTGGATAATCCGTAATGCCTTGATGGAGTACTTTGAGCAGTTTCTGCTCTTTATGCATCTGGTGGGCGGTGTGGGTTAGTTCCAGCTGAAGTTTATGTAGGCGAAGTAGCTCTTCAGCCTGACCCGCTAAACTGCCAAGTAGCTTTAAATCACGTTCGCTGAACTGACGAGGCTTTTGGTCAATGATACACAGGGTGCCAATGGCCATGTCATCCAGCGGCCGTAGTGGGTAGCCTGCGTAAAAGCGGATACGTGGTGAGTCAATGACCAGGGGGTTGTCTGCAAAGCGCTCGTCTTTATGGGTGTCTGCAATCATTAACGGCGCGTCATGGGCGATGGCATGAGCGCAGAACGAGAAGGCCCGGTTGGTTTCGCATACATCAAGACCCAGGTGCGATTTAAACCACTGGCGCTCTTTATCCACCAACGACACTAAGGCAATGGGCACATCGAACAAGTCACGGGCCAGTTGCGTCAAGCGCTCAAAAGCCGTGTCTTGAGGCGTATCGAGTACCTGTAGAGTATGCAAGGCCGCCAGGCGCTGTGTTTCATTATGAGGAGTGTCTGGGGCGTGCATAGCCTTTCCAAAGCTGGGGATTAATAAAACATCCTATAAGGTCGTTAGGCTGATAGGTAATTAAATATCGGACATTAGCCCACAAGCTTTAGCCAAGACCTATAAGTTTTATTAGCCAGCGCCGGTAAGGCGGATAAAGCATGCGGCTAGCAGAGCGTTTAGCCTGATAGAAGACACCACGCAAATGGCTAAAACGCTCAAAACCATGACGGCCGTGGTAGGCACCCATACCGCTCTCGCCGATGCCGCCAAAAGGCAGTGAAGGAACGGCGTGATGAAGCAGCGTGGCATTAAACACCAGCGCGCCAGAGCGCGTCGTTTGCAGTAACTGCTGCTGTAAGCCCTTATCATTTGTGAAGGCATACAGTGCTAACGGATGAGGGCGGGCGTTCACATAACGTATTGCTGCTGACATATCGCTAACGCCAATGACCGGTAGACAGCGGCCAAAAATCTCTTCGCGCATCATCTGGAGCCCCTGGTGGGGGTCGATAATCAGCGCTGGGGCATAAGCACCGTGATCAATGACTCTGCAGCTGTGGTCTTGGGCTTCTTGCAGCATGGCATCTAGCCGCTGTTGGTGGGCCGCGTTAATCGCGTGGGTGGCTGCATGGTCGTCGGGGCGCTGCCGTTGAATAGCCTCGCTCAATGCTTTAATCAAGGCACTAATATGGCGGCTCTCAACCAGCACGTAGTCGGGGGCGATACAGGTTTGCCCGCCGTTCATGCCTTTACCAAAAATAATATCCGCAGCCGCTTTATCGAAATCCGCATCGCCTGCCACGATGGCGGGCGACTTACCGCCTAGCTCAAGCGTCGTTGGAGTCAAATTCGCCGCGGCTGCTTGGGCCACTTGCCGACCTACCGCGCTGGAGCCGGTGAACACTAGGTGATCGAATGGCAAAGCGCTAAAAAGACGCGCCACCTCTACATCGCCTTCGATGACCTTGAGTTCTTCAGGGGTGAAGTATTGCGGCACCAGCCGTTGCAGTAGGGCGCTGGTAGCGGGGGAGTGCTCGCTGGGTTTAAGCATCACCACATTGCCCGCAGCAAATGCATCCACTATCGGCATTAGCGCCAAGCTCCAGGGGTAATTCCAGGGTGACATCACGCCGACCACGCCCAGCGGCTGCGGCGCGATGCGTGCCCGGGCAGGCATTAACCGCCACGGGATGCTAACCGACCAAGGGCGCATCCAGCGCCATAGATGCAGCCTGGTATGACGAATGGCATGGAGCACCGCGCTGATTTCAGCTATGCGTATTTCTACATCGCTGCGTTGACCAAAATCCGTTTGAATCGCGCGGATAATCTCTAGCTGGTGATGCTTGGTCATACGCGCTAATCGGGCCAGCCGGTCACGACGCTCCGTTAGCGTTGGGTAGGGCATTTGGTCGGCAGCTTGGCGCTGCGTTTGAAAGTCACCCGTCAGATCGCGCGTCATGGCCTCTCCTCATATGCCGTTACCGGCGTGGCGTTAACGTTAAATACTGCAGTTCAATCGCCGTATCTGTTTTCGTTGGCATAGCTAGTTGGCATAGATCGTTGATTTAGCCAGTTGATTTAGCCAATTGATTTAGACATCGGTGTAGATGGTTAGTGTAAACGGTTTATATAAACAGTTAGTGTAAAGTGGCCTTTTAGCCCCACACACTCGGAAAGGTGCTATGCCGTTATCCCCACTGTCGATCACTATTCTACCCACCATTGAGGCCGTTACGGCAAGCCAGTGGGACTCACTGGTCGATGATGATCAGCCCTTTTTACGACACGCGTTTTTACACGCCCTAGAGGCAAGCGGCTCTGTCAGTGAAGCCACGGGGTGGGAGCCCTGCCACCTAAGTGTATGGCAAGGCGAGCAGTTGGTCGCAGCGCTACCCATGTACCGCAAGCACCACTCCTACGGTGAGTATGTGTTTGATTGGGGCTGGGCAGATGCACTAGAGCGCGCCGGTGGCCGCTACTACCCCAAAGCCCTCAGCGCGATACCGTTCACGCCGGTGCCAGGCGCGCGTACTTTAATCGCCCAGCACGCCGATGCCAGTGCCGTGCGTACTATGTTGGCCGATGCCTGGCGCGAGCAGTGTGAAAGTCTCAGTCTGTCTAGCTGGCACTTGCTGTTTGCCGATGAAGCGGACGTCAACGCTTGGCAGGCCCAGTGCCCGGAACTGATCACCCGTGAAGGGGTACAGTTTCAGTGGCGTGATCGAGGCTTTGGTGATTTTGAGGGCTTTCTAGCCAGCCTGACCTCTAAACGGCGCAAAATGATCAAGCGCGAGCGTCGCTTGGTCGCCGAGCAAGGATTAAAGGTCTCGCGTTTAGAAGGCGATGCGATTACATCAGCGGATATGGCGCATTTCTATCGCTGCTATGCGATTACCTATCATGAGCGCGGCAGACCGCCTTATTTAAACCACGACTTTTTTGAGCGCCTGCGCCAAACCATGCCTGAAGCGCTGGTGCTGGTACAAGCCTACGTTGAAGAGCGCCCGGTAGCGGCCGCGCTCTATTTTCGTGGCAGCAGCACGCTCTATGGGCGCTACTGGGGGAGCGAAGTCGTCGCCGATTGTCTGCATTTTGAAGCGTGTTACTACCAAGGCATTGAGTACTGCTTGCAGCGTGGCTTAACGCTGTTTGATCCAGGCACCCAGGGCGAGCACAAGCTGGTGCGCGGGTTTGCACCCCAGCGCGTGCGCTCGCTGCACTATATTCGCCATCCTGGGCTAGCTGCCGGTGTTGCCCAGTTTTGTCATGAAGAGGGCGAGCATGTTAGCGCCTACCGCGATGCAGCCCACCAAGCGCTGCCATTTAAGTAGTTATTTAAGCTGTCATTTAAGCTGTTATTTAAATCATGCGCGGCTCGCTGGTGCTGCGCCTTGATGGCATAATGCGCGCCAATAAGCGCTCTTTAGTGAATCAACGCAGCTTTTGATCAAACCAGGGCTTTTTCACCAGCCAATATTTCCAGGGAGTGCCGTGATGCGCAAATGGTTAGTGATGACATTGCTCGCTGTCTTGGCGCTGCTTCAGTACGAGCTGTGGTTAGGCAACGGCGGCTGGCGCGATTTACAGCACGTGGAACAGCGGGTCGCGGTGCAAGAGGCGGCCAATGTGCCCATGCGCGAGCGCAATGCGCGGCTGGCGGCCGAAGTGACGGACTTAAAAACCGGGTTGGACGCCATCGAGGAGCGTGCCCGCAGCGATATGGGTATGGTACGCACCGACGAGCAGTTTTTCTGGGTGCCTGGTGTGGCGATTGAGAATGAGCTGATCGGTATTAATGCGGGTCTGGTCGCTCCCCAGGAGCCGCCGCAGTGAGCCAAACCTGGTTAATTGTTCCCGCGGCGGGTCAAGGCCGCCGTATGGGGGCCGACAAGCCCAAACAGTACTTGGCTTTGGCCGACGAGCAGCCGGTGCTGGCGCATACCTTGGCACGCCTTCACCGCGCCTTTCCGAATGCTCGCTTGGTGCTCTGTTTAGATAACGACGATCGTTGGTTTTCGCCACACTGGGTGCCTTTCACTGCTTGGCAACGCGTGTCGGGTGGCAACGAACGAATGGACAGCGTGTTAAATGCGCTACACGCCATGGCGGCCGACGATAATGATGTGGTGATGGTGCATGATGTGGCCCGCCCCTGTATCACCGTGGATGATCTTCAGGCGCTGTATCAAGCCGCCGCAACCCACCCCGCAGGCGCACTCTTGGCGATGCCGGTGGCGGATACCATGAAGCGCGCCGATAACCAGTGCCTGAGTGCGCGAACCGAACCCCGGGATGGCTTGTGGCATGCGTTAACGCCCCAAGGCTTTCGCTATGCGCTGCTGCGGCGAGCCCTAGAAACCGCCCGCCAGCAGCAAACGCTGGTAACCGATGAAGCCTCGGCGGTTGAAGCCTTGGGCGAGCGTCCGCAGTTAGTAAGCGGGCGGCGCGACAACCTGAAAATTACCCATCCGGACGACTTAGCGCTGGCAGCCGCGATTTTGGCGGCGCAAGCCGCTCACACGCCTGACGGGCTTTAATCACTAGGAGCTTATAATGCGTATCGGCCACGGATTCGATGTACACCGCTTCGGCCCCGGCGATCATTTAATGATCGGTGGCGTTAAGCTACCGTTTGAACAGGGCTTTGTGGCCCACTCCGACGGCGATGTGCTGCTTCACGCGATTAGCGATGCACTGTTGGGCGCCTGTGCGCTGGGCGATATTGGCCGCCATTTTCCCGATACTGACCCGACGTGGGCGGGGGCTGATAGCCGCGAGCTGCTGCGTCATGTGGTCACGCTTATTCAAGGACAGGGCTATGGAGTGGTCAATATAGACGCCACGCTGATGGCCCAAGCACCTAAAATGGCCTCTCATATCGATGCAATGCGGGAAGTCATCGCCGCTGATCTAGGGGTCGCGCTTGGTCAAGTCAATGTTAAAGCCACCACCACTGAACGATTAGGTTTTACCGGGCGCGGTGAAGGCATCGCCGCGGAGGCGGTGGTGCTGCTTAACCGTGCTGAGGCGCTTAATGATTAATATGCCGGAGTGGCAGCGCTGTCTAGACGCACAGTTTGACCCGCCTAAACCGGGCCAGTACCGTGCCCAGCCGGAAGATTTTTGGGTCGATGAGCAGCTTGATTTTACCCCTGAAGCACACGGGGAACATCTGTGGCTGCGAGTTGAAAAGCGTAATCAAACCACGTTAGATGTCGTCAAGACATTAAGTCGGCTTTGTAGCGTAACGCCCCGTGATATTGGTTACTCCGGCATGAAAGACCGCATTGCCGTCACACGCCAGTGGCTGAGCGTGCATCTGCCCGGCCGTGACGCGCCCCCTGAACTTGAGCATTCGCTTAATGCGCTGGGGATCACTGTCGTAGAACAGGCGCGCCACCCACGTAAGTTGAAGCGAGGCGTGCACCGCACAAACCGTTTTGTGTTGCGCCTGAGCGGTGAGGCCATTGAAAGTGAAGACTTTATTAGCCGCTGGGAAACGCTTTGTCAGCATGGCGTGCCTAACTATTTTGGCCCTCAGCGCTTTGGGCCTGAAGGGCGCAATCTTCAGCGTGCCGAAGCATTACTTAACCGAGGTTGGCGCAAACGCGATGATCGCCAGGGTATGATGCTCTCCACGGCGCGCAGTTTTTTGTTTAACGAACTGCTCAGCGCACGCATTGTGGATGGCACCTGGTCGCAGCCGCTGGCGGGCGATACGTTGATGCTGGACGGCACGCAAAGCGTGTTTCGTATCGATGCCTCCGATCCGACGCTTCAGGCCCGCGCCGCTGAACTGGATGTGCATCCTACTGGGGTTCTTTGGGGCGTTGGTGAAGCAGACCAGGGCGACGCCGCTGACTATGAAGCTCGTCTACTGGAGTACTACCCTGGCCTGTGCAATGGCTTAGAGCGCAGCGGAGTAAAGCAGGCGCGCCGGGCACTTCGTATGCGACTGTTGGAACCCCAGCTTGCTTGGGAGCCTGGCGCCGCCCGACTTTCGTTTTCACTGCCTCGGGGTAGCTTTGCCACTGCCGTGCTGGGTGAGCTGATGTTAACGAACGGATAGCCGTGGGTGGATTCAGCCGTTAGTGCTGTATAACTCATCAGGCTTAGAGGTTAGTAAAAGTGATGGATATAAGCCGCCACGTTACGAGCTTATGATCAAGGAGACCCGCCATGCGGCGACTACTGCTTTCAAATGATGATGGTGTGCACGCGCCGGGACTGCGTGCGCTGCACGATGCGCTGTTGGCCCATGCCAATATTCGCGTAGTGGCTCCTGACCGAGACCGTAGTGGTGCCAGCAACTCGCTCACTTTGTCACGGCCACTCTCGTTGACGCCGCTGGATAACGGCTTTTACAGCGTCGATGGCACGCCCGCTGACTGCGTCTATTTGGGCGTTCATGGTGTATGGGACGAAAAACCCGATTTAGTCATCTCAGGCATCAATCACGGCAGTAACCTGGGTGACGACGTGCTCTATTCAGGCACCGTCGCGGCGGCGATGGAGGGGCGCAATTTGGGTATGACGGCGATTGCCATGTCGCTGTGTGGCGAGCGCCATTTTGCGACGGCCGCCAGGGTAGCTGCCACCTTGATTGGCGCGGCGGATCAGCTCTCGCTACCGCCGCGAACACTGCTGAATGTCAATGTGCCCGATGTACCCTGGGAGGAAATTAAAGGCGTTAAAGTGACTCGCTTAGGCTATCGTGGGCCAGCCGAGAAACCGTTAGCGGTTAAAGACCCGCGGGGGCGTACGCGCTACTGGATTGCACCCGTAGCGGCCAATGCCGATGACGGGGATGATACCGATTTTGCTGCCGTCGAGGCAGGCTATGTGTCGATTACTCCCCTACAAACAGACCTAACGCGGCACCCCGCGCTTAACGATGTGCAGGAATGGTTGGATGTTTTTGCCTGATATCTCTCCAGGAGAGCTGCGCGGTCGCGGTATGACCTCCCAGCGTACCCGTGACCGCATGGTGGAGCGCCTCATGCAGCAGGGCATCAGCGATGCCCGGGTGCTGGAAGTCATGGCCAGCGAGCCGCGTCATTTGTTTGTTGATGAAGCGTTGGCCCATCGCGCCTACGAAGATACCGCGCTACCGATTGGCTTTAGCCAAACGCTGTCGCAGCCTTTTATCGTAGCGCGCATGACCGAGCTCGTGCTGCGTGCCGGGCCGCGCAGGGTACTGGAGCTGGGCACAGGGTCTGGCTATCAGACCTTGATACTGTCGCGGTTGGTAGAAGAGCTCTACTCCATTGAGCGCATTGGTGCGTTATACGAACGTGCGGCGGAACGGTTAAGGCGGCTAGCAGCACCTGCCACACTGGCGGTGGCGGACGGCGGCTACGGTTGGCCTGAGGCCGCGCCGTTCGACGTTATTTTGCTAACCGCCTGTGCCCAGACGTTGCCTACAGCGCTGCTAGAACAATTGAGCCATGACGGGGTGCTAATTGCCCCGTTGGAAGAGCCTGATGGTAGCCAGTGGCTTACTCAGGTAAAGCGTATCGGCAGTGCCTTTGAAAAGCGTCGGCTTGAGCCCGTGCGCTTTGTACCCTTACTGCAAGGAGTAGTGGATTGAAGCGGCAACCTTTGGGAATATTTTTACGAGGCGCAGGGATGGGCGCCGCCGACGCTGTGCCCGGCGTGTCGGGAGGAACGATTGCGTTTATTAGCGGTATTTATGAAGAGCTGATCAACACGATCAAACAGTTTGGCCCCAGCGCTATTGGCGCTTGGCGCCGCGGTGGCTGGCGGGCTCTTAGTAACCATTTGAATCTCGCCTTTTTGGTACCGCTATTGGCGGGGGTAGCGGTTAGCCTGTTTAGCGTGGCGCATTTAGCGCTCTGGTTGATGGAAGCACACCCGCTGCTGTTGGATGGTTTCTTTTTTGGCCTGGTAGCTGCCTCTGCATTGGTGGTAGGACAGGCGAGCAACGGCTGGAAGCTGTGGTATCTAGTGCCGCTACTGGTGGGGCTAGTGCTAGCACAAGCATTGCCCGGCATGATGCCGCTGGTGTTATTAATAGGTAATGAAGCACTGGTAGTGATGGTGGCAGGCTGTATCGCCATTAGCGCCATGCTACTGCCGGGTGTTTCAGGCAGCTTTCTGTTGCTGACCATGGGTCTCTACGGCACCATCATGGGCGCAATTCGCAGTTTGGACCTGGGCATTATTGTGCTGTTTGGCATGGGCTGTATGGTGGGCTTAGCGCTGTTTTCACGGCTGCTGTCGTGGCTGTTACGGCGCCACCACACCCCGACGATGCAACTGCTATTGGGGTTTATTGCCGGTTCGCTGCCGGTTCTCTGGCCATGGCGCGAGCTGTTACGCTACCAAATAGGGCCAGAAGGGCAAATGATTCCTCTGGAGTACCGCTATTTATTGCCCGCTGACTATGCCGTATTGACCGGTGCTTCGGCACAAGTGGCCGGTGTTGTCGCGCTAATGGCCGTGGGAGCCCTCATTGTCGTGTTACTCAACCGACATGCGGATCGTCGGCCAATCGATACCCAGCTTGGCGCTGAAAAGGAGTAGGTTTGTATGCGTAAAGGTTATCTACCTAAAGTACTGATGTTGTCGGCGCTGGGACTCGCAATTGCTGGCTGTGCCAGCCAGCAGGGCGGGAGCCCCCAGGTGCGGGATTTAAGCCAAGCTCGCCAAGCGGTGGAAAACTCGCCCCAGTACACAGTGAAAGCAGGCGATACCTTGTATGGCATTGCGTGGCAGCATAATTTGGATTATCGCCAGCTCGCGGCAATGAATAACATTGATCCGCCCTACCAAATTCGGCCAGGGCAAACGATTGCCCTGCGTGAAGGTGCTGGGTCGGCATCAACCGCCAGTAACCAGCCCGCGTCGAATACCTCACGTGGCGGCGGCGCCGTGGCGACCGGGTTGAGCCCGCAGACGGCTTCCGTAGCGAGTGATGACCAGGAGTTGGATTGGTTGCTGCCCGATGAATCCGCGATTCAGCGTAATCAGCGCCTCACGGCAGAACGCAATGCCGCAGAGCAAGAAGCTGATGAACTGTCCTCAACACCTCAGCCTGAAGTGGTCGCGGCGGCTGATCCTGAGCCCGCCGAGCAGCCTGAACCTCAGCCATCATCAGAACCCGAACAAACTGAGCCCGAACAAGCGCCGGCACCGGAGCCCGAAGCTGAACCCGAACCACAGCCTGAAGCCGCTCCTGCCACACAAAGTGCCAGCGTAGACCGCTCATCGCGTACCTATACGCCCGCCGAAACCATTGCTTGGCAGTGGCCTGCAGATGGCAATGTGGTTGGTGCATTTGGACAGGGTGATAGCATCACTGCCGGGATTGATATCGCCGGTGAAAAGGGGCAACCTGTTAAAGCGGCAGGCCCCGGCATCGTGGTCTATGCGGGCAGCGGCGTCAGGGGTTACGGCAACCTCATCCTTCTCAAGCACAACGATCAATTCCTAAGTGCGTATGCCCATAACGACAGCTTGCGGGTCAAGGAAAATGACGTGGTCGAGGCCGGTGAGGTCATTGCCACAATGGGGGATAGCGATGCAGAAAACGTCAGATTACACTTTGAGGTTCGCCGTGACGGGCAGCCGCAAGATCCCATGGACTTTCTGCCCTCCCGCTAAGGCACCCACCGGGAGAGTGAGCCGTCAGCATTTAACATGGACGTTGCCCGAATCGCTGCATTCGAGCGTCATATAACAATCGTCACATAACAATATGGTGTGCGTCCTAGAGCGCACCCCTTTGACTTTCTAAATGGCGGGTAGGCGACAAACGAGGGGTAAAGCCATGAGTATGTTGGAGAAAGATCTACAGGAGGTTGACCTGGATGCTGCTGAGGAGGCGCTTGATGATACTGATGATGTCACGGTAGAAGAAGACGCTTTCGAGAAAGCACTAGGGCGCGAGGATCGTCAATCGACCCAAAGCTTGGATGCGACGCAAATCTACCTCAACGAAATCGGCTTTTCGCCACTGCTAACACCAGAAGAAGAAGTTTACTACGGCCGCCTGGCGCGTAAGGGTGACCCTCTAGGGCGCTCGCGGATGATTGAGTCCAACCTGCGGCTTGTGGTGAAGATTGCCCGCCGCTACCTTAACCGTGGCTTGACGCTGCTGGATTTGATCGAAGAGGGCAATTTGGGCCTGATTCGTGCTGTGGAGAAGTTTGACCCGGAGCGTGGCTTCCGTTTCTCGACCTACGCCACTTGGTGGATTCGTCAGACCATCGAGCGGGCGCTAATGAATCAGACGCGGACGATACGCCTGCCCATTCATGTGGTCAAAGAGCTCAATATTTACCTGCGGGCGGCGCGGGAATTAACCCAGAAGTTCGACCACGAAGCCACTGCCGAAGAGATCGCCGATCACCTTGATAAACCGGTTGATGTGGTCAAAAAGATGCTTGGCCTTAATGAGCGAGTGTCGTCGGTCGATTACCCCATGGGGGGCGAGAGCGATAAGCCGCTGATCGATACGCTGGCGGACGATGAAGTTCAGGGCCCTGAAGCACGCTTGGTGGATGGTGACGTCAAGGAGCATGTGGATTTGTGGTTAGACGAGCTGAGCGAAAAACAGCGCGAGGTAGTGGTGCGCCGTTTTGGCTTGCGAGGCCACGAGTCGGCCACCCTGGAAGAAGTGGGCGCTGAAATTGGCTTAACCCGTGAGCGGGTGCGCCAGATCCAGGTCGAAGCGCTCAAGAAACTACGCCGTGCATTGGAAAAACAGGGCCTTTCTTTAGAGGCGCTGTTTGAAACCTGAGTGACGAACAGGTCTGGAAAATGACGGCTGGTTAAACCGCCTAGTATCCGGGCGAAGGGGAGGTTGAAGCGAGGGTCTTTTGTCATGGATGACAAAAGTAGCGCCCAGGGAAGGGTTCACAGCGCCCTCGCGGAAACCTCCCCTGAGCACCGATGCTACCTACTATAATCCTGGCTTAGCTAGGCACCTATTTGATGTTTTTCCTCTATAAACTTTGTAAGTGAGTCACCTCATGCGCCCCCTTGTGGCCGATATTGATCTGGACGCTCTGCGTCACAACTATCAATTGGCGTGCCGCTGCGCGCCCCAAAGCCGCTCAGTGGCAGTGATCAAGGCCGATGGGTATGGGCATGGCGCACTGGCCTGCGCTCAGGCGCTGGAGAGCTTAGCCCCGGCGTTTGCCGTCGCCTGCATTGAAGAGGCGCTTACCCTGCGTGAGGGCGGCATTACCCAGCCCATTATCCTGTTGGAAGGCATTTTCAGCGCTGATGAACTACCGCTGGTGGATACCCACGGCTTCTGGATCACGGTACACAGCCAGTGGCAGGTCGATGCTCTGCTAGCCGCTTCACCTAAAAAGCCAATTCCCGTCTGGTTGAAAGTTGACTCCGGCATGCACCGCCTGGGCTTCGCTATCGACGAGGCCGCTGCCATCTGGCGTCAGCTTAGCGCCGCGCCGAGCGTGGCCTCGCTCCATCTTATGAGTCACTTTGCCAGCGCCGATTCCCGCGATAACCGCTACTTCAACCAGCAAATGTCCCGGCTACAAGGCCTTGCTAGCGAGCTAAAAGCACCGCTGTGTTTGGCCAACTCACCGGCCACCCTGGCATGGCCCGTGGCCCATGGCGACTGGAACCGGCCGGGTGTGATGCTCTACGGTAGCGACCCCTTGGAAGTTGCCAATGAAATTACTCAGCAACTGCAGCCGGTGATGACCCTACGCTCGGAAATCATTGCCCTGCGTGAGCTGGAAGAGGGTGAGCCCGTGGGCTATAGCGGGCGCTGGCGCGCACCGCGGCGTTCACGCATTGCCGTGGTTGCCTGCGGCTACGGCGATGGTTACGACCGTCATGCGCGCGACGGCACGCCGGTACTGGTCAACGGCCAACGCTGCGCGATTGCCGGTAAAGTCTCCATGGATATGTTGACCGTTGATGTAACGGACGTAACCGACGCCGTGATTGGCAGCGAGGTTGTACTGTGGGGTAGGGCCAGCAACGGCGAGGTGTTGTCGGTGGATGAAGTAGCCCGCTACTGCGATACCATCAGCTATACGCTGCTAACAGGGGTACTGCCCCGGGCGCCGCGGCGTTATCATGGGCGTTCTGCTTAAACGGTTGTTTGCATGTCGAAATCACGTTACCCGCGCTCGTTTGCCCACCCGCGTTACTGGCCCACATGGCTAGGTATTGGTGCCATGTATATCGCTGCCTGGTTGCCTTGGCGATTAAAAATGGCCATTGGCAAAGGGCTTGGGCTGCTCGCCTGGCGCTTTGCCAAACGGCGTCGCTATATCACTGAAACCAATATAGCGCTCTGTTTTCCCGAAAAGAGCCCCGAACAGCAGAACCAGATTGTCAGAGATACTTTTATTGCCAATGGAATTGGCCTGATTGAAACCGCAACCGGCTGGTGTCGCGATGGCGAAAGCCTGCGCCATCGTGTCGCTTACATCGGTGAAGAGCACATGGCTCGCGCTGAGGCCAAGGGTAAAGGTGTGATCATTGTGGGGGTTCACTTCTCTTCCCTCGATTTAGGGGGGGCTCTGCATGCACTGTTTTTCTCCGCCGATGCGGTTTATCGCCCACATAACAACCCGCTGTTTGAGCGCTTTATGACCCGCGCCAGAAAGCGTAATTTTGGCGTAGCGATTGACCGTTACGACCTGCGTGGGGCTGTGCGTCAGCTCAAGGCGGGCCGCATGGTGTGGTACTCACCGGATCAGGATTTTGGTCGCGATGTGAGCGTATTCGCGCCGCTATTCGGCCAGCAGGCCGCCACTATTCGCTTAACGGCCAAGCTTGCGCGTATGACCGGTGCACCTGTGGTGCCTATGATGTTTCACCGCAACCCGGATAACGTTACTTATACGATTGAAAGCTTGCCAGCTTTGGAAGGGTTTCCCAGTGGTGATGAAGTCGCCGATGCCACGCGGGTCAACCAGTTTATTGAACTGGCCATTCGCAAGCATCCCGAGCAGTACCTCTGGCTACACCGACGTTTTAAGACTCGCCCTGAAGGCGAGCCAAGGGTTTATTAACCACTCGGTAACTATTCAGTAGGTTTCAAGTTGTACTCGCCAGCCTGCTGTTTCATCAGGCTTAGATAGCTGCCCCTCGTGGAAGGCAGCTTTAGCTCGCGACCATCCAGGCATCCAGCCGGAAGACACTAAGGGGTGCCTTCGGCACCCTTCGCGCGCTGAAGCGCCCTCCCACAAGTCGCTTCTGACTTAGTGCTGGCTATGGGGTGTTGTGGGAAATGGGATGGATCCGTCCCTCTGTGCCAAGATGAAGAAGTACTTCATCTAACGTGCGCAGAACACTGACGGCATCTTGAAAGAGGATCCATCCATGAACAACATTAGCATTGTGGGTATT
>Ga0209344_10000121_pt1 | contig 159520 bp, 145 predicted proteins | sample Cruoilmetagenom6_FD_187293 | JGI IMG/M metagenome (GOLD analysis project Ga0209344, IMG submission 187293) | Oil polluted marine microbial communities from Coal Oil Point, Santa Barbara, California, USA - Santa Barbara Oil Seep Sample 6 (SPAdes)... | ecosystem: Environmental > Aquatic >...
CGGTTCTCCGCAACACGAACGACATCGTCGCGGAACTCTTTCGGATAGGGCTTAGCCACAATGGCATCCTTCCAGGCCCGCCCGCAGGCAAGCCAGATCAGATGTCACCTATCCGTGCAGCAGACCCAATTGTCGCCCCAAAAACAGCGGTCGGGATGTTTCACGTGGAACATGCGCGCGTCTGACTCGCTGAATCACGGAATGAGCTGATTCTGCTCCTTCGGCATAGAGCGCGCTCACCCAGTGTGGGGCCGACTAGCGACTAGCGACTAGCGACTAGCGACTAGCGACTAGCGAAGTTTCACGTGAAACATACAGATCACGTGTGTCAGCCCTCGACTATTCAACACGCCACGGCAGGGCTGAGCGGGCGAACCTTTACGTTCGGTCGCAGCGAATTGAAACCCCCGCACGACGCGACGGGGTTCACTAACAAGGAAAATCGTATCGAGGTGAGATCCCAGACGTGGGGGAGTCAACTCCATACGTATCTAGGAGTTGAAGCCGTTGTCGCCGAGCTCTTCGAGAATACGGTTCAGGTCGGCTACCGTCGCGAAGTCAATGACGACTTGTCCCTTGCTGGCGCCGAGCGTGACCTTGACGCGAGTGTTGAGTCGATCTCCGAGTCGCTCCGCAATTTCATCCAAGTGGCCTTGCTTTTTACCTCGAGAAGGCTTGGAACGAGCAGGCTTGGTCGAGAGAGAGCCCGCGGCTGCTTCTGCCGCCCGAACTGAAAGCTCTTCATTGACGATCTTCTCCGCCAAACGTTCCATTCCGGCGCTGTCAGGAAGCGACAGCAGCGCCCGAGCGTGACCGGCTGTGAGAACTCCGGCAGCCACACGGCGCTGAACGCTCTCAGGAAGACGCAAAAGACGCATTGTATTGGTGATTTGTGGCCTTGACCGACCGATGCGCTCCGCTAGCTGCTCTTGAGTAATTCCGAAATCGGCCAGTAGCTGCTGGTAGGCCGAAGCTTCCTCGAGCGGATTGAGGTTAGCGCGATGAAGATTCTCGAGCAGTGCATCGCGAAGCATGTCTTCATCAGCGGTGCTCTTAATAACCGCCGGGATCGAAGCGAGCCCTAGGTGCTTGCTCGCGCGAAGGCGACGTTCTCCCATGATGAGCTCGTACTGAGGGTTTCCCTCGGTTGCTCCCACAAGGGGGCGAACCACGATTGGCTGGAGAACTCCGATTTCGCGAATCGAGACAATGAGCTCTTCTAGCTCTTCTTGACGGAACTCAGTCCGTGGCTGACGAGCGTTCGGAACAATATCGAGAGGGGAGAGGTTCGCGAGACGCGCACCGGGAACCGATCGAAGTCGTTCGGGAACCGAATCGCCACCAGGGAAGAATACGTCTACGGGCCGCTGCTCGTTCTCGTCAGTCGAGGGAATCAACGCGCCAATTCCCCGACCCAACCCAGTACGTTTTGGTGCTGCCATTATTTAGGTGCTCCTCGATGTGCAATCTCCGCTGCCGCTTCAAGATAGGAAAGCGATCCAGGGGAGTTCTGGTCATAGCTAATAACACTCTGGCCGTAGCTAGGTGCCTCAGAAATGCGGACCGAACGCGGAATGACGGTCGTCAATACCTGATTCGGAAAGTGCTCCCTAACGTCATCAACCACTTGATTGGCGAGGTTGGTCCGAGAATCGTACATCGTCATAAGAATCGTAGAGACTCGGAGTCGGGGATTGAGGTGTCGCTCGATCAACTTGATGTTGTTGAGCAGCTGGCTCAAACCCTCGAGAGCGTAGTACTCGCACTGGATAGGAATAAGAACTTCCTGAGCAGCCACGAATGCATTGATAGTGAGAAGACCCAAAGACGGCGGGCAATCGATAAAGACATAGTGGAACGGCTCAGGTGCTTCCGCTAGAAACGTATCAAGTGCGGATCGGAGTCGTTGCTCCCGAGCGACGAGCGAAACAAGCTCAATCTCGGCACCAGCAAGATGGATCGTGGCCGGAACACAAAACAGCGCTGCGAATTCAGGGCTCTTCTGCACGACATCGGCCATCGCAACATCGTTGATCATTACGTCATAAACGCTCGCGGTCTCGGATCGATGTTCCACCCCAACCGCAGTGGATGCGTTCCCTTGAGGATCGAGATCAATTACTAGTACGCGAGCGCCAGTGCGGGCGAGGGCAGCAGCGAGATTCACCGTCGACGTCGTCTTACCCACACCACCCTTTTGATTGGCGACCGTGAAGACACGGGGCTGAGAAGGGAGGGGAAGCGAGGCCGAAGCAACTGCTTGCCGACGACGGGTGAGATGCGCGATTTCCCGCGCAAGCGGCGTGGATTCATCGAACGATTTGCCTTGTTCGTTGACTTCGCTTTCGGGATGTTTCACGTGAAACTTTCTCTCAGACTGATAGTGAATCGGATGGGGATTGAAACGGCTCACGAGCCAACCGAATCAGTCCACTCTAGCCCGAAAGACCCTTGTGATCTCCGGAGTGATTCCTTCTCCGAGAACGAGAGATTCCACATCCTTCAAGCGAGCCTTACGGATGGCTTTTGCCGCGGCCTCGATTTCGGCATCGATGCGCTCACCCTTCATAAAGACCATCTCGCCCCCTGGCGCCAGAAGGTGTTCGGTCGAAGGAATCAGCTTGGAAAGGGCCGTGACTGCACGAGCCGTTATCTGACTCAAGGCCTCAGCGTAGGGAGCATCCTGAGAGCGCGAGCGATCAACAACGACATTGGTCAGGCCGAGACGACTAGCTTCAGCGTTGAGCCAATCAACTCGGCGCTCCATGGGCTCAATCAGTACGAACTCGACATCCGGCCGGGCGATCGCAAGCACCAAGCCAGGCAGGCCTGCACCACTTCCGATGTCACCAACAAGACCTGGTCGAAGCAGGGGAGCGACAAGGACACAATTAATGATGTGCCGTGACCACAAACGCGGTACCTCTAAAGGACCAATAAGACCGAGTTCCTCACCACGGAGAGCCAAACTCTCGGTGTAGGCACGCGCGAGCTCAATCCGAGCGCCAAAAAGTTCAGAAGCAATCTCCGGCTCAGATTCGAGCCTCAGTCCATCCGTCAATGTTTCACGTGAAACTATGAACGAGTGATGACTGTGTGACGGTCGCGGCCTTCACCGCTGGACTGCGAGACAAAACCACGCTCGGCTACAACATCATGAACGAGCTTGCGCTCGTAAGAGGACATAGGGGGGAGTGCTGCGGAGTCAGACCCCGCCTCGATGCGAGCAACAGCCGCGTCTACCAACTTGGCAAGCTCAGCTGCGCGCGCCTCACGCGAACCACCGATATCGAGAATCAGGCGCGAAAAAACACCCGTCTTATTCTGAACAGCTATTCGCGTGAGCTCCTGCAGTGCCGTAACTGTCTCTGGCTTAGAAAGAAGTCGCAGATTCGTGTCTTCACTCGAGGTCACCGAGATATACGAACGCCCGGCACGCGCGTCGATTTCGATATCGCCGTCAAGGTCCGCAATATCGAGCAGTTCCTCGATGTAGTCAGCCGCGATGTCGCCCTCTTCTTCGAGCTGCGCTGTCGTGCGGTCTAGACGATCATCAACAGGAGCATCCTCAATGGCGGCGCTGTTGGTTTCAGAAACGTTCGTCATTTCTTTTTTCCCTGCTTCTTCTTTGCACGGTTCTTGCTAACGGGCTGATCCCGCTGCGGGTTCTTCGGCTCTTCAATAACGATGGTGCCGGCCTCGGGCGTCTCTTCGACGATCCCCTTGCGCTGATTGCGCTTGGCGAGACGCGCCTCACGAGCCAGCGCGGCCTCACTACCAGGAGTGGGCATGTTGCGGATGACGAGGAACTGCTGACCCATGGTCCAGAAGTTCGAGACGAGCCAGTAGAACATCACGCCGAGCGGGAAGGTGAAACCCGAGAAGGCAAACACGAGGGGGAGTAGGTACAACATGATCCGCTGTTGGCGGTACATGGGGCTGGCTTTCATCTCTGCCGACTGGTTCTTCGACATGATCTGAAGCTGAGTAATGAACTGCGAACCCGTCATCAAAATAACCATGATGACTGCGGTGACGATGACGGCTACATTGCCCTCTGCAGTACTGATAGCAAGGTGTAGCGGCGCAATATCGAAAAGTGAAGAGGTTCCGAATGACTCTGCGAGGTCCGCGTTGAGTAGTCCAACGCCCGCAGGATGGTCCTCAAGCTGAGCTTCACGTAGTACTGAAAAGAGACCGAAGAAGATCGGCATCTGGAGGAGCAAGGGGAGGCAGGAGCTGAAGGGGTTAGTTCCAGCCTTCTTGTACATCTCCATAGTTTCGCGAGACATTGCCTCGCGGGAGAACTGATCCTTTTTGCCCTTGTACTTGTCTTGAATCTTTTTGAGCTGCGGTGCAACTTCCATCATGCGACGCTGGCTTTTGATCTGACGAACAAAAACTGGAATCAACGCGGCACGAACTACCAGCACGAGACCGACGATCGACAACACCCAGGTGAGGCCGGCATCCGGATCCATACCGAAGAATGTGATGACCTCATGGAACGCTACGAGGATTGCTTCGATCACCCACTTGATTGGCCAAAGCAGACTGCTAAAGAAAGCGAAAAAGTCCATGAAGTGGTTAGCCCCTTTCGTGGCTTGCGGCTACAACAAAGCCGAACCGAGTGATCTGGTAGCGGTCATGCCGGCGAGCCGGGATGTCGTCGACTCCTCCTTCTGCCCACGGGTGACAGCGAAGGATCCGACGAGAGCCAAGCCACACACCACGGAGAACACCATGTTGCTGGATAGCTTGAAGAGTGTAGTGGGAACACGACGGGTAATAACGGCAGACATCTCCATAAAGAGGAGATACAACCGCACGGTAGATGCGCAGTACAAGAACACAGATATTCCTTGGAATGAGCAACGCGAACGTAGCGACGGAGTTCATGCCTTCACCACGATGCGGTCAATCCCTTCTGCGATCTCAGCCAGTAGCGTAGTGGACTCAGCTTGCGCAGCGCCTGCTAGAGCCCGAACAACGATGTCCACATCAGTGTCAATATTCGGCAGCAATTGAAAAGCTGCGGCACGAAGTCGACGACGCACTCGGTTTCGTACCACAGCATTGCCCACCGCCTTGGACACGATGAATCCGAATCGGACTCCCTGTGATCGCTCATTCTTCACAATGTGAAGAATGCAGTGCGGTGCTGTAAAACGACGACCCCGACGAACGGCCAAACGAAAATCGCTTGGCAACGCTACGCGGTTCGCCTTAGACAGCACCGGACGAGACTAAGCGGAGAGTTCGGTGCGTCCCTTGCGACGACGCGCGCTCAAAATCGAGCGGCCGGCACGAGTGCGCATACGAAGACGGAAACCGTGTACCTTCGCGCGGCGACGGTTGTTCGGCTGAAAAGTTCTCTTGCTCATAGCTATATCTCCAAGGCCCAGCTCTGGCAGCCGGGAAGAATTGGTAGGCCCTAGGGCCGGAAGTCAACTGATTAAAACTACGGCGTTAAACGCATGCGGTCAAACCGCAATGTGAATGACGCCGCATTATCCACACAGAATACATCGGTATTGGTAACGACATGCTGTGGACAACTAAGGTGACTATCGGTGCATAACGGACAAAAGATCACAGTATTTCAGCGAGAATAGCTGTACTCACCAGTGGATAAGCCTGTGAGTAATTATTGACGAGGGATGGGAAAAGAATGTCGGAAACACCCGACCCTACTAAGGGACTATGGCAAATAGTTCTGTCACACCTCAACGGAGACGAACGAATTACCCCTCAACTACAGGGCTTCGTGAACTTGGTTGAACCCAAAGGCGTTATGGCCGGCACCCTCTACTTAGAAGTTCCCAACGAACTCACTCGAGGAATGTTAGAACAGCGACTTCGTCAACCATTCATTGATGCGATCGCTGCTCTGGATGATTCCCACGGTGTCACCAACTTCGCGACTGTCGTCAATCCGGAGATCCAGCAAGACGCTCTCTCCCAAGACATCCCTCACACAGAACAGCCCTATATCGAGCCAACACCTCCGGCTCCCGTCGAGAAATCGTCGCCTCGACGAAGTGACTCGAGACTGAATCCCAAATACAGCTTCGACAATTTTGTAATCGGCGGCTCAAACCGTTTCGCACACGCGGCAGCAGTTGCAGTCGCAGAGGCCCCGGCAAAGGCATACAACCCTCTCTTCATTTATGGCGGATCCGGTCTCGGCAAGACTCACCTCTTGCATGCAATTGGTCACTACGCCGAGAGCCTCTACCCAGGCATCCGTGTGCGCTACGTCAGCTCAGAAGAGTTCACCAATGACTTCATCAACTCAATTGCCAATAACCGTGCTTCGGTATTCCAATCTCGCTACCGCGAGATCGATATCCTCCTGATTGACGACATCCAGTTTTTGCAGGGTAAAGACTCGACTCAAGAAGCGTTCTTTCACACCTTCAATACGCTTCACGACCACAACAAACAGGTGGTCATCACCAGCGACCTTCCACCCAAACACCTCACAGGTTTTGAAGACCGGATGCGATCACGCTTCGAGTGGGGCCTGATTACTGATGTACAAGCTCCTGACCTCGAAACTCGCATTGCAATTCTGCGTAAGAAGGCCCAGAGCGAGAAGATGCAGGTGGGCAACGACATCCTCGAGTTCATGGCGTCGAAGGTCTCCTCCAACATCCGGGAACTCGAGGGCACGCTAATTCGTGTCACGGCATTCGCAAGCCTCAATCGCACAGAAGTCGATATGGCCTTGGTTCAAACCGTACTCAAAGACCTCATCACTCTTGATGAAGACAATGTGATCGCCCCGGTCGACATCATCAATCACACAGCTGACTACTTCAAGCTCACCGTTGACGACCTCTACGGTTCGTCCCGTTCGCAGGCTGTAGCTACCGCACGTCAGATTGCAATGTACCTCTGCCGAGAGATGACAAATCTCTCGCTACCCAAGATCGGTCAGCTCTTCGGCAATCGCGACCACACCACTGTGATGTACGCCAATAAGAAGATCACCGAACTCATGAAAGAACGCCGCTCGATCTATAACCAGGTCACCGAGCTCACCAGTCGCATCAAACAAAATCACCGATTCAGCCAAAAATAGGTTTTCCCACTTGGGGATAACTTGGGGATAACCTCTTCAACTCGCCGGAAAGATTGTTGACCACAAAAAACTTTCTGTGGAATTGAGAATTCCTGTAACTCGAGTTTTCACGAAGAGTGCGATTGTTCTCCACGTCTCGTCAACAAGTCACACTGATGTAGTTTCCAGCAATTACAAGAAATTCACAGAGTTATACACACAATCCACAGTGGTTAAGAGTGTGACCTTTAAAGAATGAAATTTGAATCCCAAATAACCTGTAGTTCGCAAGTGGATTGGCTGTGCCAGTATTAACGGCCAGAGCGTGATCCGGTTAGGGGTAGTTCATGAAGTTTCAGGTCAATCGTGACGTCTTCAGCGAGGCGGTTTCGTTTGCGGTAAAACTGCTGCCGCAGCGAACGACGTTGCCCATTTTGAGCGGTGTCTTGATTGAAGCCACTGATGAAGGCCTGACGTTGTCGTCTTTCGACTACGAAGTTTCAGCTCGAACCCAGATCGTCGCAGAGGTTGAAGAGCCTGGTCGCATTCTTGTTTCAGGCAAGCTCTTGGCAGACATTGCGAGCCGACTGCCCAACGCCCCAGTGCGTTTTAGCACCGAAGAGAACAAGATCATTGTCGCGTGCGGTACCGGTCATTTCACACTCTCAAGCATGCCCGTGGAAGAGTACCCAAGCCTTCCTCAAATTTCTGACAAGGTTGGCACACTAAAAGCTGACCTGTTCTCCGCAGCAATTTCGCAAGTAGCCGTCGCTGCGTCTCGCGATGATGTGACCCCGGTGATCACAGGTGTGCAGCTCGAAGTTTCACAGAACAACATTTCGCTTGTTGCTACCGATCGTTACCGTGTGGCTGTTCGTGACATCGAATGGGATGCCGGGGCATCCGGAGTTGAGTCGGCAACAGCACTCGTGCCGGCAAAGACTCTGATGGAGGTCGGTAAGACTTTCGGAAACAGTGGTGAGATTTCAGTGGCCATCACTAGCACCGATGAGCGTGAGCTGATTGCGTTCCAGGCAGAGAAGAAAACAGTGACCTCGTTGCTGATTAAGGGAAACTTTCCACCGGTTCGCCGACTTTTTCCCGAGACTGTGGATAACTTCGCCGTCATGAACACTGGAGAGCTCATTGAAGCTGTCCGACGAGTTTCACTTGTGCTCGAACGTGAAGCAGCCTTGCGATTTACTTTCACCGATGAGGGGGTAACTCTCGAGGCAATCGGATCCGAGCAGGCCCAAGCGTCTGAAACCATCGATGCTTTCTTGACCGGTGACGACACCGTCGTTTCGTTGAAACCCCAGTTCTTGATTGATGGCCTCAGCTCGGTCCACTCTGAATTCGTGCGTATTTCATTCACGAAGACTGAGAACCCCAATAAGCCTGGCCCGGTCTTGATCACGAGCCAGTCATCCAAGGATCAACCAGGCAGCGACAACTACAAGTACCTGCTGCAGCCCAACCTATTGTTGAGGTAACTCATGGCAGACACCATGCACATCGGAATTGTTGGGCTCGGCAAAATGGGCAGCAACATGCGTGAACGCATGCGAGCTGCAGGTCTCACAGTGACGGGGTATGACCCGAATACTGAAGTGAGCGATGTAGCCGAACTAACGGATCTAGTGGATGACCTTCCGACGCCGCGCGTTGTGTGGGTCATGGTTCCGTCTGGGGCGATAACTGATTCTGTAATTACGGATGTATCTGCGCTTCTTGAACCCGGTGACTTGGTAATCGATGGTGGTAATACCCGGTTTACTGATGATCAATTGCACCGAGACCAACTAGCGAAATTGAAAATCTCTTTTGTGGATGTCGGAGTTTCTGGCGGCATTTGGGGACTCGACAACGGCTATGGGCTGATGGCCGGCGGCGACAAAGACGATATCGAACGCGCTATGCCCATTTTTGATGCACTTCGCCCTGAAGGACCACGGGATGAGGGCTTTGTTCATGCGGGGCCCGTCGGTGCCGGTCACTACGCCAAAATGGTTCACAACGGCATCGAATATGCGTTGATGCAGGCGTGGGCTGAAGGATTCGAACTCCTCGATAGTCGTAAAGATCTCATCGAGGATGTTCCTGGAACGTTTAAAGCATGGCAGCGTGGAACGGTAGTGAGATCATGGCTTCTTGAACTGTTGGTGAAAGCCCTAGAAGAAGATCCTGAGTTCGCTGATATTGCTGGTTACGTTGAGGATTCGGGCGAGGGCCGTTGGACAGTGCACGAGGCACTCAACCAAGCAGTCGCGGTTCCGACTATTAGTGCAGCAATATTTGCGCGTTTTGTATCACGTCAAGCAGATTCGCCCTCAATGAAGGCTGTCGCAGCTCTCCGCAATCAGTTCGGCGGGCATAGCGTCCGCAAGAACTAAGCTTTGCCGCGATGCGCGTAACTCACGTCGAGCTCAAGGACTTTCGTAATTACAGAGAGCTCACACTCGAACTTGTTCCAGGGCCAACGCTCATTGTTGGATCGAATGGCCAAGGTAAAACCAACCTGGTCGAAGCGCTGGGTTTTCTCAGCACTCTCGGTTCTCATCGAGTTTCCACCGATCATGCGATGGTGCGTCAATCGATGGATGCTGCGATTGTCAGGGTGAGACTTGAACACAATGAGCGCAAGTTCTTGGCCGAGGTGCAAATTAATCGTTCCGGGGCCAACCGAGCTCAGATCAATCGTTCCGTCATCCGAACTCGAGAGCTTCCGCGGTACTTTTCGAGCGTCTTATTTGCGCCAGAAGACCTTGCTCTCGTTCGAGGAGAACCTTCAGGTCGACGCCGCTTTATCGATGACCTTCTTGTGCTGCGATCACCGCGCTTTAGCGGCGTAATGAGTGACTACGAACGTGTAGTGAAACAACGCAACATGCTGTTAAAGTCGGCGAGAGCATCCGGGGTCCGAGACACGCAGCTGAGCACTCTTGATGTGTGGGATGAACGTCTGATCGCATTCGGGTCAGAAATTATCAGTGCACGAAGCGCTCTCGTGGCAGATCTCAGTCCCGAAGTTGCGCGTGCTTATGAACGGATTGTGGGAGCCGACCACGGTGCGTCACTCGCCAACTCATTGAGTGTTATTTCTCGGCAGGATGATCCGGACAACGCCGTAGCAACAAATGACGTCGGCGAAATAATTTCAGTCGCTGACGCGACCGCGGCGTTCACTGCAGCGCTAGCTTCAGTTAGAAAAGCAGAACGAGACCGCGCGATCACCCTCGTCGGTCCCCACCGCGATGACCTCATTTTTGGTCTTAACGGATTGCCAGCTCGCGGCTATGCAAGTCACGGCGAATCCTGGTCGTTCGCTCTTGCTCTCAAACTAGCGTCTGCAGAATTACTTCGTCGAGACTCCGCAGCTGGCGATCCTGTACTCATCTTGGATGACGTTTTCGCAGAATTGGATCAATCACGGCGAGAACGGCTAGCAAGTTCTATTTCTGGTTTTGAGCAAGTTCTCATTACGGCTGCGGTCTATGGTGATGTGCCGGCCGAGCTCGCGGCTAACGTTGTGCGAATTCAAGCCGGCAAGGTGATTTCAAGTGAATGAACGTGATCCGAACGTCGATGAGCATGTCGCGGTATATCTACGTTTTCGCGATGTTTTTGGTGACGCAACAAAACGTTCGTATATGGCGCGCAAGAGAAATAAGAAGGAACCAGGAACCAGCGTTCCCTTCGCTCCCGGGCGCGACCCCCATGGGCTTGGCGATGTGATGGATAGCTTAACGTCAAACATGGGATGGAAATCGCCGCTTGCGCGATCGGAACTCATTCTTGCGTGGACGACCATCGTTGGTGCCGAAACAGCGGAGCATTCAGAGCCGGTAGGAATCGAGGAGGGCGTGTTGACCATCCGATGTGATTCGACGGCGTGGGCGACACAGTTGCGACTGATGCGCGGACAGATCACTACGACGATTGCTCAGCAACATCCAGAAGCAGGCGTGGAATCGGTTCGCTTTGAAGGCCCCAACGCCCCTTCGTGGAAAAGAGGCCCCAGATCAATTCCAGGTAGGGGCCCGCGCGATACTTACGGCTAGGGAGACAAAATAGGTCACGCCGCTAAAGAAACTCCCGCAGAACGCTATTTGACCGCCGCGGGCGCTCGGAATTTGTTAGAATCTCATTAGCCGTCGGACGCACCTCCCTATGGAGTTATCTGCTCTGAATGGCGAGTGTGAACTAGCGGCAGGAGCCTAACTTCAGATGACATCGACACCCTCGAACGACGTGCCCGAGAGCCAGATTATTGCCAACGGTCACGTTGCCGCAGACAGCTACGGTGCCGATCAAATTCAGATCCTTGAGGGTCTCGAAGCGGTACGCAAGCGTCCCGGTATGTACATCGGCTCCACCGGGCCACGCGGTTTGCACCATTTGGTTTATGAAGTTGTCGACAACTCTGTTGACGAAGCTCTCGCTGGCTACTGCGACAACATCAATGTGTGGATTCGCAAAGATGGTTCCGTTCGCGTTCGCGATAACGGCCGTGGTATTCCGGTAGACCTGAACCAGCAAGAACAAAAGTCAACTGTCGAAGTGGTCATGACGATTCTGCACGCCGGTGGAAAATTCGGCGGCGGCGGCTACGCCGTATCGGGTGGACTCCACGGTGTGGGTATCTCCGTTGTTAACGCGCTGTCAGAGAAAGTTGAAACCGAAGTTCGTCGCCAAGGCCACGTATGGAGCATCGGATTCGAGAACGGTGTTCCCACTGCACCCCTTGTTCAAGGCGAAAGCACTGAAGAAACCGGAACCCAGCAGACTTTCTGGCCGAGCAAAGAGACGTTCGAAACAGTTGAGTTCGATTTTGAAACGCTGCGCGCGCGCTTCCAGCAGATGGCGTTCCTTAACAAGGGGCTGCGCATCACAATCACCGATGAGCGCGGTGAAGAAGAAATTTCCGAGAGCTACATGTATGAGCGTGGCCTTGTTGACTACGTCGAGTACTTGAATAAGACAAAGAAGAACGAACTCATTCATCCGGATGTTATTGCGTTCGAGTCGGAAGACACCGAAAAGAAGATTTCGCTTGAAGTTGCGATGCAGTGGACGGGTGGATACTCCGAGAGTGTTCACACCTACGCCAACACCATCAACACTCACGAGGGTGGAACCCACGAAGAGGGTTTCCGTGCGGCACTCACCACTCTGGTTAATCGTTACGCGCGCGAGAAAAACATCATCAAGGAAAAGGACGAGAACCTTTCTGGTGACGACGTTCGTGAAGGACTGACCGCGGTCATTTCGATCAAGCTTGGCGAACCTCAGTTCGAAGGCCAAACCAAAACCAAGCTCGGTAATACCGAAGCCAAGGCGTTTGTTCAGCGCATTGCGGGACAACAGCTCGGTGACTGGTTCGACCGCAACCCCACGCAAGCGCGCGATGTTATTCGCAAAGCAATTCAGGCCTCGCAGGCTCGACTTGCAGCTCGCAAGGCGCGCGAACAAACTCGCCGCAAGGGACTTCTCGAATCGAGCGGAATGCCCGGAAAGTTGCGCGACTGCTCGAGCAAAGATCCCTCGCTTTCCGAAATCTTCATGGTTGAGGGTGACTCGGCAGGCGGCTCCGCAGTTCAGGGCCGTAACCCCGAGTTCCAGGCGATCCTTCCGCTCCGAGGCAAAATCCTTAACGTAGAAAAGGCGCGCCTCGATCGAGCTCTCGGAAATGCTGAAGTCCAGGCGATGATCACGGCGTTCGGTGCCGGTGTAGGTGAGGACTTCGATCCCGAAAAGGCTCGGTACCACAAGATCGTTTTGATGGCTGATGCCGATGTTGATGGCCAGCACATCACGACATTGCTGCTCACCCTGCTCTTCCGCTATATGCGTCCGCTCATTGATTTGGGTTATGTCTACCTCGCGCAGCCACCGCTCTACCGTCTCAAATGGAGCAACGCGCAGCATCAGTACGTGTATAGCGACGCTGAGCGCGATGCGTTAACAGAACTGGGACTCTCAGAAGGCAAGCGCATGCCCAAGGACAACGGCATCCAGCGTTACAAGGGTCTCGGTGAGATGGACTACAAGGAACTCTGGGAAACCACGATGGATCCTGCAACTCGCACGCTTCTTCAAGTCACATTGGATGACGCTGCCGCGGCGGACGAAATCTTCTCGACTCTCATGGGCGAAGACGTCGAGTCTCGCCGAAACTTCATCCAGCGCAATGCCAAAGACGTCCGCTTCTTAGACATCTAGCTCCAACCGAGCTCACGGCGCCCGCACTCGCGACAGATACAGACTGGAACTGAAATTTAATGGCTGACGAAGAAACTCCGAAGAAGACCTTCGAAGATGCACCCGTAGACGACCGTCACGACAAGATTAATCAGGTCGATCTTCAACTGGAGATGCAACGCTCCTACCTCGACTATGCGATGAGCGTTATCGTGGGCCGTGCGCTTCCTGAGGTGCGCGATGGCTTGAAGCCAGTGCACCGTCGCGTTATTTATGCGATGTATGACGGTGGATACCGCCCAGACAAGGGTTTCTCCAAGTGCACCCGTGTCATCGGTGACGTCATGGGACAGTTCCATCCGCACGGTGACTCCTCGGTGTACGACGCACTTGTTCGTCTCGTTCAGCCGTGGAGCCTGCGTTACCCGTTGGCCTTGGGCCAGGGAAACTTCGGATCTCCCGGAAACGACGGCGCTGCAGCTCACCGTTATACCGAAACCAAGATGGCCCCGCTGGCCATGGAGATGGTTCGGGACATTGAAGAAGACACCGTCGACTTTCAAGACAACTACGACGGTCGCACCCAGGAACCCACGGTTCTGCCGAGCCGTTTTCCCAACCTGCTCGTCAATGGTTCGGTGGGTATCGCGGTCGGTATGGCTACGAACATCCCGCCGCACAACCTGCGCGAGGTGGGGGAGGGTGCACTCTGGCACCTAGCAAACCCCGATGCTAGCCACGAAGAACTCGTCGAAGCACTCATTCAGCGCATCAAGGGACCAGACTTCCCGACCGGCGCCCAGATCTTGGGTGTCAAGGGGATTCAGGACGCGTACCGCACTGGGCGCGGATCGATCACGATGCGCGCAGTGGTTAATGTCGAAGAGCTTCAGGGTCGCACCTGCCTGGTCGTCACTGAACTGCCGTACCAGGTCAACCCCGATAACCTGGCCCTGAAAATTGCGGATCTCGTCAAGGATGGCAAGCTCGCCGGCATCGCCGACATCCGTGATGAGACGTCGGGCCGTACCGGCCAGCGCCTCGTCATCGTGCTCAAGCGCGATGCCGTAGCCAAGGTTGTTCTCAACAACCTCTACAAGCACACGCAGCTGCAGGAAAACTTCGGCGCGAACATGCTCGCGATCGTTGACGGCATCCCGCGCACGCTCTCGATTGACGGCTTCATCACTGAGTGGGCTACCCACCAGATCGAAGTTATTGTTCGCCGTACCGAGTTCCGTCTGCGCAAGGCCGAAGAGCGCGCCCACATTTTGCGTGGTTATCTGAAGGCTCTGGATGCTCTGGATGAGGTTATTGCGCTCATCCGTCGTTCACCGACCGTCGAAGATGCCCGCACCGGGCTTATTGAACTACTCGACATTGACGAGATTCAAGCTCGCGCGATTCTTGACATGCAGCTTCGTCGCCTCGCGGCACTAGAACGCCAGAAGATCATCGATGAGCACGACGAGATCGAGACTCAGATTGTTGATTTCAAGGCGATCATTGCTAGCAAGGAACGCCAGAGCAACATTGTCAGCGAAGAACTGACCGAGCTTCTCGCCAAATATGGTGACGATCGCCGCACCGAAATCATGATGGGTTTCGACGGCGATATGAGCATGGAAGACCTCATCCCCGAAGAGGAGATGGTGGTCACCGTCACTCGCGGCGGCTACGTGAAGCGCACGCGCAGTGACAACTACCGCAGCCAACACCGCGGCGGCAAGGGAGTCAAGGGCGCTCAACTCCGCGCTGATGATGTGGTTGATCATCTCTTCGTGACTACGACCCACCACTGGTTGTTGTTCTTCACGAATACTGGTCGTGTTTATCGCGCGAAGGCCTACGAATTGCAAGAGGGTGGCCGTGACGCCAAGGGCCAGCACGTTGCCAACTTCTTGGCGCTTCAGCCAGGCGAAGAGATCGCGCAGATTCTCGACATCCGTGATTATGAGCAGTCGACCTACCTGGTGCTCGCGACCCTCAATGGTCTCGTGAAGAAGACTGCGCTAGCGGACTACGACACCAACCGCAGTGGCGGAATTATCGCGGTGAACCTCCGCGAGGGTGACGAACTCGTTTCGGCAATGCTCGTCGAAAACACGGATGATGTCTTGCTGGTTTCGCGCAAGGGAATGTCGATTCGGTTCACGGCATCCGACGAAGCACTCCGACCGATGGGGCGTTCCACCTCCGGTGTAATGGGAATGAGCTTCCGTGAGGAGGACCAGCTTCTCAGTGCGAGCGTGGTTCCGGAAAGCGGTTTTGTGTTCGTGGTAACCGAGGGCGGGTTCGCGAAGCGTACTGCTGCCGATCAGTACCGCGTTCAGGGCCGTGGCGGCTTGGGTATCAAGGTTGCCAAACTCGACGGAACTCGCGGTGACTTGGCGGGTGCCCTGATGGTCGGGGACGAAGACGAAGTTCTTGTGGTTCTTGCCAGTGGCAAGGTGGTACGCTCTTCTGTCGCTGAGGTTCCGGCCAAGGGTCGTGACACTATGGGCGTCGTTTTCGCCCGGTTTGCAGCGGAAGACAAGATCATTGCAATCGCGCGAAACAGCGAACGAAATCTAGAGAACAAAGAACTTGAAGCTGGGAACGATAGTGTTCCGAGTGAAGATGCCCCTGCTGGGAAGGACGAGTCGGTAGATGAGTAGTGTCGCGGAGAAGCTGCAGCGCAAGTCGCAGCGCCAAACATCGGTTAAACAGGTTCGCCTCAAGCTGGTGTACATCGACTTCTGGTCGGCTGTAAAGTTCTCATTCCTTGTGGCAGTGTCGCTGGGAATCGTTCTTGTCGTCGCCTCTCTCTTGATCTGGATCGTTCTGAATTCCACGGGAATCTTCGGAAAGCTCGACGAGATTTTCCGTGACGTTCTCAGCGATGAGACGTTCAGTGTTGCCACGAGCTTCTCTCTGGGACAGGTGGCTGGATTCTCGCTCGTGGTCGCAGTTCTCAATGTTCTAGTTGGTACTGCGCTCGGTGCAATTGCGAGTATGCTTTATAACTTCAGCGTCCGACTGACCGGCGGAATCCTCGTGGGTTTCACCAATAACTAGTCGATTACGCCAAACGGTCAGAATGCGGTACTCTCGTATCTGCCCAACGGGGGTATAGCTCAGGCGGTTAGAGCGCTTCGCTGATAACGAAGAGGTCCGTGGTTCAAGTCCACGTACCCCCACTGGAATCTTCACAAGAGATTCCTTAATTGGGGCCTTAGCTCAATTGGTAGAGCGCCTGCTTTGCAAGCAGGAGGTCAGGGGTTCGATTCCCCTAGGCTCCACAGCACGACAACGAAAATCCCGGCCAGATTACTGGCCGGGATTTTCGCGTTAACGGTTTTGTTGCTGCGTCGCGGTCAATTGCTGTGCGACCGCTTGTGACGTTTGAGCAGCATGAATGTGCCGCCGGTCAGGATAAGAAGCGCCGCCCCAATCACGGCCGCGAAGGCGGGCTCATTGCCGGTGGCGGGCAGGAGATCCTCGAGCGAAGAAACGACGATTACGTAGCTAGCAGAGCTCGTCGGAGATGCGCCATTGCTCGCAGTGATAGTGAATGAAAACGAGCCGGTGGCAGTTGGTGTTCCCGAAACAAGCCCGGTTGCTGAATTCAAGGTCAGGCCGGAGGGGAGTGAACCAGAAGTGACTGCGAATGTCGCTGTTGGCGTTCCACTGGCGGTGATTGTGAATGAGTAGGGCGTGTCTACTGTGGATGCAGGTGGTGCCGTCGAGGTTATTGTCGGGCTAGTGGTGACCGTTCCAAACGTTGTCGAACATCCCGAGGGAACGGTTATCGGGTTGGAGTCCAGGGTGACTGCCCCTGTGCTGGCGAGAAGTCTTCCTTCGACAGTTGCACTTGTCAAAGCACTAATGGATTGTTTCGCCATTACTGTGCCGACCATCAATGAGTTATCGCCGAGCGTCGCCGAGCTACCCACTTGCCAGAAAACGTTGCACGAGCTGGCTCCACCGGTCACGGTGATGTTGCTTGCGGAACCTGTGATGAGAGTACTTGCGGCTTGAAACACCCACACCGAGGAAGCACTGCCGCTCAAGGTGAGGTTCCCTGACAATGAAAGCTCGCCACCCGAATACACGCCAGGGGTGAGCGAGAGTCCAGTGAGATCACTGAGTCCCGACGTGGTGGGCGTCAGGCTCGCCGCGGTGTTGTAGGCCGTGGTGAGGTCTACTTGTGCTTGAGACGCTACGGAATCGGCGAAGTGGTCTGTGTCCCGGTGAAACTGCCATCCGGCGGCCCAGTGAACCCGGTGATCGCAGAGTCTGGGCTGACACCAATGTCGCCGGCCACCGTCGTCGGTCCGGTGTTCGTGATCGCGCTGGCACCGAGAACCCCGAATTGAGACGCGGTACCCAGATTGATCGGACCATCGATTGAAGTTGCTGCCCAGCTAGGGCTTGCAGTGAGAAGAAGAAGGCCGGTAATGGCAACCACAGCGGCTGATCTGGCGACGGAATTTCTGCGCGGACGAGTATTAGATTTCATGGGAACCCCAGCCCACTAGGACGGGTACGTGGAGCAACGAGATGTTCCCACGAAGAACGGCTCCCGTTTGGCAACACTACCACGCGATATAGCGTGCATTATCACACTATGAAAACTATTACAAAACGGCTCTGGCCCGGTTCCAATCGGAACCGGGCCAGAGCCGTACAGAGGTTGTGGCTACACCGCATTTGGTGAGCAGCAGAAAGAAGCTATGCAGTCTCTGCTTCGTCGTCGATCCAGAGGTCGTCATCTGCGCGCAACGTCTGCCACGCGGCGTATGCGACTCCTACGGCCGCAACTACGCCAACGCCGATGAGGATGTAGCGACCGAACCCAGCTGACTTCGGCTGTGGTTTAACGAGCCCCGTCTTTTCGCCCGCTGTGGTCGCCAGGTCAGATACGCGAGCAAAAGCATCCCGAACCTGCTGGTTCTTCGCTACCTCGATTGCCGCGAGGGCTGTGCCAAGCGCTGAGGTTACGGCGGGCAGGATGTCGCCCTTGACCTTGTTGCGCGTGCTTTCGGCCGCTGAGCGGGCGCCAGCGACGGATGAGGACACAACGGGCTTCACTCGAGTGTCGATCGTGCTGTGAATCTTGGGGCTGACTTCTTCACGAGCGTAGTTGGCGGCCTGTTGGCTCGCCTCTCGTACAACCGCGGAAGCATGGTCGAGCAGCTCCTTTTGGTCATTCCACAGGTCTTCAGCTTGACCTTTCAAGCGCTTGAGTTCTTTCCGGCGTTTGCGAGTTAGTGCCACGGGAAACCTCCAAAGATGGTCGAACGGTGACTCCATACTGCCACGGCGCGTTCCGAGTCCGCACTGCTTTGCCTGTGAGCACCCTGAATAACTGGTCTCCGAGGCTCAGGTTGGCTATGTAAGAATTGACCTTATGTCTCAACACACCGCAGTTGCCACGATCAAGACGAACCTCGGAGAAATCCGCCTCAACCTCTTCGGCAACCACGCCCCGAAGACCGTTGCAAACTTCGTTGGTCTCGCTAAGGGCGATATCGAATGGACCCACCCGGCTACTGGTCAAAAGACCACCGCGCCTCTCTACGATGGTGTCATTTTCCACCGCATCATCAAGCAGTTCATGCTTCAAGGTGGCGACCCTCTAGGTAAGGGTATCGGCGGTCCTGGCTACAACTTCGACGACGAAATTCACCCCGAGCTCAACTTCTCGGCCCCGTACATTCTCGCGATGGCAAACGCCGGCACGCGTGGCGGCAAGGGAACCAACGGTTCGCAGTTCTTCATCACCACCGTCGCCACTCCGTGGCTTCAGGGCAAGCACACCATTTTCGGTGCTGTAGCTGACGACGAGTCGAAGAAGGTTGTCGACGCGATCGAAGCAGTTGACACCGACGGTAGCGACAAGCCGCTCACTGACGTTGTCATCGAGAGCGTCACGATCGACGAGGTCTAACCTTCGTGACCACATCGCCGGATGCCAGCGGTAACTACTGCTATCGGCATCCAGACCGGCAAAGTTTCACTCTCTGCCAGCGATGTGGGCGCACCGTATGCCCCAGCTGCCAAACGCAGGCAGCTGTGGGCGTACATTGCCCCGAATGTATAAAAGAGGCCCGCGCTAACGGGCCGAAGCGCAAACCAGTCTTGGTTCGCGCCGCTCGCTCCTCGCGAGGCAAGCCCGTCGTCACCTACACGCTGATGGCGTTGACAATTGCGGTGTTCCTGCTGCAACTGATCCCGGGATCAGGCGTCACTCAAGCGCTCGTCTACTACCCGCCCCTGACAGCGGTTGAGCCGTGGCGCATGATTACCTCGGCATTCCTGCACTCGACGAGTGGAATTTTCCACATCGGCTTCAACATGTTTACGCTCTTCATTTTCGGGCGCGCGCTTGAGATTCCCTTGGGACGAGCTCGCTTCATCGCGCTCTATTTGATCAGCGCCCTTGGCGGGTCAGTTGCCGTGTTGCTTATTGCGCCTGGATCCGTTGTGCTCGGAGCATCCGGGGCCATTTTCGGAATTGTTGCCGCATTCTTTGTTATTCAGCGCCGCATGGGCGTGAACAATCGGGTGCTGCTCATTGTTCTTGTGATCAACCTTGTCGCCGGCTTTATCCCAGGGCTCAACATTTCTTGGGAAGCTCACGTTGGCGGACTCATTACGGGAGCGGTGCTCGCGCTCGTCTTCTTACGACAGCGCAACAAGAGATCCGCGAATTCGGAGATTGCGCTCGTGGCTCTCGTCGCCGCGGCACTGATCGCCCTGACACTTGTGAGAATCTTCGTTCTATAAGTGACTAAAAGTTATCCACAGGTTTATTAACACTGGGTATAACTACACGCGTGTAATTTCTAACGCCACCGAGTTGTCATGAGGAATCCAATGAAGAGGATGCCGAAACCAACAAGAATGTTCCAGCTGCCGAGTGACGCAACAGGCAACTGCTGGTTGCTGACGTAGAACACGATGATCCAAGCGAGCCCAATCAGCATGAAGCCGAACATGACGGGCTTGAACCAGACCGCGTTGGGTGCGTCTTCAGCGGGACGTGACGGTGACTTTTCTGCAGAATTACGGGCCATGGGAGAGATTCTAGCGCGAACGCCCTGAGTGAAGAACGGCTGAGCGGAAACGAGCAAGAGACTGCGGATAGAATTGCGCCTATGGTTCTCGAAGACGGCCGCCGATCGAGGCGCAGGGCGAAACCCCGCCGCCGAGCTTCTTTTATTGGAGTCCTCGGCGAGATCTTCATTACCGCCGGCGTCGTTGTGCTTCTCTTTCTTGTCTGGCAGACCTGGGTGAACAACATCTTTGTGAGCAATACCCAGCGTGATGAAGCGCTAGAGCAGAGCCAAGAGTGGAACAAAGGCGAAGCCGTAAAGCTTGCTCCCGACGAACGCGCCGACCCCGGTGTTCCCATCGTCGATGAAGCGCCGGGCGAGGCCCAAGTTTTTGGAACGCTCATCGTGCCTCGATTCGGCGCCGACTACACCCGCCCCATCGCCGAAAGCGTAAGCCTCGAGCGCGTGCTCAACACCCGCGGAGTTGGCCACTACACGGGCACCCAAATGCCGGGCGAGGTGGGCAACTTCGCTGTAGCCGCGCACCGTACCGGGTGGGGTAATCCGTTCTATGACATCAACAAGCTCCAGCTGGGTGACAGTGTTTATGTCGAGACTGAAGCCGGGTGGTATCGCTACGTCTTCCGGTCGCTGGAGTATGTCCCGGCATCCGGCGTTGGAGTTCTCAATCCGGTTCCACAGTTTGACGGAGCTGTTGCCAGTGACCGCATCATGACTCTCACCAGTTGCAACCCGATCTACACCGCCGACGAGCGAATAATCGCGTATGCCGTGTATGACACCTGGTACCCCCGGTCGGAGGGCGCTCCCTCTGAAATCGCCGCTATCGTGAACAACCTCGAAGGAGCTGGCTGATGTATGCAGCACTCTGGCGTGTACTCCCGGGCCCAGCGCTCGTGAGAGTTCTTCTCTTGCTCATTCTCGCTGCGGCAGCTGTTGCCGCCCTCTTTACGTGGGTCTTTCCCTGGGTTCTCCCGATGGTCACTCCGTTGGATGCGACGGTGCAACAGTGACCCGCATACTCGTCATCGACAACTACGACAGCTTTGTTTACACCCTTAATGGCTATCTTCTTGAGCTCGGGGCGACAACGGAGGTTGTTCGCAACGATGCTTTCAGCGCGGATGACGCGGCCGCAACAATTGCGGAGTACGACGCCGTGCTGCTCTCGCCCGGTCCCGGCACGCCGGCCGACGCAGGAGTGAGCATCCCGATTGTGCACGCAGCAATCGCCACGGGTAAACCGCTTTTTGGAGTGTGTCTTGGGCACCAGGCCATTGCTGAGGCGCTCGGAGCCACAGTGACACATGCCGACGAGCTGATGCACGGCAAGACGTCGAAGATCGAACATGATGACAGTCTCATTTTCCGTGACATGCCTCAGCCCTTCACCGCTACTCGATATCACTCGCTTGCGATTGTGGATGGCACAGTTCCGGAAGAACTTGTCGTGACAGCGCGCACGCTAGGCGGAGTGATCATGGGAATCCAACACGCCACTATGCCGGTGTACGGCGTGCAATTCCATCCGGAGTCAGTCTTAACTGAGGGCGGATATCTCATGCTTGGCAACTGGTTGTCGCGAGTGGGGATGCCCGAGGCTCCTGCTCTGGCGAAGACACTTACGCCGCTCGTTCACAACTAGCGCTACTGCTCTTCTTTGTGCCCGCGTGGAGCTATGGCGGGCGCCTCGTGGCGGTAGCGGAATAATCCGTGATGTACGTTGAGGTACTACCCGGCGCAGTACTGAAGTGTGACTTCGGACTTCTGTGCTTGGTCGCCCACAATCGACTGGTAGCTGACGACGTTGCCCGAGCATCCGAAGTCTGCGTTCAGCCTGACGCTTAACTGCAGGCCCGTCAGCGTGCTGTTGGCCTCGCCAATATCCTTGCCCGTGACATCCGGAACCTGCACGAGACCATTCGAGACGACAAGGTTGACCGTCTCACCCTCGCGGATAATCTCGCCGTCGGCGGTGCGCTCGGCATCACCGCGCGGATCAGAACTGACGACCGTCCCTTTCTTGAGATTGGGTGAGTAGGTCTGCGAAGTAGACCCGTAAACGAGTCCTGCCGACTCGAGCAATGCGATCGCAGCGTCTTCCTGCATGTTTGCGACATTGGGCACCGTGACGGGAGAGCGGCCCAAGGAAACAATCACTTGGACTTCGAAGCCGAGAGCGACCGTCTGGCCTGGGCCAGGATCAGTGCGGATGATGACACCCTCTTCGACGGTTTCACTCGCCTGGTCGACGCGCTTCGGAACCAGCTCTAGCTCGGTGAGCAGTGCTGCACCCTCGTCGTAGGTCATCGAGGCAACATCAGGAATATCGACCGCTGATGTGCCGGTCAATTGCGCGGGGCTGAGGCTGAACGCCCAGACCACCACCGAAACGATAATGACCGCCATGACCGCGATACCACCCCAGATCCACGCTACAGGCGGACGATTCTGGGTGCGCGGGGTACGGTCGTTTTCATCGACAGCGAGCTGGCGGAAAGTTGCATCACTGCCCGCAGTCGCGTTGGGGTTGACCCCGAAGAGAGTGGAGTTGAAGTCGTTGGGGGCGAGTTGCTTGCGATCCGGAACAGAACCCGCAGCTGCCGCCTCGACGTCGGTGCGGAACTCTGCCGCGCTCTGATAGCGATCGAAACGGTCTTTTGCGAGTGAGCGCAACACAACAGCGTCGAGCGCGGGAGAAACCGCGGCTATCGTCGTGCTTGGCGGGACCGGCTCAGAGTTGACGTGCTTGTAGGCAACAGCGACCGGGTTCTCTCCGCTGAACGGAGGCTGACCGGTAAGAAGCTCAAACAGAACGACGCCTGTGGAGTAGAGGTCGGAACGTGCATCCACCCCTTCACCACGAGCTTGTTCGGGGGAGAAGTACTGAGCGGTGCCCACGATAGCGCTGGACTCCGCGATCGTGGCAGCAGAGTCGGAGACGGCACGGGCGATGCCAAAGTCCATGACTTTTACTTGACCACTCGCGGTGACCATGATGTTGCCTGGCTTGATGTCGCGGTGAACTACGCCGGCACGGTGTGAGTATTCCAGCGCAGTGAGTACTTGCGAAACGATGCGTGTTGCTTCTTCAGGAGCAATCGGCCCGTCGGCAACCATATCTTTCAAAAGCCGGCCGTCGACGTACTCCATGATGATGAACGGAATGAGCGTCTCGTGACCAGAAGGGTCGATTACCGACTCTTCACCGGCATCAAAGATACGCACGATTGTGGGGTGCGCCATCTTGGCGGCATCATGAGCTTCTCGACGGAACCGAGTACGGAAGGCAGGATCATTGGCAAGTGTCGGCTTGAGCAACTTGATAGCGACGCGGCGACCGAGCCGTGAATCCATTCCCAAGTGAACATCGGCCATTCCGCCATGACCGAGAAGCTCGCCAATTTGGTACCGTCCAGCGAGCTGGCGTACGCCCTGTGCAACGCCTTCGCTCACTGTTTCACTCCTGATTGTTATTACGGAAAGTACCGCCTCAGTCTATCCGCTGGCTAAGTCGAACTTTGCTTACGGAGCGGTAACGCTCACGATCACTTGCTCTGACGCGGGTGACGACAGATCGGTGCACGATACCGAATACGAGATCTTGGTTTCGACACTTGGATCGTTCGCGAGGGTGATCTCGAACTCCGTTTCGCCCGGTCCATAGGTGGACGAGCCGGCGCTCGGTCCCCCCTGAACGAGGAAGCTGTAGCCGGTGCGCGGATGCCCGACAGGGCAGTCCCCGTAGGTGTTCCACTTGACCGTCACGGTGTCACCCGGCTCGTAAGGGCCAGATGGCTCAAGGAGGTTTGCCTGAGGCTGTGGTGGCGTGGGCACAACGGGGACCTCGTCGTAGAAGTAGACCGTGATGGTCTCGCCCTTGGCGACGTTACCCGTGGGCGCAGCCCGGTAGGAGAAACCGACCTGCTCTGCGGAGGTAGCTGCCGTGCCAACTTGGGCATCCAGAACAAGCCCCTTTTCAGTCAGGAGTTGCTCCACCGCATCCTGTTTGCGATCGAGGAGCTCTTCCTCTGTCAGAGCCACCAACGTGGATGTCGGCTCTGGCTCTGGCTCGGGAGCGCTCGATGATGTTGGTGCCGAGTTGGTCGGCACCTGTTCATCGTCTCCGGGGCTGGCGAGAAGTGCAATGATCGCACCGATGAGCACAACGGCAAGCAGTGAGATGAGGGCAACAATGGGCCACGTCCACGGGTTGCGGCGCTTTGAATCGGCAGCTACTTCCGTGGTTGTCGTTTGTTCACCAGCAGCCCCGGCGGTCGTCAAGACGCGCGTGGCCTGCGTGGCATTACCGTAGTTAAGCCCGACCGTCGCGGCATGGGAGTTATCTCCCAAGATTCCGGGTACAGCAGCCGCGGCGGCGGCAATATCCCCACGGCGCAACGACTGTGCAGCCCGTGACAAGTGCGACGCGGATGCCGGGCGATCGCCGGGCGACTTAGCCAGGCACGCATAAACAAGGTTTCGAACCGGCTCTGCGACCGTGATCGGCAACTCGGGTGGAGTCTCATTGATTTGAGCCATCGCGATCGCCACTTGGGATTCGCCTGTAAACGGACGACGGCCGGCGAGGGCTTCGTACGCGACGATTCCGAGCGAGTAAATGTCTGTAGTGGGGGATGCGGGGTGACCGCTGGCCTGTTCAGGCGAGAGGTACTGAACAGTTCCCATCACCTGACCGGTTGCCGTCAACGGCACTTGGTCGGCAATACGCGCAATACCAAAGTCGGTGATCTTGACGCGGCCCTCGGGCGTGATGAGGAGGTTGCCGGGCTTGATATCGCGGTGAACAAGCCCTGCCGCATGGGCAGCTTGAAGTGCGGCCGCAGTTTGCGCGACCATGTCGAGAACGCGATCGGGATCGAGGACTCGTTCGCGTTCAAGAATGGCACTGAGCGCTTCGCCAGGGACGAGTTCCATGACGAGGTAGGCGCTGCCCTCTTCCTCGCCGTAGTCGAAGACGTTGGCGATGCCTTCGTGGTTGACGAGGGCAGCATGACGTGCTTCAGCACGGAACCGCTCAAGGAACCCGGGGTCGCCAAGATACTCATCCTTGAGGATCTTAATCGCGACCGTACGACCGATAACGAGGTCTGTGGCTTCCCACACCTCGCCCATTCCGCCGATCGCTACGCGACTGGACAGTTGGTATCTGCCACCGAAAGTGAGTCCACTGGTCGGTCTCATCTGTTTAGCACCGCCTCTAGTACTTGACGCCCAATTGGTGCGGAAAGCCCGCTCGAGGTTCCGGACTGACCCAGTCCGCCACCATCCTGCACCACTACTGCAACTACAACTTCTGGATCATTTGCCGGCGCGAATCCAGTGAACCACAACGTGTACGGTTCCCCTTCTCCGTTCTCTGCTGTACCGGTCTTTCCTGCGACCTGAACGCCATCAATGGCGGCAGTGTTCGCTGCACCGTTGTTGACCCCATCCACCATCATCTGGGTGAGTGCGGCCGCGGTTTGCGGACTGATTGCCTGATTGAACAGCGTCGGTTCGAAGGACTCGATAGTTGTGAGATCGGAAGACACGATGCTCTCAACAAGATTAGGTTGCATGATGGTGCCGCTGTTGGCAATTGCCATGGACACCATTGCCATCTGCAGTGGGGAAGCACGAACGCTCGACTGACCGAATGCCGAAAGCATTGTCTGGGGACGGTCGAGCGCGCGGGGGTACACACTTTCGGTCGAGTTGAGGGGCACAGAGACGCTCTCGTTGAACCCGAACTTGTTAGCCTGCTCGCGAATAGCATTCGACCCGAGGGCGTCGCCCAACTGAGCGAAGGGAATGTTGCAGGAGAGCCGGATGGCCGTGGCGATGGTTGCCGTCGAGCCCGGGCCACACGTGCCGCTGTCAGCATTGCTGATCCTGAACGTGCTCTCCGGAAGTTGAAGCTCTGCAGGGTTAGGGAAGGTGCTGTCCGGAGTGAAGTTTCCACTTTCGAGCGCGGCTGCCGCTACGACGAGTTTGAAAGTGGAGCCGGGAGGATCCAGGGGCCCAGCAAGCGTGCGGTTGAAGAACGGCTCATCTGGGTCATTCAGCAAACGGTCGTAAGCATCGATGACGTCGCTCGTGTTGTGCACAGCTAATTCGTTGGGGTCGTACGAGGGCTTAGAGACCATCGCGAGAATCTCGCCAGTCTTCGGGTTGATTGCTACGACTGCACCCTTGAGGTCGCCCAGAGCATCCCACGCCGCTTGTTGGACAGCGGGATCTAAGGTGAGCTCAACCGCGGCCCCGGTGGGGTTCTGGCCGGTAAGAATCGAGTTGACCTGATCGAAGAACTGGTCGTTCGACGAACCGCTGAGGTAATCGTTGAGCGAACTCTCGAGCCCCGTATTGCCCTGATTCAGCGTGAGGTAGCCAGTGACAGGAGCGTACAACTCGGCTTTCGGGTACACGCGCAAGAACTTGAACTCGTCATCCACAGGTTCTGAGTATGCGATGGGTTCGCCATTGACCAGGATGGGGCCACGTTCGGCCGAATAGCTTGCGTAAAGAGTGCGAACGTTTCGACCATCCGCTTGAAGCTGATCGGCGGTCACAACCTGAATGACAGAGCTGGAAATGAACAGGCTCACGAACATGAGCAGCACAACGGTGCTCACGCGCTTAAGTTCGCGGTTCACTGGCCCACCACCAATCGGTTCTCGATCGAAGGCTCAATGACCAACTGCGGCTGGTGGCGCACCGTGTCAGAGAGACGCAGCAGGAGTGCAGCAATGATCCAGTTAGCAACAAGAGAGGAACCACCGGCTGCCAAGAACGGTGTTGTGAGTCCGGTCAAGGGGATGACTCGTGTGACGCCGCCGATCACCACGAAGACTTGCAGCGCGATCACGAACGCGAGGCCGACACCCAAGAGGCGGCCGAAATCATCTTGACCGGCGAAGCCGATACGGAATCCACGAGACACAAAGAGAAGGTACAACGCCAGAATTGCGAAGATGCCGATAAGGCCGAGCTCTTCGCCCAAGGAAGCGACGATGTAGTCGCTTTCAGCGAGAGGCGTGATCTCGGGGCTGCCGCGCCCAAGCCCGGTGCCGATGAGCCCACCGTCAGCGAGACCGAACAAGCCCTGCACCAGTTGGAAGCTGCCTCCCGTGGCTTCATATACTTCCGGGTTAAAGGGGTCAAGCCAGGCATCAATACGGCCGGAAATGTAGGTGAGGTACTGGCTGGCGACAAAAGCGCCGCCCAAGAACATGGCCATTCCCAGCAGAATCCAGCTTGAGCGCCCTGTTGCGACATAGATCATCACGAGAAAAAGACCGAAGTAGAGCAGTGCTGTACCCATATCGCGTTGGAAGATCAACACGAGCATGGAAGCAACGAAGACAACGATGATAGGGCCGAGGTCTCGGGCGCGTGGGAAGGTCATCCCGAGGAACTTGCGGCCCACCATCGAGAGCGAGTCACGCGCGGACACCAGGTAGCCAGCGAAGAAGATCGCCAAAGCGATCTTCGCGAGTTCGCCAGGCTGGAACGAAAACGCGCCAATCTGAACCCACAGGCGAGCACCGAAACGGGTGTCACCAATGACGGGCGCCAGCGGCAGCAGTAGCAGCGCAATACCGCCGAACATGGCGATGTATCGGTAGCGCTGCAGCACTCGGTGATTCTTAATGATGATCAACACCGACATGGCGATGATGATGGCAATGCCTGTCCAAACAATCTGACGAATACCGCCGCTGCTCCAGCCGGTAACCTCATCGGCCAGATCGATGCGATAAATCATCGCAATACCGAGCCCGTTGAGCACTGTGATGATCGGCAAGATCAAAGGATCAGCATCTCGCGCTGTTATCCGCAGAGTGATGTGCATGGCGAAAACCAGCACGCCGAGCAGCGCAGACAGCCCCAGAACGGTGAAGCCGAGGCGGCCAATCGCACCCAGTTGAACGAGAGCAATCGCCCCCAGATTGATTCCGATCGCAACAATGATCAGAGCCAACTCGAGATTGCGCAGGCGTGCGGGCACACGTAGCTTCAAGCGGATATTCTCGGTAATCGCTCGCGGGCCGGCCGAAGTCGAGGCGCGAGCGTCGGCGCTAGGGGATTTGGGCATCAGACAACATTCCTACGATGCGGCGCGCATCCTCAAGGTCGTTCGCGTTGATGGTGTTTTCAACACTCGCACGCAAGTAGAGGGGCAAATCAACGACACGAACGTCAGTGACTTGGTAGACGTGCGACATCGAAATTGGGCCAATGTCTTGCTGAACGCCCTGATAGATGGCGACATGGCCATCTTCGATGCCCACATAGTGTTGCTGCTGCGTGTATTGGTAGCCGAGGATGAGCCCGGCAGCGATTGCAGCAATCGTGAGGGTGATGAAGGTGATCCACGAGATGCGGCGTCGGCGAACTCGACGGCGGTCTTCGCGAATGATCGCCTGATAGTACTCGTCAGACTCTGGCTCGAAGTGACTATCGTCAGGCTGCGTTGTTTTGAGCGGGTGCAACAGAAGGTTCGGCAGACGCACCGGCTTCTTGACGATCGTCGGCTCGAACGAGAGCGGTGATGCTGCAGAGCCCACCATGAGCGGCGGCTCGTGGGCGGAAGACTCGTCGTCGCCGATATCGACCAGCACGACGGTTACATTGTCAGGGGCGCCCTGATCGAGGCTCGCCTGGACGAGGCGTTCGGTGGCAACGCGCACATCCGTGACGCGGCGAAGGGTTGCTGCGATCTTGTCTTCAGTAACGAAACTGCTCAGACCATCGGAGCAGAGCAACCAGCGGTCACCAGGCTCGGTAGCGAAAACTTCGGTGTCGATCTCGGGGGACGCATCAACGTCTCCCAACACACGCATCAGAACTGAACGTCGCGGATGCACGGCAGCCTCTTCGAGCGTGATGCGGCCACTCTCGACAAGTCGCTGCACGAACGTGTGGTCGTGCGTCATCTGGGTCATCTCACCCTGACGCAGCAAATAGATGCGCGAGTCGCCGATGTGCGCCATGGCCATCTTGTTGCCAACGCGGATCATTCCGCTGACAGTCGTGCCCATTCCCGTGAGCTCATTGTGCTCAATAACCGTGTCGGAGAGGATGGCGTTTGCGGCAAGAAGAGTGTCGTGCAACACCTGAGCGGCATCATCTGCCGAGTCGAAGCTATGGTCGGCTTCAACAACGTGCTTGATCGTGATAGCCGAAGCAACATCGCCACCTGCGTGGCCACCCATACCGTCCGCGACAATAAAGAGGTGGCTACCGGCGTAAGCACTGTCCTGGTTATTAGCCCGAACCTTGCCCACATGGGATGCGGCAGCGCTGTTGCCCGAATTGGCCATCCAATTACCGTCGCAGTTCGAAGCTAGTTGTGCCGATCTTGATCGGCGTGTTCAACGGAATTGGCGTCGGAACACTCACACGTTGCCCAGCGAGGAAGGTGCCGTTCGTGGAGTCAAGGTCTTGAACAACCCAGCTATCGGCCCAGCGCAAGAGTCGAGCGTGATGTGTGGACGTGTAGTCGTCGCGGATAACAAGACCCGACTCACTTGAGCGACCGATCGTCAATTGTTCCTCGGGGAGCGAGATCTCGAGCCCCTCTTTTGATCCAGAAACAATCACCAGACGAGTGGCATCGAGAGAGCTCCCGGACGCGGGGGCCGGCGCCACAGGTCGAGTGGGCTGCGCGGCGGCCGGAGCGGGCGGAGTTGAGGGCGCCTGTTGCGCCTGAGCTGCGCTTTGCACGGGCATCCGGCGCACCTTTTCTCCGAAGAGATCAGAGCGCAACGCGTATACGATCGCAAAAATGAAGCCCCACATGATGGCGAGGAACGCGACGCGCAGCAAGAGGAGGGTGAGTTCACTCACAGGGTGACCCCCCGGTCGTTGCGGCGATCAGCGGGCTGGTCGACATCTGCAGATTGGGCAAGCACACGGAACACGATACGGGTTCGACCGATATCAATCACGGATTCTGGCGCGAGTGGTGCGCGAGAAACGGGAGATCCGTTTAGTTTGGAGCCATTTGTGGAGTTGAGGTCATTCACTTCGGCTCGTGAACCGTCCCACAAGATTTCGACATGTTTGCGAGAGATGCCGTTGTCATCAACTGTGATGTCAGCTTCGCTGCCCCGCCCGATGATGGTGCGGGAATGAACAAGGGTGTGCCGTGTTCCGTTGATATCGATGACGGGAGTCCAGGCAACCGTGCCTTTGACGTTGACCGAGTCGACTTCGATCATGCCTTGGCTGAGCGAGTTGTCGGGGGCGAGCGTAATGGTGATGCCGCCGGAGAAGGAGTAGTGCTGCGCGGTAGCGTGGCGCTGCACGAGCTCTGTGAGCTCAGAAATCAGTGTGCTGCCCAGCCCAGACATGCGCTGATAGTCGGTGTCACTGAGGCGCACGGTGAAGTTGTTGGGCACGAGGATGCGGTCGCGTGACACAACAGCGGCCTGCGTGTCGAGTTCGCGGCGCAGTGCGCTGGTAATTTCGACGGGTTGCAGACCACTTTTGAAGGTCTTGGCGAACGCGCCGTTTACAGCACGTTCGAGACCTCGTTCAAAGTTGTCCAGAAGACCCAAAGCTCTCCTCGTAGTGGCTCGTTGTAGTACGTCGATGTTAGCCGGTGTCTGCGGCTAACCCGTTACTCAGGGTCGAGCGATTACGGAAGTAGGCCCATGGGGTCAACACGAGTGCCGTTGATGTAGGTCTCAAAGTGGAGGTGGGCGACGGTGACGTAGCCGGTCGAACCACTGAGGCCGATGGGGGTTCCGGCGGCAACAGTTTGGCCGGGGGAAACCATCTGTGATCCTGCGATCATGTGCGCGTAGAGAGTGGAAACTCCACTACCGTGGTCGATCTTTACGTACTGGCCCCAGCCGCCACCGTAAGTGACTTGGGTAACCACGCCGGGGGATGCCGAAACGATGGTGGCTCCGCTGCCGGTCATGATGTCGATGCCGCCGTGGAACTCTGATCCGCGGTAGCCGAAGCCGTCGTTTACGGGAGCATTTGCGGGCCAGACGGCCAAGAATCCGGCGAATGCACCGTCATAGGTGCCAGCAAATGAACCTGACGGACCCGAATAGACGGGCTCGGGCTCTGGTTCGGGCTCTGGCTCTTTAATCGTGAGAACGTCGCGCGTTGCGGCCTTGATTTCAGTTTCAACAGAGGATGCGAAGGACTGAATTGGCACGCTTTGAGCGGGCTCGGTTGTGGCGACAGCAGCGGACTGCTGCAAGATTGCGGATGCCGAAGCTGCAGAAGCGGTGGACTCAATGTCGCGCGATGAAGGTTCCATGTGCGCAGCAGCTGGAACAGTCACGCTCACGACAACAGCCATGATTGCGCTGAGTGTCAGCATTCGTTTCACGCGGTAACCCCCAGGGGTGTGGTCTGTCGGGTAAGACAGTTTCGGATCAAGTCTGGTTGAACCCGTGGCGTTTAGGCACACGGACAGCTATCGACACTATATGACGAAGCTGTGAATACTCACCAAACTTCTTTCCCTTCGATGCCGTGGGCAAGTCGTTGAACGGTCCGGCGCTGTGATAATCTCACTCAGTTGAGTGTTAACTCAGACCACGCGTGAGTGGCGGAATTGGTAGACGCGCACGGTTCAGGTCCGTGTGTTCGAAAGGACGTGGGGGTTCAAGTCCCCCCTCGCGCACGTAACGTAAAAAGCTCTTCTCCAGGTTTTTCTTGGTGAAGAGCTTTTTTCGTGCAGACGACCTCGTGCCGCTATGCAGTCCTCGTAGCGGCACGGCGTCGTCCAGATAAGGGCACGACGATCGGGGTGCCCTCACTGTCGTGGAGCACTGTCGCTTCTAGCCCGAAGATATCCAGTAGACGTTCTTGAGTGAGGATCTCCTCGGGAGTGCCGATGCATTTGATCGCCCCATCTTGCATAGCGATAATGCGATCGCTGTAGCGAGCGGCAAGGTTGAGATCGTGCAACACCATGACAACCGTTCGATTCAATTCGCGGTTGAGGTGGTCGACGAGCTCGAGCACTTCGATCGCGTGCGCGAGGTCAAGGTACGTCGTTGGTTCGTCGAGAAGCAGAACTGACGTGTCTTGGGCGAGCGTCATCGCGATCCACGCCCGTTGCCGCTGACCGCCCGAGAGTTCCTCCAGCGGTCGGTCGCGCAACTCCATCATCCCGGTGAGTTCCATGGCGGCTTCGGTTTCGTTCTCGTCAGTTGACGACCACTGTTGCAGCCAGCTTTGGTGTGGATGCCGTCCCCGAGCAACGAGGTCGGCGACCGTGATTCCCTCGGGAGCCGAGGGGGACTGTGGGAGAACGCTGAGCGTGCGAGCGACATCGCGGGATCTCAAGGTGCTGATATCCCTGCCCTCGAGTAGCACTTGTCCCCGGCTCGGGCGGAGGAGGCGACCCAGCCCTCGCAGCAGGGTGGACTTGCCACATCCGTTCGGGCCGATGATGGTGGTGATTTCACCGTCTGCGATGCTCACATCGAGTCCGTCGATGATGAGTTTCTGCGAGTAACCGATAGCGAGATCGCGGCCGACTAGTGGCGATGACGAGAAACCGGTCATGCGGATCTTCTCCTGGTGGTTCGAATGATGAGGTAGATCAAGAACGGTGCTCCGATAAGTGTCGTCATGATGCCGACGGGGAGCGGTACCGGTGACGCTACGCGCAGCAGCAGGTCGCTCCCGGTGATGAGGAGAGCGCCAAGCAATCCGGAGCAGAACAGAGGGGGTGAAGGCGTCTTGAAAACCCGCAGAGCAATTTGCGGGGCGGCAAAGGCGATGAACCCTATCGGTCCCGCCGCAGCGACTCCGATTGCTGCGAGGGCGACGGAGAGTAGTAGCAGGATTGTCCGCGTCTGTCGCGGTGAGACTCCGAGTGCAGCGGCGGTGTCCGGACCGAGCGCCAGAGCAGGCAGAGCGCGCGCAACAGTCAGCGTAAGGAGGGCCAAGATTGCTGTCGCGATGATCGCCGGCGTGACGCTCGTCCAGTTTGAACCTTCGAGAGAACCAACAAGCCAGACATTTGCTGAGACGGCACGCGACAGCTGAGCTAGCACCAGCATCCAGCTCACCATCGCAACAACGGCCGCGTTGACGGCGATGCCCGTAAGGATCAGTCGCAGTGAGTCGGCACCGCGGCGCCACGACAACGCGAAGATGACTGCTGCGGTGAGAAGGCCCCCCAGGAGTGCCGCTGCGGGAACGCTCAACGGGGATGCCGCGAATGGTGTGCCTAGAGCGATCACAGACACCGCGCCGAGGCTCGCTCCCGCCGTGACTCCGAGCACATCGGGGCTCGCTATCGGGTTGCGGGTGACCGTCTGAGTGAGTGCTCCTGAGATGCCGAGCGCGAACCCCACGACAATTCCCGTGAGGGTGCGAGGCAGGCGAAGTTCGACGACCGCGTAGCGTACGACGTCACTTCCTGAGCCGAAGAAGGCAGCAAGGACCTGATCGGGGGGCACGGAGTATGCGCCCTGCGCGAGACTGAGGGTCGCCAGAGACGCGAGGCCGAGCAGCAGGATGAATGCCACGGCAATCGTTCGGGGGCGCCACCGGAGTGAGCCGCGGCCCAGGCGTAGCACTCGTGGGGTTCCGCGCTCGTGGGCGGTGCGTTCGGCAACCTTGGCGCTCTGCAACTTGAGGAGACTCATAGCTGTGTCAGCTTTCGTCGGCGAATGAGCGCGACGAGAAACGGTGCGCCGATCAACGCGACGACGATTCCGACTTGAAGTTCGGCGGGCCTAGCTACAACGCGTCCGACTACATCACCAGCGAGCAGTAGCGCCGCGCCGGAGAGCGCTGCAACGGGAAGCGACCACCGGTAGTCGTTGCCGACGAGCGCGCGGGCCACGTGGGGGGCGACTAGGCCAATGAAGCCGATCGGTCCGCACGCTGCAGTCGCAGCACCGGCGAGAAGCGTGATGGATGCGATGCCGAGCATGCGATGTACCGTCACGTTTAGTCCCAATGCGCGCGCAACGTCGCCACCGGTCGCAAGGAGGTTGAGCCCTGGCGCGCAAGCAAGAGCCAGGATCAGCCCAGCAACGATAAAAGGCAGAAGGGGCAGGAGTATGTCGGAATCTCGACCGGCGAGAGAACCCACAACCCAGAATCGGTAGACGTCAAAGCTAGCTTCATCGATGAGGACGATCGCGCTCGTGACTGAGGCAAGGATCGCGGACAACACCGCCCCGGTAAGTATCAACGTGAGAGGCGAGCTCCCACCGCTCACCGCAGCCACCGTAAAAACGGCCAGGCTCGCGAGAAGGGCTCCTGCGAAGGCGAGCCAGATGTACTCCAAGGGTGTCGATAAGCCCAACACAAAGATACCGAGCACGACGGCACAGGTGGCTCCCGCGCTTACCCCGAGAAGGCCGGGGTCGGCGAGAGGGTTTCGGGTGTGACCTTGAATCGTCGCACCGGCCACGCCGAGAGCGGCACCCACGGCCAGCCCGAGAACCGTTCGCGGTGCGCGAAGCTCGCGCACGATGAGCGCGGCATCTGTGGTTGATTCGCCGTATGGCGGCAGTAGGGCCGTGAGCACCTCGCCGATCCCGAGCGCGCGCGAGCCGATTGCAAGGCTGGCGAGTGCGAGCAAAACGACGACGAGGGCAAGGAACATGATCACTCTGAGGCGAGCTTGACGCGTCGACTGCGCTATGACGGGGCGCCCGGCGCGAGAGGCTACGCGAGAGCGCACCGGTCCGAGGCCCACCGCGAGGCTGAGGAGGATTGCCGCTGCTGCGAAAACCGCGACATCTGCGGAACCGAGGCTGGTACCTCCCGACAACAGCCCGCCCAGGATCACACCTCCCACGGCAAGTGGGGTCAGCACGAGGGCGGCGTCGAGGGCGACAGCAATTGCGTGCCGTCTCTTTATGCGTGAGCGCGAAGGTCCGTCATCTGATGCCGCCGTGGCCCGCCGCGTTAGGCGTGCGAGATCGGACAGCGACATGGTTCGGGTCCTCACGGGGCAGTGTCTGGCGACGAGCTTGCGATGTACTAACTTAGGATAGCCTTATCTTACTACGCCCGCTTCCCGCTTGCCTCGACGTGCACAGTTCGTCACGCTCGCGGGTCACTTTCCGAGGATTGACATGATGCATTCTGCCCCTTCGACAACTCTGCGTACCCGCAGCCGCACGCTTGCCGCAGTCACGGCGACTCTGACCGTGGCGGCGCTTGCTCTCGCCGGGTGCTCTTCGGCGCCCGGCGACGAGGCAGATGCCGCGGCTGCGACCATCACCGTCGAGGACTACTTCGGCGAGGTCGAAGTGCCCGCCGAGCCCCTTCGCGTTGTGGCAGCCGACCCCATCTCTCTGTCACTGATGTTGTCCCTCGATGTGCAGCCCCTTGCCGCATCATTCAACCCTCTCGCGCTGCCGGAACACCTGTCGGGCAGCGCCGATATCGAGAACATCGCAGGAGAGGGCGGAGGATTTGCGCCCGACATCGAGAGAATCCTCGCGCAGGAACCTGACCTCGTCATTGTGGTCGCAGGCTACGACGGGGAGGGTGACGAGGCCTGGAACAAGGAAACGTACGACCGTATCGCGGCGAGCGGCATCCCTACCTATGGCTTTGCGTACAACGACGGTGTCTCGATCGAAGACGTGTCGAACGGCATCCAGTCGATCGCCGCAGTGTTGGGCAAGGCCGATGAGGGCGACGCCCTAATGAAAAAGCTCAATGACCGGATGATCGAGCTGCACGAGCGCGTTGACTCCGCCGGGCTCGACAACCTTCCCGTCTCGGCCGTGCGTCTGAGCGACGGCGGTGCTTACTCAATTCGCGTCGGAACGGGCGAGAGCATTGCGTTCCGCGGCGTCGGCCTCGCACAGCCCGAGGGACAGCAAGACCCCAGCGCATTCCGCATCGACCTCACCGAAGAGACCCTCAACCTTCTCGACTCCGCAGACACCCTGTTCGTCTACACCGATGACGGCGCTGAAGCCGAGAAGGATGCAATCACCTCAACCCCGCTATGGCCCACACTGTCGGCGGTGAAGAACGACCGAGTGCACTGGGTCGATGCGAGTGTCTGGAACGCTTCGGACCCGATCGCCCTGAACATGATCCTCGATGACATCGAGACGATGTTCATCGAGCCTGGCGAACAGCAGTAGAGCAGAACGTGTCTGGTCTCTCGAATGGCGAAAACGCCTATGTCCTCGCACGCGTTGTAGGCAGCATCCGTCTGTCTCCGTCGTTCATTCGCGTCGAGTTTCGTGTTGAGGGATCGGGCGCGCTCTCGTCAAGTGGTCTTCCGGATGAGGTCGTTCACCTCTACTTCCCGGCTGACGGCGAGGAGTCGCCGCCATTGATGACGATGAAGGATGGAGTGCTCGCCCACCACGAACCGGGTTCGGAGCGTGAATCGCGCAACTACACGGTGCGGCGCTGGAACGGTGACCGGATCACGATCGACTTTGTCGACCACGGCGACGGCCTCGCGGCATCCTGGGCGCGAAACGCAACACCAGGTCAAACGCTCGGAATGTGGGGAACGCGAGCGTGGTACAGCCCGCCGACTGACACCGACTGGATGCTGCTCGTCGCGGATCTCCCCGGAGTGCCCGCTCTTCTCCGCATTCTCGAGGAACTGCCACCCGAAATGCCCGTGCATGCGATCGCCGAGGTTTCCCACGCTGACGACGTGCTCGCGCACTCGGGCGCTGCGTCAATTGACTGGAGGATCGGCGGCAATGGGCACCGGGCGTCCCAACTCGCCGACGCGGCGCTCGCATGCGAGATCCCCGCGGGCAACGGCTACATCTGGTTCGCTGGGGAGGCTTCGATTGGGCGAGCTCTGCGCAAACACTTCAGAAATGAGCATGGGATGCCGGCCAACCGGCTCGCTCTCATCGGATACTGGCGTGACGATAAAGATGGATGGGTGCGTCGCTACATGCCGCAGTCTGAGGCGCTCATCGCGGACTACCAGCGTGTCGCCGCGAACGCGCACACCGAGGCTGAGGCCGAAATCTACTGGGACGAGATTCTCGAGCGCGCAGGGCTCTGAGGCCGAGCGCTAGCGAACCTGGCGCGCAGTGAACTGCATCCGCGGGTTAGCGTAGAACTCTTGCGATTCGACGAGCTGGAGTTCGCGTTCGCCAGACTCAAGAGTCGTGGTGAGTAGGTCGAAGACACTGGATGCTGTGCGAGCGAGAGCATCGGCGGCATCGCCGGTGCGCGTGAAGTGGGCGGTGAAGAGGGCGGCGGTCACGTCACCGGAACCGTTGGCCTTCATCGGCAGTCGCGGGGTTTGCACGATCCAGGCTCCGGCATCCGTCACGACCATCATTTCGATGGTGTCGGCCTCTGCGTCGGGCCGCTCAACGCTCGTGACCACAATCGTGCTCGGCCCCATGGCGCGGGCGAGGTCGGCCGAGGCAAGCGTCGACTCGATGGTGTCTGGCTCAGTGTCAGTGAGAAAGCCGAGCTCGAACTGATTCGGGGTGATGATGTCGGCGACAGGAACCACGCGTTCACGCAGCAAGACCGGGATAGCCGGGGCGACGAAGCATCCGGATTTCGCATTCCCCATCACGGGATCGCACGCGTAGAGAGCGTTCGGGTTTGCTGCCTTCACTCGCGCAACGGTGTCGATGATGACATCGCCGATGCCCTCGCCGCCCTGGTAGCCCGAGAGGATCACATCGATCTGGGGGAAGACTCCGCGATCTTCGATGCCCGCGATGACCTCCGAGACATCGCTCGGATCGATCATCGGGCCACGCCACGAGCCATAGCCCGTGTGGTTGGAGAAGTTGACCGTATACACCGGCAACACCTCAACGCCGATGCGCTGCAACGGGAACACCGCGGCAGAGTTGCCGACATGGCCGAACGCGACTGCGGACTGAATCGAGAGGATCTTCATCCTGCGATTCTCCCACCTTCTTCTCGCGGATGCTGTCAAGCGAGTGCGCGCTAGCGGCGCCCGAGTTCCACGAGCTTGCGCTCGCGCATCGCGAGAAACAAGGGGAAGGTGAACGCGAAGGCCGTGATGCCTGACAGCACGATGTAGAGCCAGGCCCGCTTCATCCCGAGCCTGCGTGCTTCGACGATGATCAGGATGCTGCCCGCGACCGCGACCACCAAGAGATCGACGCCCAAAGAACTGACGGCGGGGCCGCTGCCGAACCAGTCGCCGAAGAAGTTGCGCATCTGCACGATGGCCAGCGCATTGAAGAACCACGTGCCGACCAAGCCGACGAGGGAGAGGACGGCGAAGGTGATGCCCTTCGCGTTCCAGTGCTGCAGTAGCGACGGGCGAGCAGGGGATGACGCGGTGGCTTCAGTCATGCGACCAGTGTGGCCCCGGGCATCCGAGCTGCGCTCGCGGCGTGCCGATTGGGCCGCCCTCGGCAGATGCGCAGCACGCACCACCAGAATGAGGAGATGGAGCAGACACCAGAGCGCACTGACCCCGCCAGAGCCACCACTGCGATCGAAGAGCCCTCCCGCGCGAGCCGCATCGGACGCCGAGTTGGCCGCATCGCCCTCGGTGCTTCCCTTGTGTTCGCGGGTATCAGCCACCTCACTTTTGCCCGCCAAGATTTTCAAGCCCAAGTGCCGGATTGGCAACCATTCGACCAAGACTTTGTGGTCGTCGCATCCGGTGTCGTCGAGATCGCTCTCGGTAGTGCGCTCATCTTCTCCAAAAAGTACCGCCCACTCGTCGGTTGGGTTGCCGCGGCATTCTTCATCGCGATCTACCCCGGCAACATCTCTCAACTCGTGAATCAGGTCGACTCACTCGGCCTCGACACCGACCTCAAACGGTGGATTCGGATGCCCTTCCAACCGGTGCTCGTTTTGTGGGCACTGTGGTCGACCGGAGCCTGGCGGGCGTGGCGAGCCCACCGACGCGGATAGGGTTCCTTCGTTCCTCGGCAGCTCAGGTATTAGTGCCGTAAATTATCGTCACAACATGTTATAGTGCCGATATACCACGGCACTAATTGAAGGAGCGAGATGGCATCTCAGAGTGCGGTTCTTGTGCGGGAGATGGAGCGTCTCGGTCGCAACATCAGGTCATGGCGCAAGATTTCTGGGCTGACTGCACAGATCACAGCAGAACGTGCTGGTGTATCCCGCGACACCCTCCGAGCGATCGAAACGGGCCGCTCTACATCTTCCGAGAATTTGCTCGCGGTCATGCGGGCTGTCGGCATCCTTGCTGCGGTGGTTGACGCCTCCGACCCGATTGCGAGCGACTTCGGCTCCCGCAACCTTGCGCGCGCAAGCGTCGAGCGCGTGCGGATTCCCCGCTCATCCAAGCAAATCGAGGAAAAGTAATGACTGACCGGCTCACCGCCGCGGAGGTCCATCTTGTTCTCCCCGACGGCGCCGAAGTTCTCACAGGCACCGTTGCCAGCGAAGGAGCCGTTGTCTCTGCTGCCAACTCGCTCGTCTTTCGATACGCCGACGGCTACCTTACCGATCCGCGTGGCTACGATCTCTCCCCGGACATGCCGCGCACGGGAGGACCCATTCGCACGTGGTCTGGCCGGGACATTCTCGGCGCGCTTGGTGACTCCATGCCTGACGCGTGGGGCAAACGAATCATCCGCGCGGGAACCTCGGCCCGCACGACGTTCGACTTTCTCACGCACGTCAACGACGCTACCCGGCAGGGGGCGCTCCGATTTCGTGATGTGCACGGCGCATATCTGGGAGCCCGTAGTCACCCTGTTGCCGAAGTGCACGACTTGGGAAAAATTGTTGCTGCTGCCCGTGCCTTTGAAGCGGGCGAAGAAACGGATGCCGAACTTCGGATACTCATAGATGCTGGCACGAGCGCCGGGGGTGCGCGCCCCAAAGCAACCGTCAGGAATGGCGGCGATTTGTGGCTGGCGAAGTTCGCTCGAGAAACCGAGTTTCACGACCCGATGGCGTGGGAAGCTACGGCGCTTGCATTGGCCAAAGCTGCCGGTATCGACACCCCAGCGTTCGACCTCATACGTCTTTCGGAGTCGCAGTCGATTCTTCTCAGTCGCCGGTTTGATCGCGACAAGGGTCGACGAATCGGTTACATCAGCGCACATTCATTGACAACGAAAGGTGACAATCAGACGCTGTCGTACAGCGACATATCTGACACGCTCGCCCAATACAGTCCCGCGCCACGGGATGACCAAGCGGAGCTATTCCGTCGGATTGCGCTCAGTCTGCTCATCGGCAACGTCGACGATCACTTTCGCAATCATGGGTTTCTCCGCGACTACAACGGCTGGAAGTTGTCGCCGGTGTTCGACCTCGAACCCAACCGACGCCCAGAGCAGGTCGAGGCAACGCCCATCGTTGAGGGCGGCGAACGGTATGGCCGCGACATCCGCGAATTGCGTGACGCCCACGACGCGTTCCGGCTCAGCTACGACGAGGCTTCTGCACTTGTGCGTGATGTCGCGGAACGCACGAGCGGCTGGATACAGGTCGCCCTTGGCTACGGAATTTCACGCGAAGCTGCAGAGGCATCGCGACGAGCAATAGACGGACCCAACCGTGAGAGGGCCCTAGAAATGAGCGCGAACTCGCCTACCGCAACAAATTCTTCGAGAGCGAAGGTTTCTGCACAGAAACGACGAGGAGAGCTTGGCATCCCCGGCAACTCAGGGCAGTGGGCACGATCGAGAAACGACACTGGCGCTAATGATCTCGACGCGTGATAGCTTCACTAAATGAGCGGAGTCGCTGAATGAGCGGAGTCGCGGCCGTCGCTCCCGTGGTGCCGGAATACAACTACTCGCAAGCCGAAATCACGGCCGAGCTTGGCCCGCTGCTGTCGGCAACGCCCTCCCACCAGGCCGTCATCGAACGGATGCACGGAGCCAGCGGCATCCAACGTCGACACACTGCCCTCCCGCTTGAGCGCTACCGCGACCTCGGCACCTTTCGCGACAGCAACAACGAGTTCATTCGCGTCGCCACCGACCTGCTCGACCGGGCATTGACGACAGCGCTCGCGGATGCCGGGCTCACCCCGCGCGACGTCGACTACGTCATGTTTACCTCCGTGACCGGAATGTCGGCACCCTCGATCGACGCCCTGCTGATTCCACGGCTGGGACTGCGACCCGACGTGAAACGGCTTCCCTCCTTCGGGTTGGGCTGTGTGGCGGGGGCCGCGGGCTTGGCCGGCGTGCATGACTATTTGGTCGGGCATCCGGACGAAGTCGGTGTGCTTCTGAGCGTCGAGCTCTGCTCGCTCCTTTTGCAGCGCGGTGACCACACGATGGCGAATTTTGTGGCCACTGGGCTGTTCGGCGATGGTGCCGCTGCGGTCGTGATGGTGGGGGAGAACCGAAGCGAAGCTGGCCCTCGCATTGTTGACACTCGAAGCACCTTTATCCCCGACAGCCACGACGTCATCGGGTGGAACGTTGGAGGTACCGGCTTCGAGATTGTGCTGAGCGCTGGCGTCGCCGATGTGATTCAGAACAGTTTTCCTGCCGCGGTCAGCGAATTCTTGCGCAGCAACGGCCTGACGATTGCGGATGTTGACAACTGGCTCGCGCATCCGGGTGGCCCTCGCGTGCTCGAAGCGTTCGAGAGTTCGCTCGGGCTTGAGCGCAGTGACCTGCAAAGCAGTTGGGACTGTCTCGCCCGCGTCGGCAACCTGTCGTCGGCGGCCGTGCTGCACGTGCTCGCGGATGCCCTGAACTCTGACCCGGCGCCAGCCCCCGGTAGTCATGCTCTCGCGTTCGCTCTCGGCCCGGGCGTGAGTGCAGAATTCGTTCTCTTGGAGTGGCCAGCATGAAGGAGCCGCACGCATGAGCCTCATCGCCTACATCGCCCTCATTCTCGGCACCGGCATGGAACGCCTCTATGAGTTGCGCATCTCCAAGCGCAACGCCGCCGCCGCCTTCGAGCGTGGCGGGCGCGAGTATGGCCAGAAGCATTTTCCGTGGATGGTGGCCCTGCACACCGGACTGCTGATCGCCTGCGTTGTCGAAGTGATTGTCGCCGATCGCCCCTTCCTGTTGTGGCTCGGAATCCCGATGCTCGTCATCACCCTGCTGTGCCAGGTGGCACGCTACTGGATCATCAACTCGCTCGGTGCTCAGTGGAACACCCGCGTGATTGTGGTGCCGGGAGCCGGTCGCGTGCAGAACCGCGGGCCGTACCGTCTGACTTGGCTGCCGCATCCGAACTATCTCGTCGTGGCGATCGAGGGCATTGCGTTGCCGCTTGTGCACACCGCCTGGGTCACCGCGCTCGTGTTCACCGTGCTGAATGCAGTGCTGCTGCTGGCGTTCCGCATCCCGACCGAAAACCGAGCTCTGCGCGAACTGACACCATGAGCCGCGCCGTTGATGTGATCGTCGTCGGTGGCGGGCCCATCGGTCTCGCCGCTGCCATCAACGCGCGGATGCACGACCTCACCGCCCTCGTGATCGAACCCCGCGCGGGCACCATCGACAAGGCCTGCGGCGAAGGACTCATGCCCGGTGCCGTCGCCGAACTCGCCGCCCTCGGGGTCCACCCGCGCGGTCGCCGGATCGCCGGCATCAGCTACCACGACGGCACCCGCACCGCCGAACATCGCTTCGCTTCGGATGCCGCGCTCGGCGTTCGACGCACCGAACTTCACCGGGCGCTGAGCGAACGGGGGGCCGCTCTCGGGGTCGAGTTTGAGCACGGCAAGGTGGTGGCGATCGAGCAGCATGGCGACGGCAGCCAGGGCGGGGTGGAAGCGCGGTCGGGCGCGGTATCCGCGCACCTCGCTGACGGTCGCACCATCGAAGGACAGTGGATGCTCGGCTGCGATGGCCTGCACTCCACCGTGCGTGAGATGGCAGGGCTGGCCGCGCGCCCTCGTCGGGTGGGGCGACGCGATTCTCGGCGGTTCGGCATCCGGCAGCACTTTGAGGTTGAACCGTGGACAGACCTCGTGGAGGTGCACTGGGCGGCGAACGCGGAGGTCTATGTGACGCCGGTGGGCGACACCGAGGTGGGTATTGCCGTGCTGGGGCCACGCGGAACCTCATTCGAGCAGGCGATTGCGAGTGTGCCGGCGCTCGCCGAACGTCTGCGCGACCTGAGCCCCACCTCGAGCGTCCAAGGTGCGGGCCCGCTGTTGCAGAAGACCACCGGGCAGCGTTCTGGCCGAGTGTTGCTCGTCGGGGATGCCGCTGGCTATGTGGATGCGATCACGGGGGAGGGCATCCGCTTAGGGCTGGCTGAGGCGAGCGCCGCCATCGAGTGCATTGTTGCCGGCGAACCCGAACGGTACGAACGCGAATGGCGAGGCATCACCCGCGACTTTCGGATGCTCACCACCGGGCTCGTGGCGGCCGCGAACTCACCGCTGCGCCGAGCTATCGTGCCGTTCGCCGCGCGACTGCCCGGTGTCTACGGGAGCGTGGTGGAGAGTTTGGCGCGGTAGCGAGTCGCGGCGTGCTGGAATTCGCTAGTTAGGAAGCAGCAACGGCAGCAGTTCTTCTGCCTTCGACACAACGGCGAGCGATCCCTCTGACTCGCCGGGATTGCCGTAACCCCAGTCGACATAGATCGTGGGGATGCCGTGTTCGGCTGCTCCCTCAATGTCGTAGTTGCGGTCGCCGATCATGACCGGGTTGCTGACGTCAGCGCCGATCATCTTCAGGCGCGTGATCGCTTCAGCGACAACATCCTTCTTGGCGCTGCGAATCTCGTCGATCGACGCGCCAGCCATCACACGGAAGTACTGCGTGAGGTTCGCGTGATCCAGAATCACGGATGCCGGAAACTCAGGCTTCGAGGTCGCCAGCGACAGCGGAATCCCGCTCGCATGCAGCGTCTTCAGAACCTCGGGCATGCCGGGGAAGATGTCGCTGCCGTGGGCGTTGTTTCCCTCCATATAGTGCCGACGATAGATAGAGAGTGCCTGAGCTGCCTCCACGGGAGTGAATCCTGCGCGGTCGCGGAACGAGTCAACAATGGGTGGGCCAACGTAGGCGCGCAGTTCTTCTGCCGAGGGAACCGGGTGGCCCATCTCCTCGAACATGTAGGAGAGCGACGCCGTAATTCCGGGCGCCGAGTCAGCGATCGTGCCGTCAAGGTCAACGAGAATGCAAGTCCAGTGAGTAGCCATCGCTACCAGCCTAGGGCGTGTGCCTGAACACGAGAACAACGCCTGAAGACTAGAACAATCGCATATTCGGGTCGTCGAGGCCGCGCATCTCGTCGTAATCCAACAGCACACAGCGGATGCCGCGGTCCTTCGCCAAGGTACGCGCCTGCGGCTTGATTTCCTGGGCCGCAAAAATGCCGGTGACCGGAGCCAGCAGCGGGTCGCGGTTCATCAGCTCGAGGTAGCGCGTCAGCTGCTCAACACCATCGATATCGCCGCGGCGCTTCAGTTCCACGGCAACGCTCGCGCCGTTCTCATCGGTCGCAAGAATATCGACCGGCCCGATGGCGGTCATGTATTCGCGGCGCACAAGACGGTAGCCGTCACCCAGAATGTCGATGTGTTCGGCAAGCAGCTTCTGCAGGTGAGCCTCGACACCATCCTTTTGCAGTCCGGGGTCGACGCCCAGCTCGTGGCTTGAGTCGTGCAGGATTTCGTGAATCGAGACGATGAGCATGTCGGCCGACTTCGTGTGGGCGACCTTCCAAATTTCGGTGACTCCGGCATCCGACTGCTCGGCTTCGGGCTCAAGGGTGGAAAGCACACAGGGCGGGCTCATCCAGTTGAGCGGCTTGTAGGAGAGCGCATCGGAGTGCACGAGAACACTGCCGTCAGCCTTCAGCAACAACAGCCGGATGGCGAGGGGAAGGTGGGCGCTAAGACGGCCCGCGTAATCAACGGAACATTTGGCTATGACAAGTCGCACCCGTCGAGCCTAACGGTGCAGGGGAGGCGGCGGTGCCTCGTCGTCGAGCGAAATGATCGCCACTTCGGTTGTGGCGATGCTCACCGCAGCGGATGTTGTGCCCGGCGATGCAAAATCGACCAGGATCCGTGCGTGCCGCCCCGCTAGCTCGCGGGCGGCGGGCGAGAGGATTCCCGACACAAATGTAAGTACCACGATCACGAGTAGTGCGTTGAGAACGCCGACCTGATCGCTCAGCAGGCCGATCATGGGCGGGCCGATGAGCGTCGCGCCGTAGGCGATCGTGGCCACGGCGGTCACTCGCGCAGTGGCTCGTTTGGGTTCGTCGGCGGCGGCTGAAATGCCCACCGGGAAGCCGAGTGCAGCACCGGCACCCCACAGTGCGGTACCGATTACAGCGAGCACAACGACGGGCGAAAAGATGACGAGCAGCAGCCCTGCACCGGCGAGCCCAGCGGATGCCCGCAGCACCGGAACGCGTCCGAAACGGTCAAGGGCACGCACTCCCAGGAAACGCGTAACGGTCATCGCCGTGACGAACACACCGAAGATGAGGGTGCCGAAAGCATTATCGAGCTCGTAGCCATCGACCATGGCCAGCGCGAGCCAGTCCACAGCTGTGCCTTCCGCGAAGGCCATTCCCAACACGATGACGCCAATCATGATCGTGCGTGGTTCTCGCCACACGCTGCGCAGTTTCGGCGCAGCCAGCTCACCCGAAGCGATTTTGATCTCTTGAGTGTTGAGTGGGGCATCCGCAAGGGTTTCGGGCAGCACGAATCGCAAGACGATCATGGCGGTGATGAAAGCGATCCCGGCAACCACCGAGAGATGGAGGGCGAGAGGAATGTGGAGCGCTTCGGCCCCCGCGCCGAATCCTGCGCCAGCCATCGTTCCGAGGCTGTAGAAGCCGTGCAGCGTTGGCATTGTTGAACGGCCGAGCAGTCGTTCGTTCGCGGCACCGGAAAGATTGATAGCAACGTCGTAGGTGCTAAAGGAGAGCCCAAGTACTGCGAGTGAAAATACCGCGCCGATGAAGCTGCCGAAGACGCCGATGATGATTGCGGTTGCGGCAAGAGCCCCGAAGAAAAGCAGCACGCACACGCTCACTACGGCGCGTGCGCCGAACCGGTCGACCAGTCGGCCGGCAACGAGCAAGCCGAGAATCGAGCCAATCGCGAGACCAAAAAGCAGCACACCAATTTCTGAATGACTGGCGTCAAAGGCGTCGCGCACTGTCGGGATGCGACCGACCCAACTGGCGAAAGAGAATCCCGCGAGCGTGAAGAGGATTGCGATCGCGTTGCGCCACGACAGCACCTGCCGATGGCTGAGGCCATGCGGATACTGCGCAGCGTTGGAGGCCGAGTGGTGGGCGGTCATCGCTTAATAGTAGGTCTCTCCACTGGTCTCAGATTCGCAGCTAATCCTTGTGAAGAAAGCTCTAGGCTGGGGTGCATGAGTGCCGAATCTTCATTGTCATCCGGAATTGCCGTCAACGATCTCGACCCGAAGGTGCGCCCTCAAGACGACCTTTATCGTCATGTGAACGGCGCATGGATCGACCGCACCGAAATCCCTTCCGACAAAGCCCGCTATGGATCGTTCATGGTGCTTGCTGAAGAAGCTGAAGAGGCTGTTCGCGACATCATTATCGAATCGCAGTCGGCGCAGCCCGGCACCGAAGAGCGCAAGGTTGGCGACCTCTACGCCAGCTTCCTCGATGAAGCGCGCGCCGATGAATTGGGCGCAACCCCCATTGCAGCGCAACTGGCCGACGCTGCTGCTGTCGACTCGATCTCTACCCTTCTGAGCACGCTCGGCCGCCTTGAGCGCGGCGGCACGAGCGGATTCTTCCAACTCTTCGTCGATAACGACCCCGGCAACCCTGAGCGCTACCTCGTCTTTCTCGAACAGGGCGGCCTCGGCCTCCCTGACGAGTCGTACTACCGCGATGACAAGTTCGCCGACGTGCTCAGCAAGTACGGCACTTTCATTGAGCGGATGCTCACGCTCGCCGGCCTCGATGCTCCCGCAGCCCGTGCCGCCCGCATTGTCGCTCTCGAAACCGAGATCGCGTCGAAGCACTGGGACAACGTCGCTAACCGCGATAGCGAAAAAACGTACAACCCCATGACGTGGCAGGCAGCGAACGACCTCGCCGGCGCGGTGGACCTCTCAGTGTGGCTCGACGCGATTGATGTCCCCGCCCACGCCTTCGACGAGGTCGTCGTGCGCCAACCGAGCTTTGCCCAAGGTCTCGAGTCGGTATTGAGTGACGACCACCTGCAGGCCTGGCGCGACTGGCTTGCGTGGCAAGTAATCCGCACCAACGCTGCCTACCTTTCGGGTGACTTCGTCGAAGCTAACTTTGACTTCTACGGCCGCACTCTCTCGGGAACCCCCGAACTTCGCGCGCGGTGGAAGCGAGGAGTGTCGCTCGTTGAGGGAGTGCTCGGTGAAGCTGTTGGCAAGATTTATGTTGAGCGCCACTTCCCTCCGACGGCAAAGTCGGCCATGGATGTTCTCGTTGCCAACCTGGTCGAGGCCTACCGTCAGTCGATCAACGGTCTCGAATGGATGACGCCCACCACGCAGCAGCGTGCGCTCGAGAAGCTCGACAAGTTCACCCCCAAGATCGGTTTTCCCGTGAAGTGGCGCGACTACTCCAGCTTGGAGATCAGCGCCGACGACCTGGCTGGCAACGTGCGTGCCGCTAATGAGTTCGAGTTTCAGCGCGAACTGGGCAAGATCGGCAAAGAGCTCGACCGCGATGAGTGGTTCATGACTCCGCAAACCATCAACGCGTATTACAACCCCGGGTTCAACGAGATCGTGTTCCCGGCCGCCATCCTGCAGTACCCCTTCTTTGACGAGGGTCGGGATGACGCAGCGAACTACGCCGCCATCGGTGCCGTCATTGGCCACGAGATCGGTCACGGCTTCGACGACCAGGGAGCCAAGTACGACGGCGACGGTCGACTTATCGACTGGTGGACGCCGGAAGACAAGGCTGCTTTCGAGGAGCGTACGAAGTCGCTCATCGACCAGTACGACGCCCTCGCCCCGGCCCAAGTCCCCGAGCATTACGTCAACGGTTCCCTCACGATCGGTGAGAACATCGGTGACCTCGGTGGGCTCGCGATTGCGTGGAAGGCCTACCAAATCTCCCTCAACGGCGCCGAAGCTCCCGTTATTGACGGTCTCACCGGTGCGCAGCGCTTCTTCATGTCGTGGGCGCAGGCCTGGCAGCAGAAGGGGCGCGACGAAGAGGTCATTCGACTTCTCGCGATTGACCCACATTCGCCCAACGAGTTCCGCTGCAACCAGATTGTTCGCAACATCGATGCGTTCTATGAGACATTTGGTGTGACTGAATCTGATTCACTGTGGCTTGACCCGAAAGATCGCGTCACTATTTGGTAGAGATCGAGCAAACCCGAGAACGCCGGAGTCGCATTCGCACCCCCCGAGTCGCGAAGCACGCCGGAGCTGGCGAAGAACCCAACTTCACCAGCACCTTCGCTGCGCTCGGAAAGTTGAAGCTCTCAAACCGCAGCGTGCACGTTTCCGCCAGTGCCGTGGACATCAACAGCGGCCGTACGCTGCTCAGTATTGACGACCGTGTGGCGCTGCCCACCGCCAGCATCGGCAAGATTTTGCTGCTCATCGAAGTATCCGCTCGCTTCGACAACCGCGACTTCGCCCCCTACGGCATCCTCGACAAAGTACCGGGCTCCTCCGTTGGTGCCGCCGGGCTGTGGCAGCACTTGCAAGCGCCCTCGCTACCCGTCGCCGACCTCGCCGCGCTCGTCGGTGCGACGAGCGACAACCTCGCAACCAACATGCTCTTGCGTCTCATCGGGCTGGATGCCGTGCGAGCTCGCACCGAATCCCTCGGGCTCACCAAGACAGCACTACTCGATCTCGTGCGAGACACTCGTGGACCCGACGACGCACCCCAGCTCTCTGTCGGCTCGGCTGTCGAACTGAGCTGGCTTTTTGGAGCCCTGGCACGCGGCGAGATCGTCAGCTCCATCGCGAGCCAGCGTGTGCTCGGTTGGCTCTCGCTCAATACAGACCTCTCACTAGTGTCGAGCGCGTTCGGGCTCGACCCTCTCGCTCATCGGGGAGCCGACCACAACACTCTGCTGGTCAACAAAACAGGCATCGATCGGGGCGTGCGAGCGGAGGCCGGCGCGCTGAGAGGCAACAAGCGAGCGGTCGCCTATGCGGCATCCATTCAATTCGACGACTCAAGCATGCACTCTCGCTTGCACGTCATCGATGCGCTGCGAACCTTCGGCTACGACCTCATGGAGTACGTGCACTAGTCGCCCAGTGTCGAACTGTTAGCGGCTGAAGCGTGACTTCAAACGAGAGAAGATGCTCTCTTTTGCCGGGTCCATAGCGATTGGTTGGCGCGCCTCATCGGCAATGGTGTCAATGGTGTGGGTCAAAAGACCCATCAGCTCGAACGTTGAAATGAGACGACGGGCGTCATCAACGTCGACCTTCGCGAGAGAAGAAAGTTCAGTGACGGTCAAGTACGCGGCACCGAGCATGGCAGTCATCGCCATCAATAGACGCGGTCGCCAGATTGTCGATGGAATCCGCCCACCAATAAGCACGACCGCGAGGGTCAATAACCAGAGTGGGGGCGTCAGAGAAGCGAAGTTCGACGAGCGGTTCGTTGGCGGAGTTGGTCGCGTCCGTGATGGCTCGATTGAGTTTGTTCCAGGTATCGGCCGTCAGCGCGATATCGGAGAAACCCGATTGGCGAGGTTCTGCGGCAGCGGCTGCCGCTCGAAGGCTGGCCCGCGTTGGTTCCTTCGTGACGGTCGTCGTGTCATCCGACCCGCGAGTGTTCGTTGTCGACGACTCGACAGACGCCGCTTCGGCGCCTCGAGTGGTGCGCTTGATCGATGACGGGTGGAGAACGATGACCTCGGGCTCGCGCGCAATCGTACCGGCCCCAAAATCGTGGGCAGCGTTGTTGACGGCGCCCGACGGCGGTAGGGGTGAGCTATCGAGTTGGGCGATGTGCTCGGTCCACGATTTCGCATTCCACCAGCGGAGGTGAGCGCCGCCCAAGGGGTCGCGATACCACCCTGCGGGAACCTCGAAGCCGTCGGTCATAGTGAGTCTTTCTGGGGAGTGAGCGCGCTGTGGCGGTCAGGGTTGACCGCCACAGCACGTGTCATTGTTAGAGGCCGAGGTTTGAGTCGGCGGTCTTGACGTTGATGCGGGCAAGGGCGAGGTTCGACTTCGCCTTGTCGAGTACGAAGTAGATGAAGACCTCGGGGTTTGAAGCCAAGGGGCGGATGATGTGGTACTGGCTCGACAGCGTGATGAGGATGTCATCGATCGTGTCGTTGAGGCCCAGCGCCTTCATGGTCTTGAGCTTGGCGCGAACAACTTCGGTGTTGCCGGCTGCTGCGGCATCGAGGTCAATGCCGCTGCCTGCGCTGCCGAGGAGCATTCCCGAGCCGCTGTCGACAACTGCGGCTGCCATAGCGCCGTCGGTCTCAAGAAGGTTTGCGAGGGTTTCGTTGATGTTTGACATGGTGTTCTCCGTGTAGGTTTCGGGTTGAGTGCTGCTGTGTGTGGTGCGTGGTTACGCAATGAGCGCGGCCATCCGACGCGCGGCAATGCGTGCGATCGAAAGGCCTTTGCCCAAAGTTTCATGAGTGTCGAATAGCGCCGCGAGCACGATGGGGTGCCCTTGGACTCTCAGCTGGATGACGTGGCCGAGCTCAGACGCGATGATCACGTACTCGTTCGTGCCGATTTTCAGTTCGTGGGCGACAGCGTCGCTGAGGGCCTGCACTGAGCTGGACATGCTGGCGAAGCGCCCACCATCGGCTTGGGAACCTTTGAGGTGAACAATTTCGAAGCCGTCGTCGGTAAGCATGGCGGCGAAAGTCAGCGAACTCGCGAGATCCTGCATCTCTGCGAGAGTGCGGTTTCCTGCCTCGATGTGGGCAGGGTTGAGGTGGGAAGGAACGACGGTGGGTGCGGCTGGTGCGATGGAGTGGTTCATCAGATCTTTTCAGGTGCGGGGGCAAGGAGTTCGCGCATTTCTACGCTGGCAACCAGGCTCAAGAGCAGCGTGCGCATCTCTTCTGTATTGCGCGGGTCGACGGTGAAAACGGGAATGAGTTGTTCGGGCACGGCGGCGGTGAGGGCGGCTGAGTACTCGGCAACGCTGGGAGTTTCCGAGACATCAGACTTGGTGACGCCGATCACGACTGCGCCGCGGGCGTGTAATTCGCGGAAGTCGTTGAGGTATTCGATGAGCAGTGCGACAGAGTCAGGGGCATCGTTGTTGATGAGAAGCAGTAGACCACGTGCGCGGCCCGCCAAAATCGACCACATGAAGTCGAAGCGTTTCTGCCCCGGAACTCCATAAAGTCGCACCTTCGTCACGTCATCAATGGTGATCTCGCCGTAGTCGAGCGCGACAGTAGTGGTCTCTTTATCGGCGGTAGCGCGATCGGTGTTGGTAGCCTCTGTGGACACGACATCGATTTCGCTGAGACTGCGAATTGCGGTCGTTTTACCGGAGCCCATGGGCCCAGCAAAAAGTACGACGTGCTCAGCCATAGTTCGCTTTCGTGTGGTTGTGTTGGTTCATTGAGGTGTTCGGAGCCAAACCGTTTAACGGTGGGCACAAAAAAACCGCAACGCGAACGAGCCTCTAGTGCGGAGCGTGAGAGCGACTATTCGGCGGCGCGAGCTCGCCATTCGCGATCAAGAATCGCGTAGATTCCCGTGTCGGCCCACGCACCCTTGAACCACATGTCTTCGACATGATGTGCCTCATGGCGCATTCCGAGTGCCAGGCACAGTCGAACCGAATCGTCGTTGCGGGGATCGAGATTCGCGAAGACGCGATGGAGCTCTATCTCGTGAAACGCGAGATCGAGCAGCGCAGACGCCGCCTCCTTGGCAAAGCCCTTCCCTTGAAAGCGGGGATGCAGCGCCCAGCCGATCTCAGCATTCGAATCCTCGGCGCTCTCGATCTTGAAATACAGCGTGCCGATCATGACCGGGCGCCGGATAGCGTCTGAATCGGGGAGCGGAGGCAGTGCATCCGCGAGCTCAATGGCCAATTGAAGGTAATCGCCGCTCTCGGCCAGCACTTCGCGTTCTGTCCACTCCGTGACTTTTTCAATAACGGTGTCACGGTCGCGGGGCTCGTAGAGCATGTACTGCGTGAGTTCTGCGTTCGACTGCTGCGCATACAGGTCATCAATGTCGTGATCGCTGAGCGTCAACGAGCGAAGAATGAGGCGCTCGGTGTGAATCGGACTTCGGAACTCGAACGGTTTCATCAGTGACCCTTAGCTCAGAGGGAGATGCGACGGGCGGAGCCCGGTAAAGCTCAGGCTAGGCCGTGTGCGGCCGTGCCCGAGCATCCGCCGACTTCGACGAACGCTCGACAGGGATGTTGTACAAAGCAGAAAGAGCAGCATCGAACTCAGCGACTCGGCCTTCAGCCGCAAACTCGCGCGCTCGCACCGACGGCCCGTGCAGCAGCACCCCGCCCAAGTGTCGGAGGGCAGAAATAGTTTCTTCGCCAGCTCCGCGCGCGGTGGCGCGAGCGATCTCCGCCTCGAGAAGAGCAAAGTGGTGCTTGCGAAGAGCAACGATGGCTGGCTCCGCCTGGCTTTCGGCAGCGAATTCGTGGGCGGCCGTGCGAACCAGGTCGCGAGCATCCGCGTGGGCGTTCAGTTCTTCTAACGGCGCATGCAGGCTGATGGTTTCGAGGTCGAGTAGATCAACGCCCTCAAGCTGGCCGACGGCGGGATCAACGTTGCGGGGGAGGCCGAGGTCGAGTACGAGGCACTTGCTGGCAGCCGCGAAGCGCTCGGTTCCCAGAACGGCGCTCGCGGTACACGTGACAATCACATCAACATCGAAGTCTTCGCTCGGGGTCAGGCCGTGCTTGAGAGCGAAGGCAGCGTCGCGACCCGAGGGCGAGAAGACGCGCAAGTCGAGGGCGCCCTTGTCGCGCAGAGCATTGACAGTAGTGACCGCGTAGCGGCCCGTGCCGACGACGAGAACGCGGGCAGCCGACCAGTCGGCGACGCGGCTTGAGGCGAGTTCGAGGGCAAGACGCACGAGAGACTTGCCTGACCCACCGATTGCGGTGTTGTTCTTGATGCCACGACTCGTGTGAGTTGCGCGCTGAAAAAGACGCTCAAGATCGCGAGTTGTCGTGCCATCGAGGCGAGCCTGATCGAGAGCGCGACTGACCTGCCCCGAAATCTCGGCTTCACCAATGACGACGGACTCAAGACCCGAGGTCACGGCAAAGAGGTGAGCTGCGGCATCCGCCCCCTCGTGCACGGCGATCGAGGCATGTAGCGTTTCGACGCTCAGTCCGGTGCGTTCGCTTAAAGATTCGAGCAGCGAGCACACGGTGATGGCGGAACCAGCGGTGAGCGGTTCTTCGACATCGAGGTACGCCTCGAAACGATTGCACGTGGCCACGAGAACGGCTCCGGCAACGAAATCGCTCGTCGAAATGAGGTCGTTTGTGGCCGCAGAGGCGACCTCAGACAGACTTTCGAGTACGTCTAAGCTCGCGTTGCGATGATTCGAGCTAAGACACAGGAGCACAACCTAATGTTAACCCCGTGACTTTGAATTCTGACCACCCTCTTCTCGACGGCCGCACAGCTAACTCGCCTATCATTCGGGCCTACCGCGGGGATCGCCCCGAAACCACGCCCGTGTGGTTCATGCGTCAGGCCGGCCGCTCTCTGCCTGAGTACCGCAAACTGCGCGAAGGCAACGAGATGCTTGAGGCGTGTTTGACGCCCGATCTTGCCAGCGAGATCACGATGCAGCCTGTGCGTCGACACAAAGTTGATGCCGCCATATTCTTTAGCGACATCGTCATCCCCGCGAAGCTCGCCGGTGTTGAGGTTGAGATTGTTCCCGGTCGTGGGCCCGTCTTTGCTAACCCCGTGCGCACCGCTGCGGATGTCGCCAAGCTGCACCCCATTGACCCTGCCGCGTTTGCCCCCATCCGTGAGGCTGTCGCGCAAACTGTTGCTCAGCTCGGAAACACTCCGCTCATTGGTTTCGCTGGAGCACCATTCACTCTCGCGTCGTACATGGTTGAGGGCGGCCCGAGCAAAGACCAGCAGCGTGCCCGCACGCTCATGTACTCCGACCCCCAGACGTGGGCGACGCTGCTCAACTGGTGTGCCGACATCGCTGGCGAGTTTTTGAAGGCCCAGATTGAGGCGGGCGCTTCGGCCGCTCAGCTCTTTGATTCGTGGGTTGGTTCGCTCTCGGAGCAGCAGTATGTGCGTCGGGTTGCCCCGCACTCCAAGCGCGCGCTGTCGCACTTGCGCGGGTACGACGTGCCGAAGGTTCATTTTGGTGTCGGCAGCGGTGAGGTGCTGAAGGCAATGCATTCGATCGGTGCCGACGTGATGGGTGTCGACTGGCGCATCCCGCTCGATGAGGCCGATCGTCGTCTCGGTGGTGGCGTTCCCCTTCAGGGCAACATTGACCCTGCCTTGCTCGGTGCCCCTTGGCATGTGCTCGAAGCTCACGTGCGCGACGTTATGAGCCGCGGTCGCGTCGCTCCCTCTCACGTCGTGAATCTCGGCCATGGAGTCGGCCCCGACACTGATCCGGATGTGCTCACGAAGATCGTGGAGCTCGTTCACCAGGAAGGGTAGTGCGCGTGAGCACGACAGAATTCACCGTCGTCGGTGGCGGCATCGCAGGGCTTGTTGCTGCGCGTCGACTCGCGATGGCGGGGCGGACCGTGCGCCTCATTGAGGCAAGCGACCATCTCGGCGGCACCGTCGCATCCCACCTCGTCGGTGGAATCAATCTGGATGCCGGAGCCGAAAGCTTCGCCACCCGCAGCAATACTGTTGCCGACCTCGCTCGCGAGCTGGGCCTCGGCGATGACATTGTGTCTCCGAGCGACGAAGGTGCGTGGCTTCAGCCCGTGGATGGCGCGGCCTTGCCCTTGCCCGCCACCGGCATTCTTGGTATCCCAGCGACGCCGCTCGACAAGGACACCATCGCGGTGATTGGTATGGGCGGCGCTTTTCGCGCTCAGCTCGATTCGCTGATTCCGTGGTTTGGCAAACGCACTGACGTTTCTCTCGGCTCGCTTGTGCGTCGACGCATGGGTAAGACCGTCGTGGAGAAGCTTGTCGCCCCTGTCGTGCATGGCGTGTACTCGCTGCACCCGAACGACGTGCCGCTTGAGCGCGTCGCAACGCTCAAGGAACGCCTCGCGCTGCACGGTTCGCTGGCGGCAGCGGTGCGATCGATGCGCGAGTCGATGCCCGCCGGAACGGCAGTTCAGGGCATCCGTGGTGGAATCAACCGTCTTGTCACTGAGCTCGCCGCCGACCTCACGACCTACGGCGTCGTTATCGAATTCGGGCGCCGGATCGAGAGTGCAGAGGCGCTCGCGGAACTCGATGGAACAGTGATCGTGGCTGCCCCCGGCATTCTCGCTCCGGTTCGCGGTCGCACCGTGACGCTCGCCACTCTTGTGCTCGACGCACCAGAACTGGATGCCGAACCGCGCGGATCGGGCGTGCTCGTCGCTCCCGGCTGCACCAAGGTTTCCGCTCGCGCGCTCACGCACGCAACGGCGAAATGGCAGTGGCTCAAGGAGCAGGCGGAGGGTCGCCACGTCGTGCGCCTCTCTTACAACGAAGTGCCGGCTGGTGACCTTGCCGAGGTCGCTCGTCGCGATGCCGAAGTGCTCTTGGGCGTCTCGCTTCCCGCAGAGGCGGTCATCGATTTCGCCCGCCGCGAGTGGATTCGCCCTGCCCCGCTAGCCGCCGCCGAACGCACGGATGGTGTGGTCGTCGTCGGCGAAACTGTGGGGGGAAGCGGGCTGGCTGGTATCGTCACGCACGCCAACGCTGCCGTCGATCGATTGCTTGCTCTCGCCGATGACGACGCGGGCGACGACGATCACGCAGCCGCTGACGACGAGCCGGACCGCACAGCCAAAGAGGTAAACTAGTTAGGTTCACCTAACTCACAGGTATTCTCCCAGTTTGCCCAGAAGGCCCGGGAGAGAATGGAAGACATGACTGACGTCGAGAAGCCCGCCGAAATTTTGGGATACACACTGTGGGCGGTGTTCCGTCGTGATCCGCACCGTCCGGTTGGTGTCGGCGACCTCGCTCCTGCCGTAGCCGCGGTTGAAGCCCGCGGAGTCACCGTTCGTGGCTTCTATGATGTCTCCGCCCTGCGTGCCGACGCCGACATCATGATCTGGTTGCACGGCGACAACCCCGAGAACATCCAGTGGGCCCTGCGCGAATTGCGTCGCAGCGAGCCGCTCACCTCGTTGCTTCCCACCTGGAACGCCATGGGCGTGCACCGCGACGCTGAGTTCTCGAAGAGCCACATGCCTGCGTTCATGCGCGGCAAAGAGCCCGAAGCGTGGCTCACGGTTTACCCCTTCGTGCGCAGCTACGAGTGGTACCTGCTGCCCGACGCCGAACGCGGCAAGATGCTGCGCGACCACGGCATCAAGGGTTCCGAGATGCCTCAGGTTCTCGCCAATACCGTCGCGAGCTTTGCGCTCGGAGACTACGAGTGGATGCTCGCGCTCGAGGCTCCCGAACTCGTTGACCTTGTCGACCTCATGCGTCACTTGCGTCAGACAGAAGCGCGTCGTCATGTGCGCGAAGAGATCCCGTTCTACACAGGTCGTCGCATTGCGCTCGACGAGATTGCCGAGGTGCTGTCGTGACTCGCATTCTGGGCGCAACGGATGCCGCGGCATCCGGCCCTGAACACGTTGAAGAAGCCGTCGCCTACGACGCCATTCTGCTCGCCAGTTTTGGCGGACCCGAGGGTCAAGACGATGTCATCCCGTTCTTGCGCAACGTCACGCGCGGCCGCGGAATCCCCGAGGAGCGTCTCGAAGAGGTCGCTCATCACTACCGTGCATTCGGTGGCGTCAGCCCGATCAATGACCAGAACCGTGAGCTGAAGGCCGCTCTCGAAGCGGAGCTCACTCGCCGCGGAATCGATCTGCCGGTGCTGTGGGGAAACCGCAACTGGAACCCCTACCTCAGTGATGCTCTCACCGAGGCCAATGAGCGCGGCTATAAGAAGCTCATCGCCGTCGGCACGAGCGCCTACAGCTCGTATTCAAGCTGCCGCCAGTACCGCGAAGACTACGCAATCGCGCTCGAGCAGACCGGCCTCGAAGGTACGATCCAGATTGACAAGGTTCGCCAGTTCTTCGACCACCCCGGTTTTGTTCAGCCGTTCATCGACGGTGTTCGGGAGGGCCTCGCGAAGGTCGCCGCTCAGGGTATTGCCCCCGAGAAGACCCACGTTCTTTTTGCCACGCACTCAATCCCGTCGACGGATGCCGCCAAGAGCGGGCCAGAATCGCGTGGTTTCGGCGAGGGTGGCGCGTATGCCGCCCAGCACCTCGCTGTCTCAGAAGTAGTCATGGCGGCGCAAGCGAGCGAGAATCCGGGCGCAACGCTGCCGGCGCACAGTCTCGTGTACCAGTCGCGCAGTGGGCCGCCCTCGATGCCGTGGCTCGAGCCCGACATCAACGATGCGATTGATGCGCTCGCCGCCGATGCCATCGAAGCTGTAGTGATTGTTCCGGTCGGCTTCATTTCTGACCACATGGAAGTGAAGTGGGATCTCGACACCGAGGCGCTCGAAACGGCGGGCGGCCACAACATGTTTGCCGTGCGCGTTCCGACGCCAGGCGTGCATCCGGCCTTCGTCACGGGTCTAGTCGACCTCGTGTTGGAGCGTCGGGATGGAGTGCCGGTGGCAGATCGCCCCGCACTGACCACACTCGGCCCCTGGTATGACGTATGTCGTCCCGGGTGCTGTGAGAATGTGCGGCTCGGCTTTAAGCCTGCAGCCGCGGGGGTAGCACCGTGACCGTAATTCGTATTGGCACGCGAGGGAGCACTCTCGCGATGGCGCAAACCACGACCGTGGCGCGCGCGCTCGAAAGCAAAACCGGCGTTGAGACAGAGATCATTCCGATCTCGACGCAGGGCGACCGCTCGACCGAGTCGCTCTCCACGATCGGTGGCCAAGGTGTATTCGCGAATGCGCTTCGTGAAGCGCTGCTCGCGGGCGAATGCGATGTTGTTGTGCACTCCTTGAAAGATTTGCCGACCGCCAACGTGCCCGGTCTTACGATCGCGGCGGTACCGAAGCGGGCCGATGAGCGCGACGTACTGTGCGCGCGCGATGAACTTACTCTCGACACTCTTCCCGCTGGCGCTCGCGTTGGCACCGGTTCACCGCGTCGCCAAGCACAATTGCGTTCGCGTCGCCCCGACCTTGAAGTCGTCGACATTCGCGGCAACATCGATTCACGACTCGCCAAGGTGCCCAACGGTGAACTGGATGCCGTCATCCTTGCCGCCGCCGGCCTCGCTCGCGCCGGTCGTGCCGCTGCTATCACCGAATACCTCGGCATCGCGGGCTGGCCAACCGCGCCCGGCCAGGGCGCGCTCGCCATTGAGGTGCGCGACGGCGACGAAAAACTCGTCAGCGTGCTCGACCACAAGCCCAGCCGCACCAAGACTGAAGCTGAACGCTACGTTCTGGCCTTACTCGATGCCGGATGCTCGGCTCCCCTCGGAGCCCACGCCATCATCGACGACGGACTCCTGTTCTTGGATGCCCGGGTCTACGCCCTCGACGGTTCGCGGTATCTCACGAGCTCCCACGCGCTGTACGTCAACGATGTCGAAGACCCGGCGCGCGAGGCAGCACAGCGGGTCGCCGACGAACTTCTGGCACAGGGTGCCGGGGATCTCACGGGGGCCCGGGCGTGATCATCCGCCCCCGCCGTTTGCGGTCGACCCCGGCGATGCGTCGCTTGGTCGCCGAAACCCGCACCCACCCCAACCAACTGATTCTGCCGATGTTCGTGCGCGAAGGTCTCAGCGAGCCCGCCGCGATTAGTTCGATGCCGGGAGTGCAGCAGCATTCGCTGGACTCGATGCGGCGCGCGATTGCTGAAGCCGCTGAGTTGGGTGTCGGTGGCGTCATGCTGTTTGGTGTTCCCGAGCACAAGGATGCCGAAGGTTCAGGCGCGATTGATCCGAACGGAATCCTCAACGTCGCTACGCGCGCGGCTGTCGCCGAGGCCGGTGACGCCCTCGTGGTGCAAACCGATCTCTGCTTGGACGAATTCACCGACCACGGTCACTGCGGGGTTCTGCGCAAGCGCACCAATCTCGCGACCGGTGAGACTGAGCTGATCGTCGACAACGATGCTTCACTCGAGCGCTACCGCGAAATGGGTGTCGCTCAGGCCGAAGCCGGGTCGCAATTGCTCGGCCTCAGCGGAATGATGGATGGCCAGGTTGCCGCCGTGCGCGAGGCGCTCGACGACGCCGGTCACACTGACACCCCCTTGCTCGGTTACGCCGCGAAGTATGCGTCGGCGTTCTACGGTCCGTTCCGCGAAGCAGTGCAGTCCTCGCTCGAGGGCGACCGTCGCGCCTATCAGCAGAACCCCGCGAACCGCCGCGAAGGCATTCGTGAAGTCGAGCTCGACATCGAGGAGGGCGCAGACATCGTCATGGTCAAACCCGCCATGAGCTTCCTCGACGTGCTCGCCGATGCGAGCGCCATCAGCAGCGTGCCCGTGTGGGCCTACCAAGTCTCCGGCGAATACGCCATGATCGAGGCCGCCGCCGCGAACGGCTGGATCGACCGCCGCCGCGCTATCGAAGAATCAGTGCTCAGCATCCAACGAGCCGGCGCCGAAGCGGTTCTCACCTACTACGCAGCAGAGCTTGCAGAATGGCTACGCCGATGAGCGACACGACCTCGACCGCCGCCCCCGCTACCAACCAGCAGTCCTTCGAGCGCGCCCGCGGCGTGCTTCCGGGCGGTGTCAACTCGCCCGTGCGCGCGTTCGGCTCGGTCGGCGGAACGCCCCGCTTCTACGTGAAAGCCTCCGGCTCATATGTGACGGATGTCGAGGGCCGGTCGTACATCGACCTCGTCAACTCGTGGGGTCCGGCCATCCTTGGCCACGCTCATCCCGAAGTGATCGACGCCGTTCAGCAAGCAGCGTCACGCGGCCTCGGCTTTGGAGCGTCCACTCCCGCCGAGACTGAACTCGCCGAACTCGTGCGTGCTCGCATTAGCGTCGGTTCAGTGAGCCCGATCGAGCGCTTGCGCCTCGTCTCGACCGGCACCGAAGCGACCATGACGGCGATCCGCTTGGCCCGTGGTGCTACCGGCCGTCGCCTGCTCGTGAAGTTCGCCGGTCACTACCACGGTCACTCCGATGGGCTTCTCGCCGAAGCCGGTTCTGGCCTCGCGACGCTTTCGATGCCGGGCTCTGCTGGCGTTACCGCCGAGACCGCAGCCCAGACGCTCGTGATCGAGTACAACAACGTCGCCGCCCTCGAGCAGGTCTTCGCCGAACACGGTCACGACATTGCCGGCATCATCTTCGAAGCCGCCGCCGCGAACATGGGCGTTCTCGCCCCGCAGCCCGGCTTCAATGAAACCATCGTGCGCATCGCCCACGAACACGGCGCTCTTGCCATCAGTGACGAAGTTCTCACGGGCTTCCGCGTTGACCCTGCTGGCTACTGGGGCTTGGATGCTCGTGCCGCCGCCGCATCGACAAGCGGTGACACCAGTGCACGCTGGGTTCCCGACCTCTTCACCTTCGGCAAAGTCATCGGCGGCGGGATGCCCCTGGCTGCCCTGGGCGGTTCGGCTCGCATCATGGAACTGCTTGCGCCTCTCGGCCCGGTTTATCAAGCGGGCACCCTGAGCGGAAACCCCGTCGCTGTCGCAGCCGGCCTCGCAACGCTTCGGCTCGCAGACGACGCCGTGTATTCGCGACTCAATCAGGTTGCCGAAACGCTTTCCGCCGAAACATCGGCCGCACTCTCCGCCGAGGGCGTTGAGCACGTTGTGCAGCACGCGGGCAACCTGTTCTCGTTCGTGTTCGCACCCGAAGCGCCCCTGAATTTCGCCGAAGTAAAAGCGCAGCAAGGCTACCGCTACGCGCCCTTCTTCCACTCGATGCTGGAGTCAGGGGTGTCTCTGCCTCCGAGTGTGTTTGAGGCTTGGTTCGTCTCGGCAGCCCACGACGATGGCGTGGTTTCGAAGATTGTCGAGGCGCTTCCGGCCGCCGCAAAGGCCGCTGCTGCGGCATCCGCGCCCCAGTAATTAGCGGGGGGTTAGCAGAAAACCCTGACCACGAAGTGCAGCTATCCCGAGTATGTTGGAAGAACTAAACGCCAACAGGAATCGGAGTTCACCATGAAGGGCAAGATCCTCCTCGTCGTAGGACTCGGCATCGGCTACGTGCTGGGCACCCGCGCTGGCCGCGAAAAGTACGAAAAGATCAAGGCCACCGCCAGCAAGCTGTGGAATGATCCGCGCATCACGCAACAGCGCCACAACGCTGAAGACTATGTGAAAGACAAGGCCCCTGAGGTCGCGGAGTTCCTCGCCGACGGCGCCAAGAAGGTTGTCAAGCAGGTTGCGAGCAACTCAAGCAACAGTCGCACTACAGCGAGCAGTACCGCGTCGAAGTCATCGACGTCGAGCGCCGCGAAGAAGAAGCCTGCCGCCAAGAAGTCTTCGTCATCGGCATCAACGACGAAGTCCACCAACTCTAAGTAGGGCTGCCATGCACGGTGAATCACCGAAAACAGACCCTCAGCGCGAACCGAAACGTTCGCTTGCTGCACTCATCGCCGATGTGCCGCGCCTTCTCGGCGAACTCATCCGCGGCGAGATTGAATCGCTCAAGAACGAAATGGTCGGCAAGCTCAAGAACGCTGGAATCGGCATCGGGCTGTTTGTGGGGGCTGCATTCTTCGCACTCTTCGCACTCATGGTTCTCATCGCCGCCGCGGTTCTCGGTTTTGCGGAGATAGTGCCCGCGTGGGCGGCAGCACTCATCGTTGCCGGCATCCTGCTGGTTATTGTGGCGATTCTCGTTGCAGTGGGTGTCACCCTCGTCAAAAAGGGAACCCCACCAGCGCCCACCGACACGATTGAAAGTATTAAGAGCGACGTTCGTGCCATCAAAGGCACCCGTAAGCGGAGGTCATAATGTCTGACAGCATCATCCCGAACTCAAGCGACAAGCTCGAGCAGGCTCGTGCAGAGCTGGAAGCTACTCTCGACGCGATTGAAGACAAGTTCAACGTCGGCAAGCGTGTTGATGAAGTTGCCACTCGGGTTCGCAGCTCGTATGAGACCAATCCTGTGCCATGGATTATTGGCGCTGCGGCAGCAGCCGTCTCGGTTGTTGCCGTCGTTGCGTGGGCAATTCTGAGCGACGACGACTAGCTCGATTAGCGTCTTACTCCCCAACAGGTGGAGTATAGGAGCATGTCAAGCAAAGCACTCGATGGTGTGCGCGTGCTCGTTCCACGCGGAGGCAATTGGGGCGACAGCGTCGCAGCGTTGCTGAGGGGACACTCAGCAGTTCCTGTGATCGCGCCCCTCATTAATTTTGCACCCTCTGAAAACGTTCCTGCCCTCGCCAATGCGTTCCACGAACTCAATGATGGTCAGTTCGACTGGATCGCTGTCACGAGCGCCACAACGGTAGATGTGTTGACGGTGAGTGGCGTGAAGATTCCCGACAACACCAAGATCGCCGCCGTCGGGGAGACGACTGCGAGTGCTCTCAATCTCGCCGGGCACCGCGTCGATTTCGTGCCAGAGCTCGACAATTCCGGTCGCGGACTCGTGAAGGAGTGGCCAGACTCGACTTCTGGTTTGCGCGTGCTCGCTCCGCAGTCCAACCTCGCCGACACCACTCTTGTTGATGGCTTGGGTGCGCTTGGCCACGAAGTTGTCAGCGTCTCTGCCTACAGCACGGTCGGCATTCCTGTAGCCGACAAGGTGCGTGAGGATGTCGCATCCGGTCGCATTGCCGCCATTCTGGTCAGTTCAGGCTCGGTCGCCCGTCAAGTCGCGGAACAACTTGCGCCCTTGCCCGAGACGACGATCGTCGCCTGCATTGGGCCCCGCACCGCTTTTGATGCCCGGGATGCCGGACTCACGGTGCACGTGATTGCTGAGGACCGTTCGAGCCAATCCCTCGTAGAAACGCTCGCTGAGTACCTCTCACGGTGACCCCCAGTCGAGTCACGTATAAGGCCGCCTAAGCCCTCCAAAGGGTTAAAATGAGGGTTAACTCTGCGTCTGAACAGCAGGATTGCTCAGAAAGTTCGCCACGCTTGTTCTCATGAGATACCGGGGCGCGAAACTCCGTACTAGCAGTTCGTTCGCGCCTTCCTTAGTGGGCGCTGAAATTTCCCGGATCTAACGACCCGGGGGCATTTCAGTGTTTTCAGCAGTATCAGCGCGTCCATCTTCGCGGTTCTTTGGCAAGCAAAATCGTGCTGTGCGGCGGGTGCGTGCCGTGAGCGCGTCTCTTGCGCTCATTCTTCTCTCCAGCTTCGCCGTTGTGGCAGTCCCCACGGCACCGGCGTTTGCCGCGCTGGGAGATCAAGCTGGGCTGACGCTCTCGAAGCTGGTAGACACTGAGTCGGAGATCGTCGGGGTTGAGCCGGGTGAGACGTTCACCTACGACATCGTTATTGGTTGCGACGATAACGACTGCATTGACGCTGCGCTCGTCGACGCATTGCCTGACGAATTCGCTGGATTCACCCTCGGCGAGATCGCCGTTTCACCGGGAAATGCGAGCAACTTCGACCTCGAACTCACGGGAGGCTGTGCGGTCAACTCGGCTCTCAGCGCTGGCTGCGGAATCGAGCTCGACTTTCTTCAGCCGCTGGGAGCCCTTGCCGGTGTCGATCAATTCGGCATTGTCGCCGGAACGACCTTTCGTGTCTCCTATAGCCTGACCGCACCACTCTCGCTGGAGCCTGATTGGGCATTCAACGGAGTCGCCGTGCCTAACCGTGCTGACCTCACTGCAGTAAACGCGGCCCCCGTAACCAGCGAAGCTCGAGTTACTGTCGAGGTCCCCATCGTCGTGAACGCGGCGGTCACGAAGCAGTGGACTCCCTCCAGCCAGCAGTACGGACCTGGCCGCCCCTCTACTGTGACCACTGGCGTACGCAACACTTCCAACGTCGTCGCTAACGCGCTTGTGCTTCAAGATCCCTCGATCGCTGTCGATGGAGCAACAGAACTTCCTACGACCAACCCCTTCACGCGCGTGGACTTCACCGGTCTGTGCGGCGTGACGCTGCCGGCCGGCGCAGATCTTGTTCAAATCGACGCCTACTACGAGGCTTCGGTGGGCGAATGGAATTGGGTAGCGGGAACGCCGGACGCAATCGCGGCACTTCCCGCAAGCGTTACCGATCTCAGCAGCATCGGTGGCCTCCGAGCGACGTACACCAGCACCACAGGTGACACGATTACGGCGAATGGCGCTGCGGGAAGCTTGTGTTTCACCGTCGAACAGCGCGCCACTGATCGCACCACTGCTGCTGAGCTTGTTGGCGGCGGCGAAATTTCTAATATTGCGGCTGGAACTGTATTCGTAACCGATCGCGATTCGGTTACTCGCAATGCTGAAGCCGAACTCACTGTGACTGGGTTGAGTGTTGAGGTAAGCGCTGGCAAACAGATAACGCCGGCGCGAGTGCCCGCGAGTGGTGAATTCTCCGTATCACTGTCGGCGAAGAACGATTCCAACGGCACTCTCGAGTCGCTCACGATCACCGAGCCGGGCGTTGACGCCTTTCTTTCTGATGAACTCATCTTCGACGGATTCACTACATCGACCTGGCCAGTGGGTGCTATCGAGGCCGATTTCGTCTGGATTCTGAACACAGGTGCCCAGGCATCCATTCCTCTCACTAATGCGAGTGCAGCTCCTGCGATTCCGGCACTGGGCGCCGGCGAATTCGTTGCGGGATTCACCGTCACGTATCGGGGTGAGATCATCGCCGGAACCACCGCGGGCTGGTCGTTCACGGTCGACACCGCAGCGGATATGGTCGACAGCGGCACGGTTTCGGACCGATACACCAATGTCGTCGGGGTCTCTGGAACAAACGCCGCCGGTACCGACACCGCGACGGCCACAGCTCCTGTTGACGTATTTTTTCCTGACATCGATATCGCGCTGAACAAAACGCTGAACCCTGAGCGCAACACTCCGGGGGGAACCGCGGTCGTCAGCCTAGAAACTGTGACGAGCGCAGATTCCCAGTTTGTGCGTCCCACCGAAATCGTGGTTGAAGACGTGTGGGACGGCACGCCGGCGAGCACATTCTGGAACGCGTACCGCGCTCGAGAGATCGTTTTTACTGACGTTCCAGCCGGGGCGACACTGACTGTCGAGTATGCGACAGGCACTCCTCCCGGTGCTCTGGCGTGGCAGGAACTAACCGTGCCAGGCGGAGTGACCTCTCTCATAGAGTCTCTCGCGGTGCCGGCGAATGCTGTTGGAATCCGATTTACCTACGAGAACTCTGCTGGCTTCGGGCAAGGCACGACCGTGAGCCCCAACATCGTGTTTGAGGCAGCGGCCACCCTGCGAGACGGCGTAACGCCCACCTCAGTTGCAGGGGAATCTGCCACTCGCTACTTCAACGAAGCTTCGGCGCAAGGTTTCGGTATGGCGGACTCGCTTCCTGTCGCTAGCGACGTGGTGACAGACTCTGACCAGATCGACGTGATTGTCTTTGATGACGCCGCCGGGCCCGGCACATTGCTGAGCAGCAAGCGTTGGACTGGCACGAACTGGAGCTCAGACCTCAATCGGTTGAACACGCAAAGCGGAGCCGCGGCTCGCACTGTGTTGGGCTGGGGAGTAACCACTCCAGGATATGAAGCCGTCGTCGTCAGCGATGCTGCAGCGGGCAGCGAGACCGCTCCCGCAACCACCGTTTACCAGGCGTTCGACCTGACGCGTGTGTCACCCATCAGCTTTCAGGTTGACCCACTGCTGCGCTGGGATGTTGTAACGAACGTCGAACTCTTCCGTGCAGGAACGTGGCAGGCAGTGACCCCACCTGCCGGTGGTTGGATGGACTCCACCGGATTCCGAGGACACGTTCTCACGACTGCGGAGTCAGCGCAAAGCACAGGAGTGCGGATCACTGTCGAAGAAAACACCGCTGCACGCACCGCGAGCACGTCGCCGACACGTCCAGCCCCCGGTAGCGGAGTTGCCTCCAGCGCCAACGAACGCCAGCTGCGTCTGGAGTGGGCCCTGCGCAACACTCTGAGGGTTCCGCTTTCTCCCGAGTTGAAGTGGACCACTCAGGATGTTGCCTACAACCTGGCGGGTGAGGGAGTAGTTCGAAACACGTTCGGTCTACAAGCGACCGCCAGCGGCACGACAACATCGCGCACGGCTTTCGACGACATCGCGTTGATCGACACGACACCGAATGTTGACACTCGAAAAACAGCCTCAGAGTCATTCGTCACTGTGCCCTACTTCGGTGACGTTGCCCTCGAGGACTATCCCACCGTTGACTTCACGGTAGACGCGTGGAACACAGCAAGCGCTCGTGCCTCATACCTGCGTTCTGCCGATCCCTTCCCTTGTCCACTCGTTGGACCCTGCGTCACGCCCGCAACGGATCACTCTGCGAATGTCTACGCGGGAGCCACCTACGATCCGCTGACTAACCCGTTCGAACGGTTCACGCTAACCGACTTGTCGTTTGCAACGCCGACAGGGACGAACATCGATCCCACTGTTTCTCAAGTCGCTTTGTGGAAGCGAGACTCCTCCGGAGTGTTGAGCGTTGAACAGACCACGATCGCCGCCGCCGCCGCTCTGACCGCGACGCAACTGGAAGACGTCGTCGGTGTGAGCGTTGTGTACCAATCAACGGATCCCGAGACCACCGGTGGGCTCATTCCGCAACAGAACTCAACAGCAGCACACCCCTCAATGACGTTGAGCACACAACTCCGCGCGACCTTGCGAAGCACTCCAGTAGCCCTCGTTACGAGCGGTATCACTGTGGTCAACAGCAGCCAGGCGCAGAGCTTTGATCCGGTACTCACCCCGGACGGCGCTGCGAGCACACCGAATGCCTCTAGCCAGGCCAGCGTTGAACTTCGGGAAGCCCGCCTCGATGTGAGCGCGAGTAAATCAATTGCACCGGGAACGATTCTCGAGGCGAATCCCGGCGCACCGGTAACCGTGAAGCTGGGTTCGACAAGCGGTTCCTCCACTCTTGGCGCACAAACGGCGACGATTCGCGACATCGATTCGGAGTTCTGGAATGCGTTCCAACTGAGCGCGCTGGGGTCAGCAACCCTTCCCACCGGAGCAACTCAGGTGCGGGTAGATGTACAGGTGAATGAGGATCCCGCATGGATTCTTGGAACCCCCAGCGCAACCCCCGCGCTTCCGGCCACCGTCACCGACCTGAGCGAAATTACGGGAATCCAGTTCGTGTTCGATCGTGCGGATGGCGAACCGTTCTCGAACACGGTTCCCTCCGCAGACTGGAGTGCGGAGGCAAACTTCACCGCTGTGCTGCGCGACTCCGTAACTTTCCCGGGTGCGGTCGATAACGCGATTACCGCATTTGCTGAGCATGACGACTATCCCGTCCAGGATGCCGCAGCCAGTGACGATGTCGTTCTGTCGGCAGGAACAGCGCAGATCGATGTCCGTAAAGAAGCCGTGACGGGTAATTCGACCAACATCGTCGAACCCGGCGTCGACATCCCCTGGACCCTCGAGTTCACGAACACGGGAACCGGCTACCTCGATGTCACGAGCGTGAGCGACAGCTTCGACGCCATGTTGCAATGGGACGGCTCAGCCCCCACCTATGAGACCTCTGCCGGTGGCACGCTGCCGGCCACAGGAATTGAGGTAACACAGCCTACAGCGGGAGAACTCGAGTTCAACTGGCCAGGGGCAGCACAAATGCAGCCGGGCGAGAAATTTGTGATCACGCTGAAGTTCAGCCTGCTCCCCGGACTCACCGCGCTCGAAACCGCCACGAATGAGTTCACGGTGAGCACGACGCAAACTCTCACGGCGTGCACCAACGTTTCAGGCAACCGTCAAGGAACCTTGGCTGGCCTCAGCGACACCGAGTGCGGTACAAGTAACTTCGTGCAGCCACTCGCTGGTGCTCTCCTGTTCGCCCAGAAGAGTGTTCAGGGCGAAGTCGATGGCTCGCTCGTCAGTGGAGCCATCAACATCCAAGATCCGGGACTGCCGTGTTCGGCTGACAGCGAAGGATTCTTCCGCTCGAAGTGCGTCGCTCGCACGGCCGTCGGCGCGACCGACACCTGGCGCCTCGTCGCGACCAACTCCGGCACTGTCGGTTACACCGCGGTCACTGTCGTGGACGTTTTGCCCAGCGCTGGCGACAAGTTGTTGGCGACCGGCGCTGCACGCGGGTCGGATTTCAGGCCGGTTCTGAAAGAGGCTGCGGCTCCCGGAACAGAGAGCGTTCCCACAGGAGCCACCACGGTATGGGAAGTGTCTACCGACGCTCAAGCTTGCATCGGTTCAAGTGCAGGCTCTGACTGGGGAACCAACCCGACGTGTTCCACCACCACGTGGGTAAGCGGCGCAAGCTACACCGGAGCGCGCGAGGACATCACTGCGGTGCGGTGGACGGTGGACTTCTCGGGAAGCGCCGGAGGAATTCTCGCTCCCGGTGGCACCGTCGAACTTCGATTCGACACCGTCAACGTCCCACTCGTCAGCTCCGATGCCATCAGCGTCGCGGTGCCGGTCGGGGATCAGATCGCCTGGAACCAGTTCGGCGTCGTCGCTACTCCGACATCCGGCGCGTTGATCAGACGCGCTCCCGTGCAAACAGGAGTTGTAGCCCAGGCTGCAGCGCTAGAGGTGGCCAAGGCCGTCGAGGGTGATGCTGCTAGCTTCGCTCCTGCAACCTTCGATGTGACTCTCGCCTGCACCGTTCCCGACGGTGAAGGCAGCGTTGCTGCGGTGGACATGGGTTCGTTCCGCACAGTGAGCGTTCCAGCGAATGATTCCATTGCGGTCGATGGCATTCCTCTCGGTGCGACCTGCATCGTCGACAGCGAAACCGCTGACGGTGGAGCGACCCGTACCGATCTGGGTGCGTCAGCAACGTTGACCAGCACTGAGGTGGCCGGCGAAATTACCGTCACGAATACCTTTGAAGGTGGTCCGCTAGACATCATCAAGAAGCGTGTTGGCATCGCCGCCCTGAGCCACGGAGCCGGACCGTTCACGGTTCAGGTCGTGTGTGAGTGGGAGCCGAACGGCATTCTTACTCCCATCACCCTTCCCGGTGACGGAACGTTGATCCTGGACGCTGACAACAACTACCGTGCGCAGTTGCCAATCATGCCGGTAGGAACGACCTGCATCGTGGAAGAGACAGACGCCGGAAACGCGACTGCGACGACTATGGACCCTGCCGACGGCAGCATCGCGATTGTTCAGCCCGGACTGTTCGTTGCTGCAGCGTCAGTGACAATCACTAACGTGTTCGACAGCTCGCTCCTACCGCCGCTGTTGGCCTTTACCGGACAGCAGTCCACAATGATCTTGCTGCTCGTTGGGCTGGCGATCCTGTTGATCGGCGGGGCACTAGTGCTGGTCAGGCGACGCAGGGCCTAAGTCGTCGGGAGGGGGACGGCCCATGCCTCTCCCTCTCCTCTGATTCTCTGGCTCACGTTATGAGCGGCGGCGCAGCGCCCAGCCGAGAGTGCCCAATCCAAGTGATCCTAGATCGAGAGCTTCGCGATGAAAATTGCGGATGTCAAAGTTCGGTCCCTCTCGAAGCGCAGCGTCGTCGCGAAGCTGTTCCCATAAGCGCTGGCCAAGCTTGTAGGAGGGAGCCTGTCCGGGCCAGCCAAGGTAGCGATCCACCTCGAATCGAACAGCAGCGTCATTCATGTGCACATTCTTTTTCATGAAGGAGAGTGCGTAGCTGGCATCCCAGATTCCCGTGCCGTCGGGGCGTTGTTTGCCGAGGTGCACACCCAGGTCGACGACCACCCGGGCTGCGCGCATCCTTTGTGCATCGAGCATCCCGAGTCGGCTGGCAGGATCGTCTAGGTAACCGAGCTGCTCCATGAGCCGCTCGGCGTACAAGGCCCATCCTTCCGCGTGGCCAGAAGTGAACGCCAGTTGACGACGCCACGTATTGAGCGAATCACTTCTTAAAGCTCCCGTACCCATCTGGAGGTGATGGCCAGGAACGCCCTCATGGTAAACGGTCGTGAGTTCTCGCCACGTGTTGAAGGTGGTGACTCCGGGGGGAACGGACCACCACATCTGACCGGGACGAGAAAAGTCGTCGCTCGGGCCGGTGTAGTAGATCTTTCCCTCGTGCGTCGGCGCGATCCTGCACTCCAGCCGCTGAAGCTTCGGCGGAATCGTGAAGTGGGTTCCGGCTAGTTCGGCCACTGCTCGATCGCTGATATCTTGCATCCACCGTTGGAGTGCGTCTGTGCCGTGGAGTACCCGTTCTGGGTCAGCATCGAGCACGGCTATCGCATCAGAGACGGAGCCCCCGGGCACTATTTCCTGAGCGACGCGTTCCTGCTCCTCGGTCATGAGCGCAAGTTCTTCTCTGCCCCACTCGTAGCTCTCATCGAGATCGACGACTGCACCCAGGAATCCCCGTGCCGACAATTCGTAGTGCTCGCGACCGACCGCATCGTCAACAGAAGACACCGGGGCAAGCTCACCGGTGAGGAATGTGCTCAACTCGGAGTAGGCTCCGGCGGCTCGTTCCGCTGCAGCAGTGAGGTCGGCGCGCAGTGAGGGCGATGCTGTGGAGGCTTCAGCCGCGAGCGTAGCGAAGAACCCCTTGGTGCCGCTGTGGCTGGCGGCCTGAGCAGCCACCGCTCGTACCTGGCGAAGAGCTGGCGTCGTCTTCGAGCGGATGCCGGTACGCAGTGTTTCGGTGTAGCCCGCGAGGGCAGCGGGGACTCCGTTGAGGCGGGTCGCTATCGTTGCCCAGTCCGCCTCCGTGGTCTTGGGCAGCAGATCGAAGGTCGAGCGAACTTCCTGTGCGGGGGACGCAATGACGTTCAGGTTGCGCAGCGGGAGCTGGGCATCCGCTGACTCTAGGTGAAGCTGCAGTTGGGCTGAAAGGTCTCGTTGCGTAACGTCATCGACGGCATCTCTGGGCCGCTGATTCTCCAACGAGAGGAGGGTCGCGCGAGCGGCGGATCGCTGCGCCTCAAGCCCTGCAGGCGAATAGTCACCCACAAGGCTGTTCGACTCGGCGCGGCCGAGAGTGGTGCCCACGCTGGGGTTCAATTGCACTACCGTGTCGGCCCACTGTTCGGCGATGTCATCGATGGGGGAGGGCTGTCGTGGAGACACGTGCATCACCTGAGTTTCTGAATAATTTGAACATGTGTAGGGGAGGGAGATGACTCGTTGGTTAGGGTGGTCACGTGACCACCACAAGACCTGACGCAAACTCCGAGGTTTCCGCTCTTGGACTCGAAATCCACACAGAGCGGGCACGGCAGGGTTTGAGCGTGAGCACCTTGAGCAAACGCTCCGGTGTCAGTTTTGGATTGATTAGCCAGCTCGAACGTGGTCTCGGGAACCCCTCGTTCCTGTCGCTGCACAAGTTGTCTGACGCGCTCGGAATTCCACTTTCTCGATTGGTCGCGGGTGGTCCCAAGCGCGATGATGCGGTCGTTCGTGCGGGGGAGCGTTTGATGCTTCCTGTGCTGGTTGACGAACCCGCACACCAGCGGGTTGTTCGAGAGCTGCTTACACCTGGGCTTCATTCGTCGCTCCAGGTGATCCGGAGCGTGGTTCCTGCTGGTTTCTCCAACGAGGGTCAGGCTTTTCGCCACCTTGGAACGGAGTGCGTCATTGTCGAGTCCGGTTCGCTGACGGTGGTTCACGGAAGTCGGCGGGTCGAGTTGGCTCAGGGCGACGCTATGACGTACACCTGTTCGGTGCCCCACTGGTGGGCAAATACGTCGGACGACGAATGCACGGTCATCGGCGCAGTGACCCCATTTGAGCAATAGGCGGTCGGTCCTCACCCGCGCCAGCATGGTCACTTTCCTAGCGCGCGTTCCAGAAGTCTGGATAGCTCAGTAACCGGCTCTGGATGATCGTCCGCACGAAGGTCTATTGCAATGTGGTGTGTTTCTTGGGGGATGCCGGCTCCTGAGGCCACAAGGAGGGCGGCACTTTGCTTTCCTCGGCTATCGCCGCCAGCTGCTTCTCCGGCAGCGAGGGCTTCCACAAGCGCACGAGCGAAAGCGGCGGTGTGAACGTCGTCAGGCAGGGCGTCGTGGGTGCGGGCGTAAGTGGAACGAGCACGGTCAAACGCCGCTCTCATCGCTGCCAACACGTCTGGGCCTGCAAGAAGGTTGCCTGCTGCAACCAGATTGGTTCCGAGCACACTGCCCGCCCACTGTGAGCAGTCTGTTCCGGTGTGCACGGCGGTGGACCCGTCGGCGGCAATCAGGGCGAGTTGACGTTGGGAGTAACCGGGGTCTCGTGACGGGAGTTCGGCAATGACCTGGTCAGGAGTGGCCCCGTTGGCCAAGGCATCTAGCGAGCTTTGCCGCAGTGAACGGTTGGTATAGGCCTGGCTGGCGACCGCGCCGACTCCGGGGCGGAGCAGCGGAACTCCGGCGCCAACTGCGAGTGAATAGCTCGCCGTCGCTGCCCCCAAAAGCCGTCGCTCGGGGTCGCTAGCGAGGATGGTAAAGGTCATAAAAACTCTTCCGCAGGTTGACTCTGAACCCATTTCAGGGTTCTATATGGTGCATAATGATGCCATCATCATATAAATGATTCACCGCGATTGCTTGTTGAACTTGAGGAAATGCTGATGAAGTCACGCACACTGTTGTCGAGTGTCGCCCTCGCAGGCGCACTAACGTTGACCGCCTGTTCCACGGGCACCGGAGTCTCGCTCGAGGGTGCGGGCCCCGACGGGAAAATTCTCTACGCGGCGATTGCGGGGGAACCGGACCAGCTCGACCCGCAAAAAACCAGCTCGTACTTTGCCTTCGAAGTTCTCGAGAACGTCTTTGACACTCTCGTTCAGCCTGATGAGAACCTAGAGATGCAGCCTGCGCTCGCCGAATCGTGGGAGGTCAGCGACGATCAGTTGACCTGGACATTCCAACTTCGTGAAGGCGTCACATTTCACGATGGTTCGGCGTTCACCTCAGAGGATGTGCTCTACTCTCTCAACCGCATCATCGATCAGGAACTCGCCAATGCATGGCGGCTGAGCGCCGTTGAATCGATTACCGCGCCGGATGACTTCACTGTCGAGATCACTGTCACGCGCCCGACTCCGAACTTGCTTTCGAGCCTTGGCGGTTTCAAGGGTATGGCGATCGTGGAAGAAGACAACGCCGAGAGCGGTGACATCACCACCAAGCCAATCGGCACCGGTCCCTTCTCCTTGATCGACTACACCACCGGTGACTCCATCGAACTTGCCGCCAATGAGGACTATTGGGGCGGTGCCCCCGAGATCGGCGGAGTGACCTTCTCGTTCCTTTCCGAAGGCAACACGGCAATAGCTGCTCTCAAGAGCGGCGAGGTGCACTGGACCGACTCAATTCCGGCTCAACAGGTCGCCGGCCTTGAAGGGACTGCTGAGGTAGACCTCGGAATCGTGCCGAGCACTGACTACTGGTACCTCGCTCTCAATGAGAACAGCTCTCCCTACGACGACGTTCGGGTACGCCAAGCGATCGGCTACGCGATTGATCGGGACGCGATTGCGCAAGTAACGAGCTATGGAACCGCTGAAGTAAACCAACTCGCGATCCCCAAACAGAGTGCGTGGTACACCGAGTACAACAAGTATTCGACTGACCTCGATAAAGCTCAGAGCCTTCTTGATGACGCCGGGGTGGGCCCATTGGAGCTCGACCTGCTCGCTACTTCGGACTATCCCGAAACAGTCACTGCGGCTCAAGTTATCGCCGACAATCTTGAGCCGCTCGGAATCACGGTGTCGATTAGACAGCCCGACTTCGCGACTTGGCTCGATGAGCAGAACACCGGCAATTTCGACATGCTCATGATGGGGTGGTTGGGCAACATTGATCCTGACGACTTCTACTATGCGCAGCATCACTCCAACGGTTCCAGCAATGCCCAGGGATACAGCAACCCTGAGGTCGATGACCTACTTGATGCCGGTCGAGCAGAGACTGACACTGACAAACGTCAGGAACTTTATGCTCAAGCGGCGACCATCATCGCCGATGAAGCGAGTTACCTCTACCTCTACAACCCTTCAGTGATTCAGGCCTGGAGTCCTGAGCTGGACGGCTACGAGGCTCGCGGCGACCGTGCAGTCCGCTTCAAGGACGTCAGCTTCAGCGAATGAGTCAACCCTTGATCGGCCGCGTGCGCGAATCCGCAACGCTCAAGTTCTTGGTGCGACGGCTGCTCCATACCGTCGTGGTGCTCTTCGGAGTGTTGGTGTTGGTGTTCACCCTCATCCACCTCGTTCCTGGTGACCCTGTGCGCATTGCGCTGGGAACCCGATATACCCAGGAAGCCTACGATGCGCTTCGCGCGGCATCCGGGTTGGATCGGCCACTACTGGAACAGTTCTTTAGCTACATCGGACACGCGCTCACGGGCGATCTGGGGGTGAGCTTCCGCAACGGAGCTCCCGTTACTGAGGTCTTGCTGGGTCGCATCCCGGCCACCGTCTCACTTGCTGCCGTCGGACTCATCATCGCGCTGCTTATCTCGATTCCAGCGGGCACCTTCTCGGCGCTCCGCGAGGGAACGTTCGGCGATGGTGTAGTTCGCGTCTTCAGCCAGTTTGGAGTCTCGATTCCTGACTTTTGGATGGGGATGATGCTGATCACGCTCTTCTCCTCAATTCTCGGGTGGCTTCCTTCGTCCGGGTACGTAGCCTTTGGTGATGACCCCGGGGAGTGGTTTCGCCGAGTACTGACACCGGGGCTGACCGTTGGGCTAGTCGCGGGGTCGATCATGACTCGCTATATCCGTGGGGCGGTTCTTGAAGTTGCCGGAATGAGCTATGTGCGGACAGCGCGCTCCAAGGGTCTTGCGCCTCGCGTTGTGACCGGGGTTCACATTGCTCGTAACGCCTTCATTCCCGTGCTGACGATCGCAGGAATTCAGATGGCGACCATGCTGGGTGGGGTTCTCGTTGTCGAAGTCGTGTTCGCTTGGCCGGGGCTGGGACGTCTCGTCTACGACGCGGTTTCGTCACGCGACTACCCCGTTGTGCAGGGTGCTGTGCTGCTCATCGCGATCGCCTTCCTCGCAGTCAACCTGATTGTGGATGCCCTGTACGCGCTGGTTGACCCAAGGATCAGACTGTCATGACCTCACCAGACACCGTTGCGATGGCGACAATGCCTCGGGATTCATCCGGAAAGCGATCGACCGCTTTTTCACTCTTTCTCCACAACAAGGTCAGCGTCACGGGCGCGGTTGTGCTTCTGATCATGGTGCTTTCGGCACTGTTGGGGCCGGTGTTGGCGCCGTTCGGCATCAATGACACCGACGTCGCGAACGCACTGAAGCCACCGAGCTCCTCTCACTGGTTCGGCACTGACGATCTCGGACGAGATGTCTTCTCTCGAGTGATTATTGCGGCGCAAGTCTCGCTTCAAGTAGCTCTCGTGAGCGTCACGATCGCTCTGCTCGTTGGCGTCATTGTCGGCATGGTGTCGGGTTACGTCGGTGGGTGGGTTGACAGCGTCTTCATGCGAATCGCCGACGTGATGTTCGCGTTTCCCATGCTGATTCTTGCGCTTGCGATTGTTGCGGTGCTCGGGCCTGGCGTGACGACGGCGACCATTGCGATCGGTGTCGTGTACATTCCTATTTTCGCTCGCGTCACTCGGGCGAGCACTCTCGGTATTCGCTCGGAGCCTTTCGTGCGGGCATCTCAAACGATGGGAACGGGAAATCTGCGTATCCTGCGCACCCACATTTTGCCGAACGTTTCCGGACCGATCATTGTTCAGACCTCATTGTCATTGGCCTTCGCGATCCTTTCAGAAGCCGCGCTTTCCTTCTTGGGTCTCGGAGTTCAGCCGCCACAACCTTCCTGGGGGCGGATGCTCTTTGAAGCTCAAGGACTGATGGGCACAGCGTGGTGGCTTGGTGTCTTCCCGGGAGTTGCCATCTTCATCACGGTGTTGGCCTTCAACCTAGTGGGCGACGGTCTTCGAGACGTTCTTGACCCCCAGCAACGCAGCGTCATCGAATCAAGGAGCAGCCGCAGATGAGCCACGGCACTGACCCCATCCTTTCTGTTCGCGATCTGCGCGTCAGCATCGGATCGAAAGAGATTGTTCGCGGAATATCCTTTGACGTTGCTTCCGGTGAAACGGTCGGAATCGTTGGTGAATCTGGGTCGGGAAAATCACTCAGCGTGCTGTCGGCAACCCGGCTCCTCCATATGCCGCACATGACGATTTCGGGACAGTCACTTCTGAACGGTCAGGATCTTATCTCCGCGCGTCGATCCGCACTTCGACGCGTGCACGGCAGAGAAGTTGGATTCGTCTTCCAAGATCCGATGACGTCCCTCAACCCGCTGCTGACGATAGAACGGCAACTCACCGAGGCGCCGAGCGCTCATCTGGGGATGACCCGCAGAGCAGCGCGCCTCAAGGCTCTTGAGTTGCTGGACTCGGTAGGCATCCCGAACCCGGAACTTCGACTCGCCCAGTACCCACATCAGCTGTCGGGGGGTCAACGTCAGCGCGTGATGATTGCCATGGCGCTCGCCTGTGATCCGGGTCTGCTCATCGCCGACGAACCGACCACAGCCCTAGACGTCACGACACAGGCCCAAATTATCGCGCTCGTGAAGCAGATGCAACACGAACGCGGAATGGCCGTGGTGTGGATCAGCCATGATCTGGGTGTTATTGGGCAAGTCGCCGATAACGTGACCGTGATGTATCGAGGGGAGGGCATCGAGCAACGTCCGGTTCTGGACATTTTTGATGACCCTCATCAGGACTACACCCGGCGCCTTCTGGCCTCACGCCCGTCGCTCGACAGCCCCGCTCCGCTGCCGGCAGCCCCCAGCGAGGGACCTCTGCTTGATGTCAGCGACCTCGCGATCGGTTTCTCGGTCGCGTCTAAGTCTGGAAAGTCCTGGGTGCAGGCGGTTGCTGGGGCAAGCTTCCAGATCAACCGCGGCGAAACTCTCGGCCTCGTAGGAGAATCGGGCTCGGGCAAATCGACAATTGCCAATGCCCTCACCGGTCAAGTACCTGCTCAGCGCGGAACAGTGACGCTCGATGGCGTCAATGTTCTCACCTCATCCGGACCGGAGCTTCGGCAGTTGCGTCGACGCATGGCCATGGTCTTTCAAGATCCTTTCTCGGCCATAAATCCCCGCATGACGGTGCGAGACACTATCTCTGAGCCACTCATCGTGCACCGGCTTGCGGCCGACCGAGACGCCAGAGAAGTGCGAGTGCGGGAACTGCTCTCGCAAGTGAAGCTTCCGGAAGAATTTGCTGACCGCTACCCTCACGAACTCAGCGGTGGGCAACGGCAACGAGTGTGCATTGCTCGGGCGCTTGCGTGCGAACCTGAGTTGCTCATTCTGGACGAATCGACGGCCTCGCTTGATGTCTCCATCCAAGCCGAAGTCATGACCCTGCTCAAAGAGTTGCAACGGGACTTGGGGCTCGCGTTTCTCTTCATCGCCCACGATCTGGCCGTAGTTCACGAGATGAGTCACCACGTCATGGTGATGCGTTCGGGCGAAATTGTGGAATCCCGCACCAGCGACGAGCTCTACAGTTCACCCAACCACGAGTACACGAAGACGCTGCTGGCGGCTATTCCTCCTGCACGTCCTCCGCAGCCCGTTAGCCGACGTTGAGGGCGAGCACCAAGAAGATGATGCCGATCAGCGGAGGAGCACCCTGGATGATCGCGGGTCGAGCCATCTTCTTGGGCTGAGAGGTAATCAGCACGAGCGCCGCCAGCACCATGCTTAGGGCAGCGAACACGGCGAGGGCTATTCCTGCTGGCCACATTTCGACCGTGCCCATAAGCACAAGGCCGGTTCCGGCACCGAGCGCAAGAAAGACGTTGTAGAAGCCCTGGTTGTAGGCCCACGACTTCACGACATCCACATCGTCAGGTCGAACACCAAAGATCTTTTGCACGCGCGGCTTGTGAAAGAGCACGCTCTCCATGAAGAAAATCATGAGGTGCACGAGTGCAGCAAGAAGGATAAAGACTGATCCGAGAATCGCGAAAAGGCTGTTCATGCTCGAAAGTCTTGCACAGTCGCGATTGTCAGCCGTGGACCTCAACAACGGTGCGACCGCGGATGCGGCCCGCCATGATGTCCACACCAGCAGCAATCGTGTCGCTGAGCCCGATCGTCGATGTCGTCGACTCGAGAAGGCCGAGGTCGAGGTCACGGGCGAGGCGGCTCCAGGCTTCGAGGCGCAACTCTCGCGGCGTGAACACCGAGTTGATGCCGACAAGGCTCACACCGCGCAAGATGAAGGGCATCACGCTCGTGTGCAGGTCGTTGGATTGTGCATTGCCGCACGCGGTTACGGTGCCGCCATACTGCGTTGCCGCGATAGCGGAAGCGAGAGTTGAGCCCCCGACAGCGTCGATAGCGCCTGCCCAGCGTTGCTTCATAAGGGCTTTCGGCTCGGCGCTCAGTTCGGCGCGGTCAATGATCGTGGTGGCGCCGAGCTCACGCAGATAGTCGTGTTCGTTTTCGCGACCCGTGGATGCCGTGACGTCGTAGCCGAGTCTGCTGAGGAGGGCGATTGCCACCGATCCGACCCCGCCGGCCGCCCCGGTCACGAGCACCTCGCCGGAGACTCTGCCGCGCTCAATCGCGAGCACCGAGAGCATGGCGGTGAACCCGGCCGTGCCGATCGCGGCAGCCTGATGATTGCTGATTCCGGTGGGCACAGGAACGACCCAATCGGCTGGAACTCGGGCCCGCTCGGCGAAACCACCATGGTGGGTTTCACTCAGCCCGCAACCGTTCACGAGCACGCGCTGACCAGCAGAAAAGCGGTTATCAGTCGACTCAGCAACAATCCCGACAAGGTCGATACCGGCTATCAGTCGAGGCTCGCGAACGATGCCCGGCTTGCCCGTGAGTGCGATGCCGTCTTTGTAGTTAAGGCTCGAGAACTCGACATCGATCGTGACATCTCCTGGCATCAGGATGCTGTCATCCAGTTGCTCAGAAAGCACGACGTGCGCCGGAGCCTGTCGATCGGACTCGTTCTTGATTACTTCGATTCCACGCCACATACCGCCAGCCTAGAACCGCAGGCTGGAATCTGGCTCAGCAGCTGTCTGAACTGCTCGTGGCGCAGTTCGCCGGGCATCTCGCTTTAGCCGAAGAGGATCGCCGCTTCGTCGTAGCGCGACTGAGGTACCGTGTTGAGCTTGCCGAGGGCATCTTCGAACGCAACGTGCGTGATCTCGGTTCCGCGCAGCGACACCATGCGGCCCCAGCGACCGTGAATGACGGAGTCGATCGCGGCCATGCCGTACCGGGTAGCGAGAACGCGGTCGTAGGCGCTCGGCGTTCCACCGCGCTGGATGTGACCCAGGGTGGTCGAGCGGGTTTCGAGTCCGGTGCGGGCTTCGATCTCGGGAGCGAGGATGTCGCCGATGCCACCGAGGCGGGGGCGACCGAATGCGTCGAGTCCACGCTCAGAGTGGGCGTCATCCATTGTGTCGAGAGTGAAGCCTTCAGCAACGACGACGAGGGGAGCGCGGCCGCGGTCGCGAGTAGAAGTAACCCACTCGACGATCTGGTCCATGCTCGTCTTCTGTTCGGGAATGAGGATCGCGTGAGCGCCGGCGGCCATCCCTGAGTGCAGGGCGATCCAGCCAACGTGACGACCCATGACTTCGGCAACCATGCAGCGGCCGTGGGAGTCGCCGGTAGTGCGGAGGCGGTCCATGGCGTCGGTCGCGATCTGGGTGGCGGTGTCGAAGCCGAACGTGTAGTCGGTAGCGGAAAGGTCGTTGTCTACTGTCTTGGGAACACCGACGATCTTGATGCCGGCATCCGTCAACCGCTTGGCAGCAGCGAGGGTGCCTTCTCCGCCGATGGCGATGAGGGAGTCAACACCGAGGCGTTCCATGTTCTCGCGAACCGTCTCAGCGCCGTTGGTGCCCTCGAAGGGGTTTGTGCGCGAGGTGCCCAGAATGGTGCCACCCTGCTTCGAGATGCCCTGAATGTCTCGGCGTTCGAGGGGCATGGTGTCGCCGTCGACGACTCCGCGCCAACCGTCACGGAAGCCGACGAACTCTTTGTTGTATACCTGAGTGCCTTTGAGTACTACACCGCGAATTACGGCGTTGAGGCCGGGGCAGTCGCCACCGCTGGTCAGGATTCCAATCTTCATGAACCCATCATGGCGCATACTTTTCGGCCAGAAAGCCACGAAAACCAGAAAATGTTAACTTCGTGCGTTATTTACCAACGGTGAGGCTGGCGATTGGATGCTCGGAGCACGCCGTGGTTGCTGCATGCTCATCGCACACCACGAACTGCTGGCGGCACGCCTTGTTGTGGCAGTTCTCGATGCGCTTGGTGGCGGCACCGCACTGGTAGCAGGTGCCGATTGCTTTCGTGTCGGCGGTGAAGTCGATCGCCATGCGCTTATCGAAGACGTAGAGCGATCCGTTCCACAGCCCCGAGTCGCCATACTTTTCACCGTAGCGAACGATGCCGCCGTCGAGTTGGTAGACCTCGCCAAATCCGCGACTGCGCATGAGGGAGGAGAGCACTTCACAGCGGATGCCGCCCGTGCAGTACGTGACAACGGGGGTGTCTTTGAGGTGGTCGTACTTGCCACTGTCGAGTTCGGCGACGAAGTCGCGGGTGGTGTCAACATCCGGAACTATCGCATCGGTGAACTTGCCAATCGCCGCTTCGATGGGATTGCGGCCGTCGAAGAAGGTGACATCTTTGCGGGCAACAAGCTCGTGGAGCTCTTCAGGGCTGAGCTTGGTGCCGCCGCCGACGACACCGTTCTCATCGACCTGCAGCTCACCGGGGGCACCGAAGCTGACGATCTCATCGCGCACCTTCACGCTCAGACGGGGAAAGTCGTTGCCTTTGCCCTCGCTCCACTTGAAGTCGATGTTCTTGAACGCGGGGTACTCACGCGTCTTGCGCACATAGCGCTTTACATCTTTCAGCTCACCGCCGACAGTGCCATTCATGCCGTCTTTGGAGAGGATGATGCGACCGCCGAGCCCGAGGGACTCACAGAGGTCGCGCTGCCACAGCCGCACAGCCTCCGGATCGGCCAGCGGCGTGAACACGTAGAAGAGAAGGATCTTGGGAACAGCCACACCGCAAGTTTACGGCGGTTAGCTGGGGGTGGCTCGCTAATGCTCGGTCGTGCTCAGTCCGACGTCGGGCTTTGCCGTCAGGGGTGCCGCGTAATCTGGGTTTCATGACTTTAGCGCTCGCCGCCGACGAGCCCGTTCGCACTCGTTTTGCGCCCGGGCGGCCCGTCGATGTGCGCGCGACTTTGCGGCCGTTGAAGCGCGGCGCCGGCGACCCGACGATGAGAGTGGATGCCGCGGGCACCTGGCGCACGATGCTCACGCCGCACGGCCCTGCGACTCTGCGTCTCGTGCAGCACCAATCGCATGTGGAGTGCACCGCGTGGGGCGCTGGAGCGGAGTGGGCGATCGCCAGTGTTCCCGAGCTGTTGGGGGAGGGCGACGACTGGAGCGATTTCGATATCTCGGCGCTTCCGTTTGCTGCCGAGGCTCAGCGCCAGAACCCTGGGCTTAGGCTCACTCGCACGAAGCTCGTGTTTGAGGCGCTCGTAATGGCGATTCTCGAGCAGAAGGTCACGGGTATTGAAGCGAAGCGGGGGTGGCGCATCCTCGTCACCAAGCATGGTTCACCGGCGCCCGGGCCAGCCCCGGCCGGGATGCGCGTCGTGCCAAACCCGCAGGGTTGGGCGCGGATTCCGTCGTGGGAGTGGCACCGTGCCGGGGTCGGGCCGCAGCGTTCGGCGACCGTGATGCGCGCAACGCAAGTGGCGGCATCCCTCGAGCGCACCGCCGACTGGGGTCGAGGCGGGCCGCGCATTGAGGCCGCGCTGCGATCAGTCGTGGGCGTTGGTGTCTGGACGGCCGCCGAAACCATGCAGCGCTCCCACGCCGATCCCGACAGCCCGAGTGTTGGCGACTATCACCTTGCTGCCGTTGTGGGCTGGGCCCTGATTGGCGAACCTGTCGACGATGAGCGGATGCTCGAACTGCTCGAGCCCTGGCGCGGCCACCGTCAACGCGTCGTGCGACTCATCACGGCATCCGGGTTTCGCAAGCCAGCTTTCGGGCCGCGGATGACGATTCAGGATCACCGGGGGCATTAGACCGCAATCAACTGTTAGCTCGTGCCGACGCGCTCCTCGGTTGCGGAACGGGAGCCCTGCTGCCGGGAGTCCCGAGCACTGAGACGTGCTGCATCCGCGCGGCCAAGACGCGCGACGTGTGCCAGCCACCGTTCCCGTCGCTCAACCGTCGAGCCCTTCACTGGCCCCAAGCGCGTCGCTCGTACAGGTTTGATACCGCAGAAGCGGAGCGTCGTGTCACGAACATGGCGCACCGCGGTGTCGCCGACAAGACGGAGATACCACCAGGGTGAGTCAGAGGTGACAATCACGCGCCCCGTGCGCCCAGCGAGGAGACCTTCAGGAAGCCCGCTAGCGCGCACTCGATAGGCGCGCCTTGGCAAGAGGAGCCGATCGAAGAATCCCTTAAGTAGAGCCGGAGTGGACCCCCACCAGATTGGGGTGATCACCACAACGTGTTGTGCATCGAGTAGAAGCTGCCATGCGCGCTCGAGGTCAGGCTCAAGCTCTTGGCGACGGGTGTAGCCGAGGTGAAGGCTCGGATCGAACTGCAGGTCGCGCAGCGCGACAACACTTGCATCACCGTGGGCCTCGGCGTAGTGGGCGGCGATGGCCGCGCAAAGCGAGTGAGAGTTGGGGTGGCCGTCGATGATCACGGTGTTCATGGGGCTCCAGCAGCAGGTCGTGGGTAGAGTGGACGCATATCTGGACAGTGTCTAGATAATGTGATTCGACTGTACGGATAGAATGTTGCTCGTGTCAAGATCCGAGGCTGCTTACCACCATGGAAACTTGGTGCCCGCGATTGAGAGAGCGGCTCTTGAGCTCATGCGCAGCCAGGGGCATGCCTCTTTGAGCCTGCGCGAGGTTGCTCGACAGGCGGGGGTAAGCCACAACGCTCCCTACCATCACTTCGGCGACCGAAGCGCACTGCTCAAACGTCTCAGCGAGCGCTCTATGGCTGAACTGCTAGGTGCGCTTCAGACAGCAGAACAGCAGGCCGAAGAATCCGGGATTGACGCCGGTTCAGAGCATGCTTATGCCACCGCGATTGGTGTCGCGTATGTGGGGTATGCAGCCGACCACCCGGAACGATTTCGGTTGATCTACGATCCGAAGGTCTGCATCCCGGGAGCACCGAGTGCGGCAATGGAACCGCTCCTCCACAGCGTGGAAGAAATTCTGGCAACAGCGACGGCTGCGCTGATCCCTGGCGGGGAGCCGGCCGCTGTAGCCACCCTCGCCACCGGAGTCTGGGGCGCCGTGCACGGTCTGGCGGAGCTTGTCGTTGCGGGGCACATTTCTCGTGCCGAAGTCCCGCCTGCCTTGGAAGCGCTCCTGGGCGTTCGCGGAAAATAACTAATCGAGAAATCACGTCTGCCTCTGTGGCGTGTCTGGGCTCTTGTAGCTGTCAGGGTGGCGGTTGCATTTCTCGTTTAGCGCGGGCCAGTGCTTCTGCTGCCAAAATCGTTAGGTCATCCCGGCCTGCGGTGAGCGACAACGACTCTTCGCCGAGTACGTCGTACGTTAGATCGACAATCTGTTCAGCGAGTGTGAGGCCCAATGAGTGGATCAGCGCCGTGATGTCTGCATAGTCTTTGCGCGCATACCGTGCCATCTTCATGGCGAGAAGGGCGCGCTGCGAAGCAAGCCGAAGCTTGTGTCCGCGGAGTTCGACCTCCACAAAATGTCGCGGATCCGTTGTGTCGAACGTGATGAATGGGCGGGCATTCTCGTTGACCCAGTCGGGATCCAGGCCGTGCTCTTCAGCCATCTGTCTTCCGATGATTTTGACGCGCTCGAACGGGAAGAAGAGGCCATCGACGTCGGGGGTGAGTTGGTCGCGGCCCAAGTGAATTGCCATCGCGGCACCGCCGATAATGTACGCATCAACTTTGACGCCATCCGCATCGGCGCGTTCGAGTAGCTCGCCGAGTAATTCCGTGACCTCGCTCGCGTTGAGCTGGCGGTAGCCGCTGCTCATGCGATCGCCCAGTCTTCAGCCCGCGAGAGGATGTTCTTGTTCAGGAATACCGGCGGTGTTCGCGCTCGCAACCACTGCCGAAACTCTGGGCCGGGGTCGTCGCCGGGTGAGGTCTCGTGTGGCAATGACGGTGCATCGAGCATCCACTGGGGTGGTGTTTGGCCCGCGCGTTCGAGCCCGTACGCAAATGCGGTCGCGAGGAAGGTGTCCCAGAGCGGAATCCCGATCGGCTTCGAGGGTTGCGCTATGGCCCACTCGGGAATGTTCTCATCGGCTTCACTGGCTCGAATCAGACGCCCTACGCCCTCGGTAAGATCTCGAATGGCTGACTCCGAGTCGCCTTTTCGCAGACTTCGCGCCATCGCCCGGGATACCGTCTCCGGCGACAGCAATTGGGCTGTGGCTGTTGGCTGTGGGTTGATCGCCCAGCCAGTGGCGGCGAGCAGGCTTTGCATTGTCGCCCATGTCGGGTCGATTTCTTCGTGTTCTATCCGGCTGATGGTTGACTGCGCGATACCGGCACGGCGCGCGAGAGCGGCTTGGCTGATCCCCGCGCGGGTGCGAGCGGTACGGATCGTTTCGGCTGCGAGTGGCATGGGTTCTCCCTTCTCGAGTCACGAATGCTGAGATCCAGTGTATGCCAGTAGTTATGCGTATACGCATAGACTGCGAAACTTCGAGCGCTAGTTAGCTGTGCCCAGAGCGCGAGTTTGTGAGCTCCGGGGATCGGAGCGCTGCGCGAAAGGCGCGATTAGGGCGCGCATGCGGCAGTGCCGCCGAGACTTCTGCCAGGGCGCGCTCGATCGGGATGTCGAGGTGCCGGGCCGCATAGAGCGCCGCGACGGTGGGGGTGCGGCTCTGCGCTTGCACGCAGTGGAGCAGCACGGTGTGGCCTTCGGCGCGGAGGGTGGCGACGGCATCCGCGGCATCCGCCAGAACGAAGGTGAGGTTGGGGTTCTCCTCGGGTTCGACGCGGTCGATCAGGCGGATCTCGAGGCGCTCGCGGATGCGGGCCGGCACCTGCTTCGAGCCGATGCGGCACAGCGACACCACGGCATCCACTTCGGGCGGAAGATTATCGAGCGCTCCGACCGCGCCGAGCCAGACGCCGGGATCGTGCGGATGCTGCACGAGCGTCGAAATGTCGCCGTACCCGGCGTAGTCGACGCGTTCCGCCGTCGGCTTGCCCCGCAGCACTTCGGTGGAGAGGCGTACGAGGTCGAGACTACGCAGGTCGGGCCAGCCGTGCACGATCCGTTGCCAGGCGGCGGGAATCGCGGAGAGTCCCCACTGGGCGCCGACGAGTCCACCCGCAATTGCGGCGACGGTGTCCGCATCGCGACCGCCGCGCACCGCGCGTTCGAGGGTATCGACGAGACCCTCGCCGTTCACGATCGCCGACCAGGCCGCTTGCAGTGCTTCGACCACCCAGCCGTTCTTGGTGAAGTCGCGCGGCTGCTTCGTCTCGGCATCGTCAATGCGGTCGGACCAGGGTGCAGCGCGGTCGGGGGAGAGCGTCGAGAGCCCGACCCGAACATCCGCTTCGCCGGTGAGAATAGCGTGGCGGATGGCGAGGCACCAGAGCACGCAGGCGTCGCCGGCATCCTCGTCAAAGTGGGTGAGATCGCTGATCGCACGAGCGGCTTCTCCCAGCCCGGCCGGGTCGTTGAGGTAGGCGAGCGCAACCGGGGCGGTGCGCATGAGCGAGCCATTGCCGCCGCTGCGGCCGCGGGCGTCGTGGATACGCTTGGCCGAGGCGCGAGCTGCGGATGCCGTGGGATCGATACCGCGGAGCACCCCGCTGGTCTGCACGCCGACATCCGGCGCGGTCTTCGCCCAGTCAATCCACGCGGCGACAATCTCGTTGAGAACGGTTTCGTCGCGAAGGTCACGGCCGGATGCCGCGGCTCGCAGGATCGGGATGGCCATGGAGGTGTCATCCGTCCATTCGCCGGGAGCCCAGTTGAAGCCGTTGCCGCCCTTCATGAGCACCTCACCCTCGAAGGGTGGGCCAAATTCGTAGCCAGCGCCGAGGGCATCGCCGCAGGCCATCGCGAGCATGACGCCACTGGCGCGGTCGTTCTGTGCAGAGGTGAGTTTCATGAGTTCTCCGTTTCGTCCGTCGCGGGCTGCAGAAGCTGCCGCGCGTGGAAGTACTTGTTCGACAACCGCACCTGGGTGTCGTAGTCGAGTTTGCGAAAGCGCCAATCGGCGAGATTGTCGTTGATGTCCGCGAGCTTCACCGCGAGAGCGGCAGGGTTCTGCCGGATGCGGTCGTAATAGTCAGCGTCCGCGACATCCGCCCGGCGGGTCATCAGCTCGACTGCCGTCACGATCTCGGGCAGCATCCCCGCCTTCAGAAGGTCGGCGGCGCTTACGTCAGTGTCTTCGATCACATCGTGCAGCCACGCGGTGCAATGCTCGACCGGCTCGTTCAGCCAATCGAAGCTCTCGGCAACCCGCGCCGGGTGATCGATGTAGTCGTAGCCGAGCTTGTCGAGCTGCCCGCGGTGGGCGATCGTCGCAATGCCGACCGCGATGCCGTGCTGCACCATCGCGTCTACCTCGGTCATGAGCATGTCGTCTTTTTCCTCTTCTTCGCCTTCGTCAGTCTCTCCGTCTTGTTCGTCTCCCGCGACGTGGAGGTGTCGCGGGATGCTGTCGACGGCGCCAGGGTGAAGCTGCTCGATGTCGCTGCGGGTGCTTTCGGCGAAGTGGGTATCGTCATCATCCCGATAGTGCTCAAAAAGGTCGAGATCGATCTCACCCCACGCGCCGGACTGCCACATGAAGTAGCGGCGCTCGCCGTCAAGGGTGATGCCGGTGAAGGTGCCGACGTGCAGAAAGCCGGTGTCGGTGAAGCGGGTGTAGAAGCGTTGCGGCTCGATGGCGGGGCGTTCCGGGGCGGTGTTCAGCTCGTTCATGCGTTCTCCAATAGGGGGTGCGCGTCGTCAAACGCAGTCAGGTGGATGATGCTCTGTGTTACTGCACTTGCGTTTGTTTGCACGATTCCGGATGCCCGCAGTCGGCCCTCTTGTGAACGTACCGCTCGGGCCAGCCCGGCGTCGCCTCCGTCTTCGAGGGTCACGGCCTGCAGGTGGCGAGCGAAAACGCGCGCATCGTGGGCGGTGGTGCGACGGGGTGGGGCGAGCCGGGCGTCGAGGGCGGCAGCCTCGAGGATGCCTTGCCACCGCGTTCGCAGCCCGATGGGGCTGCCGAAGAGTTCAGCACCGACCACGCGACCACCGACGCCGATGATCACACCGCGCTGCCCATCGAGCAGGTGAGCGTCAATGGGGGCGGAGCGGTCGAGGTGGTCGAGCATTGACGAACTGGCGGTCGTGCCGAGCCTGTTTTCGTAGCGGCCGATGCGCCGCCACACCTCGCCCTGTTGGTCGATGCCGCGCACGTTGCCGTGGCGCACGCTGAGGGCACTGCGGCGTCCGCTGGTCTCGTGGGCGCCTTGGTTCTCCGACGTGCGTGAGCCCCACCGCCCGTGCTCGACGCAGAGCGCGGCGACGACTCGTGCCTCGAAGGGTTCGAGGAGGAGGCTGGCGGCGAGCATCCGATCTTGCCAACCGCCTTTCAGGAGATCGCCTTCGAGGGCGACGACCGGACGGGTGGTGCTGTTGTGCAGCACGAGTTCGCCCACGACGGGGGAGCCTTCGCGTTCGGCGGTGCGGATGCTGGTGGCCTTCCAGTCGAGGCCGGTGACTCTGGGCGAGTCGACCCAGACGGGGAAGATGCTGAGGCTGCCGTGGTGGCTGCCGTGCCCCACGTGGAGCTGGGGTAGTTGTGTGTTGGGGTGCCTGTTCGTGTGTCCGTTCATGGTGCCTCCGATAGTTAGCGCACTGTTGCGCAAATTCAGAGTATGACACCCCACTGACATTTAGCGCGGATCTGCGATAATTGCACCATGGAGACCTACCGCGACTCGCACGACCGAGCCCTCACCGACTACCCGAGGCCCTCCGTCGCCGTCGACACCGCCGTACTGACCGTCCCGCCGGGCGCCGCGCTCAGCGTGCTGCTGGTCCGCACCGGCGACGACTGGCGCCTCCCCGGCACCTTCCTGCACGAGGCGGAGAGGCTCGCGGATGCCGTGCTGCGCTCACTGCAGACCAAGGCCGGTGTCTCAGGCTTATCGCCCCGCCAACTCCACGTCTTCGATGACCCCGCTCGAGACAATCGCGGCTGGGTGCTGTCGGTTGCGCATCTGGACGCCGTGCCGTCGTCACGCCTCAGCATCAACGCCGACCTAGCGCGAGTGGTGCCGGTGACGGATGTTGGTGCCCTGCCCTATGGTCACAACGAGATCCTCGACCGCGCGGTCGCAAGCATCCGCACAAGCTACGCGTCGACACCCGACCCGGCCGGCCTGCTGGAGCACCCGTTCACCCTGCGCCAACTGCAGCACATGCACGAGACCGTCGCCGGTGAGCCGCTGATGCGCGACAGCTTCCGCCGCGCGATGGAGCCGCAGCTGCGGGCGACTGGCGAGGTTGCGGCGGGGACGGTGGGGAAGCCGGCGCGGTTATTCATTCGAACTGAGGACTCTTAGGAGGAGGGCGGTAGCAGCCGCGCGCAAAAAGCGTGAGCACTACCATGTTTGTCGCAGCGTCAATTGCATGATCTTGACGTCGCCGGCACCTTGGCGCTTCACTCGACGGGCTGGACCCTGGCCCAGAAGTTCGTGGGTCGGAGCCTAGGGAGTATGCCGCACTGGAGGCCCTTCCATGACGCGCTCAAATAGCTCTTCGATGTAGGTTGCTTGATCGTCGACTTGGAACAGTACGTTGCGATTCTTCAAGGATGCTTTGGTCGCATTGCTACTCATGTTCAGATCTGCGAACTGGGTATTCGATACGATGAATGAGTGCAGCTGAACGTTCGCTGCCAACTCACCTGTTCGCGATGCGATCGACTTCTCGATTTGCTTGATGGTTGCTCCGAAGTTGAGTTTGGGGTGGTCTTCCGACATTCGCCCGATGCCCTTCGGGTCTACAAATATGATGTGTTGCGTGTCTCCGACGAGTAGCCAAAGAATGAAGTCCGGGTAGAAGTTCCCGGCTTCAAAGAAACCGATGCCCCGCCCTCGACTGAGATTACGCAGCACATAAAGACGCTTGTCTTCAAAGAAATCCTCCTCTGAGTCGCGCCAATATTTTGATAGATCCGTCATAAACTTGCTCTCACCCGCATTGAGGGGAGTTGGGCTGACCTGAATCACGCTCTTGTCTACGCAGAGGAGAGGCTCATACAAGTGTTGTGAGAACGAGAGAGTTTTCACTCCCTCGATCGACATAGCGGTTGAAGCCCCCTCTGTCAGGATCGCTGCACTCAGGTCTTGGAATTTCTGGAGGGCGCCCGCATGCTCTGCCTCTTCCGGCACCATAATGCGATAGAAGGATTGATCCACTTCATCAACCCGCCCGGTCAGATTCGGATGGTTAGCAAGCAGCGGTCGGTATTCAAGATGTTTAGATTCCCAGACATGTTTCGAGAAGGTGTAGAAGCGTTCTGCGTATTTCCTCAAGAGGATTGTCGCGATCTCCTGCCAGAGCGCAACTCGACCGAACGAGTCGAACGCAAGCTCGCGCGCCGGAATCATAAGTTTGTACCATGAAATATCAGCAAGGATCTGGGGAATCTCGGTGGCAGGAATATTGAAGTTGCTCCATCCGCGCTCAGACTTGAGGTGCTCGACTTCGAAATAGAGCTGGTCGTAGTCGAGGAACGCTAGGTGGCCCGCCCGGAGCATATCCTCGTTTGTGGACGAATCATCGCTACTTCCTTCTGACTCGTTCGCGGCTAGGGATTGGAGCTTTGGGTACAAGTTGACGGTTACCGGCGATGCTTTGAAGTAGTTGACCAACTTCGCTCTATTCGGAGATTTAGCGTTCTTCAACGCGAGCAGAGTGGGAACTGGCCCCTTCTTCTTGAAAGCATCGCCGAAGTCCAGCCGTACGCCGTCGACGTGATCTTCGAGATCAATCATCAACAGTTCGCCTGTGTGCACTATGGGGTTTGTAGTGACAGGCAGTCTCACTTCGGTTGCACTATCCGTTGGCAGCCCTTCGTCCTCGAGATACTCGCGGAACTGGGCCATATAGTCCGCATGCACACCGAACACGTTGAGGGTTTGAAGATAGTCAAGATATTTTGTCTCGCCCGCGTGGTGAGTTCCTCTCTTCAGACTCATCTCGTGCCCTTTGAGGCGCACTCCACGTCCGAAGAGTTGGATTATCTGTGAGCCTTCGCTTTTGCCGATATTCATGAGGCCCATGGTGCTTACTCGCCAGCTCGACCAGCCCTCGCTGAATTTCCGGGACCCAATCAGCAGGTTTACTCGAGAGTGCTGACCATTGAGCTCCTTGAAGAGTGACTTTGAATAGCTGTTGTCACGTGTAGCTAGGCCTCTTTTTTCGCACAGAGCCACTACTTTGGAATCGTCACCCACGTTGATTACTCCGAACGCGTCGCCTTGGCCTACGTGAAGTGCAATCTCGCCGTCAATACCCTTTAGATTTTGGGCCTCAAGCCGACCGCCTGCGGGTGCATTGAAGAGTAGCTCAAGCACGTTGGCCCAGAGGTCTTGAGAGCTGAGGTTAAGGGAACGAAGATAATTGAGCCGTCCAGAGAAGATGTCTTTCCCATTTGAGCCGATTAGCCCATCCTCAAGCAAAGTATCCATGTCTCCGCGGCTGACAGCAGGGTCGCTGAGAAATTGCTGGAAGAAGCCAAGAATTGTCAACACGTCGGAGGCATCTTTTTTGCCAACGCTTTTGGTCACACTTCCGCCAACGAAGACCCAGAGGGGCTTCTCCACGTTGAAGGGCTTGAGGGCCTCGCGGTCATCGTTGTAGAGCCGGAGCTGCTGGTAAAAAGCAAGCAGGCATCCTGTCAGGTAGAGGCGCTCGTGTTGTGACTGAGTCGTTTCGTCGATGTTGAGTATCTGGTAGTTCTTACCGAATCCGTCCTGGTAAAAGTGGCGATATGAGTAGTCGACGAGAATGTTCTTCGCGTAGTGGTCTGTGAGTTTCTGATTTCCCTTGACCGCCTGACCGAAAGTTGCAGAGTATTCGAATGAGAAACCGGTCGCGCTCAGTCGATTTCGGTAGCTCATCCATGACGCGCCTGAGGAACCTCGGTGACCTTCGTCTACGAGCACGAGATTGTTGGTTTCGAATGCGTCTGGTGACACGGTTTTGGTGTCTGAACCGTCTCGCGCGGAGTCGCTCAACTTGTTGAGGTCGATTATCTCTACGACGGTTCCCATGTCTAGTGTCCTGCTTTGCTTGACAAAGATCTCAGCAGGAATTCCGGAAGCATCGAACTCGAGTTTATGTTGGGCGCTGAGGCCTTCATTGGGGGTGAGGAGGATGATCCGGTTAAGCTGACGCCCATCTTTGGCACCGTTTCCGTGCATCTCTAGATAGTGCCGGTACTGCAGAATATTAACGTGCATCAGGAGAGTCTTTCCGCTTCCTGTTGCGCTCCAGTATGAAAGCTTGTTCAGCTGCTCCCATGCTCTGCCGTCCGTCGGATGTCTGCGGATCGTGTCGTTGGTTGACGGTACCTTGGCATTCCACTCGTCGATTTGGTGGTTAACCCCTTCGAGGAGTTCGCCCGGTTGCGTGAAGTACTGGTCAAGGTAGATTTCGGTGAATAGCAGGGCGAGGTATTGAAAGTACTTCCATGTGATCGTGTCCTCGCCCGCAGTCAGCCGGGATTCATTGATCTTCTTTGTGTGCCGGGCGATGTTGTCTTCGTAGACGCGAAGGAGATCCGTTAGCGGACTTTTTTGGTTTCGAAGTTTATCTTCGAGGACTCCAAAGAACTTGTGTACTCCGTCGGTGTTGAGACCCTCATCGCCGTCTTGTAGCCAAATGGCGAATTCAGCGAACTGATCAACTTTGAACTTGTTCAACATCCACTGATTGAGCACGAGTTTCTTGTCGAATCGAGTTGCGGGTCCGACATTTGTCTTCACGGCCTTACGCGATTGGTTGACGGTTGCCATGCTCAACGTCCAGTTTCATCAAACATTAAACGCATGAATTCCTCTTCGGTGGCGCGAACTTTCCAACCTTTGTCCTGAGAACCGAGGTTGCCAAGGGTGTTGTTCCCATTGACATAGACGAGGTCGAACTCGTCGTCTGCGGCTGAAAGCCGTTGTTTCTTGAACCATTCATTCAGGATGAGGTTGTCAATTTCGATGCCCTCGGCGGTCCCAACTCCTGGCAGATTCCTCCAAATGACAAGAACTCGTTGCCCTGACGGTGTCGTCCCATTGACCGTTCGGAACCAGTGTTCCCCGTCGGAATCTTCGCGTAAGCGGCCGTCAAGAACGAGGCGCCCTTCGCCATCTCGGGTCGTCTTGCTAGCGAGACGAGATGGCGCAGACGTGGCGGATACTCTGAGTCCGAGCAACCAGTTGAAGGTCTCAACAAGGTCGATAGCTACTCGGGCTGACTCATCGCTGCCCGCTTTCTTCACGTCGAGTTCATACTTGTCGGGATCTACGAAAGCAGTGATATCAACAAGGGACTTGCTTCCCTTGGACTCAGCGTTGAGCATGTAGCGAAGAAGGTACTGTTCTTTCAGGCCGTTCTCGCCGTTAGCTTCCTCCATGCTAAGTAGTGCTGTTGCTTCCTTGTTTTTCACAACTGTCAAGTTGTTAAGAGTGTCTTCGTACGACTCCAGCCGCACGTATTTGACTAGGCGGGCAGAGCGGACAATTTCTTCTTGGCTCGCAAATCGCTGTGGGGTTCCGCCCTTCCAGGATGGGGCGAAAATAATTTTTTTCACTCGAGGCACGATGAGCTCGTCGAAGTAGGCCGCCATCTCAATCAGAACGAACTTACGCCGTAGGCCGTCGGCTCTGTTGAGGTTCATGACGGCGTGCGCGGTCGTCCCGGAGCCAGCAAAGTAATCGAGAATGACCTCACGGTCTTGTTCGGCAGGAAACCTCGCCAAGTAGCTAACGAGTTCAACTGGTTTCGGATATTGAAAGGAGAGTCCCATACCTTTCAGCATGGACGCAGTCTTCTTGACGGTTCCAACGTTGCGAATGATGGATAAAGCATGGCTTTCGTCCGCCCGGGTTTTGTAAACATAGATTGCGCCCGTTCCGGTGAGCTTGAACCAAGTCGTTTGGCCTTGCGCGTCGACAATTGGGTCGCATCCGTTCGCGATGAATGCTTCTAGAAGCCCACGTGAACTCCATCCACTAAATGCGCGAACAGAGGAGGTGAGCTCGTGATTCCGAAACGATACCTCGTCGAGTAGATGCGGCCAAGTGTCCGTTCTCGCAGAGATTGTTCCGCTCTCGCTAGAGGTGGGAAAGCCCTGCGGTAATACGATCGTGCTGGCAGGGTTCTTCGGGCCGTTCTTGGTAATCGAGTTTTCTATCGTGTCGTTGAACAGCTTGCTGGACTCGCCGATTTCGGGGGCAATAACCCTAGGCGGCGCGAAATTTGACTCATTCTTGCAGTAGGTCAAAACGTATTCGTGATTCGTCTTTACCTTGCTCTGATTGTCAATGTTTCCTTCGTTGTTCCAGATCATGTTTGCAAGAAAATTGTCACGTCCAAAAACGTTGTGGAGTGCTAGCCGATAGCTATCCACTTCGTGGTCGGCTATCGAAGAGAAAAACACCCCATGAGTGTCCAGTAGCCCCGCAGATAGGCGCGCGCGTTCCGTAACCGCAGTTAACCAGCTCGAGTGTTGATAGCTGTCTTTATACGGGAAGCCATCTTTGCCGGTGTTGTAAGGCGGGTCAATGTAAATACACTGAATTTGATCGCTATACCGGCTTTCGAGCAGCGAGAGCCCTTGGAAGTTCTCACTGTGCACTAAGAGCCCGTCTAGAGCATCCTCGAGGTCAGTTTTTGCGCTAAGTGCCGCTATCAGCCTATTTTTGAAATCGCTTGAGAAATGGCAAGTATCGATCGGCAAAGTGGGATAAGTGCTGAAGAGCTCCTGCTGCAGCCCCTCGATAGAATAGTAGGTTTTCCATTCTTTTAGCTGAGCCTCGTTGGTTGCTATCTCAGGAAAGAATTCGTCAGGAACCTCAGAGAGCGTAATAATGTAGTTCGTCTCGATGACAAACTTTTTCTTCAGCCAGAGCTTCTTCTGAAAGTTCTCAATCTGTGCCAACAAGTCGATGATCTTTCCGGCTATTTTGCGGATCACCTTAATCATCGATAGGTACTGCTCAACGCGCGGGACAGTGTCGTTTTCGATGTCATCGAGATGCATGACTTCGTTTTTAATATAGAAATCGAGCTCCTGGCGTAAGAACTTGCCAAGATCCTTGTGGATGAAGTAGTCGAATGTATTTCTCTTACTGAAGCGTTCAATGTTTTTCGCAAGAACGGTTCGCGATTTATCTGCCGCCGTAGGGGCGAGTTCCAGCAAAGCCGAAACCCAAGAAGTAAGGTCTTCGGAAGAATCTGTTCGGACACGCTCGACAGCGATCCGGATCAAGTCAGTCTGTTTCGGTCCGGCCTTCTTGCCCTCGCGCTCGTCAGCTGGCCAATCGTTCTTCGACGCCGGTCGGTACTCAAACCTGATGTACAGCTCCCCAGCGGCCGCAACCAAGTATTCATCGACAGCCAAGATGAAGACGCGTTTCGCATCTTCGGATTCCTTCACATTTGAATGCTCGCCCTCAATAGCATCCGAAATCTCGAAATTTACCCTCATAGGGTTGCTGTCTTCGTGAGGGTTGAGCCGGAACGAGTAGTTTCGGAGCGTTTCGCTGGACTTGATGTAGTACTGATCCTCGTTCGCCCAAGAGAGCTTCACCTCTTCGCCTTGGTAAGGCAGCGCATATACGCCGTTCTTGTAGACGCGCTTCGAGATGAAGTCGCCCTCAGAGTAATACCGAGAGAAAAAGCGGCTGAGGTGATCATAAACGTCGCCCTCTAGCGACTCGATGTCAACTGAGGAATGCGCAAGAATTTCACGAAGCTCGACCACCTTCGGAGCAAGGCCTGGCTCAATTCCCAGCGCTGTGGCATTAGCAATCTGCTCGGCGAGCTGCTTCTTTAGCTCGACCTTGTCGGCGGACTGGTACTGCTCGAACGCCGCAGACACTTGCGGAGGTAGGTCGGCGTCCAAGAACGACACTACGTCGTCCTTCTTCATGTGCATGATTCGGTAGATCCCGAAGTCAAGTTCTGGCTGGTCTAATTGGAACAAAGTCATTAGTTGACTTTTTAGCTTGTTGTACTTCTCGCTCATTTACGTGTTCCACTTCTCAGCTTGAGGCGCATCATACGACCGCCCATTCGATAGTAAAGAGTTCCTCAGACACTGTGCGCTGGGTTAGCCGCTTCTCAATCGCACTAATCAGTTCATCGCGCTTATCTTCGATCTCGTTCTCGACCATAAAGATCTGCTGCTGCTCCGTTCGGCGTTGCCTCTCGAGCTTCTTGATTTTTCTTTGATGTGCCAACTGTTCTTCAACAGTGATCGCTTGACGTTCAGCGCGCTTAGCGGCCTTGATCTGTTCTTTTGTAGCTCTTAGGGATTGTTCGGAGGCGAGGATTAGGTCGTCGGCCCACCGGTCGAGACGATCGCGCTGTACAGCGAGGTGTTCGCTATTTATCTCTAACGAACGATTAATCGTTGCTCGAGTGTGCTGTGCGATCGCCCGTCTGAGGTGCTCACCGCTGCGAGTCGGGACTCCCCGGGTATCGAAATCGGATTCCGCGCAGCTGATGCTGAGCAATCGCTCAAGCGTCTCATGATCTACGGATCCGCCGTCAGCATCGACGCCGGAGAGGAGTAGATGCTCCTCTCGATCAAAGCTATCTATCGATAGCTTTGTCAGGGTCAGGAACCCACTTTTGCCGACGAGACTTTCAACTACCGAAATACGTGTCGGGTGACGGGTTATGTCGAACTCAAGTCGTGCGAGATCAGTACGCAATTCCTTAGCCGCAGCGAGGACATGCTCGCCCAGGGGATGCGAGAGTCGGTAGATGTACCGCGGCCCCCACGCAACTTCATCGCCGCCTTCGGCCATTCGTTGGCCGTTTTTGGAGATGAGGTGATACCGGCCACGCGATGCCTGCACAGAAGGCGGGGCATCGAGATCGAAAAACAACTCGTCGTTGTTGAAAGTAGCGTTCCTGGAGAGTATGAACTTTGTGAGCTGCCAGAACATGCGTCCGAATCGGTCCAGGCTCGCTTGCGTGCTCTCTAATCGGAGCTGCAATCGTTGATGAACATCCTCATCGAAGTTCTCTAATAGCGCTCGGCGCGTGTCTAGCATCCGAGCTTGAATACTGCTTTCCATCTGATTCTGTAGTTCGTCGAAGGCATCCTCGATTTCCTCGGTTGTGCGGCAACGTTGGTAGATCGCAAGAATCTGTTTCTCAAAATCGATACCGGATTCGATCGAACCGAGTACATCGTCGGATGAACCAAAGACTCCATGAAACAGGCTGAACTTCTGCTCAAGGAGTTCGAGTACCCGGCGATCAGCATGATTACGCTGATTGACGAAGTTGATCACAACAACATCGTGCTGTTGCCCATACCGGTGACAGCGCCCGATGCGCTGTTCAACTCGCTGCGGGTTCCAGGGCAAATCGTAATTAACAACCATTGAACAGAACTGAAGGTTGACACCTTCGGCTGCCGCCTCAGTGGCGATCATGATGCTCGAAGAATCACGAAAGCGCTCAACGAGCGCGGTGCGGATATCAATCGCGCGCGAGCCCGTACTTCGACTCGTGCCTGTGTTCCTCGCAAGCCATGACTCGTAGATTCTCTGATTCTCGGCTCCGCCGTTGGAGCCGCTGAATAGAACGATGTCTCCTTTGTACCCGTTTTCTTCGAGAAATTCTCGCAAATACTCCTGGGTGCGTCGAGATTCAGTAAAAATCAGAGCTTTGTGTGCGGCGCCGGTTTCTTTCATCTTCGTGAATCCGGTGGAAAGTGCTGTTAAGAGTGCCTGAGCTTTGGTGTCGGAGTGGAGAGTGCGCGCTGCTTGTTCCAGCCGGGCCAACTCCGCGATCTCCTCCTCGAGCATTTTTGCGCGACGCTCAGCCGCTACCTCTAGGGGGGCGTCGTGCAGTGTTGACGACGGAAGGTCGATTAGCTCATCGAAATCAACGTCGCCATCGACATTCTCGAAATCTTCCGCAAGATCAGGTTCAAGTTCTTCCTGTTCGAAAAGTCGCGCTACTAGGTCTTCCGAAGACTCCTCGTCAATTTTGGACTGTTCTAGGCGGCCCCGGATCATCGCAAGGGTGCCCGCCACCGCTGTCGCAGATGAAGCGAGCTGTTTCCGAATGATCAACTCGAGAAGGTGTCGCTGGCGGTTTGGAAGGGCGATGCTCTCTGGACGCCGTAAAAAGTCCGAGACCTCGTCATAAAGGAGCTGCTCAGCATCCGTCGCTTCGAAGGGGAACGTCAGCGGGAATCGAGAGGTATAGCGAATGTATTCTGAAACCTCGCTTCGCAAGGTTCTATGGGTAAAACTGGCGAGCCGATCGCGAAGTCCTGCGAGGTCTCCACCCTGGCTCACGTATTGCGCGCGAAATGAATCGACATCTCCAAAGATGTGCTCGTCGATTAAAGTGGAGAGCCCGTAAAGCTCGAGGAGTGAATTCTGTAGTGGTGTTGCGGTGAGCAGAATTTTGCGAGTGTCTTCGAAAGCCCAGCGGATGCCGCGACCGATCTTGTTGCTCTCGCGGTACGCATTCCTGAGTTTGTGTGCCTCGTCGATGACAACAAGGTCCCAGTGTGATGCTTTGATTTCTTCACGAAGCTTGTTCGCGTACGGATAAGAAAGTATCAGAATGCCATCAGCCTCAAACGGGTTGCGACCCGCCCTGATTTCCTCCCGATGAGTCTTTGCGTCCAGCACAAACGCCTTCAGCGCGAATTTCTCTTCTAGCTCGACCGCCCACTGCTTGCGGAGGGACGCGGGGGTGATTACTACGAGTTTGCGTTTGTGTTCTGCCCAATACTGGCAGAGCACGATCCCCGCTTCGATGGTTTTTCCCAGACCAACTTCGTCAGCGAGAAGTGCCCCTTTAGACAAGGGTGACTTCAGGGCGAAAAGGGCTGCTTCGATCTGATGGGGGTTGAGGTCGACGCTAGCGTTGAAAAGTGCTTGCGTGAGCCGGCCGGATTCATCACCGACATGTTTTTGGGTCAAGGCATGAGCGAAGTATTTTGCTTGGTGTCTGGTGATCAACGATGTTCCCTAGAGCGCTTCGTAGTAGTCACGGATAACCTGAGCCATGAGTGTGCGGCGCTCGGCCAGGAAGGCATCATAATCAGCCGCGTGTACGCTGAAAATTGACTCAGGGATCGCGTTCTGTTTCAGGCTGGCGTTGAGACCCACGATGTCGTCGAGTTCCCCGATTTTGAGAGACTTCGTTGCGATCTGTTCGGTGATTAGCGCCATATAGTCGGCTGGCGCCTTGTTGCCCACGGAAATATTGATCGATGTTTCTGTGAGGACATAGTTCGCAATTTGGTTTTTTTCCGAACGGTCCTTGACTCCCTGTTTATCCAGATAATCTTTCGGGAAAATATGGTGGATGTCACCGGCACCATCGAGCATGTTTTGCACTGTGATGTGCCGGGAGAGAAACCCTTTTGCTGAAGACTTCACTTGCGCGGCGAGGAACGCTTTGAAGTAGGGGCTCCGCGAACTGGAAGTGGTTAGGGCGCTTGGTAAGCCAGAGTTCCAGAAACCATCGCTGAGCTCGCTTTCCTCAATCGAGCGTAAGTATGCGGCGGCACCCACTTCACGGACGCGTCGCATGTCCTGTTCAAACTGTGCTTCGAAGCTTCCAGAGTGGCGGCCCGTTAGCATTGACATGACAAACCAGCGTCGAACTACGCGCTGTACCTCTCCGAACGAGATGCTTTTGTCTTCGCGCAATTTGAGGTACAAAGCGTAGGCGAAGTTTAGAGCGTTCTTTGACGTGAGCATGGACGCGTCGATGAAGCCAGCCGAGCTGATAATCATGACGAACTGAGTGAAGTCGTGCTTCCTCGTGACGTCATAGAGCCCGCGTTCGAGGCGTTGGTATGACTCGAGCGCGAGCGCTTCATCTAGCTTTTTCGTCTCAAAGTCTCGTCCTGAGAGATAACTCACGACGGCGTCGATTCGGCCTCTCCCGAACTCCTTTAGCCCGATTACGCGGATAAGGTCCCGGTAATCGGGGTCGTATAAGTCGCTCGAGTCATCTTTGAGCCACGCAATGTGTTTGAAATAGTCAGTACTCGCGAACTCTGGATCGTTCTTCTTGATCGTCTCGTAGAAGTGGGGCGCTACGGCGAGGTGACAGAAGTAGTCAATGAACTTGCGAAGCTGCGAACCGTATTCGCCGTACGACGCGATCTTGCTCATGGCAAAGTCCGCCGTGTTCAGTACCACGCCCTTCGAGTTGATCCGAATGAAAATCTCAGTGACCGTCTCGATGTCGAGAGAAGATTCTAAATCGATGATCCCGACTTGCTTGTTCTTGATCTCGATCAATCGCGTGAGAGCCTGCATTACGTGAGCTTGGTCCACCTCAGGATTCGCCGCCATATATTCGTTGAGCACGGTGAAGCCAGCTGCTGGACTCATGAGGACCGCGACGTCTGGTATCCATGAGGGGTCGTTGCGCATCACCGGGGTGTAAGTATCGAAGCGTTCGGTCAACGGGTTAAACGCGATGCGAATGCGGACCTTTTTGTAGTCCTTGTTGACGATCTCTTGGCCTGAAAGGGCTGCAGTCAGCGCGGTCACTCGCTGTTGCCCGTCGATAAGAATCTGCTTAGCACTGGAATTCGAACCATCCCGCAGCTTTACGGCATCACTTTGCCAACTGATGAGATATCCAACTGGATAGCCGCGATACAACGAGTCGATCAAGTCGCGTACTTTCGTCGAATTCCAGACAAACGGGCGCTGAATCTCGGGAATCGCAATCTTGCCTGTTTCAACCCAACTCAAGATTGCGCCTACGGAATGTTGATGGACTGAATACTTATCCAACTTGCTCGCCTTCGGTTGACATTGCTTCTATCGAACATATCGTCATGAATCACCTTGCAGGCACGACGTGGCCGCGCCGCGGGCCGATATCACCTAAACCGGGCAACATCGGAATTTTCGCAAACGACGAGGTTAAGTAGCTCGATAAACTCGACCGGCGGAACGGGTCTCCCGCGCAGCCGCCGAGCTTCTGTCGGACGACTCCCCGGCAATTGGGCAGAAGCCAAATGTGGCTAATCCGATCACACCGAATGACCTTGCGCGCGAGCTTGGCGTCAGCGCGAAAAAGATTCGAGATTACCTGCGCAGTAAGTATGGGACCCTTCCTTCGTTCGAAACGAGCTAGCATCTCACTGAGTCACAGGTGTCCGACGTTCGCGCGCACTTCAGTTAAACGATTCGGCGGGATTAGCGCCAGCACCCTCAACCAACGAGATAAACCGACTCAACGTCGCGACCCCTTCCGCCGACTGCGGCAACGAGTCGAGCAGCGCCGGCGAGTAGACGAGGTACGCGGCCCACTGCGCGCGCGAGATGGAGACGTTGAGGCGGTTGCGGGAGAGCAGGAAGTCGAGGCCGCGGGGCACATCGTCGGCGCTGGAGGCAGCGAGGCTGACGATTGAGATAACGGCTTCTCGGCCCTGAAACTTGTCGACGGTGCCGACGACGACGCACGAATATCCCGCAGCATCGAGATGGCTTCGGAGGAGCTCCACCTGCGCGTTGTACGGCGTCACCACGATGATGCCGTCCTCAGCGAGCGGCTTCGCCTTGCCGTCGGCTTCGGAAGTCCACAATGCACCGAGGTGCTCACGCACCAGCTCCACCACCCGGTCCGCTTCTTCGGCAGAGAATGTTGAGTTGTCGACGTGAGTGGTCGGAACCGAGTGCAGTCCGGGGGCGAAGCCCTCGAGCATCCGCCCCGCCGTTGACGCGTGCGATCGCAGCAGGCCGTCATAGGAGAGCAGCGAGACAGGGCGCGTGACGGCCTCATCCATACGGCGGCTCTCTTTGAGGAAATAGCCGAAGTCATCCGGAAGCACCGCCAGCTCGCCGATCACATGACCGAGCGCCGAACCATCGACCGGTGCCGGGTGGATGCCCTGGCTCACCTGGGGGAGCTGCTGCGGGTCGCCCAGCATCAGGATGCGTTTCGCGCTCGCAGCGACACCGATCGTGTTCGCGAGAGAGAACTGTCCGGCCTCATCGATGACGAGCAGGTCGAGTTGGTCGGCCTGCACCCGCTTGCGATTAGTCATGTCCCAGGCCGTGCCGCCGATCACGTAACCCTCCGAGTCGTGCTCGCGCGCAAAGCCCGCGTGACCATTCGGCGGCAACTCGCTGAACGGGCCATCGGCGTAATAGCCAACGCCGAACTCTCCCGGCACCGCCTTCGCGACAAGCTCCCGGTCGAGGCTCGCGTCAAGCACGACAGCATCGAGAACGTTCTCGACCACCTTGTGCGACTGCGCCGTGATGCCGACCTTCCAGTGATGCTTCTCGACCAGTCGCTGAATAACGTGCGCCGCGAGGTAGGTCTTGCCGGTGCCGGGTGGGCCTTGCACCGCGAGGTAGCCACTCTCGCGCGACAGCAGCGAGGCGATCACAGCGCGCACTCCATCATCCGCGCTCTTCATGGGTTCAAGGGCAGCAACCTCAGCGGGCGCCTTGCGCAGCAGAAGATCCGACATAGCGTCAGCGGGCCAGACCGGCGCAGCGTCGACGACAGTCTCACCCCACGCTTCGATTGCGGCGACGATGCTGTCCGCGCGCGGTGGCGGTCCCGGCGTGATGTGCGTGGGTATTTCGTCCCAGGCCGGGATCTCGTCGGGCCGCGATTCGATGACGAAGATACCGCCCTCATCCTCGGCGGGGTCAGCGAAACGAACCCCGCGGGCGAGGCGCGCACCGGCACGATGGCCCGGCGGCAGATAAGGGAGGGGGTCGCCGTAGACGACAAAAACGTCGCCGCCCGGGCGTGGGGCGCTGCTGCCCGGAGCCCATTGACCGCGCAGATAAAGGTGACGACGTTCCGTGCGCTGGCGTCCCTCCTTGTGCCAATCGCGATAGAGCGAACCGCTATCAACGATGAAGATACCGCGGGTGTCTTCCCACAGATCCGACGGCTGTTCGAGACGGTCGTAGTGCTCCCACCAAAAGCTCTTGACCTCGCGCCGGTGGTAATCGATGGCGGCTGCCGCCATGCGGTAGGCGTTCGCGGCAGTGTCATCGCCCGCCTCTTCGGCAGTGTCGCCCAGCGCCTGCAACTGGAGATCGAGCGCGCTCGGCTCGAAGGTCTTGCCCTCGAATTCCTCATCCACCGGCTCGACCGTTACGCCCTGCACCTCGGGCAGCGCCCGCAGCCAATCGCGCAGCTTGAGCGTCGAAACGCAGTCGTACTCGTTGTAGCGGGCGATCGCATCGCGAATTTCGGTTGCGCGCTGCACGTTGCCGTTCGCGGCCGCCACACTCGACTCCACGTACTCACCGATGGAGTCTGCGGCGTTCGTCACCCCGGCGCGCTCCTCGTCACCCATGTAGAGCGGCTCTAGCTTTTTGATCGAATACGACGGCGTTCCGATGCGCAGCGCGCCCCGCACGATCGGATACAGGTCAACGAGCACGCCATCGCGCAACAACTGGTCGACGACATCCTCACCCTCGCCGTGCCGCGCGGCGATGCTCAGCAGATGCGTCTTCTCATAGGCGGCGTAGTGATAAATGTGGAGCCCCGGATGCTGCTGCCGCCGCTTCGTGACGAAGTCCAGGAACGACCGCAGCGCGATCCGCTCCTCGGCATGGGAATGCGCCCACAGGCAATCGAACTCGCCCGCGGCATCGACCCAGCCGAAGAGGTAGTCGAGGCCCCAGCGCGGCGTGCCGCCGATCCCCGGCTCGGAGTACATCGGGTCGCCCTCGAAGTCGAAGAAGAGGTCGCCAGGATTGGGCGCGGGCAGGCTCGCGATCGGCCGCGGGTCAACGACGACAACAGGCGGGATGGCGTGGCTGTCGGCCGGATCGACGGTGTGCTGCAGCTTGGCCTGCAGGTGGCGCTTGGCAAAGCTGGCTTTCGGAATGGCTAAGTCGTCGGGCCGCTCGGGCGTTTCGGCCAAGGCTGTCAGGGTGCGGATGCCCGCCGCCATCAATTTCGTACGTTGCCCGACACGCAACCCCGCCACCGTAAACAGGTCGTCGGCTAGCATGGCGGGCTCCGTGCAGAACTTGCACCGGCCATCCCGCGCGTACCGCTCATCGTGCCAGTCGACCGGCGTACCTTCGGCTCGATGTTCGGCGATGATCGCGTGCAGGCGGGCCCGACGGCGCCGAAAGACGGGGGCGATATCGCTGACCTCGGCGGTCTCCGATTCGTCATTGCCGAGAATGAGTTCTACGGTGCCGTCTGCCGGAACACCGAGCTTCTGAAGTTGCTCGTGATACGCCGCCAACTGAAGCAGAGCGGTGACGCGCACATGACGCGACAGCTTCGTGTCGACTACGCGGTAGCCGCCGTCGGGCTGCTTGACGAGAAAGTCGGCGTAGCCGATGAAGGGCAGTTCGGGGTCGGCTTCATCAAAGAAGACACCTTGGAAAATGACCGGGGCACCGGCGAGCAGAGCGTCACGCGTGCGCGCGGCGTAGTCGCGGAGAACAGCGGCGTCGCGGCCCGGAGGCTTGTCGAATTCGACCATCGCATCACCGAACTCGGCGCGATAGCGATCGCACAGCCGAGCCTCATGCACGTTTCCGAGCTCGGCCGCCCGCACCAGCATCGCATCATCAGCGGGCAGCGGATCGGTTGAGAACCCCAACCGCTTATCGAGCACGCGCAGAAACCCGAACTCGCAGTTCGAGGCTTGGGTCAGATCGCTGGCGCTCGTAACGAGAGCGGTATCGGTGAGCAGGTACATGGCTCGATCAGAATATGGCCCGGGAGGGACATCGTTGTTGACCCGTGCCGGTACCGCGCAGATCGACGAGTCATCGCGGCGAGGCGTTTCACGCGCCCGACCCCGCCGAAACACCACCCCACGCCCTAGGCTTGAACCATGACGGGAATCACCGCCCCACGGTCGAAGCATTTTTCTGCGCTCGGCCCGGAGCGTGAGCCGCAATTGGCGTTCCCTTCGCGCGGTAGCTCGCTGATCGGGCCCGTCGACGCTCCCGGCCTGCATGTGATGAGCTACAACATCCGTCGGCGCCTACCCAAACTTATGCCGCGCAATCCTGATCTGTGGCGCCACCGCCAGCCGTTGATGAAGCGCCTACTCGCCGCCGAACAACCGGCACTGATTGGCGTGCAAGAAGCACTCTTCACGCAGAAAGAGTTCGTGCTCAGGGCGCTGGGCGAGCACTATCGTTCGCTCGGCCACGGTCGTGAAAAGAACACGGGTGGCGAAGGCTGTCCCATTTTTTACGACTCCCGCCGACTTCAAGTGGTCGAATGGCGACAGTCTGCGCTCTCCGATACCCCGCACGTCGCGGGATCGGTTTCGTGGGGCAATCGCACCCCTCGCGTTGTGGTGGAAGCCATCTTCCGCGACCTCGCCACCGGCATCCACTTTCAGGCAGTGAACACTCACCTCGACCACCGTTCCCGCACCTCGCGCCTTCGCTCGGCCGAGGCGTTGAGAAACATTGTGCAGGCGACGCCGCATCCAACCATCATGACCGGCGATTTCAATACGGATGCTGACACTCACCCTTATAGCCAACTTACCGGTAACGGTCTGCTCGTCGACACCTGGCACACCGCCGAGCAGCGTCTCACTCAGGCGTGGGGAACATTCCCGAACTACGGTCCACCGAAGCGCAACCGCAAACGAATTGACTGGATTCTCGCAACGCCCGGGGTCACCGTCGAGAGCGTCGGCATCAATGTCACGCGGTATGAAGGCGGCTGGCCGTCGGATCACACGCCAGTGCAAGCCGTTGTGCGTTTCGCCGCGGCAAAATAGACCAACCCGCTGGAGCATCCCTACAAACGATTTACGAGCTCGATCACGATTCACCTAATCTGGGCGAGTGAATCTGATCTTCCGCACGATCCTCCACCGCATTCTCAGCACGCGTCGATCGCCGCTCGGAGTGCGGGACGTTGGCACGATGTCGCTGCGGGTGCTGCCGACCGATATCGATGTGCTGCGCCACATGAACAATGGCGTGTACTTCTCGATCATGGACATTGGACGCATGGATCTCCTGATCCGTTCCGGTGGCTGGCAGAAGCTCAGCGCCAAGGGCTACTACCCGGTCATGGCCAACGAGACCATCAGCTTTCGCAAGTCACTCAACCTGTGGAAAAAGTTCGACCTTGAAACCCGCGTTGTCGGTTATGACGCGAAAGCGGTTTACGTCGAACAGCGTTTCGTTGTCGGTGGCGAAATCTACGCCCAGGCCATGACCCGCGCCCGCTTCCTCAAGCGTTCCGGTGGCACCGTCACTGTCGCTGAACTCCTCGAAACAATCGGATGGGATGGCGAACAGCCCGTGCTTCCCGAGTGGGTTAACGACTGGGCTGAGCATGTCGCGCTGCCCGTCAGTCGTGCCGAAGCGCCCAGCATCTGGGAGTAAGCGCATCCAGTTTGCTACGAATGAACCCACTCCCGCACTAGCTGCACAAGATCATTCTCTCGTTCGATTGCGACCTCCGGTGTGGTGAATTTCACGTGGCCGCAGGTTGAACGTCACGCGATCAATGTCGTTGAACCTGAAAGTTGGCGCGTTCCACTTGATGTGTTCGGTGATCTCACGGTCACAGTTGAGAATCGCGAGTCGAAGTCGATCGACTGTGGCCTTGAGTGGATGGTCGAGTTCTGCGAGAAAAACATCGACGGCGGGGTTTCGGTTCTCGCTCATGCGGGTTATTCAACATCACGATCGCCGGGAGCGCGAGCATTGCGACCTCACGCAGATTCCTGAGCTGCCACTTTAGGCGTTGTCTCCGGCCAACCCAAACAGCAAGCGCTTGCGGAAGTTGTCATACTTTCAACTTTGTGAGAGCGCTCTCTTGACATTCGAGAGAGCGCTCTCATAAGATCAAACCTGCAATCGTGAGAGCGCTCTCATTCCTGATGAGGGTCTCTTTCGGACACCAATAACCCTCATTCACAAGGAAGTGACCGTGAAATCTCTACGACGCACCAAGATGGTTGCAGCCGTCGCAGGCGCAGCATCCATTGCCCTCCTCGCCACCGGTTGTTCGGCAACTGGCGGTGGAGGCAGCGATGGCGACATCACCCTCACCGTGACCACCTTCGGCACGATGGGTCTCGACGAACTGTACGCGGCGTACGAAGCCGAGAACCCCAACATCACCATCAAGGCAACGAACATCGACACCGGTGGAAACGCGTTGACCGACTGGAAGACCAAGCAGGCAGCAGGCGCAGGACTCGCCGACGTTCAGGCCGTTGAAGAAGGATGGCTCGGCCAGGTCATGGAAGTGTCTGACACTTTTGTTGACCTCCGCGAGTACGGCGCCGACGACATCAAGGACCGCTGGGTCGACTGGAAGCTCGCTCAGGGCACCGACGCTGACGGCCGCATCATCGGTTACGGAACCGACATCGGACCAGAGGGCCTCTGCTACAACGGAGACCTGCTCGAAGCCGCTGGAATGCCCTCCGACCGCGATGCCGTAGCCGAGCTCTTCGGTGGCGACAGCGCAACCTGGGATGACTTCTTCCAGGTGGGCAAGGACTACAACGCAGCAACCGGCAAGGCTTTCTATGACCACTCCGGATTCGTCTGGAACGCCATGGTCAACCAGCTTGACGAGGGCTACTACACCGCAGATGGAGAGCTCGACATCGAAGGCAACGCCGACCTCAAGTCGCAGTGGGACAAGCTCGCCGATGGCGCAGCATCCGGTCTCTCGGCTCAGCAGAGCGCCTGGGACTGGGGCGGGGGAAAGGCCTTCGTTGATGGCTCCTTCGCAACGTTCATGTGCCCCGGCTGGATGCTTGGAGTCGTCAAGGGACAGGTTGAAGCAGCAGGCGGAGACGCCAGCAGCGGCTGGGACTTCGCAGATGTGTTCCCTGGTGGAGCAGCTAACTGGGGCGGCGCATTCCTGACCGTTCCGACTCAGTCGGAGCACCCGGAAGAGGCAGCAAAGCTCGCCGCTTACCTCACGTCGGCCGAGTCCGAAGTTGCCGCCTTCCAGGCTGCAGGAACCTTCCCCAGCGTTGTCGCTGCACAGACTGACGACGGTGTAACCGGCGGCAGCGAGCTCAGCACGTTCTTCAACGACGCCCCCATCGGCACGATCCTCGGATCGCGTGCAGAGGGTGTGAAGGCTCAGTTCAAGGGCCCGAACGACGCCGTTGTTCAGGAGCAGGTCTTCGGTCCTGCCACCAAGGAACTCGACTCGGGCGTTGACGGTGACACGGCGTGGAACAACGCGCTTGAGGTTCTGAAGAACCTCGACCTCAACTAACCACCTAGCAGTATCTGAGGCCCCCGGTGACCCGAATCCGGGGGCCTCATTTCTTGAAAGCGACTTTCTCCATGACGACCATGACGAGCCCTCCCCGACCAGATACTGGTGCGGCGAAGAAACGCTCCAACGCCAACAAGGCCCCGCTCACCAGACGGCAGCGTCTTAGTCGTCTCGACGTGAAAGCGTCTCCCTACCTCTACATCGCCCCCTTCTTTGTGCTCTTCGCACTCATCGGGCTCTTCCCGCTTATCTACACCTTCGTTGTCTCGCTCAACGACTGGGACATCCTTAGCGGCCCCGGCGAATGGATCGGCCTCGACAACTACGTCGCCGAACTGAACGACCCCTACTTCTGGAACTCGCTCTTCAACACGATGAGCATCTTCCTGCTGAGCGCCATCCCGCAGCTCGTTGCCGCCGTCTTCATCGCGGCAGTGCTCGACCAGAACCTGCGCGCTAAGACGTTCTGGCGCATGAGCATCCTCATCCCGTACATCGTCACCCCGGTAGCGGTTGCAATCATCTTCTCGAGTGCTTTCGGCGAGAAGTACGGCCTCATCAACAACATCCTGACCTCGTTCAACATTGAGCCCGTGATGTGGAAGAGCGAAGTGTTCGCAAGCCACTTCGCGATTGCGTCGATGGTCAACTGGCGCTGGACCGGCTACAACGCCCTCATCCTTCTCGCCGCTATGCAGGCCGTTCCCCGCGACATTTACGAATCGGCAGCCCTGGATGGAGCGGGCGCCGTGCGTCGCTTCTTCTCGATGACGTTGCCGAGCATCCGCCCCACCATGATTTTCGTGATCATCACCGCCACGATCGGAGGGCTGCAGATTTTCACCGAACCGAAGCTCTTCAACCCCACCAGCGCCAACCTCGGCGGTGCTCATCGGGAGTACCAAACAACCGTGCTCTACCTGTGGGACATGGCCTTCAATCGCGGAGACTTCGGCAAAGCTTCTGCGATCGCCTGGCTGCTCTTCATCATCATCGTGGCGTTCGGACTGCTCAACTTCGCGATCTCGCGCAAGATCGCCTCCACCGAAGTGAAAGTCATCTCCAAACGTCGAGCCAAGAAACTTGCGCGATATCGCGCCACCACCGCGGCCAACCCCACTGGCGTTCCCGGGGTCACCGCTGTAGATGAGGAGAAGCGCTCATGAGCACCACGAGCCCCACACGCCCACCGGAAAGTGCTGCCTCACAGAAGCCAACGGCAGAGGCACCCCGCCGCGGACGTGGCCGCGCCCGCGGGCTTGCCGAGCGCCCCGGGTTCCTTGTCTACGGGATCCTTCTCGCTCTGTTCCTCGGCGGCTCATACCCGCTGTGGTGGTCATACGTTGTCGGCTCAAGCGATAACACTGCCATCACCGAAACGTGGCCACCGTTGCTTCCCGGCGGCCGCTTCTGGATCAACGTCGGCGAAGTGCTATCGACCGTGCCATTCTGGCAGTCGCTGCTGAACAGCATCATCGTGTCGAGCATCATCACGACATCGGTCGTGTTCTTCTCCACACTCGCCGGCTACGCCTTCGCGAAGCTTCGTTTCAAAGGTCGCGAGGGGCTCATGATCTTTGTGATCGCGACCCTCGCAGTGCCGACCCAGCTCGGCATCATCCCGCAGTTCATGCTCATGAAAGAACTCGGCTGGACGGGCACGCTCGGTGCCGTCGTCGTGCCCACCCTCGTGACCGCCTTCGGCGTGTTCTTCATGCGTCAATACTTGGTGGATGTCATCCCCGACGAGCTGATCGAAGCCGCCCGTGTCGACGGCGCCAACATGTTCCGCACCTTCTGGAATGTCGGCATCCCTGCAGCCCGGCCCGCGATGGCCATCCTCGGGCTCTTCACTTTCATGACGGCGTGGACCGACTACCTGTGGCCGCTGCTTGTTGCCCCGCAAAACCCCACCCTGCAAGTGGCACTCAGTCAATTGCAGAGCGCAAAGTACGTCGACTACTCAGTCGTTCTTTCGGGCGCAGTATTGGCAACGTTGCCGCTACTGATCGTCTTCGTACTCGCCGGACGGCAACTCGTCTCGGGCATCATGGCAGGAGCAGTAAAGGGCTAATGAACACTCTCAACACCACGACCTGGCCGCAGGGCTTTCTGTGGGGGTCTGCAACCGCGGCCGCCCAAATCGAGGGAGCTGCCCACGAGGGCGGCAAAGAAGATTCGATCTGGGATCACTACGCCCGCCAGCCTCTCGCGGTCGCCAACGGCGATACCCCTGAAGTTGCGGTCGACCACTACCACCGCATGAATGACGACGTGCAGCTCATGAAAGAGCTCGGTCTCGACTCCTACCGGTTCTCCACGAGCTGGGCTCGCGTTGTACCGGGTGACCGCACTCCGAATGCGGAAGGGCTCGACTTCTATAGTCGTCTCGTTGACTCGCTGCTGGAAGCAAACATCCTTCCCTGGCTCACTCTTTACCACTGGGATCTGCCTCAGGCTCTTCAAGAGAAGGGCGGATGGGCCAACCGCGACACCGCCTACCGTTTCGCTGAGTACGCCGAGGCCGTGTACACCGCGCTCGGTGATCGCGTCAGCCACTGGACCACCTTCAACGAGCCACTCTGCTCATCGCTGATTGGCCATGTCGCGGGGGAGCACGCGCCTGGACTCACCGACCCGAACCTTGGTCTCGCGGCACTTCACCACCAGCACCTCGCGCACGGTTTGGCAGCGAACCGACTGCGTGAACTTGCTACCGCACGGAGCCGCGAAATTGAGCTGGGGATCACCCTGAACCTCACCAACGCGGTGCCCAACGACCCCAGTGACCCGATCGATCGTGATGCGGCCCGTCGCATTGATGGCCTGTGGAACCGCATGTTCCTTGAGCCCCTCGTGCTTGGCGCGTATCCGACCGACGTGATCGATGATCTGCGCGAGTACAACTTCGAGCAGTATGTGCAGGAGGGCGACCTCGAGATCATCTCGGCACCGATCGACTTCTTGGGCGTGAACCATTACCACGATGACAACGTGAGCGGACATCCTGCTCCCCACGACGCGACGCCCGGGCTTCGACCCACCACTAAGCCCGGTCGTTCGCCATTCGTCGGCAGCGAGTTCGTCACGATGCCCCCGCGCGACCTGCCCCGCACCGCCATGGATTGGGAAGTGAACCCGAGCGGTTTGCGCCACCTCCTTGTGCGATTGGGCAAGGAATATCCCACCCTGCCACCGCTGTATGTCACCGAAAACGGTGCCTCCTACGACGACACTCGTGAGGGCGATGCGATCGACGATCCGCAGCGCGCGAGCTACATTGCTCAGCACATTCAGGCCGTGGCGGATGCCATCGCCGACGGTGCTGATGTGCGCGGCTACTTCGTGTGGTCGCTCCTCGATAACTTCGAGTGGGCGTGGGGCTACAACAAGCGCTTCGGCATCGTGTACGTCGACTACGACACTCAAGAACGCATCCCGAAACAGAGCGCTAAAGAGTACGCGGCACTCATCGCGGCAACGAAAGCCGCGGTCTGATCGTTACTCTTAGAGAAACGACTAGGCAGAGAGCGGGCTCGTGGCAGGCAATGTGCGCAGCGGCGTGATGCCGACACTAGAGATGGTGGCGGCAGAAGCGGGCGTTTCCCGCGCCACCGTGTCGCGCGTGGTCAATGGTTCGCCCAAGGTGAGTCCGGATGTTGCTGCCATCGTCCAGGCGGCAATTGAGCACCTCAACTACGTGCCCAATCGCGCTGCCCGTTCGCTCGTGAGTCGTCGCACGCAAGCAATCGCGATGGTCGTGCCGGAATCGGCAGCCAAAGTGTTCGACGACCCCTTCTTTGCTGCCGTTGTTCAGGGCGTTGCGTTGTACCTCGAAGACACCGACTACACGCTCAACATGATCATCGAATCCGGTTCGGCCTCACATAAGACCCGCCGCTACCTTTTGGGCGGCAACGTGGATGGCGCTCTCGTGGTCTCGCACCACACGGGCGACCATTCGTACTCTGAATTGAGTCGGAGCCTTCCGGTTGTCTTCGGTGGGCGACCCCTCGGCGAGGTTGACGGCGAGAACTATTACGTCGACGTCGACAACTTTGCCGGAGCCTGTTCAGCTGTCGAGCACTTGGTGAGCTCCGGGCACACTCGACTCGCGACGATCGCAGGCCCGCAAGACATGCCTCCCGGTGTTGACCGCCTGTCGGCCTTCCACAAGACACTCGCTAAGCATGGGTTGTCGAGCGATCTCGTTGAAGTCGGCGACTTCTCTCCGCCGTCGGGTGCCGAAGCGATGCGCCGCTTGCTCGCCCGCGGCGAACCATTTGATGGGGTTTTTGCCGCCAACGACCAGATGGCAATCGGCGCCTATTCGGCCATCCGTGAAGCAGGATTGTCGGTGCCTGCCGACATCGCGGTGGTCGGCTTCGATGACGATAACTATGGGAGCACCGCGACTCCGCCGCTGACTACCGTGCGGCAGCCCTCCGTCGAGATGGGCCGGCGCATGGCCGAAAAGATTGTGGGGCTGATTGAAAATCGCCCCGTCGACGCCGTCACGACGTTGAATACCGAGCTCGTCATCCGCGATTCGGCGTAGCTTCACCGCCTTTTGCGTTCCTCTCTACTCCGGGGCGAACGACTGCACGACCTGTTCGAGCACCTCGCGGCAGGCGACGATCGACGGTCGACTGACGCTCGACTCGCGCACCGAGGTAAACACGGTGCGGCGTGGCAGCCCGGGCATGGGGCGCAGTTCGACGGTGGGGGTGCGGCTTCCCCACACGAGGCCGGGCAAGATGGCGGTCGCGTGGCCAGATTCAACGAGCCGGATGTGCGCCTGCAGGTCAGCGGTTTCGAAGCGTACATCGGGTTCGATGCCCGCTCGCCGACACTGCTGTTCTGCCCAGTGGCGGGAGGCGGTGCCGCGCGGTTCCATAACCCAGGAGCTCGAGGCGGCGTCGGCGAGGTTCATTATTCCGCTGTCGGCTGGCACGGCGAGGGAGAGTTGGTCGGCGTAGAGCGGGATCATGTCGAGGTCGGGATGTCGGGGCGCGGCATGCCCCGGATACTGTTCGGCGATCACGAGGTCGAACTCGCGGGTCCACGTTTCGAAGAGGGCGCTCTCAGGCTCTCGCTGGGTCATCTCGATGCGCAGTTGGGGGTGGTCTCTGGCAATGACGCTGAGCGCTTGAGGGATGATGCCGAGGGCTGCGGATTGGAAGACGGCGAGGCGCACGGTGCCGCGCACTTCGGTGAGGGAGGAGTGGATCTCCGCTTCCATGAGTTCGAGGCGTTCGAGCAGAGCGACGGTGTGTTCGACAAGGAGTTCGGCTTCAGGCGTGAGTTGCACGCGGCGACCCGCTTTAACGAGCAGCGGAACCCGTGCTTCCTCTTCTAAGAGGGCCAGTTGTTGAGAGACCGCAGAGGGCGTGTAGCTCAGCGCGTTAGCGACTGCGGCGATGGTGCCGCGCAGCTTGAGTTCTCGCAAAAGTCGCAGTCGGCGAACGTCGAGCATTTCTCCTCCAATAGTTAACTAATTCTAAGTGATACCGTGCGAAATCCGTCGCTTTTGCTAAAGGCCTTTCTGGCCGCACACTGAGAGTTCCAGCCCAACCCCCGTTCGGAGGCCTATTCTCGTGAGCATGTCAAAGACTGCCGACAACCTCAGTGCTTCACAGCAGCACCTCGCGGATCAGACGATCACTACCGTGCGCCGGTGGCTGGCCGAAAGTGAAGAGTATCCGGCCGACGCGAGTGCCACTCGCCTGGCCGGCGTGCTGAAGGATCCGAACGGTCTTGAGTTCACCCTCGGCTTCATTGACACCGTTGTGCGCCCCGAAGATGTGCGGGTTGCCGGTCGCAATCTCGAGCGCCTCACCCACATCATCCCGGCCTTCCTACCGTGGTACCTCCGCTTCGCCATCCTGGTTGGCGGCGGTTTCGCTCCGCTGCTGCCATGGATCATCGTTCCGATCGCTCGCCGCGTGCTGCGCCAGATGGTCGGCCACCTCATCATCGACGCGACTCCCGCGAAGCTCGACAAGGCCCTCACGCACTTGCGCCGAGAAGGCGTCAACCTGAACCTCAACCTGCTCGGTGAAGCAGTGCTTGGTGATGACGAAGCCGATAACCGCCTCGCCGGCACCCGCGCGCTCCTCAACCGGGATGACGTCGACTACGTCTCCATCAAGGTGTCGTCGGTCGTCTCGCAGCTTTCCATGTGGGCCTTCGATGAGACCGTTGACCGTGTTGTCGACCGCCTCACCCCCCTCTACCTGCTCGCACTGCGCTCGCCGAAGAAGAAGTTCATCAACCTCGACATGGAAGAGTTCAAAGACCTCGACCTCACGATCGCGGTCTTTGAGAAGCTCCTCGACCAGCCAGAACTGCTCGAGCTCGAAGCAGGCATCGTGCTTCAGGCCTACCTGCCGGATGCCCTCACTGCGCTGCAGGAACTGACCCGCTGGTCGATGGCGCGTCGCGCTCGCGGCGGTGCCGGCATCAAGGTGCGTGTTGTTAAGGGCGCCAACCTCGCGATGGAGAACGTCGACGCCGTCACCCACCACTGGCCGATGGCTACTTGGGGAACCAAGCAAGACAGCGACACTCACTACAAGCGCGTGCTCGATTGGGCATTCACCCCCGAGCACATCGATGCTGTGCGCATCGGTGTGGCGGGCCACAACCTGTTCGACATCGCTTTCGCGTGGCACCTCGCTCAAGAGCGCGGCGTCACCGAGGGTATTGAGTTCGAAATGCTGCTCGGAATGGCTACTGGCCAGGCCGAAGCGGTCAGAAAGGATGTCGGCAGCCTGCTGCTGTACACACCCGTCGTTCAGCCGACCGAGTTCGACTCGGCCATCAGCTATCTCGTGCGTCGCCTCGAAGAGAATGCCAGCACCGAGAACTTCATGTCTGGGTTGTTCGAACTCTCCAGCAACGAACACATCTTCGTGCGTGAGCAAGACCGTTTCTTGGCTTCGCTCGCGAACCTCGACGTGCCGGCTCAGACCACCAACCGCGTTCAGGACCGCTCGACGCCTGCTGCGATCATTGGCGACCGCCCCTTCAATAACGTTCCGGATACTGACCCGGCCATCGGCGAAAACCGCACCTGGGGTCGCGCTATCTTGGCACGCAGCGGAGACTCGCAGCTCGGTGTCGACACTGTCGCCGCTAGTGCTGTCACGACTACCGAACAGATGAAGAGCATCCTCGAATCGACAACGGCTGCAGGACGCCGCTGGGGTGCAATGCCCGCCGCTGAGCGCGCCGCAATCTTGCACCGTGCCGGTGATGCCATCGAGAATTCACGTGCCCGCCTCATCGAGGTCATGGCCAACGAGGCAGGAAAGACGATCGCCGAGGGCGACGTTGAAGTGAGTGAAGCGATCGACTTCGCGCACTACTACGCAGAGCGCTCCCTCGACCTTGAAAAGATTGAAGATGCCACCTTCGTGCCATCAGGGCTTATCGTCGTTACCCCACCGTGGAACTTCCCGGTCGCCATTCCGGCGGGTAGCGTGCTGTCGGCTCTCGCCTCCGGCAGCGGTGTCATCATCAAGCCCGCGAAGCTCTCGCAGCGCAGCGCGGCAGTAATGATTGAAGCGCTCTGGGAAGCCGGAGTGCCCCGCGACGTGCTCGCGTTTGTTGATCTGAAGGATCGCGAACTCGGTCGCGTCATGATTTCCGACCCCGCAGTTGACCGCGTCATCCTGACCGGTGCGTGGGAGACAGCCGCAATGTTCCGCGAGTGGCGCAATGATCTTCCGATTCTCGCGGAGACCAGTGGCAAGAACGCGATCATCGTGACGCCGAGCGCAGACCTAGACCTCGCCGTTGCTGACGTCACCAAGAGCGCCTTTGGGCACGCCGGCCAGAAGTGCTCGGCTGCCTCCCTCGTGATTCTGGTCGGATCGGTCGGAACGAGCGAGCGCTTCGAACGCCAGCTTGTGGACTCGGTACGCACGCTGCGCGTTGGCCTCCCTCAGGACCCGCTCACGACGATGGGTCCGATTGTTGAGCCCGCTCAGGGCAAACTACTCGGTGCCCTCACCACTCTCGCTCCCGGTGAGAGCTGGCTCGTGAAGCCCCGCCAGCTTGATGACGAAGGCAAGCAGTGGACCCCTGGCGTTCGCACCGGTGTTGTTTCCGGCAGCGAGTTCCACATGACCGAATACTTCGGTCCCGTGCTCGGCATTATGCGCGCCAAGAACCTCACCGAAGCAATCGAGATGCAGAATGCCGTCGACTACGGCCTGACTGCGGGCATCCACTCGCTTGATCCCACCGAGGTCGCGCGTTGGCTCGAAGAAGTTCAGGCCGGCAACGCCTATGTCAACCGCGGAATCACGGGCGCCATTGTTCGCCGCCAGCCCTTCGGTGGTTGGAAGCGTTCAGCCGTTGGCTGCCACGCCAAGGCTGGCGGGCCCAACTACCTGATGACTCTCGGACAGTGGAAGGCCGTCGAACAGCCCGCCGCTCGTGACATCCAGGTTCGCGGTCTCAGCGACCAGGTATCCGCAGTTATCAAGAAGGCGCAGTCGGGCATGGAGTTCGACGAGTTCGACCGGGTACGTCGTGCCGCCGAAAGCGACCAGCGCGCGTGGGAGACAGAATTCGGCGTCAGCCGTGACGTGTCAGACCTCGGTGTTGAACGCAACGTCTTCCGCTATCGCCCGGTTCCCGTCACCATTCGCCTGTCAGAGGGCGAACCGATGGGCCACCTTGTGCGGATGATCGCCGGTGCTGCACGTATTGGTGCGACCATTCACATCAGCTCCGCCATCCCCTTGCCGTCGCTGCTCACCGAGTCGTTTGAGTCGGCCCACACGGGAGTCTCGGTCGCTGAAGTCGTTACCGAGTCGGACGCTCGCTGGAATGCGCGTGCGGCCCAGGGCGAGTTGAAGACCAGTCGGGTGCGCCTCATCGGCGGTTCCGCTGTCGATCTCGCTGAAGCGGTCAAGGGAAACCCCGACGTCGCGGTGTGGTCGGGAGAAGTCACCACGTCGGGTCGCGTTGAGCTGCTGATCTTCGTGCAAGAGCAGTCGCTCTCGATCACAGCTCACCGTTTTGGAAACCCCGACCCGGCGATGGCTGCCCTCGAGGTCTAAGACACCGCACTGCGCTGCACGACACTGCGCGGGGATTTGCTACAGCGAGTCCCCGCGCAGTGTCGTACCCGTCGTTTAACCTAAGAGAATGATTCCCTCGATCTCACTCAACGACGGCCACAGCATTCCCCAGCTCGGTCTCGGCACGTGGCCACTCAGCGACGCTGAAGTCGCCGTCGTTGTTCCTACCGCGATCGAGCTCGGCTACCGCCACATCGACACGGCCGTGAAATACGGCAACGAAGCGGGCGTGGGCGAGGGCATCCGTCGTAGCGGCATTGATCGCGACGAACTCTTTGTGACCACCAAGTTGGACGGCGAATTTCAGGGCGAAGACCGCGCGATCGAAGGTTTGCGCGGCAGTCTTGAACGGCTCGATCTCGAATACGTCGACCTGCTGCTGATCCACTGGCCGCTGCCCGACCGTGGTGAGTTCCTGTCGACCTGGCGCACGTTCGAGAAGCTTCACGCCGACGGCTTTGCTCGCTCCATCGGTGTCTCCAACTTCAAGCCGGCGCACCTTGACGTGCTGCTGGATGCCGGGGCCACCGTTCCGGCCGTCAACCAGGTTGACCTCTCACCAACCAACGCTCGCCTTACAGACCGGGCGTATCACGACTCCCGCGGAATCGTGACGGAAGCGTGGAGCCCCATCAAGGGCATTCTCGACCAGCCGGTGTTGCTGAGCATCGCGGAGAAGCACGAGCGTTCAGTGGCCCAGATTGCACTGTGCTGGCACCTGCAGAACGGTCTCGTGGCGATCCCGAAGTCGGCCAACCCCGACAGGCTGGCCGACAACATTGCGATCTTCGACTTCGAACTCGATACTCGCGATCTCGACGCTATTTCGGCAATCGACGTTCCGGGCTCAGGTGCTGACTCCGACGAGATCGGACACTAGCGCGCCATCCACCATGTTCACGACCCCGTGCATGCGGGGGAGATGAACAAGGTCGTGGGTGACGAGCAGCGTTGAAGTGTTGCGCTCGTCAGTGAGGCGAAGAATGAGATCGATGATGCTCGCACCGCGCTCTTGATCGAGAGCGCTCGTCGGCTCGTCCACGAGCAGAACTTTCGGATCGTTCATGAGAGCCCGCGCGATGTTGATGCGTTGGCGTTGACCGCCAGACAGTTGATGCGGCCGCTTCTTCATGTGGTCGGCCAAGCCGACGGCATCCAGCAGCTCACGAGCGTGGTCGGCGACCGCCGAACGCTTGCCTCGGCTGTGCGGGGCACCGAGCTCGTTCATGACGGCAAGCTGCTCGACGGCGGTCAATGACGGTAGCAAGTTGGACTGCTGGAACACGATACCGATGCAGTCGCGGCGCAACACTGTCGCTTCCGTCGCCGACAGTTGCGCGGCATCCACATCATCAATCAGGACGCGGCCCGAGTCGGGGCGGATGAGGGTGGCGGCAACCGCGAGCAAGCTCGACTTGCCCGAACCACTCGGACCGGTAATGCCCGTCACGGTGCCGGGGCGAGCACTGAGGGTGACGCGATCGACCGCCGTGACGCGGCCATCGCCGTCGGGGAAGGTGAGAGTGATGTTGTCGAGCGTAATCATCGGGTGCTCCCTAGGGCAGTGAGGGGGTCGGCTGTGGTGACGGAACGAAGAGCGAAGGCTGCGCCGGCAAGACCGAGCACAATCATGACGACCCCAGGTAACAGCGTTGTGAAGGGGTTCAGGATGAACGGCAGCGCGTCACCCAGGAGTGCACCGAGCAGTGCCGTGATGCCGATGCCTATCCCGACGCCGAGCAGCAGCACGATCAGTGCCTGGCCAAGCGCATCTCGCACGAGGGAAGCAGTGGATGCTCCGAGAGCTTTCAGCATCGCAATGTCGCCCTTGCGCTGCATCGTCCACACCGTGAAGAACGCTCCGATCACGAGGGCTGAGATGCCGAAGAGCATCGCAACCATCATCAACAGAGAACCGATCTCCGAACGGAATGAGCTGACAGCAGTGAGGGAGGAGAGCACCGAATTGCTGAGGGTATCTGCGTCACTATTAATCGCAGCCCAGTCCGCGTCGCCCGTGACCGCAATGGCTGTGGCGTAGGCGTCAGGATTTCCCGTCGTCGCCGAGTAACCCTGCCAATCATCGAGGGTCATTTGCACGACCGGGGTGTGGCTGTACCACCAGTTACCACTGACCTTCTCGACCGTGTAGTCGGTGCCGGCTACCGTGATGGTGTCACCGGCTGTCACGTCGAGAACGGCGGCGGCATCCTCAGAGACACCGACCTTGCCATCACCGCTCGGAGCCGTGTCATCGAAGCCAGCGACAACACCGAAGAGGGCAACGGCAGCGCTGGATTCGGATGACTCAACCTTCGTTTGGGAGACACCGATCGGATCCGCGGACTCGATACCCTCGGCGGCAGCCCACGTGACTGCCTGCTTCTCGGTGATGGCAGAGTCCGAGAAGCTCGCCTCATCTGACCCCTTGCTGCTGGGGGTGCCGAAGACGAGTTGGTCGGCGGGGAGCGAGAGCACTCCAGAGACATTCTGGGAGGCAAGCCCACCAGTGAGGCCACTCAGAAACCCAACAAGCAGGGTGATGAGTGCGACGACGGTGCCAATGAGCACAAAGCGTCCGCGGGCGAAGCGCAGATCGCGCCAGGCAACAAACATGGGGAGTCCTTTCGGCGTCGACGAATGCGACAGTAACCAGCATCCGCTTGAGCGCGTGCGAGTGCATCGCCCAAGAGAGCGCACTTCGGCGCGCTAAGGGCGGAGTCCACAATCATCCTTTCGGTGGATAGGTTGCACCGCGCCCGGCAGTAGGGTCGAATAATGAGCCACACCGCGTTGACCCCTGTCTTTGTGGGTCTGCGCACGAGCCTGCACGCGCTCTTCGTTGCGCTCGTTGCCCTTGTAGTAGCGCGCGCGCTCCTCGACGGAAACCCGCACACCGTTGTCGTGATTGCTCTCGCGGCGCTATTGCTCGCGACGTACGGTTTCGGCGGGGCTCTCGCACGACGCGCAACGGCAACCGGAGCCAACGCGCGATCGACATCGACGTACCTGTGGGCTCTCGTGTTGACGCTCGAGTGGTGCAGCCTCGTGTGGCTGAGTCAGGATGCCGCCTACCTGGTCTTCCCGCTGTTCTTCTTGTACCTCCACCTATTGCCGCGCGGGTGGCGTACCTTCGCCGTGCTCGGTTCGACGGCGCTCGCGATCGTCGCCTTAGGGCTCCACAGTGGTTGGAGCATCGGTGGAATCGTCGGCCCCCTCGTCGGGGCGGGCGTCGCGATCGTGATCGGTCTTGGCTATAAGTCTCTGGCAACCGAGGCGGCGGAGCGAGAACTTCTCGTGAAGCAACTCCTTGAGACGCGCGACCAGCTGGCGCGAACCGAACGCGAATCCGGGGTGCTTGCGGAGCGCGCGCGGCTGGCGCGGGAGATTCATGACACTGTCGCGCAGGGGCTCTCGAGCATCCAACTATTGCTGCATGCTGCGGAGCGTGCTGACCCGGATGCCGCGGGCCTCGAGCACGTGCGTCTTGCCCGAGAGACTGCCGCCACCAACTTGGCCGACACTCGCAATTTCATCCGCGAGCTTGCTCCGGCTGCGCTCGTGGAACAGGGGATTGGCGCGGCGTTGCGGCGTCTCGCAGACACTCAGTGGCAGTCGCCAGAACGCAACGTGCGGGTGCGGGTAGCGGACGCCATCGACCTGCCGATGCCCGTGCAAACGGCCTTGTTGCGCATCGCGCAAGGGGCGATGGCGAACGTGGTGCAACATTCCGAGGCGACGCAGGCGACCATCTCGATTGAGCGGGATCGTTCGCACGTGCGGTTGGTGATCGCCGATAACGGTCGCGGTTTCGATCCGGCTGTGGTCGAGGATGCCTCGGCTCACGGGTTCTCGGATTCATTCGGGTTGACGGCCACGCAGGAGCGCGTCGAGCAGTTGGATGGCACACTGACAGTTGAGTCGCAGCCCGGTGCTGGCACAACGGTCATCGTCGACCTCACCGTAGAGAACGCCGTGACTGCTGCGCTCGCGGAAAACAACCTAGACACGTCGACAACGGAGGGGCGCCCATGATCCGTGTGGTGATTGCGGACGATCATCCGGTGGTCCGTGCTGGGCTCCGGGCACTTCTCGAACACGAGGACGATCTGACGGTGGTTGGTGAGGCGGCGACTCCGGATGACGCCTTCGCTCTGGTTCAGTCGGTGAATCCGAGTGTCGTGCTCATGGATTTGCAGTTCGGGGAACGCGAGTCGGGGGCAGATGTGACGCGCCGCATCCGTGCTCTGGATGCCGCACCTTACGTTTTGGTGCTCACCAATTACGACACCGACGGTGACATTTTGGGCGCTGTGGAGGCGGGCGCGAGTGGCTACTTGTTGAAGGATGCCCCACCGCACGAGTTGATTGCGGCTGTGCGGGCGGCGGCAGCGGGGGAGAGTGCGTTGGCTCCCGTGATCGCCGGACGCTTGTTGGATCGGATGCGGGCTCCCCAAGTCAGTCTGAGCAAGCGCGAGATTGAGGTGCTGGAGCGCGTTGCCGCGGGCATGTCGAATGCGGCGATTGCGGGCGAAATGTTTGTGTCGCAGACGACGGTCAAGTCGCATCTCGTGCACATATTCTCGAAACTGAATGTTTCGTCTCGTACCGCTGCAGTATCGAAAGCGCGCGAGCTGGGGGTTCTTCGGTAGGTCGCTGCTATTTCTTGAGCGCGATGCCGATGAAGCGGAGTGCTTCATCGTCGCTAATGCCGAGCTCTGCTGCGCGGTCGGCGTACGCTTTCGCGTCAAGCTGGAGAAGGGCCGCTGCGTCGCCGGGCTGAGCTTTCACTACGGTGCCGTTGCGGCCGCGCGAGAGCAGAAAGCCGTCGGCTTCGAGCTCGCGGTAGGCGCGGGCGACGGTGTTCGGCGCAATGCCGAGATCACTGGCGAGCTGGCGCACGGTGGCAAGTTTGGTGCCCGCAAGAAGCTCACCGCTGGCGATTTGGGCTATCGCTTGGGCTTTGATTTGTTCGAATGGCGGAACGGATGCCGTGGTGTCGATCTCGAAAGTAACAGGACTCTCGGTCGGGGTGCGTCGCCATGATTCAGCCATAGTTGATTCTCTCATACGGGCTTGTGCTGCCCTGAGGGGCGGCAGCGAGAGCGCCCACCTTCTTCGGCTCCGCTCGCCGGGTGGCGGAAAGCGGTCGAAGAAGGTGGGCGCGAAGGACGCGTTGCGAAGACTCGTTAAGCGTCGCGACGCTTGACGAGTGCCGCGGCAGCGATCAAGAGCACAACAACCCATGCCAGCAGCACGAGGAAGCCCTGGGTGGCATCGAGCGTCCAGACTTCTTGAGCGCCGGAGTCGATGGGGGCGCCTCCCCCCAGAGGATTGCTACCCACGGCGTACATTTGGCTTCCCGCAGACGAGGGCAACAGTACGGAGAGGTTCTGAATCCAGATGGTCTGAGTGATGCTGGAGAGGATCGAGAGCACTGTCGGAACCACAAGAAGCAGTCCAAGAACAGTGGCAAGGCCGCCAGCACTGTTCCGCAGGATCGCACCGAAGGTGAACGCCAGCAGGGCGATGAGTGTCAGATAGCCGGCACCGCCGAGGAGGGCGCGCACAACTTCGCCATCCAGAAGCTGTCCTTCGATGCCTTTGCTCGCGAGTATGGGCATGGTGACGAGTGCTGTTGCAACGATGGAGACGAGGCTCACGATGAACGTGGCGACGGCCAAAACCAGGGCCTTCGCAAACAAGGCGGGCAAGCGTCGTGGCACGGCGGTGAAGGTGGAACGGATCATGCCGGTCGTGTACTCGCCACTGATGATGAGCACTCCGAGCACAGCAGCAACGAGTTGGGTGAAGTTCACACCGAGCGTCGCGACCATGACGGTGAAGGACTTCTGTGATTCTGCATCCACGGCTTGCTCTGCCATCGGGTCGAGGGTTGCCGACATGAGCAAGCCAAAACCGACGGTGAGCAGTACGAAGATCACGAACGACCACTGCGTTGAACGCAGGGTGCGCAGCTTGATCCATTCGGAACGTACGACGCGGGCGAAGTTCAAATGTGTTGAGTCGTGACGCGCTGACGTGCGGGAAGCCTCAAGGGTGGTGTTTGTCATCGGGAAACCTCCGAGTGGTATTCGACGTCGTCTTGCGTGAGCTCTAGGTAGGCATCCTCGAGCGAGGCGGAGAGTGGAGTGAGTTCGTGAAGCACGATTCCTGCCTGTGCGGCGGCGGTACCGATTTCAGCGGATGCCAGCCCGGCAACATTGAGAAGGTCGCCTTCGACGGCGGTGATCGTGACATCGCTGCGCGAAAGTCGATTGGCGAGTTCAGCAGCCTGCGGGGTGCGAACTCGCACGGCGGTTCCTGAAGCGATCGCCAGAATTTCGCTCACGGGGGCATCCGCGATGATGCGGCCACGCCCGAGCACGATGAGGTGGTCTGCGGTTTGAGCCATCTCGCTCATGAGGTGGGAGGAGAGGAAGATCGTGCGACCCTCTGAGGCGAGCTGTCGGGTGAGCTTGCGCACCCACATCACACCCTCAGGGTCGAGGCCGTTGACCGGCTCATCAAGAATGAGGGTTTGCGGGTCACCGAGGAGGGCGGCAGCAATTCCGAGGCGCTGGCCCATGCCGAGCGAGAATCCTCCGACGCGCTTCTTCGCGACCGACTCGAGGCCCGTCATCGCGATCACTTCGTTGACGCGTGCTTTGCCGATGCCGTGAGTAGCAGCCATCGCGAGAAGGTGGTTGTAGGCAGTGCGTCCGGTGTGAATTGCTTTAGCGTCGAGCAGAGCCCCCACTTCGTGCATCGGGTTGCCGTGCTTGGCATACTTCTTGCCGTTGACGGTCACCGATCCAGAATCGGGGCGGTCAAGGCCGACGATGGTGCGCATGGTCGTTGACTTGCCGGCACCGTTCGGGCCCAGAAAGCCGGTGACGAGACCGGGACGGATTGTCGCAGTGATGTTATCCACGGCGGTTTTGGCGCCGTACCTCTTCGTTAATCCTTGAATTTCAATCATATTTAGAGTCTAGAAGCTGCAGTGGTGGGTCGCGTCCCCCTCAAGGATGATGTTGTGCGTTTGGGGGTAGTCCTCAGGAACTAGCGGACGAGTGTTGTTGCGTGATGGCTCTTCACTGTGGAGCAATCGCTAGAGACTTGCTCATGCGGTGGTTCGTCAACTGCACGCCCTTCATAACGGGGCGCTGTTCCGCTTCAACCGTAAATCCGTGAGCTTCGAAGAAGGGGCGAGCGGTGAGGCTGACATTCGCCGTCAACCGCTCGGTTGCGCTCGTGCGGGCAACGTCTTCGTTGTGCGTGAGGAGTGCGGATGCCACTCCGCGGCGAGCGTACTGCGGCGAGACGAACATCATGTCGATGTAGCCGTTCGCGTTAACATCCGAAAAGCCTGCGACCTCACCACCAACGACAGCCACGACGCTGTTGCGGCCGGTCATCGCCTGATGCCAGACCGAGACATCACGCTCTTCGGCGCGAGCCCACGCGCTGATCTGCTCAGGCGAGTAGTCAGCGGAAGCGGTGACCGTGATCGCGGCCACGAACACGGCTAGGGTTTCGGCGGCGTCCGCTGGCCGATAGGCGCGAACGTGGATAGCAGGAAGGGCGACTGTGGTGGGCATCGGCTCTATTGTGTCGCGGCTGCGATGAAAGATGGCGACTGGGCAGGCCGTAGGGTTGGCCTATGTCAGCCACCGCCTCCAGTCTCACCGCCGCACTCGCCACCATCACCGAGCACTGGCAGCCGCATCGCGTCGCCAGCGTCAACGATCACGATGTGAAAATCGTGAAGCTGCAGGGCGAGTTTGTGTGGCACAGCCACCCCGAAACAGATGAGCTGTTCCTGGTGGTGGAGGGGGAGCTCACGATCCAACTGCGGCATCGTGACGTTGTGCTCGGCCCCAACGAACTATTTGTGATCCCCCAGGGCGTTGAGCATTGCCCCAAGGCGGAGCACGAGGTATCCGCGGTCATCATCGAACTTGGCGGAACCGTGAATACGGGCGACGCTGGGGGCGACCGCACGTCGCCTCTGCGCGAACTGAGCTAGCTGCCGCGACGCTCGACATTTCTCCAATGCAGCAGCAGTAATCTGAACGCACGGTTTGCTGGGAGTATTGATCCCATGACAGCCACTGCCACTCCAGCTCGCCTTCGCGCGGCCGCTATTTCGACTTTCGTCGTCTTTGGAATCAATGGCTTGGTGTTTGCCAGCTGGGCGGCCCGCATCCCCGCAGTCACCGAGACTCTCAACCTCACGCCGGGCCAGATGGGCGGATTGCTGTTGTGCCTCGCGCTGGGTTCTCTCATCGCGCTCCCGACTGCGGGCTACATCACCGAACGAATCGGCGCCGCCAACACGGTTCGAGTCGCGGGTCTGCTCGCAGCCCTCGCCGGTGTGGGAATCGCGCTCTCGCTTTCCGCCGCCACCACTTTCGGCACCGCCGTGTCACTTTTCGTATTCGGCATCGGAATAGGGCTCTGGGATGTCGCCATCAATATTGAGGGCGCCGACGTCGAGCACAAGCTGGGGCGCACCATCATGCCGCAATTGCATGCTGCCTTCAGCGGGGGAGCGTTTCTCGGCGCGATCATTGGAGCCGGCCTTGCCAATCTCGGCGTTGGGCTGCCGGCGCATCTCTTTGTCATCGCCGTCGTTGTAGCGGTGGCGACGCAATGGCTTCCGCGATACTTTGTGCCGCGCATCCCGGAGTCATCGCAGCCCAAGGAAGATGAGGCCCCGCCGAAGGCGCGCAGCGCCTGGAACGACCGTCGCACCCTGCTGATTGGTGTCGTGGTGCTTGGCGCTACCCTCACAGAGGGCGCCGGAAACGACTGGATCGCCAAGGCAGCTGTAGACGGACTCGAGGTGACCGAAGCCAACGGCGCATTCATGTTCGCAACCTTCGTCTTGGCGATGACCGGCATGCGCTTTTTTGGCGGCCGGGCGATTGACGCTTTCGGTCGTGTACCGGTCTTGCGGGGCAGCATGGCCGCTGCCGCAATCGGTCTTAGTATTTTCGTGTGTGCGCCCACGCTATGGCTCGCCCTGATCGGGGTAGCACTCTGGGGAGTCGGAGCCGCGCTCGCTTTCCCGATGGGGATGTCGGCAGCCGCTGACGACCCCAAGCATGCTGCGGCCAGAGTGTCTGTCGTCGCTACTATCGGCTACGTCGCATTCCTTGCCGGGCCGCCACTGCTGGGGTTCCTCGGCGACGCCGTTGGAATCAGATTCGCACTCCTCGCCATTGGTGCGCCGATTCTGGTGGCACTCGTGCTGGCCGGTGCGGCGAAACCGTTGCGCAACCGCTAGCCGTCGGCCCGCTCGAGCGGGCTAAACCTTCTCGTCGACGATGCCCACGAAGCGACTGCCGATGCCGTCAATCTCCGAACGGTAAACGCCCTCGGCCGGTTCAGGAAGTTCGGTGGGAGAGTGCCAGTCGCACGTCAGATAAGTGAACGCAGGCCACCACTTCTTCGGTCGGGCAGCTTCGGTGAAACCGCAGACCGTGCAGGTCAACTGCATCCACACGGGGCGTTTGCCGGTGCGGTTGGCGCGCGACTGAACCAACCACGCCGGCGGATTGGTTTCTAGTTCTTCGAACTCGGCATCCGACATGCGCGACGGAATGCCGTGCCTCGTAGCCATCTCCAGAGGGATGTCGAGGCGAAGCGCAGCTTCCCGTTTCGTAATCATGGTTCTACGGTACGCGACGCGAGCGGCACCGGCCGCTCAAGCGAGCTAGCTGATGTAGATCTTGCGCAGCGTTTCGGTGACCGTCCAGGTGGTTTGCATGCCCTCGGTGAGCCGCACAACATCGCCGGGCCCCACAGCGATCGTGCGATCATCCGCCGCGAAATGGATGCTGGCACGCCCGCTTATGACAACAAACACTTCATCGGCTTCGGTGTCTGTTGCGGTGCCGACGGTCATCTCCCAGACGCCGATTTCGGTGTCGCCGAGGGTGTCGAGCACGGCGTACCCCGCGGTGGGAGTGCCTTCCACCACCGCGTCAGGCTCAAGTACGTCATGCGGAACGGGTACTGCGCTCGCCGCATAGGGCATGCCGGGGGTGAAGAGCGGTGCGGGTTCGGTCATGGGCTCAGCCTATGAGACTGGGCTGCAGATCGCGCAGGGTGCGGCGGTGGGTCATCCGTGTCACTCCGATCGCAGCCAGAATGAAGGCACCTCCTAGCCACGCGCCGAGCACGAGAGCGTCGGTTCCGACTCGGGCAAGGTCGCCGCCGTACATGAGCTGGCGCATGGCATCCACGACGTATCCCATCGGCAGAATGTGGTGAAGCACGGCCAGCGGTGCTGGCAAGGTTTGCCACGGGAAGGTGCCGCCCGCGGTGACGAGTTGCAGCACCATGAGCACGAGTCCCAAGAATTGCCCCACAGAACCAAACCAAATGTTGAGCGCGAGAATGATTGCGGCATAGGTGAAGCTTGCGGCGACCATCACCCCGAGCGTGCCGACGGGGTGGGTGAAGCTGAAGCCGAGCGCAATCGCGAGCACCCCGAACAGTGCCACCATTTGAAGCGCGCCCAACATGGCGGGGGTGAGCCAGCCGGCGAGCGTGACTCGGATCGGTGATCGAAGGGCGGTCACGGCACGCTTCGAGACGGGTTTCACGATGAGGAAGAGCGCGTAGATTCCGATCCACCCGGCCAGTGCCGTGAAGAACGGGGCGAGCCCGGCACCATAATTGCCGGCGGTGGTCACGGCGCTTGTTTCGACAGCGACAGGATCGGCAATAGCGGTGGCCTGCTGATCGCGAAGAGCCGCGCTCGAATCGGGCAGCGCTTCCACTCCGCTCGCAAGCCCATCGCGCAATTCGGCGGTGCCGTCGGCGAGAGTGCCGAGACCACCCTCCAGGGTGTTCACCCCAGCGCTGAGCTGTGATGCTCCGGATGTTGCGGAGCCGGTCGCCGTGGCAATCTGCTGCGCCCCCGATGCCAGCTCGGCTGCGCTACTCGCGAGAGTGTGTGCGCCAGCGGCGAGTTGATCGACTTGAGACACCGCGGACTGCACGGTGCCGTTGCCCGCCGCAATGCGATCGCTGAGCGGGTCGAGCGCGGCGAGCACTTCGTCGATCTGGGTGGCGTCAAGGCCCTGGTCGGTGAGTGCCGTCACGAGGTCGGCGCGAGCGGTAGGCAGAGCATCCGCAATGTCTTGCGCGGCAGCGCCCGCGCGATCGGCGTAACCGGCAAGCACGGTGTTGCCCGAGGCGACCTGTGCCGCTCCAGCGGAGAGCTGGTCTGCTCCGCTCGCGAGACGGGTTGTTGCGCTGCTGAGCTCGGTCATTCCCGAGGCCAGAGTGCTCGCGCCATCCGACAATTTATCGGCACCAGTGACGGCGTCGCGGGAGCCGTCGAGAAGCTGGGAGGCGCCATCGGTGGCGTCAGAAAGCTCCGAGCGGATGTCAGAGATCGCCGTCAGCAGAGTGCCGGCTGCTTGTTCTCCCACAAGTTCCGCTACCGAGCGCCGAATCTGTTCGACGGCTTGCTTGCCGATCGTGGACGCGAGGTAGTTGTTGGCGTCATTGGTTTCGAGGTCGATCTCGGCCTGGTGGGGCTCGGTGCCGGCGATGGAGCTGAGGGCATCCGAGAAGTCGTGGGGGATCGTGACGGTGAAGTCGACTTCGCCCTCGGCGAGAGCTGTTTCGGCGTCGCCGGGGGAGAGCACGTGCCACTCAAAGTCGTTGCCCTCGAGTAGGTCGGTTGCGACTAGCTGTCCGTAGTTCACGGCTTCGGTATCTCCGTCGGCGGGAACCCCATCGTCGGTGACAACGAGCCCAACCGGCACTTCAGCAAAGCTGCCGTAGGGGTCTTGATTGGCCCACAGGTAGACGCCGCCATAGAGCACGGGCACAAGCATGAGCGCGAGCAAAGCCAGCATCGCCATACGTGAAGACGTGAGTCGCCGCAGTTCAGCGGCGATCATTGCGGGAACTTTCATGCGTTGTCTACTCCTCCACCGCTCTGAGCCCAGGCGGCGGTACGTTCATCAAGAGCACCGAGACTGTTGCGCAGCGATGCTTCGGCAGCTTCTGCGCGCTCAATCACCTCGGCGTGCGTAATCGCCCATTCGGAGGCGCGACCGGCTACCGCCAGCACAGCAAAGCCTCGTTCGGCAAACTCACCGCAGAGCTGCCACCAATCGAGAGGCTGCCCGCCATGACGGTCGGGTGCGGTCACGACAAGGCCGACAACATCGGGCCGCAGCACCGCGAGTTCGCACAGCACACGCAATCGAGTCGTGGGCGCAATGTCGGCGATCGCGGTCGAGGCAAGAGAGCGAAATCCGACCTCGTCGAGCCAGCGTCGGGCGGCGAGCGGGTCGGCGCGACGGCCAGCGAACATGAGCTCTTCGGCGACGACACCGACGAGCGGAACTCCGGCATCCGGGTCAGAAACGCCGGGAGCATCAACGAGGGCGATGCTGTGACGGAGAGCCCGGGCATCCGCTCGGCCGTCGATAGTAACGGTGCCAGTATCGGGGCGCATGCGACCGGAAGCAATAAGCCCAAGCACGGTCGGGCGCTGTTCGGTTTCGGCAACTGCAAGGCTTACGCTGCCGCTGATAAAGGTCGCGGATGTCGCGGGCAAGTCTTCAGCGTCGTGACCCTTCGTCACGCCGCTCAGTTCAACCCGCATCAGTGTTCGACCCCGCTAGAAGGGGCGCCAAGAATCTCCGGATGCTCCTCAAGAAGCGCAACGGTCTCGCGCCACGATAGCCCAGCCATGCTGAGGGTCGTGCGCACCGCGAGAGAGCGGGCTTCGGGCAAAGACGCATCGACGCGAGTGATCGCTGCGCGCGCGGCTTCTTCAACGAGTCGAGCGAGGGTCGCAACATCCACGTCGGTGCGAAGGGTGTCGGCATTCTGGCCGCGCTGCAGTATTGCGGCAACGGCGGCACGGAGTGGGGCGAGTGCTGTGCCGGTGGAAGCGACATGGGCGTCATCGAGGGCAATGGATGCCGCGACTTGAACGTGGGCGGCTTCGTGCCACAGCAGAGAGGTGAGCCGGGCGAGAGCGAGCGGGGCGTCGGTGTCGGTGACGGTGAGCGCGATCCTGTTGAAGCGTTCGGCGCCGACGTCGATGATCTCGCCAACGAGCGCATTGCGGTCGGCGAAGTGGCCGTACAGGGCGCGGCGGGAGAGCCCGGCGTTGCGGGCGATCGTATCGATCGACGCTTGGGGGTCGAGGGCGATAGCGGCGGTGGCAGCGCTAAGGATGCCGGCGCGGTTATCGACTGCGTCCTGTCGCGGGCGACGGGGAGCGGAAGTGGTCATTCCGCCACTGTAATAACTTGCACAGTGCTGTGCAAGTTATTACAGGTTACTGTCAGGTGAGGCTGCGCGAACCCGCTACGAGTCGAAACCGAGCCCGAGCGCATCCAACGTTTTGAGGATCACATTGCGGCGACCCTGATTGTGATCGGCACGATTCAGCGACCATCGCGTGGCCTGGATGCCCATCGACGCAATCGGCTCGGGCGGAAAGGGCAGCGGCAACTTCTTCACCATCTCCAACTCAGTGCGTTCAGTCGTCAAACCGTCGAGCTTGTCGAGCATGACCTGCGCAGCGAACCGAGTAGCACCAACGCCTAATCCCGTGAAGCCAGCCGAGTATGCGACGCGACCATTACGCGCAGTGCCGAAGAACGCACTGAACTGGGTCGACGCATCAATAGCGCCCGCCCAACGGTGGCTGAACTTCAGGCCCTCAAGCTGCGGGAAGGTCGTGAAGAAGTGACTCGCGAGCCGCTCAAAACTCTCGGGCCGGTTCTCGTACTCTTCGCGAACCTTACGGCCATAGTGATAAATCGCGTCATATCCCCCAAAGAGAATACGGTTGTCGGCACTGAGGCGGTAGTAGTGAAACTGGTTCGCCATATCGGCAAGACCCTGACGGTTCGACCAGCCAATAGAGGCGAGTTGCGCGGGGCTCAAGGGCTCCGTCATGAGCACATAGTCGTACACGGGGATCGTGTGCAGGCGCGTACGCTTCAGCAACGACGGGAAGGCGTTGGTCGCGAGCGCAACCCTGGCGGCCCGAACGCGACCATTGCGACTGTGCACGATGGCGGCATCCGTGGGGCCACCGGATGTCTCGACCTCACGCACCGGCGAGTGCTCAAAGATCTCGACCCCGAGTTCGCTCGCGACCCGGGCCAACTCCCGAACAAGTTTCGCGGGGTGAATGATCGCGTTGATGCGCTTGTTCCACACGGCGGCGAGGTAGGTGGGCGAATTCACTTCGGCGCGAACGGCGGCTTCGTCAAGGAAGACGGTGTCGTCGTCGGTCTCTGCTTCTTTTAGCCACTCAATTTCGTGCTCTTCGATAGCGAGATCGAGAGAGCCGGTGCGCTCGAAGTCACAATCGAGGTTCAGCGTTTTGACGGTCGCCTCAATCTCATCGAGGTTCTGCAGGCCGAGGCGATCGAGTTGCTCGTACTCCTTCGGCCAACGGCTGAGCCCGTTCTCTTCACCGTGGGTGAGGCTCGCTTCACAGAATCCACCGTTGCGGCCGGATGCTGCCCAGCCGAGTTCGCGGGCTTCAAGCAGCACGACGCGGGCATCGGGGTTGCGCTGTTTGGCGAGCACTGCGGTCCACAGTCCGAGGTAACCACCACCGACAATCGCGAGGTCGGCGGTCACGTCGCCCTGTAGCGCACTGAAGGTGCGAGCATCGGTGACGTCGTCGATCCAGAATGGCTTGTGAATTGATCCCTCAAGGGAGTGACTGATCACGGATGCCGCTGGAACGTTTCTTTCGAACACTACTTTGCCCATGGGGCACTTTCCTCTCTCGCCGGGGTGGCGAGCTTTATGGTTGGGCGGGCGCGCGGTACACGCGCTCGCCTTCGACGAAGGTTTGCTCGGTGCGGGTGCGGCCGATGTCGGCGGCTGCTCCTGCGAAGGGGTTGCGATCGAGAACGACGAGGTCGGCGAGCTTGCCGACCTCGATGGTGCCCGTCTCATCCAGGTGGTTGGTGAAGGCGGAACCTGCTGTGTAGGCGGTCATCGCAGTGAGCAGGTCGAGGCTTTGCTCCGGCAAGAAGGCGTCGTATTCGCCCTCTTCGTGACCGGGAGCGGCAATGCGGTTGACGGCGGCATGAATGGCGGCCATGGGGTCAGGAGTCGACACCGACCAGTCGCTTCCTGACGCCAGATGGGTTCCGGCTCGGTGCAGGTCGCCCCACGGGTACTGCCACGAGCTGCGGGGGTCTCCCAAGAAGGGCAGAGTGAGGTCGACCATTTGCGGCTCGAGAACGGCCCAGTACGACTGCAGGTTGGCGGTCACACCCAACTCAGCGAAGCGGTGAATGTCATCCGGATGCACGACCTGCAGGTGCGCAATGTGGTGACGGTTGTCGTTGGGGCCGTTGATCGCTCGCGCTGCTTCCACTGCGTCGAGACACTCGCGCACGGCACGGTCGCCGATCGCGTGAAAGTGCACTTGGAAGCCGAGCGCATCCAGTTCGGTGACGTTCGAGATGAGTTGCGCAGCATCGACAAAAGAGATGCCCGAATTATCGGTATGGTGACCGCAACCGTCGAGGTACGGTTCCAACATCGCGGCGGTGAAGTTCTCGGCGACTCCGTCTTGCATCACTTTGACGCTCGTGGCGGCGAAGCGCCCGGCCGCGTTCTTGTCGCGGCGCATCACGAGTTCAGGGATCTGCTCCGGGCCGCGGGTGCGATCCCACCACAGGGCTCCGACGACTCTCGCGGTGAGTTCCCCTGACTGCGCTGCCGCCATGTAGGTGGGGGTAGCGTCGCCAGCATCTCCATAGCCACCCAGAATGGCGTCTTGCCAGGCGGTGATTCCGAGGGAGTGCAAATACTTTTGGCCGATGAGCAGCGCGCGAGCATAATCTTCGGGCGATGTTTCGGGCAGCAGTGTGTTCACGAGAGACATGGCGCCTTCGTGCAAGGTGCCGGTCGGGTTGCCGTCGGCGTCGCGCTCGATACGGCCGTCGGCGGGGTCGGGGGTGTCCGCGGTGATGCCGGCAAGCTCGAGTGCTCGAGAATTCACCCAGGCGCCGTGGCCGTCGCGGTTGGGGATGAACGCGGGGCGGTCAGCAACAGCCAGATCAAGGTCGGATGCCGTTGGCGTGCCACCGGGGAAGGCCGCCATGTTCCAGCCACCGCCCAATATCCACTCGAGCTCAGGGTTTGCCGCGGCATAGTTCGACAGCCGGGCTACATACTCATTGCGCGTGGAGTCTTCGGAGAGATCACAGCGGATGAGGTCGAGCCCGCCCCACACGGCGTGCACGTGCGCATCCTGAAATCCGGGGATGAGCAGTTTTCCGCCGAGGTCGATCACTTCGGTGTCTGGCCCGACGAGTTCGTTCACCACGGCGTCGCTGGAAGCATCGCTACCGACGGCAACGATTCGACCGTCAGTGACGGCGACACTGCCGTGGGTTGGTTCGCTTCCGGTGGCGGTGAACACAGCGCCGCCGGTGAAGACGAGGTCAGCAAACGTCATAGTTCAAGAGCTTTCTGGTTCGTTCGTTCGTTCGAGGAAGGCTAGCGGGAGTCGGTGGGAGGTTCGGGCGATCTAGCCGCCACCAACGGTCTTAGCGATGTCGGTGGCCGAGTCGCCTGCGCGACGCAAAACGTAGGCCACGAGGCCGAGCGCAACAAGCGTGAGCAGCAGCATGATCGTCGACACGGCAGCGATCTCGGGCCGCAAACCGGTGCGCACAGCGCTGAGTACATACACGGGCCAGGGCGTTGTGCCAGACACCTGAACGAATGCGGAAACGATGGTGTTGTCGAGGCTGAGAGTAAACGAGAGCAGCCCTCCAGCGAGAACAGCAGGCATCACGAGAGGAAGGGTGATCTGCGTAAAGCGCTTGAAGGGCGGAGCATAGAGATCAGCGGCGGCCTCTTCCAGACTCTCATCAATGCCGACCAGGCGCGAGCGCACGATATACGCCACGACGGCGGTCGAAAAGAGGGAGTGGCCAACCACGAGTCGAACGATGCCGTTGTCGAAGATGCTGAGACCTAGGTCTTGGCCAAGAAAGACCATCCAGGGCAAGAGCGAGACGGCATCCACAATCTCGGGTGTAACCGTGACGAGCACGAGAAGCAGCAAGAAGGGCGCAGCCCATTTGCCGGCGCGACGAGCAAGCGCAACGCCCGCCGTCGTGCCGAGAGCGGTCGCGATAATGGCGGCAATGAAGCCCGTCTGAATGGAGACCAGCACGGCATCCGAGATCGCAGGCTTCGTGACGATGGCCCCGAAGGAGCCGAAACCGAACTCGTTCCACGCGACGAGCAGGCGCCCCTCGTTGAACGAGTAGATGATGATGACAGCGATCGGCGCGAACAAGAACGCAAAGACGATTACTGCCCATACTTTGAGCGAAATGTCGGTGAGGGCTAGTCGCTTCATGACTTGTCTCCCAACACGAGGCGCTGACTGGCGCGCAAGGGCCACGTCGCCAGCCACGATATGAGCGCGGCGATGGCGACAGTGGTCAGAATCGTCAGCACCAGCACAACAGCCATCGCCGAACCGAGTGCCCAGTTCTGCGCGGTCTGAAACTGATTGGCAACCATCTGGCCGGCCATGTTTCCCTTGGCCCCACCCAGCACGGTTGCCGTGATGTAGTCGCCCATGAGGGGAATGTAGACGAGCAGGATGCCCACAACGATGCCGGGCTTCGCGAGCGGCAACGTTACATTGAACAGGGTCGACCAGCGGCCAGCACCCAGATCTTTGCTTGCCTCCCGCATGGGCAAAGCTACGCGGTCAAAAGCCACGAACATGGGCAAGATCATGAGCGGCAGGTAGTTGTAGACGACACCGATCAGCACCGCGGTGCGAGTGAACAGAATCTCGAGGGGTTGATCGAGAACACCGATCGACTGCAAGGCATTCGAGAGCACACCGCTCGGCGCCAAAATGATCTGCCAACCGATTGTGCGCACCAGAAAGTTGGTCCAGAACGGAATCATGACCATCGCGAGCAGGATGCCGCGGCGCGAGACTGGAGCTTTGAACGCGAGCCAGTACGCGAAGGGAATGGAGATGGCGAGGCAAATAAGCGTGCCGACCACCCCCACCCACAGCGTGTTTTGGAACGTGGCAAAAAAGGTGGGCGATAACGCTTCGGCGTAGCGGTCGAACGACAGCACGTCATTAGCGTGGGTGCCAAAAATGCCTGGTTTGTAGCCGAAACTGAACCACACCACGAGTGCAACAGGCGCAACAAAGAAGGCGAACAGCCACGCCCACGCGGGAATCGCGAGAGCGAAGCTGGGCAGCTTCAGCCAGCGGGGGCGTCGTCGCGCTGAATCTGACGGCGCCGACTGGCGTTCGGTGAGGGTGGTCATTCTGGCTTCTCGACTAACAGCGCAGGCTAGGCGCCCGCAGCAACCTTGGTCTTGTCCCAGATTTCAACAATGCGCTGTTGGGCTTCGCTCAAGGTCTGCGTGTGCATCGTCGAGATCTGTTCGTCGTTGAAGAACACGAGGTCGAGCATCGCGAGCTCGGCAGCGCGTGCTGCGTCTTCGATGCCCGCGCCGCCCGTGTGGTAGCCGATGTAGTCAAGCTCGCGGATGGCCGCTTCGGGCGTGAGCACGTAGTTGATGAAGGCGTGAGCAGCTTCAGGGTTGGGGGCACCCGCAGCGATAGCCCAGTTATCCATCCAGAGTTCAGTGTCGGGCGAACCGAGCACCCACTGCCAGCGGTCCGGCTCGTCGCTTTCCATGATGCCGAGTCGGGCATCCCCGTTCCACGACTGCATGAGAATCTGTTGGGCCTGGGGGATAGCTGCGCCGCCAGGGTACGAGTCAAACGCCGAAATGTGCGGGGCGAGCTGGGTGGTGAGAAACTCTTCGGCCGCAGCGAGGTCAGCCTCGTCGGTCGTGTTCCAGTCGATGCCGTTGGCCCAGTAGTAAATGCCGAGCAGCGGTGCTGGGTCATCGAGAACCGACACCTTGCCACTGGCTTCGTTCTGGGCAGCATCGATGAAGTCAGCCCACGTGGTCAGTTCGCGGCTGATCTTGGTCTTGTCGTACACAAAACCGGTCGTGCCCCACGCCTTGCAAATAGAGTACTCGTTGTTGGGATCCCAATCGCGACCCAAGAATGCCGGATCCATATCCGAAATGTTGGGAATGAGGTCGAGGTTCAACTTGCTGAGCAGACCGTTCTCAATCATCTGAGGAATAAACGGGCCCGTCGGCACGACGATGTCGTACCCGCTCGTTCCTCGAGCAGCAACAAGCTTCGAGATCAGTTCTTCGTTCGAGTTGAACGAGTCAAACGTGACATTCGGGCCGAGTTCGGCAGTGAAATCGGTCACCAAATCGGGATCGTCGTAGTCACCCCAGCTGTAGACCGAGAGACCGCTCTCCAAAGCACCACCGGTGGCCTGAGGAGACGAACCTGCGCCCGACTGCGGCGAACACGCAGCGAGCAGAGCGGCGCCAGCAGCGGTGCCCGATAGCGCCAAGAACCGACGCCGATTGAGCTCAGATTTCATGATCTTCGTAGCTGAAGTTGAAGCGAGAATGCGAACCGGGTTTTCGTGTGACATCAGAATGCTCCCTTAAAGCGAGATCGAGCTGGTCGGTGGGGCGGGGTGAGAAACTGCGCGAGCGATATCGGCCTGAGCCTGTGTTGCTTGCTCACTCGGGAAAAAGTGCACGGATGCTGCATCCCACGTGCACATCACGGCGTCACCAACAGCGAGCCGCGGTGCACTCGGGCGGGGAAGACGTGACATCAAGGTCTGCCTATCACCAATCGAGATCAAGAACTGCAGCGTCTCACCCTGGTGCGAAACTCCGAGCACTTTGCCCGAAATCCGGTTCTCTGCAGTGGGGGTGGTGGCTGCGCCGGTGTCAGTGATCGCGGAAACGGTCACCGCCTCCGGGCGAACCGCGGCCTGAGCATCCACTCCCGCTTCAAGCTCGGGATGAGTGGATGTCGAACGCAGCACTCCGAACGGAGACTCCATGACCTGCAGATCGTTCGTGATCATGCCCGGCAAGAAGTTCTGCTGACCGATGAAGCCAGCGACGTAGGCGCTCGCGGGGGAGTCGTAGATGGAGTCGGCATCGTCCAATTGCTCGATGCGACCCTTGCGCATGATCGCAATGCGGTCGCTCATCGAGAGCGCCTCACCCTGATCGTGCGTGACAAAGATGAACGTGATGCCGAGGCGGGACTGCAGAAGCTTGAGCTCGATCTGCATCTCTTCACGCAGTTGGCGGTCGAGGGCTCCGAGGGGCTCATCGAGCAGAAGAACGGCGGGGCGATTGATGAGCGCCCGGGCGAGCGCAATGCGCTGCTGCTGGCCTCCCGACAATTGGGTGGGCTTGCGATCAGCGAAGGAACGCATTTGAACGAGGTCGAGAGACTCCGTGACGCGTTCACGAATTTCTGACTTGGGAGTGCCCTTCTGGCGAAGCCCATACGCCACATTCTCGGCCACGCTCATGTGGGGGAACAGGGCGTAGGCCTGAAAAACGGTGTTGACGTTGCGCTTGTGGGGTGGGATTCCCACAACATCCTGACCAGAGATGCGGATGCTGCCCGAGGTGGGCTCTTCGAAGCCGGCCAGCATGCGCAGTGTTGTCGTCTTACCGCAGCCGGAAGGGCCGAGCAGGGAGAGAAACTCACCGGGGCGCACGTGCAAGCTGATGTTGTCGACGGCAACAGCACCACCGAATTTTTTGGTCACGCCCTCGAGCACAACAGAACCGTCAGGTTCGCTCGTGGCTGCCGCATTTGCGCTCGCATTTTCGGCTGCCGATGCTGCGGGCGTTGTGTTTTGCGCTGAAACCGTCACGTTATTGCGTACCTCCGAGTTCGCGATAATTGATTCGCGAGTCACCTGTAGTCAATCGGAAATAGTAAGGATGCGCAACGATTTGGTTGGTTAAGTTCGTGTTACAGCACGGAATCAGTCGTCAGATGGCAAAGGAACTGCCTAAAACCTCACGAAATATGGATGCTCGCAACGGGTCGCCTCGAGGGGCTGCTGGCGTTATTCGTAGCGGCGGTGAATCAAGCGCGACAGCACGATAGAGCTGCGAGTGTTGTCGATGTTGGTTGCCGTGCGCAGTCGCTCGAGGGCGACTTCAAGCGAGTGGATGTCGCGCGAGCGCATATGAACGACTGCGTCGGCAGACCCGCTGACTGTTCCGGCATCCACCACTTCGGGGATGGCACTGAGAATGCGCTTCAGTTCGTGCGGAGCCACGTTGCCGCGACAAAAGAGTTCGACATACGCTTCAGTGCCCATGCCGTCGATAGCGGGGTCGACCTGAACGGTGAACCCGCGAATAGTGCCGTTGGCGACTAAGCGATCGACGCGCCGTTTAACTGCGGAGGCAGAAAGGCCCACGGCTTCGCCGATATCTCCATAGCCTGCGCGGGCGTTGAGGCGGAGCATGTCGATTATTCCCGCATCTAGCTTGTCCATTTTTCCAGCCTACGGTGAATTGTTGTGCACCGGCCAGCATCTGCGCGTAATTAGTGCGCAGATTGCGGAGACATTGCGGATAGGTGCGTGGAACACTGGAGGTATGACGATCACTGACACCTCATCGACCACGCCTGTGCGTCAGGCCACCGCGAAGACCGTGCTGATGTGCCGTCCCGACTTCTTTACGGTCTCGTACAGCATCAACCCGTGGATGAACCCCAACGACCCCACTGACACCAGCCTCGCTGTGAAGCAGTGGCAGACCCTCTACGACACCTACATCGACCTCGGTTTCACCGTCGAGCTCATCGACCCCATCCAGGGTCTTCCCGACATGGTCTACGCCGCCAACGGCGGATTTGTGATTGATGGCAAAGCCTATGGCGCCCTCTTCACCTACGACGAGCGCAAAGCCGAAGGCCCCGCCTACATGGACTGGTTCGGCGCCAACGGCTTCGAGGTCGCTTCTCCCGAGAACGTTAATGAGGGTGAGGGCGACTTCCTCCTTGTCGGCGACAACATCCTTGCAGGCATGGGCTTCCGCACATCAGTCGAAAGCCACCGGGAGCTTGCAGAGCTTTCGGGCCGCAACGTTGTCTCCCTCAACCTCATTAACCCCAGCTTCTATCACGTCGATACGGCCATCGCGAAGCTCGATGACACCAACATCGCCTACCTAGAGAGCGCCTTCGACGAGCCCTCCCTCGAAAAACTTCGGGCACTGTACCCCGACGCTATCCTCGCCACTGAAGAGGATGCGGCAGTGCTCGGACTCAACTCCTACAGCGATGGTTACAACGTCGTCATCGCCGCACGCGCTAAAGACTTCGAGCGTCAGCTCACCGAGCGCGGCTACAACCCCATCGGCGTCGACCTGTCGGAGCTGCTGCTGGGTGGTGGCGGCGTGAAGTGCTGCACCCTCGAGCTGCGTCGCTAGACAACTGCGTTAGCGTTCCTCGCAAATAACAACGGGGATATCGCGCGTGGTCTTGGTCTGATACTCGGCATAGCGCGCGTTGACGGCCACGATCCGCGGCCAGAGTTCCGCTTTCTCGGCGGGGCTGGCGGTGTGAGTGTGCACAGGGATGGTTCGACCGCGGATGGTGAGTTCGGCATCCGGGGTCGCTTGAAGATTGCGATACCAGAGCGGGTCGCGGTCGTCGCCGCCCTTAGAGGCAACGATGACCCAGCGTCCGTCGCCGTGCACCGGTGCCGTCAAGAGGGTGGAACGGCGGATGCCCGACACGCGGCCTGTCGTGTGAAGCTCGACCGCGGGCATGCTGCCCAGCGTCCAGCCGAGCCGGCCGCCGGAGAGTGTGAGCACCGTGCGGTGTATGCCGTTCATGAGTTTCATACCGAAGTCACTGAAGCGGTTGCGTGTACTCATGATTCTATTCTTGCGCTTCAGAGTGATGGCGGGCACACCTGGCGCACCGCTGAGAAGCTATGGCTAGCCAGCCACACTGAGTAAAGTCATGTCATGAACGCACTGCGCTCGCGGGTGGTTGCTCGCGATATCGATGAGCCGCACCGCAAAACGACTCCGCTTGAGCTGCTCTTCGACCTGACCTTTGTCGTCGCGGTTGCCTCAGTCGTTGCCCAACTGGCTCATGCGATTGAAGTGGGGCACGCTTTTGAAGCGATTGGCCCCTTCTTGATGGTGTTCTTCACCATCTGGTGGGCGTGGAACCAGTTCACCTGGTTGGCGTCGGCGTACGACACGGATGACTTGCCCTACCGCCTCTTCACGATGCTGCAAATGGGTGGCATCCTTGTGCTGGCTGCAGGAGTGCCAATGGCATTCGACGACGGCAACTTTGCCGCCGTAACCGCCGGCTACCTGATCCTGCGCCTCGGTCTGATTGCGACCCTCTTGCGGGCCGTCAAGGACGACCCCGATACTCGGGGAACAGCCGGGCGCTACGCCCTCGGCATTGGGGTGGTACAGGTTGGCTGGCTGCTGCGGTTGCTGCTGCCTGCCGAGTTGGCGATGCCGTCATTCCTCGTTCTCGTTGTTGCGGAGCTGGCCGTGCCGCTCTGGGCCGACCGAGCGAAGCGGCTCTCGTGGCATCCGCATCACATCGCGGAACGCTATGGAAAGTTCACGATCCTCGTTTTGGGTGAGAGTGTCTTGGCCGCGACGATTGCTGTTCAAGAAGCGCTTCAAGAGGGGCTCTCACCGTCGCTCGTCATCGCTTCTGTTGCGGGCCTCGTGCTGCTCTTCTCCCTGTGGTGGCTGTACTTCTCAGAACCCGCAGCCGAGGGTCTCGAGAACCGGCGCGACCGCTACCTGTTCTGGAACTACGGACACTACTTCTTGTATGCCGCACTCGCCGCTGTGGGCGCCGGAATCGAGATAGCGGTGCGCTCCGTAACGAGTGATCTGGAGTCGAGCGAGCTTGTTGTCGGCTACTCCTTGGCGCTTCCGGTCGCCCTGGTGATTCTGCTGCTGTGGATCTTGCACGCACCCATGGTGGAACGGGTTTCGATTCCACGAACCGCCACCGTGATTGCTGCGGTAGCAATCCTGGCGCTCCCGTTCGCGGCCGGCTCTTTGGGAACGATCGGGGTCGCTGTCGCGATCGCTGCGGTGACGGTTGTGCTGTTATTCGTTGCGCTGCTGAGTGGGCGGATGCACGCCAATGCTCTTGAATCTGCGGAGGGATAGAAGCCACCCATTTTCAGATTCTCAACGAAAGAAGGAACACTGTGTTTTCTCCCACCCATGCATTTTCCGGTTTCAGCGTCAATGACCTCGACGCGGCCCGGGCGTTCTACTCCGACATCCTCGGGCTTGCTGTAGCCGATGGCGGGATGGGCACGTTGCGCCTCACGCTGCCCGGCGGCGCCGACGTGACTATCTATCCGAAAGAGACGCACGAACCGGCAAGTTTCACCATCCTGAACTTTGCGGTGGACGATGTTGAGGCTGCAGTGGATGCGCTCAACGAGCGTGGTGTCATCACCAAGATTTACGACGACTCGAGTCTCATGGGGGCGTTGGCGACCGATGCCAAGGGCATCATGCGCGGGCACGGCCCGGAGATTGCGTGGTTCACGGACCCTGCGGGGAACGTGCTGTCGGTCATTAAGGCGTAGTGTCCGTCACGCCGAAAAGCGAGGCCAGACCGCGCTTGTCTGACCTCGCTCTCGGATTGCTAGGGACTACTCGGCCGCGAGCGTCCAGGCCCCGTCGGCCTTGACCGTGATCACGGAAGGCCCTGAGCTGAGCGGAACCGTTCCGGAGTACTCGCCGATGTCGTTGATGAGAAGTCCGAGGGAGAATGCTTCATTCGTTTCTTCTTGCACGATGAAGTTCATTGACCCGCTGTGCGTTGCGGTGAGCTTGCCTGCTGGGCCGTCGTATAGGTAAACGGCGTCGCCGGTACCGGATGCGGCGAGACCGGGTGCGGTTGAGAGCGGCGCGATTGTGATGCTCCAGCTTCCATCGGCTGTGATCTGTAGTGAGGTTGCGTCGCTGAACGCGTTGAATCCGTAGACGGTTACTCCGGAGTATGACCCGATCGTGTTGACGAGCAGATCGCCTGTGGATTCGTTGTCCGCGTTGAGGGCGTTGACGACAAAATTCATGTCGCCGTCGTGAGTTGCGGTGACCATCGCTGCTGTTACGCCCTCGGGCAGGGTGATGAGGTTGTCGCCGGCCCCCGATTCGGTGATCGGGGTGAAGGTTCCGAACGCGTCATTCGCCCAGCTTTGTGAACTGGCGGTTTCTTCGACGGGTTCCTCAGCGACTGGCTCTGCGGCGTCATCAGCTGACTGGTCAGCGCTGATGCTGGGCGCTTCGCTCGAGGTTGTCTCAGAGCCGCCGCCGAGTGCACTACTGATTAGTGACAGGGCGATGATGGCGCCCATCACGATCCATGCGATCTTCTTGTATTGGGCGTAGCCGGCGAGAGTCAGGCCTTGCTTGTCTTTCTGCGCTCCGGTGAGCACGAGGATGAGGTCGATGAGGTACCAAATGCCGAACCCGCCGAAGGTGAGTAGCTTCACGATGCCGGTGCCGACCTTGCCGAGGTAGAAGCGGTCGACGCCGAGGAAGCCGAGCAGCAGAGAGAGTATCCAGGTGACGAGGAAGGTCTTTTCGGATTCCGGGGCGGTAGGGGCAGCGGGCTGCGGAAGTTCCGCGGCAGGCTGCTGTGTGTCAGTGGTCATGATGCTCCTTGATTGGTGATTGGTGATTGGTGATTGGTGATTGGTGATTGATGATTGGGGGAGGCGAGCTATTCGCGCTCAAATTCGATGACAATGTCGAGGCCGTTGTCGGGGTGGTAGCCCCAAGAGGCGCGGAAGCCATCCCAATCCGCGGTCTGTCGGCCATCGAGTGCTCGGGTGGAGTCGATCCGGTTGAGCACGCTGTCGGGGATGTCTAGTTCGTTGAGCATGCAGAACACGTCGCCGAACTCAGCCCCGGACGATTCTTCGCCAAGGCTCTGCATCGAGAGGCTCATTCCTTTGTCTCCGACATCGATCCACCGGTTTGTTTCGACCCCACAGGTTTCGACCGCGGCGGTAATGGGGCTGGGCTGGGTGGCGGCAACGAGGCCGCCGGTGACGTTTCCGAGTGCGGGGATGATTGCCAGCCCGATTACGAGGCCAGTGGCAAGCCCGATGCCGACGCCGATGAGCCCCGACGTGAGCGCATTGATGCGTGATGCAACGCGAGTTTCTGTACTTTGAGGGTGTGCGGCATTCGCTTCAGGAACTGCCGGATGCTCGGTGTCGTGTTCTGTAGTGCTCATGTGTTTCTCCTCTGGCCGGTGATCTAGACGTAGCGCGGCAGTTCGAGCAGGTTGTTGGTCTCCTTGCCGTCGGCGACAGTCGTGATGTACCGGCGACCTCCGCCGGCGTCACGAGTAACGACCCGGGCTTCTGCGCCGGTGAGGTCGTTGTGGGTGGTGAAGTCGTGGCCGGTGTCGATAACGCTTGCGACGACATCGCGGGAGACCGCGGTGAGCGGGCCGGTGGTGGAGCTCGAGTATCGAACGTGGGTGATGTGTTGGTTGCTGGTGCCTGGTGAGGCAACGCGGACTTGTCGTATGTACAGCATGAGTTACTCCTGTGATCGAAGGTCAGGGCCTCGTGCCGTGACTCCTTGAAGCGTGAAGCACCAGTGGCTCGATCAGACAACAAGGCGTGATAAGAGGTCTTATCAGTGAATAACAGGCAAAGTCACGGGGTCGAGCTAAGCTCATCGTGTGCCACAGCGGTGCACCGTAGCCGAAGGGGGAATCATGAAGGCCACTACGCCTCGCTTGTTCATTTCTCTTTCGGGTATTGCTCGGTTGGCTCATGTGCAGCGCCCGGTGGTGTCGATGTGGCGCAGTCGTGCCGCAGCATCCGAATTGCCATTCCCGTCACCGGTGGCGCAAGACCGCGGCAGTGACGTGTTCGATGCGCTGCAGGTCGCCGAGTGGCTGCAAATAACTAATCGCGGCAATAATCCTGATGTCGTTGCTGACGCAGCCGCATTCGCTCGCTTTGATGCGACGAGCCGTGGCGACGATGAGTCATTCCACGCGCTTACTGCGCTCGTTGCTCTGCGCGCTGTTACCGACAAGCCCATCGGCGCGATGACCGCTGATGAACTGCGTGACCTAGCCGATGAGTCCGACCCCGATGACGCGAGCATCCTCTCGGAGATCGAGGGCCTCGGCGATGAACTTGCCTCGATGGCGCGCTTCGTTGATGTTTTGGTCGATGGTGCCTATACCGCGTCTGCTGCGTTCGAGGCGTTGTTGGGGGAGCGGTTCCGTGACGGTCGGCGTGTGCTTACCCGCACGGCTCTTGAGCCGGCGGCGACAGATCTGGTGAGCGAGCTCGCAGTGGAGCTGGCGCGAAGCAATCCTCACACCAACCCCAACGGCCCCATTTTTGTTGACCCCACGGGTGCCTGTGGTGATGTGCTGATTGCGGTGCTGAAGGCTGTTCCCGAAAGTGTGGATGCCGTTGCTATGACCGCTCACACGGATGGACCCGGTGCACGTCTGCTGCGTCGCCGTCTTGCCGCGCATCAGATGACACATATTTCGTTGGCTGTGTCTGACTCTGGTGAGTTCACCGCTGACGGTGCGCCTGTGCATGTGGCGCAGTTTCCCACGCCGGAGTCGCCGGTGATGTCCGCCGAGCAGATTCTGTCGGCGATTGAGAATGTGGCGCTTCAGCTTGATGATGCGCAGCGCGCTGTCGTGTTGGCTCCGGCATCTGTGTTGACGGATGGTCGGCTCACGACCGAGGCGGATGCGCTTCGTTCGCAAATCCTGCGTTCGGGTTCGCTGCGTGCGATCGTGCGTCTGCCGCGTGGCTTGGTTACGGGTAGTCCACGTCAGGCTCTCGCCTTGTGGGTTTTTGGTCCGGCACACGAGAGTGTGGCTCGCGCCGACAAATGGACTCTTGTCGCCGATGTGGGCGACGAAACGTTGACTTCGACCACACGCGGCGATCTGGTGGGCGACCTCGTTGCAGCGATGGGTGATGCCTCCGCTATCCGTGCCCATGCTTTCCGCTTTGCCCGCCCGATGCGCACAACGGCACTCTTGGCGAGCTCTGGCTCTCTGGTCGCGACCACTAAGCGAGTGCTCACCTCTCCGCGCATGGTTACCCCCGAGCGCGGGCGTCTCGCGGGCGCAGAGTTCCCGGCATTGCTCGATACGATCATCGCGACTCTCGGTGCCGCTGCGCCTGCCGGTCTCGACACCATTTCTGTCAATGATGCCCCGATGGTGTTGCCCGAAGTCGCTCTCGGTTCGCTGGCCGCCAACCGCCACGTTCGCTGCCTTTCTGGCGCGCGCGTGAGTCCTGAGCACGTGAATGCGGAGACGGGTTTCGCCGTGATCGGCGTCGAAGAGTTGACGGGCGAATACCCGGTTGGTTCTCGCCGCATCGACCGCCTCTTGCTAGCGAACGCCTACCCGAGCGCGGGCCTAACTCTTCCCGGCGACGTGGTCTTCCGCGCGGGCGCACAGCCCCAAGCCGTAGTCGATGCCGAGGGTGCGTCGGTGGTCCTCTACCCGGCACGTATTCTGCGCATCAAGGAGTCTGACTCGGCGGGTCTTGTCGCCGAGTTGCTGGCGGCGGACATCCCGCAGCAGTCGTCTCGCGATTGGAAGCGTTGGGTGGTGCGCCGTGTCGTGCACACCGAGCGTGCGGGTCTGGCGGCGACGCTACGAAGTGTTGCTGCCGAGCGCGAGGCTGCGGCCGAACGGATGCGCATGCTCACCGCCCTCGAAGAAACGATTGCTGGTGGCGTTGTCGCCGGCACCCTGACTACCCAGAACACCACAACTACCGGCAGTGATGCCGCCATAATTGCCCCATCGGAAGGATCTGACTAATGCCCCCTCGCACGAAAACGAAACCGGATACAGCCCCCTCGACCATGAAGGAGCTGAAAGACACGCTTTGGAAGGCTGCCGATAAGCTGCGCGGGTCGATGGATGCGTCGCAATATAAGGACATCATCCTGGGGCTGGTGTTCCTGAAGTATGTCTCGGATGCCTTCGAGGAGCGTCGCGCACAGATCGCGACGGAGCTTGAGACTGATGGCCTCGGCGAAGACCAGATCGCGCAACTGATTGACGATGTCGATGAGTACACGGGGCATGGGGTGTTTTGGGTTCCCGAGAATGCTCGCTGGGGTTTCTTGTCGGAGAACGCGAAGGGTATCGCCGCGGCTCCGGGCGAGCCGGTGAAGTCGATCGGTCTGTTGATCGATGAGGCGATGGAGGCGATTATGGCGTCGAACCCGGCGCTCGCCGCGACCTTGCCGCGTCTCTACAACCGCGACAACATCGACCAGCGCCGTTTGGGAGAACTGGTTGACCTGTTCAACTCGGCTCGTTTCACCGGGCAGGGTTCGACTCGCGCCCGCGACCTTTTGGGTGAGGTGTACGAGTACTTCCTGGAGAAATTCGCGGCTGCCGAAGGTAAGCGTGGTGGTGAGTTTTATACGCCGGCTGGTGTGGTGCGGGTTCTGGTGGAAATTTTGGAGCCGACGCATGGCCGCGTGTATGACCCGTGTTGTGGTTCGGGTGGCATGTTTGTGCAGGCGGAGAAGTTTTTGGAGTCGCACAATAAAGAGGGAAGCGACATCTCTGTTTATGGCCAGGAGCTGAATGAGCGCACGTGGCGTTTGGCGAAGATGAACCTTGCTATTCATGGTTTGAATGGCAATTTGGCGAGTCGTTGGGGTGACACGTTTGCGCGTGATCAGCACCCGGAGATGCAGGCTGATTTTGTGATGGCGAATCCGCCGTTCAATATCAAGGATTGGGCGCGCAGTGAGGATGATCCGCGCTGGCGTTATGGCGTTCCGCCGGCAGGTAACGCGAACTATGCGTGGATTCAGCACATCATCTCGAAGCTTGCCCCGGGCGGTAGCGCGGGTGTGGTGATGGCGAATGGTTCAATGTCGTCGAACTCGGGTGGCGAGGGCGCCATTCGTGCGCAGCTCGTCGAGGCTGATCTGGTGTCGTGCATGGTCGCTTTGCCGACGCAGTTGTTCCGCAGCACGGGCATTCCGGTCTGTACGTGGTTCTTCGCGAAAGACAAGACCGCGGGCGCTGGCGGAAGTATTGATCGCACCGGTCAGGTGTTGTTCATTGATGCCCGCAATCTGGGGCACATGGTTGACCGCGCGGAGCGCGCGTTCAGTGATGAAGACATCGCCAAGATCGCGAATACGTTCCGTGCCTGGCGCGGCACCAAGTCGGCGACGGATGCCGGACTCACCTATGAGGATGAGGCCGGGTTCAGCTACTCGACGTCGCTCGCCGAGGTAAAGGCTGCGGACTACGCGCTTACTCCGGGACGCTATGTGGGTGCAGCGGTAACGGATACTGACGGCGAGGAAGTTGGCATGAAGATTCAGCGGCAGAGAGAAGAGCTCTTAGCCCAGTTCGCTGAATCCGAGAGACTCGCAGTTGTAGTGCGGAAGAATTTGGGGCGAATTGATGGTTAGAGCGGCTACGCAAACTGGCGGACGGGCGGCTACGGGTGCTGTAATCCCGGGCCTTCATGCGCTCAGTATCGGAAGGCCCGCGCTTCCCGAACCTGATGGGTTTCACTGGAAGCTTCTGAGCGACCTCGCCCGATTGGAATCAGGTCATACACCCAGCCGAAAAGTGCCCGAATACTGGGATGGTGGCATACCCTGGATTGGAATTCGTGATGCCACTGGATCTCATGGCAAAGAAATAGCTGACACACTCCAGCATATTTCGAAGGCTGGGCTAGAGAACTCTTCCGCAAGGATTCTCCCTGAAGGGACTGTTTGTCTCTCGCGCACTGCATCTGTCGGGTATGTCGTCGAGATGGCGGGGCCTATGGCGACGAGTCAAGACTTTGTGAATTGGGTGTGTGGCCCGGATCTCTCGTCTTCGTACTTTCGTTACCTGCTCGTATCGGAGCAGGCGAGCGTACGTAGGTTTTCTTACGGAACCACGCATCAAACTGTGTACTTCCCGGAAGCCAAGGCCTTCCATGTACTTGTTCCTTCGCGAACGCGACAGGATGCTGTCACCGAGGTCTTAGGTGCACTCGACGATAAAATCACCGCAAACTCGGAGATAGCAAAATCGGCCTCGATGCTTGCTCAACTCATATTCGTTCAAGCAACGGAAGGTGTGAGTGTACGCCCCATGAGTGAGTTGGTAAGTCCGATTCTGGGGGGAACTCCTTCACGTGCGAACCTTGATTTCTGGGGTGGAACTCACCTTTGGGCGTCTGCAAAGGACATCACTGGTGCACAGAACGGAGTTGTGGTTGCTACGGAAGAGTCGATCTCTGACGTGGCTATTAGGAACACGAAGGCGAAACCGTTGCCAGTAGGTTCCGTAATCTTGACTGCACGGGGCACAGTCGGTGCTGTCGCACGCCTGGCGGTTCCGGGGTCATTTAACCAGTCTTGCTACGGTTTTGTTCCTGGCGAAGTACCATCCTCAATCCTTTATTTAGGGATTCTGAATGCTATGCAACGAGCGAAAGCGATTGCGCACGGCTCGGTTTTCGACACCATCACTATGAAAACTTTCGATCATCTTGATTTCCCCGCATTCGAACGGGGAGCGGCAGACTCCTTAGACCGAGAGATTGCGCCTCTTCTCGACACCGTTGTCGCAAAGGTCAAGGAAAACAAAACGCTAGCCGAGCTGCGCGATACTTTGCTCCCAGAGCTAATGTCCGGTCGGCTCCGGGTGAAAGACATTGAATCGGTGGTAACCGATGCCGTGTGACATGTACGGCCTGAGCAGAGGGGATGTCTAAGCGATGCCATATGAGCTAAATAACAGGTTGGTCGTAGGCGTAGCATCCAGCGCCCTGTTTGACCTCACAGAATCCGACGCGTTCTTCCGAGCAGAGGGTGAACAGGCCTATCGCGAGTACCAAGAAGAACACATCGATGATCTCCTTGCGCCAGGAGTTGCCTTCTCGTTTATTCGACGGCTCCTCGGGCTTAACGATCTTCGCAAGACGAGTGACCCGCTTGTGGAAGTAATCGTTCTTTCGAAGAATGACCCCTCCACCGGACTTCGAGTCATGAGGTCCATACAAACTCACGGGCTCAGCATCTCCCGCGCGCTATTCACTCAGGGGCAATCTCCCTACGAATACATTGGCGCGCTTGACATGTCGTTGTTCCTTTCGGGCAATGAGGAAGACGTCAAGGCCGCAATGGCGTTGGGATTCCCCGCCGGGCTCGCGATGACATCGACGTCAGTCGATGAGGAAGACGAGGGGGCGCTTCGGGTCGCATTTGACTTTGATGGTGTTGTAGCCGACGACGAAGCGGAGCGCATCTACCGAGGAGAAGGCGGGATCGACGCATTCCGAGATCACGAGGCTGCTAAACGAAGCGTGCCGCTCGAACGAGGTCCGTTGCGCGAGTTCCTCAAGGACCTGAATCTGATCCAGACAGTCGAAGAAGAAAAACGACAGGAGGATCCGGGCTACAAACCACGACTTCGCGTTTCCATCGTCACAGCGCGGGACGCTCCGTCGCATGAGCGCGCTGTACGAACGCTCGAGGAATGGGGCGTCACGGCAAACGATGCGTTCTTCCTCGGCGGTATCGACAAGGGCGCGATTCTCAAGGTACTCAAACCGCACATCTTCTTCGACGACCAGAGGGGGCACCTCGAATCGACTGCGGCATATGCGGCGAGCGTCCTCATCCCGTATGGGGTAGCGAACGAATCACCACAAGCAGAGCCGCAACAGTCGTCGGTCGAGGGAAACGCGACTGCAGAAAGCGGAACTGCACCAGAAGGTGCTGCGACTAAAGAGCCGAACGCAGCGAACGTGGAAGAAGAGGTCGTGTGATGGCCGGAATGTCAGAAGCAGACTGGGAACAACTCACTCTTGACGCGCTTGGCGAGTTGGGGTGGCTCCCCATGGCGGGCGAGAAAATCGCCCCCGGCTCGGGTGAGCGTGACAGTTGGGATGAGCTCCTCATCCGACCCCGCCTGCTGGCGGCGTTGCAGAAGTTCAACCCGACTGTGCCCGCCCAGTATCTGGCACAAGCTGTCGCTGAGATTGCATCGCCGAAGTCGAAAGATGCGATCGCCGAAAACCTTCGCATCCACCAATACCTTGTCGACGGATTCCGCCTCAGCTACATCGACACCGACGGCACCGAACACAACCCCACCATTAGCCTGCTCTCCGCCGACCCCGACCGGAACGACTGGCTCGCCGTCAACCAGGTCACCCTCACCCAAGGCGACTACAAACGACGCTTCGACCTCGTGCTCTACTGCAACGGCATGCCTGTCAGTATCATCGAACTCAAAAAGGCTGGCACCAAAACCGCGGATGTCGCCTCCGCCCACGCCCAACTCCACACCTACCTGCGCGAATTTCCCCTCGCCTTCCGCTACTGCGTCTTCACCCTCGCCAGCGACGGAATCGACGCCAAATACGGCACCCCCTTCACGCCCCTCAACCACTTCGCGCCCTGGAACGTCGACGACGACGGCAAACCCGTCAACCCCAACCGCACCATCGACGGCGAAACCATCACCAGCCTCGAAAACGCCATCGACGGTCTCTACAACCAAGACCGCTTCCTGCAACTGCTGCGCAGCTACACCGCCTTCGACGAGAACAGCGACGGCCTCACCAAACGCATCGCGAAACCCCACCAATACTTTGCCGTCTCCAAAGCAATCGGCAGCACCGTATTGGCCGTCGAATCTAACGGAAAAGCGGGCGTCGTCTGGCACACCCAAGGCTCCGGCAAATCCATGGAAATGGAGCTCTACGCCAACCTCGTCTCCCGCCACGCCAAACTCAAAAACCCCACCATCGTCGTCATCACCGACCGCACCGAACTCGACGGCCAACTCTTCCAAACGTTCAACCAGAGCATGCTGCTCGCCGAAAAGCCCCAACAAATCAAAAGCCGCACCCAACTGCGCGACGAAATTGGCAACCGCACCACCGGCGGCATCTACTTCACCACCCTCCAAAAATTCGGACGCACCGACACCGAACGCGCCACCGGAACCGAACACCCCCTCCTCTCCGACCGCCGCAACGTCATCGTCATCGTCGACGAAGCCCACCGCAGCCACTACGACGACCTCGACGGCTACGCCCGCCACCTACGCGACGCCCTCCCCAACGCCACCCTCATCGCCTTCACCGGCACCCCCATCTCCTTCGACGACCGCAACACCCGCGACGTCTTCGGCGACTACATCGACATCTACGACCTCACCCGCGCCGTCGACGACAAAGCCACCGTGCCCGTCTACTTCGAACCCCGCCTCATCAAAGTCGGACTCGCCGACGGCATCACCCAAGAAGACCTCGATGCTGCAGCAGACGACGTCACCCTCGCCCTCGACGACACCGAACGGGCCCGCATCGAAGCATCCGTCGCCGTCGTCAACGCCATCTACGGAGCCCCCGAACGGCTCGAAGCCCTCGCCGAAGACATCGTTCGACACTGGGAAGAACGCAGCACACGCATGCGCCCCTACATCGAAGCTCCCGGCAAAGCCCTCATCGTCGGAGCCACCCGCGAGATCTGCGCCCGCCTCTACGACCAAATCATCGCCCTACGCCCCGACTGGCACAGCGACGACCTCACCACGGGCAAGATCAAAGTCGTCTACTCGGGTACGCCATCTGACCCGTCGCCCATCGTTGAACACGTGCGCCGTACATCCCAAAACGACGCCATCAAAACGCGCCTCAAAGATGTGGATGACGAACTCGAAATCGTGATCGTGCAGAACATGATGCTCACCGGCTTTGACGCGCCACCCCTCCACACCCTCTACCTCGACCGCCCCCTCAAAGGCGCGCTACTCATGCAGACCCTTGCGCGCGTCAACCGCACCTTCCGCGGAAAAGAAGACGGCCTACTCGTCGCCTACGCGCCCCTGGTCGACAACCTCAAAGCAGCTCTCGAGGAGTACACGACCAGCGACCAAGAGAACAAACCCATCGGGCGCTCCGTCGACGAAGCAGTGGATGTTGCCCTCGACCTCGTTGACAAGCTCCGCGAAATCTTGGCCGGCTACGACTGGAAAGCCATTCTCGACAAGGGCGGCAACAAGGCCTACCTGAACGCCGCAAGTGGTGCCGCGAACTATTTGCGGGATGCTGCGACCCCCGGCAACGAGGCCGCGCTCGGCGAAGAAACACTCGCCGCCCGCTACCGCCGCTTCTCCGGACAACTCGGCCGCGCCTGGGCGCTCGCCAGCGGCCGCACCACCTTGGTCGGACTGCACCCCGAGATCACGTTCTACGAAGAAGTGCGCGTGCTGATGGCGAAGTTCGACGCCCTCGACCGCAAGTCTCGTGGCGAACCCATCCCCGAAGACATCCAGCGTCTCCTTGGTAACCTCATTGCCCAAGCGACGGATGCCGGTGAGGTCTACGACATCTACAGTGCGGCAGGCATGCCCAAGCCTTCGCTCAGCGACCTCACCCCCGAGTTCGTCGAGCGGACGCAGCAAGCCCGCAACCCCCAACTCGCGATCGAAGCGCTGCGCACCCTGCTGACGGAAGAATCGGCTGCCGTCACGCGCAACAACATCATCCGCCAGCGTGCCTTTTCGGAACGCATCACCGAGCTGATGAACAAGTACACCAACCAGCAACTCACCTCAGCTGAAGTGATCGCTGAGCTCGTGGCCCTGGCTCGGGAGGTTGCTCACGAAGGCAAACGTGGGGAAACGTTCACTCCGTCGCTGTCGTCGGACGAGCTCGCCTTCTACGATGCGGTTTCGCAAAATGAATCGGCCGTCGAAGTGCAGGGCGACGGCAAACTCGCTGACATCGCCCGCGGCCTCGTCGAGGTCATGCGCCGCGATGTGCGCACCGACTGGACCGTACGCGACGATGTGCGGGCCAAGCTCCGCTCATCCATCAAGCGGTTGCTCGTGCTCAATGACTATCCGCCAGACAAGCAGCCCGACGCCATCAAGCTCGTCATGGAGCAGATGGAATCAATGGCGCCGCGGTATGCGGTTGAGCGTGAGGCGGGCGCCTAGGGTTGCTCCAAGGGCAGGCTACGCGAAAAATTGCCAAAACTATACCAAAAAAGGTATAGTTTTGGCACGGAGGAATCATGACATTGCGAACAGAGCTGTGGCCAATCGCCGCTAGCCAGTACGGATTCGTCACTACTCGGGATGCACGAGACCTGGGCTATTCGGCGGTGGAGCTAGCGAAGCTTGCTTCGAGAGAGAAGCTGGAACGGATCTCTCAGGGCCTCTACCGGTTTCCAGAACTACCGCAAACAGCGCGCGACGATTACATGCGCGCAGTGCTGGCAACCGGGGCACCTGACGCGATCCTTTCCCATGACACGGCGCTGCTCGTGCACGACCTCTGCGACATCAATCCAGAGATCATCCATGTGAATGTGGGAAAGCATCGCGTCCGCAGGAACATCTCTGGCGTGCAGCTACATAGCGATCACATATCGCCCCGCGAGCGAAGCTGGTGGGAAGGAATTCCAGTAGTCACTGTGCTCACGGCGATCGAGCAAGGCATCGCTACAAAAGTGCCCAGACATCTTCTGCATCAGGCGATTGGGGCCGCGCGTGCGAGGGGGCAGTTGACTGCTCTGGAGCTGAGCGAGCTGGAGAGCAACCTGTGACGCATGCTTTCGACGGTCTGCCGCCGCGGGAGGCTCCGCCCAAGAACACGACAGCTCTCAATTCCTTTCTCAACGCAGCCGCGAAGAAAACGGACCAAGCCTTTGACCGTCTTGGCTGGCTCACCGGTTCGGTGATTGTGATGGCAGCGTTGCAACGAGCCTTGGGCTCTGACGGACGCCCGGACTTCCTGATCAAAGGCGGCGCGTACCTGGAGCATCGCTTGGAAGTCGGGGCGCGAGCAACAAGAGATGTCGACACTGTTTACAGGGGTGCCATTGCAGATTTTGAGACTGCGCTGGATTCGGCGCTCGCGCAACCATGGGAACCGTTCGAGCTAGCGCGAACGGAGATTGAGGTGGTCGAGAACGCCCGTACCACCAACAAGCCGCGGCGCTTATACATTCAGCTCAAGATTCGCGGTCAAGTTTTTCGCAAAATCAAAGTGGAGGTGTCTTTCTCCGAAGGAAGGATTGGCGACGAGGATGAGCGCTTCGCTGCGCCTGACCTGAGCGCGCTCGGGCTTGGTGCGCCTGATGAAATCGCCGGAATCACCATGGCCTACCAGGTTGCACAAAAACTTCATGCCTGCACTGACCCGGATGCCCCCGCTCCGGAAGGCGACGGCAAACCATTCTTTAACGACCGCGTGCGTGACGTCGTAGATTTGCTGTTGCTGCGCGGAGCTTTCTTCCCAGAGGGCAGTGAGCTAGGCGCTGTGAGGGTAGCCGCAGAAGACGTGTTTCGGGCGCGCGCACTGGAAGCCGAAGAGCTAGGGCTGGTGCCGCGAACTTGGCCGCCGGAACTAACTGCCTGGCAAAGTTGGGCTGACGGCTGGCGAAAACCTGCCGATCAAGCCGGGATCGAAATCGGCCTTGATGAAGCGCTGGGCGAGCTCAACGAGTGGGTCGCAGAGATAGCGCGAAGCGCCGCGCGATAGCGTTGACCCATGACGGTACTCACCCCAGCACTGCTTGATCGCATCCGGTCGCGCGCCGAGCGTTACGATCGCGAGAACATCTTCTTTACCGAAGACCTGCAAGAGCTGCGTGCTGTCGGGTACTTGAAGCCGCGCAGTTTGCGTGAGCTGTCGGATGACCAACGCCTGCTTGCCGCGTACGCCCCGGCCACGGCGCTCGCCATCAACATGCACCTCGTCTGGATCGGTGTCGCGGGGGCTCTGCGCGAGCGTGGCGACTCGAGCCTCGACTGGTTGTTGGCGGATGCCGAAGCCGGCGAAGTTTTCGCCTTCGGCTTGAGCGAACCCGGCAACGATCTCGTCATGTGGGACTCGCTCACCACCGCCGAAACCGTCGAAGGTGGTTACGCGTTTACGGGCACCAAGATCTTCACCTCCCTGTCTCCCGCGTGGACCCAGCTCGGCCTTTTCGGCAAGCACACCGCCGACGATGGCACTGAAACCCTCGTACACGGTTTCATCGAACGCTCTGCTCCCGGATGGCGCTCCCTCGACGATTGGGACACCCTCGGCATGCGCGCAACCCAAAGCCACACGACTGTGTTGGATGGCGCCTTCGTCCCCGCGAACCGCGTTGCCCGCGTGCTGCCCGTCGGCCCCAACGCCGACCCGTTCATCTTCGCCGTATTCGCGAACTTCCTGCCGCTCATCGCCTCCGTCTATGCCGGAATTGCCGACCGTGCCCTCGAACTCGGTGTCGAAACACTACAGAAACGCCGCTCGGCCATCAGCGGTGAGGCGTACTCCGAGCATCCGGACCTGCGCTGGCGCATGGCGGATGCCGCGCTCGCGCTCGATGCGATCGAACCCCAACTGCACAGCATCGCCGATGACGTCGATGGTCTCGTGGATCACGGGGCTGGCTGGTTCCGCAAACTGACCGGCGTCAAACAACGCAGCACCGAAACCGCACGCCACGTCGTCGACCAAGTCATGCGCTCAGCCGGGGGAGGAGCCTTCCGGAGCACAAGCGAACTCGCCCGCCTGCAACGCGATGTGCTCGCCGGTATCTACCACCCCTCGAACCCGGAATCGGTGTACAAAACGGTCGCGAGCGACCTGTTCGGGAGTTAGGTGGGCACGCGTTTGATGGTTCAAGAACTTCACTTACCGCGGGCGAGTATGGCCTGATGTGGTGGCGGGAAACTTCGACCAAAGGTATGCAGGCGCATGGCACAAGCCGATGCATTCTGCACAAAAGATCGCCGCGGAGAATCCGCCTGCGAAGTGGGGGCCACGATGTTGGCTGCATTGTGGAAATCGATGCCCGCAGCATCTGTGGTCGGAACAAGGTCTCTAAGCTGCGGGCACCGATAGATATAGGTTCCTGAACGGGTGCTAGTTTTCGCCGTGGCGGCGAGGTTCCGCCGACCGCCGACGACGAATTGCGGTAGCGAGCATCGCAACGGTGAAGAAGCCGACACCGGTGAGGATCGCCATGTATGTGGTCGCACCGAGCAGATGAATAGCCAATCCGAGTACGACCGCACCGGCTAACCAGCTTGCGACGATATAAGACCAAGTGCGCATTTCTTGCCTACTTTCTTGTGTATTGGACTGTTAGCAGGTCACTGTGTGCAGCGACCATGTTAGGGGCCCGCCGATAACCACACCAGCGTATGGCATGTTGATTTGGATGCACTTTCCAGCAGCTGCGGCGGACTTGAACTGGTTCCCGAAGGCAAGGATTAGAGCACCTGAGACCACGCCGCAGGTCACCGCACCGGGCCCGCTAGCAATTAGGCCACAGAATGCGCTTAGTAGCGACGCGTAACCAGCGTTAGCTGCATTGGCAACCTGTTTGGTCTCCGACTTTGAAAACTTCATGGCCTGTCCCCACCAGAAGTACAGCGTTTGGGGGTCCGCGACGACAGGGTATGTGACAGGCTGGGCGTCTAGATCAACGACCTGGGTGAGTGTCCCCCCGGAGATTTCGTAGGATGTTGCCACATCCCTCCCCTCAGCGTCGACGGCCCATGGCGCGGCTACCTGCGCGATGGGAACTCCAGATTGGTCGGTAACTATCACCGCACCGGTCTGTGGGTCGGCTATCAGTTGCGCCTCGCCCTCGACGTCAAAAGTGTATTCGTACCGCTGAGGTGCGTTCTTATTAGAAATAACTGTTGCAACCTGCACCGCGCCCGCTGATTTCCCCACCACCACGGTTTGGGAACCATTCTCGTTGTCGAATGAGACAGCGCCTGAAGGGTCAACGGTTGCCTCGCTACTCTCGGAGGCAAAGGGGAGAGTTAGGCCGACTTGAGGATTTCCCTCCGCACCCAAGCGGATGCTATCGGAGCTCAGCGCAGGCAACGTGATTGCGACGCCATTCTGCGCGAGAGCTGTCCTCTGCCCAGACGCTGTGGCCTCCATTGGGGAAGTGACGGCATCGCGCAGCACATCCATTTCGGCCGCGCTAGTTTGCTCCGCCACATTCTTTACTGCCGCTATCGGATCGTTGACGACCTGCGCAAAAGCCGGGCCGGGAGCCACGCCTACAGCAGCGATGCCGACAACGATGGACGCCGCCATGCTCAGGGCGCTCTTAGGTAGAAAACGCACAATTTCTCCTTCGATCGTTCTGTGCGCAGTTCGGTAACCACACACAGAAAATTGATATATATTCATTCAGCATAACAAGGGTAGAAGAAGGTGTCTATGGTTGATCCATGTTCCGAAGAACGCTCCAAGAATGGTGGCAATGCGCACCTCGTATGGACCGGCGTCGCGGAGGCTCTGAGCGAACCCGGCAACGATCTCGTCATGCGGGACTCGCTCACCACCGCCGAAACCGTCGAGGGCGGTTACGCGTTCACGGGCACCAAGATCTTCACCTCGCTCTCCCCGGCAAGCACACCGAGGGCGATGGCAGCGAAACCCTCGTGCATGGTTTCGTCTCTCGCGATGAACCCGGCTGGCGCTCGCTCGGCGACTGGGACACCCTCGGCATGCGCGCCACCCAAAGCCACACGACAGTGTTGGATGGCGCCTTCGTTCCCGCGAACAGGGTCGCCCGCGTGCTGCCCGTCGGGCCCAACGCCGATCCGTTCATCTTCGCGGTGTTCGCCAACTTCTTGCCGCTCATCGCCTCCGTCTATGCGGGCCTCGCCGACCGCGCCCTCGAACTCGGGGTCGAAGCACTGCAGCAGCGCAGCTCGGCGATCAGCGGAGAGGCGTATTCCGAGCATCCGGATCTGCGCTGGCGCATGGCGGATGCCGCGCTCGCGCTCGATGCGATCGAACCCCAGCTGCACAGCATTGTCGATGACGTTGATGGGCTCGTGGATCACGGGGCTGGCTGGTTCCGCAAACTGACCGGTGTGAAGCACCGCAGCATCGAAACCGCACGCCACGTCGTCGACCAGGTCATGCGTTCAGCCGGGGGAGGAGCCTTCCGCAGCACGAGCGAACTCGCGCGCCTGCAACGCGATGTGCTCGCCGGCATCTACCACCCCTCGAACCCGGAATCGGTGTACAAGACCGTCGCGAGCGACCTGTTCGGGAACTAGGCGCGCAGAATACTCTCGCGCGTCGACGTCAGCGTCTCGTCGTCGGGGTCGAGTACGACTGCGAAGATCCCCGAAGTGATCGCTAGATATGCCGCGATAGTTATCACGACCAGAATCAGCACGAGCACGATCATCGATCGCTTCTTTCTTTTCATTTCTGACCTCCCTGTGGAAAGAGTACCTACAACTTCTCTCGACTCGATAACATTCTGAGCAAAACCCATATAAAGAAAGAGTCGTGATGCGCATAGCCCGGTCCCTTGCCCTTGCAGCCTCGATCCTGATGGCTCTCAACATCTCGTCGCCAGCTCTCGCCCAAACGGAGCTGTCGGAGAAAGCAAGTATTCGTTCGATCCTTACTGCGGTAGTAGACCACGACTCTCTCGTTGACACCGACTTTGTCGGAGACGCCGCCAATGTCGAAACCGATGTAGATGCAGTCAATGCGATCGAAGCGAGGGTGAACGGCACCGACGTCGTTATTCCTAGCTCGATCGTTGCGCCCATTTCCGTCGGTGACCGAGATCAGATTCTCACTATTGGTCGCCCCGAACTCACTGCCGTCGAAACAGTTGAGCTCGCCCCTGGCGCGATCGCCCATACGAGCAATGAAGGTGTCACCACAATTTCTGCGGTTAATTCTGATGGCAGTGTCCAGATCGGCACCATCATCGACAACTCGTCAGCGCCCAGTAGGTTCGACTTCGAGTTGGGCCTCCCTCATGGGGGCAGCATCTATGAACTGAACGGGCAAATATTCGTGCTCGACGCGGCGGGTGAACTCGTTGGTGGTTTCGCTCCGGCATGGGCTAAAGATGCCAACGGGCTGGACGTGCCTACACAGTACGAAGTTTCCGGCTCGACTTTGACTCAATTCGTGGACCATGACCGCCCTGGGGTTGTCTATCCGGTAGTGGCAGACCCAGCGTACGCACGAGGCATGATTTCACAGGTGAAGTGGGAGCGTTGGCGTAATGGGGGGTGGGAGGTTCGCTTGACTGTAACCGCGTTAGCGCGATGGACTCAGCCGATTAATCCAGGCTTCGTTTACTCAGCTGGCTTAGCCGACCTTCGAGAACACCACCCAAGCTCAATGCAATACAAAACTATGGCTCAGCAGTGGGACTGCCACGTCGCTGGGCTGCCCGGCACGATTAATATTGATCTTGAGAGTTATCGACGAAGTTGGGACAACTGGCGTGCAGGTATTATTCCTGCCATCTTGCAGGGCAATCCGGCTAAGGCGTGCAATTGGTGATTTAGGCCGTGAACAGTCGTGGGCTCTCTCAGGTCGAGCCGCGCTCGCCCTCGACGCGATCGAACCCCAGCTGCACAGCATCGAAACCGCACGCCACGTCGTCGACCAGGTCATGCGTTCAGCCGGGGGAGGAGCCTTCCGCAGCACGAGCGAACTCGCGCGCCTGCAACGCGATGTGCTCGCCGGCATCTACCACCCCTCG